>OBLW0100002206.1_pt1 | contig 15793 bp, 14 predicted proteins | sample 1520161 | NCBI WGS metagenome assembly OBLW01 (sample SAMEA3539309, study PRJEB22396) | soil metagenome | biome: tundra; feature: field; material: soil | place: USA | collected 2010-05 | depth 0.15 m | reverse complement strand
GTTGAGGAAATTATATTCCATAATAAACCATAAAAAGGAATTGTTTTCCGTTAACATCATTAAAGGTTCCTTTGGTTACTTCCTTTGATGTCAAAAGATTTTGAAATGTTGATCTTACAAATAATTCGTGTGTAATTTCATATTTCAAATCAATTCCGAGATAAGTATAATTTGTTCTTAATCCAAAAAGGAACGGGGGCTGTGGCTGGGAATATTGTTCTTCAGGTGTGCCGGATTCGCCTTTCCTGATATATTGACCCCATACGGTTCCCTGCAGACCTCGTAAAAAACGATAGTTTAAGGAAGCGTAAACCCTGTCGGCATTATTCCCCATCCAATCCCCCATAACATAAGATGAGTTAGTATATAAAAGAGTAGGAATATAATGTGAATATACAAACGGGTAAATTTTTGTGTATTCAAGAACCGCGGTAAGATTATCTACAGGCAAGTCGGTTAAAGAGCCCCCAATTGTAAATCCAAACTGGTTCCTTTGTTTCATCGGATCAAAAAGACCTTCAAGTGTTATTTCATCAATAAACCATGTCCCATAAAGATGAGTATTCTTCAATTGGTTACGTGAACTCATTCCCAGAAAAAACTGTGCATTTCCCCCTACGTTATTATTAGCACTGCTGAGGTAATGATCCATCAACCTGAAGAAGTTAATTGGTATCAGATAACCAATTTCCAGTTTATCACTATAGACCATTGATTCACCAAGGGAGATATCCAATCCTTTTACCGGTGTTACAATTATAGTATGAGACACTAAATATTTATTTTTAAATACTTCTCTTGTGCTTTGGTTCGGATCGGAATTTATATAAGTCGGATAAGACGAAGCTGAATCAACAACATCAGAGTTAAGCCACGCATGGAAATAATTAAATCTTAACCAGCTGGTGAGATGAAGATCAAGACGGATAAAAGGAAATGAGGGAGCTTTATCCGAAAGAACTAATTTACCGCTTTCTCCGTATCCCCATTCCATAAAATCTTTTCCAATAGAGACTTCCCCCCAAGACCAATCGGTAGCTATTATTGCATGAGTTTCGCTGTATTGAATATTATCAGAAGATGATTTCGCGATGATAACACCTGTAACCGGGGTAAATTGTTTAGTCAAGTCAACCGTGGCACCTGTCTCACTGTTATCCCTGTAATTGAAACTGAAACCAATGCTATTTCCTATATATCCATATAATCCAATTCCACTCCAGGTATGGGTATATTTACTCCCTGTATTTTTTCCCAAACTCATCCCAAGTATTGGGCTGACATTAAGTTTAAGCAGAGTATCCGAATAAGAAAATAACCTAAGCCTTCCGAATTGATCATTACCGAGATAATGTGTAAAGGGCTGGGCACCTGTTCTTTCCTGATTATTTAAACTGTTATTGGGATTAATAAAATCAAGTTCAAGACCGAAGTCTTTATTATAGAACAATGCCTCTTCTTTTTCCAATGAGGTGAGCTGATCTGTTTTGGAATTTATTTCGAGAAGTTTCTGGGCAATATACTTTCGGGGAACGGGTTTTATCTGGTCATTAAATTCAATTATTCCTTTTTGCGATAAGAGGCTGAGAAATGAATAAATATCGTTTCCAACAGGCTCGTATACAGTTTGGGCTGAAATAAATGATTGAAAAACGAGAAAGGATAGGAGAATAGATAGAGAAAGGGTTTTCATTTTTTCAAAGTTGTACCTACCCGGGGCGGGATATTTTTTTATAATAAAACTTTTTCTAATGCATACTTTATTGTATATCCAGCGGCAGAAGCATCGTTAAAAAACATTTTAACTGTATCTAATGAAAATTCTGTGAGATCTTTACCAATTGATGGTAATTTCTTTAATATATCATTAGTTACAGTTATAATATGACAGCCAATTTGATTAGCCTGCACTATATTAAATAATTCGCGAGGGCTTGCCCATATTAATTCTATATTGGGATAATTCTGAAGCAGATTCAATATTTCTTTCATAACAGGAACGGGATCAACACCGGCATCGGCAATTCTTCCTGCAAAAATTGAAACATAACCTCCCTGCCCTTTGGATAATCCTGGTAAAACTGATTTAACCTGATCAATTGTCATCATAGCAGTTGCATTTATTTTTACCCCTTTCAAAGACAATTTTTTAATAAGATCCACACTTGATTCAGCTTTAGTATTAGTAATTGGTATTTTTACAATTACATTACTTCCCCAACTAGTTATTTCAATTGCCTGTCTTTCCATTTCATCAAAATCATCTGAGAATACTTCAAATGAAATTGGCTTATCAGTAATAGATTTTAAAATATCCTGAGCAAATTTTTTATAATCCTTTATTCCTGCTTTTCTCATCAAAGTCGGATTAGTAGTGAATCCCGAAATTAAAGGATTATTATACAATTCAAGCATGCCAGCTTTTTCTGCACCGTCTGCGAAAATTTTAGTTTTTAAGGTCAGTTTCATTTAATACCTTATTTTGAAATTGTTCGTCTTATAAGATAAGAATTTTATTAATTAATTACGCACGGAATTTTTAGTATGAAAACTATGGAATACTGACATACTGCAATAATTTGGTTGACTCCCATTTTGCAGGCGTAACCTGAAGTCTGGGATGAGAAACCAACAAGTGCCAAATAACCGATTGAAATCCTTCAGTTAAGGGAGTAATATGATTTGAATTTATTGTCGGTACAACAACAACCGCATTACCTGCTTTTTTGGTAAAACCTCCATCCTTTCCAACAATACCAACAACTTTAGCTCCAATTTCATGAGCATATTGAACAACTTTCACTATATTCATGCTTATTTTATTTTCCGCAGATCCGCCACCAACAGATATAACAAAAATACAATCTTTAGAATTGAACCTGCTAACTTTCAGCCAATTTAAAATAGTAACATCCCATCCTTCGTCATTAACTCTGGCTGTCAATTCAGAAATGTTATCATAAGGGGCATAAGCCTCAAAATTGCATAATTTCCTAAAATCGCATACAGCATGTGAGGCATGACCGGCGCCTCCGCCTGAACCAACAAAAAATAGTCTGCCTTCATTTTCTCTAACTTTAGATAGTACATCTACCATTGATTCAATCTCTTTGATATCAATTTTTTTTATTAATTCAATACTCTCAGTTAAAAATTGTTGGGAAAACTCCACGCCATAATTCCTTTTTATTAATTACAATCCATATTTTTCATCTGAAAAATTATTACTAATTGATAACAGATATTCCCTGGCAGAATCTGTTGCGTTTAAGTTATCAGAATTATATAATTTTTTATCAATATAACGGTGAAAATACTCTATATTAGTTAATTTAGCAATACTGTAGCTTCCAATTATAAAATCCCCATCCCTTTTTTCTGTGATTAAGAATACCGGGTGATCAGGCTTATTGTTCAAATATTTTACTGCTTCCCTGCCAAGTTTCATTGAAGTCGAAAAATCCAGATCATTTGGTCTACCAGATCTGTATAAGTATGAAGGGTTTACAGAATTAATATTTCTTGTATCGAAATATGGCTTCAGGTCCTCTTTTAACCTCTTTGCAATTACTTCGGATGTTCCTTTAAACTTAGGATGACCGAAACTGTCCATTTCAGATTCATCAGCTGAAATATGCATGTTATTGCTCCAACGCGATCCTTCCGCAACAACAACGATAACATTTTTATTCTTAATGTACCTTTCTTTTACTTTTTCTTTAAATTGTTCATAGTTGAGAGGAAATTCAGGAATAATTATAAAGTCAGGATTTCCCAATGCTGAGGAGATTGCAAGCCAGCCGGCATTCATTCCCATAGATTCAACAATAATTATTCTTTCATGCGAATATGCAGTAGTGCGGAGTCCTTCATTTAAACTTACATACGAAGCAATTTTTCCGGCTGCAGTAGGATAACCAAGTGTAAAGTGATTAACAATTCCTTCCTTGGAAAACATCCCCACATCATTATCAATTGTTTTAGAAATCAAAATGATCGGCAAATCGGTTAAAAGGAAAGCATTGGATAATGTGTCTTCTCCCCCAACAACAATCAGCCCATCTATGTTAAGTTTTTCAAGACAGGAGATCACATTTTTTGCACCATCAGGAACTTTCGCCAAATTTACGCGGGAAGATTTTAGTATTGTACCTCCTATATGCGGATTGATATTTAATTTTGATATTTCAACATAGTCCTGATCCAATAATCCCTGCCAGCCATTTTTGAATCCAATAAGTTCGATATTATTTTCAATTGCAGTTTTATTCGCAGAATAAATCACTGCATTTAAGGGAGGCACATCACCGCCGCCCGTTAAAATCCCGAATCTTTTCCTCATTAAATAATTATTGCCTTTTTACTTTGCGATGATTCATAAATAGCTGCGATAACTTCATTAGCACGGAGACCATCATTACCGGAGCCGATGGGTTCTCTTTTTTCTTTAATAGCTGATTTAAATTCCTTCCATTCATTTTTCCAGCTTATATCTTCAGCATCGAATTCAAAAGTTGTAACATCCGGTTTGCCCCCTTCAGGATTTCTTATTCCCAATTCAAGAGTTTCCGGACCATAACTTCCGCCAAGCCCTTCAATCCTCAAATATCCATCTACCCCGAAAATTTCGAATGAGAATATATTTTTCCAGTTAGTCCAGCTTACATTAAAAGAGGCAGTAACATTATTTTTTGTTTTCAAAATTGCAAAGGTATTATCTTCAACTTCAAGTGGCCAGAATTTTGTTTCAACGCTGCCATAAACTTCATTAATATCACCACCGAACCATCTGATAAGGTCGATAATATGGACACCCTGATCGAGCAATTCGCCGCCGCCGCATAAATCTTTTGAAGCCCGCCATTCCTTTTCCATCCCTGGTCTTCCGCCATGTCCATATCTTGCACGAATATTAAGTATAGTGCCGATTTTTTTTGAGTCAACCAGTTCTTTAGCTTTCCAAATAGCGGGATGAAATCTGTGATTAAACCCTGTTTTGAGTATCACTTCTTTTTTCCGGGCTTTGTTTACCATCTCCAGAGCTTCTGCTGCATTTCTGCCAAGAGGTTTTTCAGCCAGAACATGCCTACCGGATTGCAAGGATTGCAAAACAATATCTTTTGCAAATTTATTCACAACCGCTACTATCATAATATCGCACCTAATATTACCTAATACGCAATCATCAATAGGAAAAGGAATGCACGAAAAATCAGATGCAAATTTTTTCGCAATTACCGGGTCTATATCATAGCATGCTACAAGTTTATCCACCTTGGGAAGTGCCAGAGCTCTCTTTCGACCAATCAATCCACAACCAATGATTGCTACATTCATGTTTTTTTGTAAAAGTTTTTGTTATCAATGCGGCGTAAAACAGCCACATCTTTATTATTTCTTAATTCATTCTGATATGATTTTTCTTTCCATGGATCCCAGGGAGCACTAATAAGTTTACCAGTTATTCCATCCGAGAAACCGGATGCCAGAAAACAGATAAGATCGGCTGCCAATTCAGGATCGTTCCCCCCCTTTTCTTTTCTCTTTACAGCTTCATCATATTCGTTTCCTGCCAGGTTTTCTGCCTGCAGAACGTCTTCAAGCATTTTCGTATTTATAGCACCGGGAGAAACGGCATTTACATCTATATTAAATTCTCTTACTTCCTCAGCCAGATTCTCTGTAAAGCGTACAATCCCTGTTTTTGAAACTGCATAGGCTGAAAAATTAGGTCGTGGAGAAGTAGAACCTCCTCCAGAAAGATTTATTATCTTTCCTTTTTTATTATTTATCATGTTCTTAAGAACATGATAAGTGAGATTAACGGTGCCAAACAAGTTAATTTCAATATTCCTTTTCCAATCGTTCAGATTATTATTATAGAAAGGACCTATAGGATTTTGAACACCCGCATTGTTTACCAATATATCTATTTTCTCAAACCTATTTATAATATTCTCAGTTACTTTTTTTACTTCTTTTTCTTTTGAAATATCAACGACATAATAAAGAGAGTCTGGAGAATATTGTTTTACAATTTCCAGAGTTTCTATAAGTTCCGATTCAGTTCTTGATATAAGGGCAAGTGATACACCTTCTTTTGCAAATCTTTCTGCTATTACCCTTCCAATACCACGACCAGCACCTGTTATAATTGCTTTTTTATTTCCAAGCATAAACTAAAATTATTGTTCGATCAATTAGAGAATATAATTATAAATATAATTGTTCATAGCAATTTAGAAACATTTATTAAAATTGATATAGGGGGAAACCTTAATTAAAAGACTTTTTATACATATCGGGAGTATCAAAAGCTTTGACATCCGTTTCATTGCAGACGCCATAAATAGCCCGTTTCTTCCTCAATAATTCCGGAAAGATATCCTTACTAAAATCAGAGAATCCCTTAGGAATATATCTTAATATCTCATTTTTAAAGCAGTAAATGCCTGCATTTACCCAATGACTTTCAGATTCTCCGTGTTTGGGTTTTTCTATAAATTTTAATATTCTTTGGTTCTGATCAAATTCCGCAACACCGCTATGTGATGTATCCTGTCTATAGTGAAAGGCAATTGCTGCAAGGCAATTTGTATCTTTAAGTTTCTTTTCAATTGATGTTAAGTCGTATTCTGAAAAATTATCCCCATAAATCACAAAGAAGGGCTCCTCATTATTAGAATTTTTATCCCAATATTCAGAAGCAATTTTTTTAACTGCGCCCGCAGTGCCCAGGAGTTCAGATTCAAATGAGTATTTAATATTAATATCCAAACTTTTACCATTTCCAAAATATTCTTTAATTTTTTCAGGGAGGTGATGCAAATTGATATAAATATCTTTTATGCCATGAGATTTACACAATTCAATATTATGCTGAAGGAGGGGTTTCCCTTTATAATTTATCATCGGTTTAGGTAAGTCTTGAGTTATGTTTTTTAGCCTATCCCCTTTACCGGCAGCAAGAATTATTGCTTTCAGATATTCCCCTTAGCAAGTTCGTTTTTAATAAAATCGAATGAAGTTTTAAGACCTTCCTGCAGGGATAGTTTGGGACTCCAACCAAGGGATTGCGCCAATGAAATATCCGCAAGATTTGCGAAGGCTTCCCCGGGAAGATCTTGTTTATGTATTGCCTTCACATCTGATTTTAAAAGCTTAGCAATGATATCATAAATCTCATTTACCGAATAATTCACACCGCTTCCTAAATTAAAAACCTTTCCTGTTGTTCTATTATCATCCATACATTGAATATGAAAATCATTAATATCATCTACATGAATAAAATCCCTCCGTTTTTCACCCGTTCCATAAATCACGGGCTGTTCTCCGTTTAATAATTTAATTATAAACGAAGAAAAGACCGGTGGAATAGTTCTCCGGTAATCCTGCCTGGGACCATACACACAAAAGTACCTGAGGGCTGTTGACTGAAGGTTATAAAATCTTGAATAAGCTTCTGCGAAATACATTGTAGATAATTTACTAACCGAATAAAAACTCTGAGGTTTAACCTCTGTTTCCGGGGTTGGGAGGACAGTTGAACCTTCATAAAGCGCAGATGATTCGGCATATATTATTTTTTTTACCATACTTCTTCTTGCTGCCTCAAAAACATTTACTGTCCCGCGGACATTTATATCAGCAGTTTCAACAGGATCTAACTGACAATCGCTTATACAGTTCTTAGCAGCAAAATGAAACACATAATCTGCATCTTTAAACAAAGGATATATATTAACATCCCGAATATCCATTTTATGGAATTCAACTCCTGTGGGTATCTGTTCTTTAACACCATAAGAAAGATTATCAATTCCGATAATTTTATATTTATCTTCATGCAATAATCTGTCGGCAAGGTTTGAACCAATAAAACCGGCTACACCTGTAATAATAATAGTCTTCATAATAATATTTTAAATATCAAACTGATTTCCTGATTATATATTAGCAAGCACTTTTGCACCCTCAAAATCGAAACGGAAGTCCATATATTTTAATCCGGCATTCTCCATAGTTTTTCTTAAATGCTTACGCTTACCGTTACCTATACAAAAGACAAGGAATCCTCCTCCTCCGGCACCCATTATTTTCCCTCCAAGAGCTCCGTTCAGCATGGCAAGTTCATACCACTTGTTTATTTTCGGATTACTCATCTTCTTAGATATTCTCTTTTTTTCAAGCCAGTGCTCATGCAACAATTTTCCGAAAGTCTCAACTTCACCTTTGACTAATGCTTTCTTAACTTCATAACCAATTTCTTTTATTCTATGCATTGATTCGATAGTAGTTCTTTCATCAACTTTAGCTTTTCCACTCTGCTCGGCAAGTATTTTATTTGCATCTCTATCAATATTGGTATAAAACATTAACAATCTGTTCTCAAGTTCATAAATAACTTCATGGTCCAGATTTAACGGGGTAACTTTCACTTTACCCAACCTATTGATTTCTAGCTGAATAATTCCGCCGAATGCAGTAGCATACTGGTCTTGCTTTCCAATAGGTTTTCCTATCAGGTCAATTTCCACATTGCAGGCTTCCTCAGCCAATTCCTGAATAGAAATATATCTCCTTTGCAGTGCATTTAATCCTTTCAACAAAGCAACTGTATAAGCACTTGAGGAACCCATTCCTGTACCGGCTGATAGATCAGCCATTGAACCAATCTCAATTGGAAAAGATATTTTCAGATATTTTAATGTCTCCCTGACTATTTCATGTTTTATCAAATTTATTTCATTAATATTTACAATCTCTACTTTGCTGTAATTAATTTTAATTTTATCAATTACTGCAGGGCAGTTAACATTAACATACATATACTTGTTAATTGCAGCAGTAATAAGAAATCCTTCATGTTTTTTATAATATGAAGGCAAATCGGTGCCTCCACCTCCTAATGGAAGACGGAACGGTGATCTTACAACTATCATATATCCTCGATGAATTAAACTGATTTTTAGTTAAAGTATCTCAAATGAAAAGGGGATGGTTAGAAAATAGGATTTAACTTGCGCCGCGCCTTAAAATTAGTGAAGGGATTGTTTTTAAAAGAATTTTAATATCAAGCAATATTGACCAGTTATCAATATATTCAAGATCCAGCTTTACCCAATCATCAAAATTACTTATCAGGTTCCTGCCATTTATCTGCCACAGGCAAGTAATACCCGGTTTAATACTTAGTTTTCTTCTATGCCAGCTTTCATATCTTTCAAGCTCATGCGGTCCTGCCGGTCTTGGACCCACTAAACTCATATCTCCCTTTAGTACACTTAAGAGCTGTGGTGTTTCATCAATACTCCATTTTCTTAACCACTTTCCAAATTTTAATATCCTAGGATCGTCTTTTATTTTAAATACTGGTCCTTCCATTTCATTTTTATCCATCAAATCTTTTTTATATTTATCAGCATCTTTGACCATAGTTCTAAATTTCCAGCTTTTAAACTGTTTCTTATTCATGCCTATAACATTCCAATCATATAAAATCGGTTTCCCGTCTGAAATCCAGATTCCTATTGCTGCGATAACCATGAATGGGGAAAAGAATATTAGAGCGACTAGCGAACCAGTAATATCAATTATCCTCTTAATGAATAGATCCAATTCCGATTGTTTTAACATATTAAAGCTAATTATGCTTAATCCAAAGACATTATCAACAGTAACATTTTTTGTTATATGACCAAAGAAATCGGAGTTTAAACGTACAGCCACACCTTCCCTTTCACAAATTTCAAGAACATCTATAATTTGGTCGAATCTCTTTGTGGAAATTGTAATTATTATTTCTTCCGGGTTAACTGTTTTTAATATGTACTGAATATTGCTATAATGATCAAGAACCTTTACCCCTAAAACTTCCTTCCCAATGTTCTCATAATCGCCCGTCAACAGTCCCACAATATCAATTCCCCAATGAAAATTATTTTTAACTACATTAATAAAATTGCTTGCTCGCGTTCCAGTTCCGATTAAGATAACTCTTTTCCTGTTCTGTCCTTTTTGTCTTATTAATGAAGCAGCATAAAAAAGAAGACTCTTTTCGGTGATAAATAACACCAGACTTACAAAAAAGAAAACGATAAAAATGGTGCGGGGAAAGTTTTTCAAACCAAATAGAAATAGCACGGTTATGCTTATCAGTGCCCCGATAAAGCATACTTTAATAACTATTGAATATTCTTTAAATAGTGAAGTAAACCGCTGGTAGCTGTAGGCTTTTTGCTGATCAAATAATATTTCATAAACTACACTGAGGATTAATATTATTAAGATATATGATAATCTTATTTCCGCTTCCGGTGGAAATAGTGACGGCTCAATTTTATGTAATAAAGTTGAGATATAGTAGGCAAGTATAAAACTGATAAGAGCAGTACCAAAATCAACAACCTGTGCTATTCTTCTGTGATATGATGAACGCCAAATCATAAACTTTCCTTATATAAATTAGAAAGCCTTTGACTTAATACTGTCCAACTCAACTCATTCTTTACAAAATTGGCAATGGCATTTTGCATTGCTTTGTAAATATCTTTTGATGAATTGATTGCGAAATATATTGCCTCAGAATATTCTTCCGGGGAATCTGACTTTGATAAAAACCCAAGATCATACTTAGGAAATAGTTTTGGATAATCACTTATCGGGGTTGATATAACTGGTAATCCAGCGGACCAATAGTCTGCTGTTTTAGAAGGCCATCTGGCTTTATTTGCAATATTTATCCGCATTGGGACCAATGCATAATCACATGAAAACATAATTTTTATTAAATCATTAAACGATTCAATTCTACCGAGCAAATTTATTGATAACTCTGAGCAAATATCATTTCCTATTTGTGTATTCCCAAGAACAATTGTATGAGGGAAATTACTATTTTTCCCCTTAAGTTTTCTTAAGGAAGATATTAACAAGTTTTTATCATTTTCGAAAAGACTGCCGACAAAACAAAGTAAAACTTCACTTTCATGGAAATTATATTCTTTCCTGATTTGTAATTTGTCATAAACAGTTAAATCAATTGGATTACAGCCAATCCTAAGCAATTCTATCTTCGAAGAAGGATAACCAAACGATTCCAGCTTTACTTTAAGATAATCAGATACTACTGTAGCATTATCTGCAAATCTTCGAAAATATTCTTCAATAAATGTTTCTATTTTCCCAAATGTTTTGTTGTAAAGTTTTCCTGACCTTTCGAGTGCTGTTCCGTCGTTACCAAACAAATCCCACCAGCTAAGAATAAATTTTGTTTTTTTGAAATACTTTAAGAATAAGGCTGGAAAAATTACTACCGGTCTACAATCAATTCCATGTACAATATCGTAATTATTTTTAGTTACAAAAATCAATCTGTTTAAGATATTCCAAATATCTATTCCTTGTCTTAGATTACCCCATAACAAATCCGGAGATTCGATGACCAAGACACCATTACTTTTTACCATCCTAAGTTTTATCCTTGATTGTTTGGATGTACATAAAAGAGTAATATCATTTCCTAAATACGAAAGCGCCTGGCACATTTCTAAAACCTTAAAATAAGGTCCAGTATTTACCTGGTTATGAATTACAATTAAAATTTTCAAAATAAGAGATGTAATTAAGTTTTATATTAACAAGATATTCTAATTATCGGTGTTTTATTTCATTTTTGTTTTTCAAAATATTTGTATGCTGCTAAAGTTTCTTTAGCAGTTTTATCCCAACTAAAATTATTAAAGTGAGCCAACCGTTTTTTCTGATTTTCTTCATTCCAGGAAGGATTTTCCACCAAGAATTGGAGTTTATTCAACAAATCTTCAACTGATAAAGGATCAAAATATACACAAACCTCTCCACCAACTTCAGGAATTGAAGCGGCATGTGAAGCTAATACTACATTACCAGCGCTAATAGCTTCTAATACGGGCAAACCAAACCCTTCATATAATGAAGGATAAACGATAAAATCAGCCTTATGGTATAAATAAGTTTTAAGTTCCTCAGATATAAAACCGGCTAGCATAATTTCATTTTCGAGATTATTTCCTTTAATAAAAGCATTAATTGAATTATGAAAAACTCCTTTTAGCTGACCAGCTACAATTAATTTGCCTTGATATTTTCGCAACGATTTTAATTTTTGAAAAGCTTTCAGAAGAGTTATGAGATTTTTATGCGGTAGTGATGTTGTCACAGTAAAGATAAATTTAAAATTATATTGTGCTTCGAAGATATTTATTTGGTTTTCATCGGGCTGTTTCAACTCACAAGGAGCCAGTAATATCGGTACTATATGTTTTAAATCCTTAGCAAATTGTTCGTAAACTTGTTGGCGTATAAACGAAGAAATAGTAATTATACCTTTTGCCATTTTTATTGATTTAGGGACAGTCAAAAGAAAATATTTATATTTTAGATCCTTGTATCCAAGATCGAGATAATATTTCCACATTAGATCATAAACTGTAATAATAGATTTTTTAGCTAAAAGAAAAGAAATATTATTCCCCAAAAAATGAATCATATCAAGATTATATTTTTTAGCAAAAAATGGTATAAATAACTGTTCGTGTATTATCCTCGTGGAACGAATTCTATTTGGTAATGGGACAATTATTATTTTTACATTATCTGCTTTGGGGATTAAGTATTCATTCTCTTTATTACCAAAAATATAAAACTCAATATCTTTACCATACTCAAATAACTTGGGCAATAAATGCCATACATACACACTTGGCCCAACTCCGAAATTTTCACCCGGTTTATCAAAAGAAAACAGATCTATTCCAATTCTCATAATTCGGTTTTCTTCGTAGGATATATTAGTAAATTAGAACCATGATACGAGGTTATGATTCCAATAACCAAAACTCTTCTTGTCATTTCCATGAAACCATTTCTTTAAAGACAGAAATGTAATTACTTATAATTTCTTCAGTTGAAAAGTCATGTGATAGCTTAGCCCCATTTGCAGCCATTGTTGATAGTCGCAAAGGATCATTTAGAATATTAATTATCTTATCTGAAAAATCTTTGGGCTGATACTTTTTAACTATTATGCCATTTACACCATCATTTATTAAATGTCTAATTCCAGGTAAATCAAATACAACCGGGGCGCATCCCCGAGACATGGCTTCTACAATAACCATAGGAGAGGCTTCTTGTTCTGATGTTAATAAAAATATTTTTGCTAAATCATAACTCTTGATCATATCTTCTCTACTAAGATGTCCGCTAAAAATTATATTGTTTCCTAGCGCTTTAATTGCTTCTTTTTTTAACTGAATAAATTCTTTTTCTGTTTTAGCATCCGGTAGTCCTGCAACTTCAAAAATCAGGTTAGGTAATACTTCAATTAAAGATTTAATAACTTCGATTGCAATATCCAGCCTTTTCAATTTGCATATTCTTCCCGCCCATAATATTCGGTTCTCTTTCTTAATATTATTATTTTTAATATAATAGACTTCACTTAGAGGATTATTTATTCTGAAAATATTAGCCAAAGGATTGTAGGATTTAATTAATTCTTCCACATAAGGACTAATCGCAGAAAAAGCTTTACCATTAGTAAATATGTACTTATAAATCTTCTTCCAGATAAATATCTTTAGGTTAGTCTTTATTGAATCATTTTTAGAATTTTTTATCTGTTCCGCAATCCAATCACCGTGAGGTGTAATTAAGCAGGGATAACCTGACCTAATCGCGCCTATCGAATATCCTGTCATATTATGTGCATGTACGACATCAGGATTTAATTTTTTGATTTCATTTTTTACCACAAATGATTCAAACAAGAAAGTATTTAAGGTCTGCGGGAGGCTTGAAATTTTTTTAAAGATTACTTTTATGTTAGGCTCTATTATTACGGATTTCGCTTTTCCGGTAGTAAATGCAAGAACAATAACCACAACATCTTTTCTCTTTCTATATCCCTCAACAAGAGTATAGGTAACATTACTTATACCCCCCTTTATTTCATTTTCTTCGTAAGGGTAGTCTCCAGCTATTAAAATTTTCATATTTTAGATTTAGATTGGATTTGCTTCTGCTAACTCCTGGTTTCCCAGCCATAAGTTATTTATTCCCACTTCAGCCATTGCCAGATACATAATAGGCAGGTAGAAATATCCCAGAAATCCTTCGCTTGTAAATGACATAATTAAATAATAGATTATTAATAATAATGATCCCATAACAATATTATTATACTCTTTCTTTTTTAATATTAGCTTAAAAATAACGCTTAAATTAAATAGTAAAAACAAACCGGATCCTATTATTCCTACTGGTAAGAGAAAATTGGTCCACATAATATCTCCTTTCCAAGCCGCATAAAAATTCTCCATTACATCTCTTGCTGCCTGAAGAAAACCGGCGCCTAACCATACATTATTAAATTGACCGGCTGCATCATATGCAACACTTACTAAAGCAAACCTTGTTAAAAGGTTATCGTCACTTGCTAAGGATGAATCTTGTGGCTGAAATCTATCTATAAAAAATAATAGAGGTCCGGAAAAGTATTTAGAGATTAACGAATATACCGCAAATAAAATAATTACAGACAATAATGTAGCAATCACCAATTTTGATTTTTTCATATTTATTGATAATGTCAACGCCATATAAATAATAACAACAATAAATAAAGAAACCAACATTGAGCGTGTATATGTAAAAAAGACAGCTAAAATGTTAATCAATAAAACCGTAACGTTAATTGCACTAACTTTTTTTCTAAGAGTTTTTGTTATTAAAAATATAATCACAAATATCGTAAGAGGCGGGAAGGTATCGTAGTTCCTTGTAATAACACCAAATTCTGTTGCTGCTGAAATATATTTTACACCTGCATAAATTGTATAAATTCCGCTTGAATCTAAAATGTAAAATATTGCGAATATGGTATTTAGAACAATAACCTTATCAACAAATCTCTCAAAATCTTGTTTACTTACCCCTTGGCAAATTCTTAAGTAAGCATTATATAATAAGGGGATATAAAATAAATACCTTGATAATGTGATTGATTTAAATAGCCCTCCCCCCATTATTACTGATAATATTAAAATAAAAATTAAATAAATGACAAATACTTTAATTATGACATTTTCGAACGATTTTATTTTGAAGAGATTTTTATAGTGTGTTTCATTATTAATATAATATGATATGAGCAGGATACTTAAAACGACAAGGTCCTGGTACAAATTCATACCAAATATCTCGAATTCAAATGGTACGAATATGCATCTTTTATATATTAAAATTAATGGAATAAATAGAAGATATAGTTTGTTATAGTTACTGCTGATTAGAGCTATTCCGGCTAATAAGAATAGTAGAATAATTATCATTTATTTTATAATCATATAAAATATTAGCAGAGTGCTCATATCTTTATTATGGTATTAAATAAATTTGAAAACCTACGCTGCCATGTATGATCTGCCAGGCATCTCTGATAACCCGATAGTGCTATTTTTTCACTCTCAGTATCATGATTAAGGTAATACTTTATTTTATCTACCAGATCTTCTTTGGTATGATAACAAATAATCTCTTTTCCGACATTAAAGAACTCTTCAAGCTCAGGTTGATACTCTGTCATATAAAATGCTTTACACATCGGCGCTTCAAAATCACGAAGCCTTATTTGTAGTATTCTTTCCTCCTTTTCATGTGTTTCACCACAAGAAGAAAAGCCAAGACTAATTTTGCTTCTGCTATATAACTCAATATATTCATGATCAGAAATGATATTAAAAGCGTT
>OBLW0100002205.1_pt1 | contig 15797 bp, 14 predicted proteins | sample 1520161 | NCBI WGS metagenome assembly OBLW01 (sample SAMEA3539309, study PRJEB22396) | soil metagenome | biome: tundra; feature: field; material: soil | place: USA | collected 2010-05 | depth 0.15 m | reverse complement strand
GCGTACGGTTTCTGGCAACGAGCTTATGTTCAATGGTATAGGTCCTGTTTGAGAATGTATTCCTCGACGCGTGCGGAGACAAGTCCGTGAATGTCCTGCGCCCGGTGGCAGCGCCGACGGATATCCGTTGCCGACACTTCGCTTGAAACGTTATCCAGCAGATACACCGAGGTGCGATGCAAGTGCGCAACGACGCTCGATTCATGCACCGCTTCGACATCTTTGCGCACGCCGCCGCTGGCCATCAAATCCGGCGGAATCACCAGGCGCAAGGCCTCCACGCGAATTCCCGGCCGGTTGGCCACGATGAAATCGCACAGTCCGAGCAGGGTCTCGTATTCCTTCCACATCGGAATATCCAGGAACGCGTCAGCGCCGATGATGAAATAGACGCGATCACCGTGCCCGTGGTAAGCGTGCCGAAAATAGCGCACGGTATCGACCGAATAATGAAGTTGCGCCCCACTGAAATCGTCCCCAGCTTCGGCGACCGACGGGACAAAATGTGGATGCTCGGCGCAAGCCAGGGCCACCATTGCAAATCGGTGCGGAAATGGAGCTAGGTGCGCCTTCAGCTTGTGCGGAGGCCGGCTGGCGGGTACGAAATGAATCTGATCGAAATTGAAGCGCCGGTCGGCGGCGCGGGCCACAGCCAGGTGGCCGTTATGAATCGGATCGAACGATCCGCCAAAAAGCGCGATACGGCGAGGATGATGTTTTGCTGCGGTGCGCTGCGCCTGCGCGGTCGTCAATACCCCTCCCAAGGACCTTTACAGCATTTTCTCATAAATCCTTGATCCGGACCGGTGATGTGTTCTCAGCCGACGCGTCGCTGTGCACTGTACTGCCATCGCGACGAACCCGGCCACCCGTCTCCGGGTGCCCGTCAGAGGCCAAGTCCATCCCGGAATCTGGCGCCGGCTTGGGAATCTTGTCCAACGCATCGGCGATGGAGCGCACCAATTCGCGAACACCCTCGCCGGTAGCAGCGGAGATAGCATGGAATTTCAAACCGTGCTCACCGCAGAACGCACGCAAGGTGTCGAGACGCTCGCGATCGGTGGTGGCGTCCAGCTTGGTCGCCACGACGATCACTGGTTTTTCCGTCAGCGCCTCGCTAAACGCCCGCAGCTCGCCAGAAATAATCTCGAACGAATGAACGGGATCGGCGTCGGAAGTATCGCTAGTGTCGATCAAGTGCACCAGCAAACGCGTACGTTCGACGTGCCGCAAAAATCGAATCCCCAGGCCCGCGCCCTCGTGCGCTCCCTCGATCAATCCAGGCAAATCCGCGACGACAAACGTGCGGCCCATCTCCCGGCCTTGGTTCCCCGTACCGCCATCCGCGTTCACAACGCCAAGATTCGGCTCCAAGGTGGTAAAAGGATAATTCGCAATTTTCGGTCGCGCCGCCGAGATAACCGAAATCAACGTGGACTTTCCCGCATTCGGGAAACCAACCAGCCCGACATCCGCCAATAATTTCAGTTCAAGCCGCAAATGACGTTCTTCGCCCGCGAAACCATCCTCATGCTCACGCGGCGCTTGATGCCAGGGCTTCGCAAAATTCTGATTCCCGCGCCCACCCCGTCCGCCTTGGGCAATCAACACCCGCTGCCCAGGCGTAGCGAGATCCGCAAGTGTTTCTCCGCCTAACGCATCGAACGCTAGCGTCCCCACGGGAACCTGCAAAATCATGTCCGCGCCGGAATGCCCGGTGCAATTCGAACCTTCACCATGGCGCCCGCGGTCCGCTTTAAATTCGCGGTTATACCGATAGCGCAACAAAGTGTTGTCATTAGGATTCGCTTCCAGATAAATGCTTCCGCCGTGCCCGCCATCCCCGCCCGAAGGCCCTCCGCGAGGCACAAACTTCTCCCGCCGAAAGGCAACGCAGCCATTGCCGCCGTCCCCTGCCTTAACCAATATTTTAGCTTCGTCAACGAACAAGGATGAACACTCCAGAAATTGGATGCCACCAAGATCATCATGGCCGCACAAAGATCAAATGTGGGGCGTACTTCAGCGGGTCCTTTTCCGGCCGCCACTGAAAACACAAAGGCGGTCCGGCACCAGCCGAACCGCCTCAGTAAAAAGCAAACTTAGTTGACGGCAGCAGCAGCCGGCGCAGCCCGCTCAACGGGCTGTACGCTAATGAACCGCCCGTGCCGGCCCTTATCCTCAAACTTAACAATCCCGGTAACCAAAGCAAACAAAGTATCGTCCTTGCCCTGACCGACATTCACGCCCGCTTGGTGTTTGGTTCCACGTTGCCGCACCAGAATGGTGCCGGCATTGACGTGCTGCCCGCCAAACCGCTTGACGCCCAGCCTCTGCCCATGGGAATCGCGGCCGTTGGTAGAGGAGCCGCCGCCCTTCTTATGCGCCATGACACTTTCCTTTTCTGAACCGTATAGTGGCCGGTCTCCAGACCGGTCAAACTATTCCAAATTCTTACAGCTGAATATCGCTAACCTGCACAGCCGTATAATTCTGCCGGTGCCCCCGCGAAATCTTATACTGATTCGTTTTCTTAAACTTCAGCACGGTAATCTTCTTATTCCGCCCATGACTCACAATCTTCCCGGTTACGGTAGCCTTCGAAGCGTCATCACCCGACAAAATCTTCTTCTCGTCGTTGTGCACCGCCAGAACCGAGCCAAAAGTCACCTTCTCACCCACATCACCCTTAACCCGCTCGATCCGAATCGTGTCGCCGGGCGCGACTCGATACTGTTTTCCTCCGGTCTTAATTACGGCGTACATCGACCCTCCAAGACGTCAAAGCAAACCATGATTATACGGGCTTTACACCCGCACCGTCAACGCGAACAAAACCCCTCGCGCAACTTTTCCCCCGCCTTGGAGTTAAACTAAGTGAGGCAAGGGAAGAAACAAGAAGCTCCGAGCCCCGGTGACACATCGAGTATAGTGGTGGAGGTTGGGATCTCGAAAGGAGGTCCGGTTATGCGCTATCTAAGGATTGCAGGGTTACTCGCGGTTTGCATGTTCTGCGCATCGTTCGCTAATGCTCAGAGGGTGGCGGTCGGCATCGGAATAGGCGGGCCGGTTTATGCCGGTTACGGCTACGCTCCGGCTCCAGTCTGCTCGTACGGCTATTACGGCTATGCCCCTTATGCCTGCGCGCCTTATGGGTACTATGGCCCTGATTGGTTCGTTGGCGGCCTCTTTATCGGTGCCGGCCCATGGTTCCGTGGCGGCTATGGGGGCCACGGCTTTTACGGTCGCGGCTATGGGGGCGGACGTGGCTTCTACGGCGGTCGCGGATACTACGGCGGTCGTGGCGGCTTCTATGGACGCGGCGGGTATGGCGCTTATGGTCGTGGCGCCGTTGGCGGTGGCGCAGTTAGCCGCGGTTTCGCAGGCGGTGGATCACGAGGTGGATTCGCAGCCCACGGTGGCGGTGGTTCCCACGGCGGCGGCGGTGGTTCCCACGGCGGCGGTGGACACCGCTAAGCAACAGCACCCATCATCCGCTGGAAATAGGACGGCTGGCAGCAACCGCTGCCAGCCGTTTCTTCATTTCTCGCGAGACTTAGTGTTCTTACACGCAGACGCCTTCATCCGCCGGTTGCGGAAACTGCTTTGAAAACCAGAACGAGAACGGCGTAGCTCCGTACAGCTGATACCGTTCGATCCGCTCCCGCCCCTCGGCAACCGGCGGCCGATGCCCCGCAGGCACCCACCACAGACAATAACTAGGCTGATCCATCTTCACAAACCACTTCGCGCGATCCCGGAAAAATCGGATGTGATCGGACCGGTACGTGAAATCGCGCAAGGCTTCAATCGATTCCCACACCGACATGTTCACCAGCATGAAAGGATCGTCGTTGTATGCGATGTCTGTAGCGTTCCCGGAGTCCGACTGCAGCCTCCACACAAATCCAGGCGCCCGGTCGGCGAGTGCATTGATAGGCTGGAGTCCGGCGATGAATTCCGCAACCTGCGGATCGTCGACCGGCGCAACCAGCCGTCCAATATTGATCTGAGCCAGATGGTAATGCATCAGTCCTCGGTAACCCCCAATTCAGAAGTCGAAACGATACCCGAGAATCATCTTTGCGATCAAGTGATCGGTCGAGCGTGTCAGTCCCACCCCCAACCCAAAGTTGACCTCCCACTTCGGAGAAAGGTTGAGATCGACAGCCGGAAAAATCTGGTGCTGCTGCTCATAAGTGGGCAGGAATCCGGTGACCGGCCCAACCGATCCGTAATATTCCAGCCCCCCCGAGATTTTCTTCGTGAAGTCATAGCTGAACTTGAAGTTCGGCGAAAACACCACGCCTTGATTCACGCTTGCGCCGTGGAACGATCGATCCAATGTAGGATTCAGCGAAAAGTACCAGCGCCCAATTTGCTTGTCCGCAATCGGCCGTATCTCCCAGGTCCACGTATCCACGGAAAACTGCCGCCGCTGATATCCAATCTCGTTCGACAGACTTAACCCGATAGGCCATTTCCATTTCGGCGGAATCCTCACGCGCGGCCGAATGTGGTCGCCAACCCACTGCACGCCTTGCCCGCTCTTCTCGGAGGTAAATATATAAAAGCCGACTTCAAACCAGTCAGTAACGCCGTGGGTAATCTCAATAGTCTCGTGCTCGACATGATTCGTCGGCAGCATCCCGTCGACCACCGCCTTAGACCCGTCGATAGTATAGTTACTGTGCAGTTCCACCATGGTATGGCCCGGTTCCACCATATCGTAGCCGTAGACCTGAATTTCGTAATTGTCCTGCGCCCGGGCAGGCGAAGGCACCGCGGCCAGCCCGCTATAAAAAAGAAACGAGCCCGCAATAAATCGTCGAACGGGGTTCACCGGCATCTCCAATCCACAGATACAGCATACTTAACCCCAACTCATCGTGCTTGGGCTCTGCAGTTGTAGCGGCCACTTTAGGAAGGAGACGCCTTAGCTCAAGCATGCGGATGCGACTTATCGTAAATCTCCATCAACTGCCGTATCGAAGCATGCGTATATTTTTGCGTAGTAGAAAGTGACTGATGCCCCAGCAACTCCTGAATCGCCCGCAAATCCGCCCCATCCGCCAGCAGGTGCGTAGCAAAAGCATGCCGCAAAGAGTGCGGATGCAAATCCCAATCGACATTCGCCAGCCGCACATATTTTTTCACCAGTCGCCCGACCGACCGCTGCGTCAACCGCCGCCCCGCATAATTTAAAAACACGGCCTGCACATGCGCAGGTCCTCGCCCCCCGCCCCGCCGCGCAGATTTCTGCAGCAGCAACTCCCCGCGCAATGGCCAATACTTCTCAAGCGCTTCCTGAGCTTTCGAACCGTAAGGAACGATCCGCTCCTTATTTCCCTTGCCTCGCACCCGCAGTACCCGCTCGTCCTGATCGATATCTACTAAATTCAGCCCCGTCAACTCGCTGACGCGAAGACCCGCTGCATACAGCAGTTCGAGCAAGGCTCGATCCCGTCGCAGGAATAATCCTTCTTCCTTGATATTTGTCGGCACCGGCTTCGGCGATCTAGCCGCCCGGCCACGTTTCGATTCAGGCGCTGCCGCAATTCCGGCACTCACTCCGGCGCCCATCTCCGCCAGCTGATTCAAGAAGCCATTCATCTCTTCCGCCGAAAGAACCGGCGGAATGCGCTTTGGCAATTTTGGCGTTGGAACCAGACGCGCAGGATTCTCCACAATCAGCCCTTCTCTCACGCAATACCTGAACAGGGACCGCAGCGCCGCCAATTTCCGCGCAATCGAGCTTTTCTCCAGTCCCTTGTCGTGCAAATGCCCCACAAATTCACGGATGATCCTATGCGTGATTCCCGTCAACGGAGGCGGCTGCGCCCCAGGGGGCGAAAGGTATTCCAGAAACTGGCTAAGGTCCTTGCCATAATTCAGAATCGTGTGCGGCGAGGAATTCTTCACCGAGTGCAAATACTGCAAGAATTTTTCGACGGCCTGCTTCATTCGTGAAAGTTTCCGGATTCCTCTTGACCTTATTATAGCCGCGCCCCTTGGCCTTGGCGGCTCGCTCTGGTGGTGTCCGGATTAACAACCGAAGGCCGGTGTTCCATCCCAAAAAGAGCCGATCCCTGGCCTGGGCGTTTTTACCCTGAACCTCGAAAGGCCCTGCCCCGTCAACCCCGGCACGACTCGCGACGTCACCTGCAAAGTCCGGCGTCAACGCCTGTGGCATTAAATTGGAGGTATCCTACGCGAAATGGGCTGCCGCGGGGATGCCAAGAAAGCCGGGGTGATCCGACTTATGGCTTAGCACCGACCGGGGTGGCGTCTTCAGGCTGGGCCGCGGGCTGAGCTTCCGGGGCCAGTTGCTCCCAGTCGCAGCCTTCCTTAATGCAAGTATGCACCGTTCCGATTTTGGACTTCTTCTCCACAATAAACGGCGCCCCGCACTTAGGACACGGCTCCGGCATCGGCATGTAAGGCGTAGTGAAATCGCAATCCGGATATCGCGAGCACCCGTAGAAAACGCGCGGCCGTCCCCGCCCGCCTTTACCGGCGCTGCCTCGCCGCACGAACTCGCCGTCGCTGCACTTCGGGCACTTGATCCCCATCGTAATCGGCCGAGTGTACTTGCACTTCGGATACCCGGAGCACCCGATGAATTCCCCAAATCGCCCGTGCTTTTTGATCAGGTGATTGCCACACAGGGTGCACTTTTCTTCCAAGGGCTCATCCGGCTGGTGCGCGATCCGCGTGCCTTCCACCAAACGCCGCGTCGTCTTGCAATCCGGATACCCGCTGCACGCCAAAAACGCGCCAAATCGTCCACGCTTCAGCAGCATTTCTTTGCCGCAGTTCTCGCAATATTCCGTTTTGCTCTCGCCGTCGTCTACCAGCTCCGGCGCCATATCCTGAATAAAGTCGCAATCCGGGTAACGCGAGCAGCCCAGAAAGAATCCATGCCGGCTGATGCGCTCCAGCAACTCACCCTGCCCGCATTTCTCGCAGGTTTTGCCGGTCGGGATTCCAGCCTTGTACGAAATCATTTCATCGCCGGCCTTGGCTAGATCGACGACAAATTTTCCCCAGAACTCCCGCACCGCATCTCGCCAGGGCAGTTTGCCTTCTTCGATCTCGTCCAGCTCCTCTTCCAGCCGGGCTGTAAATGTCACGTCAAACACGTCGTCAAAACTCTTCACCAGCAGAATGCTGACGCGCTCCCCCAGCATCGTCGGCGTAAATCGCCCCTGATCCTTCCGCACGTACTCGCGCTCGACAATCGTCGAGATAATCGAAGCGTACGTGGACGGCCGCCCGATGCCTTTCTCTTCCAAGTCCTTTACCAGCGTCGCTTCCGTATATCGCGGCGGCGGCTCGGTAAAATGCTGGTCTGGTCGGATCTGGTCCAAACGCAAAATCTGTCCCTCTTCGACACGCGGCAAGGTTTTACCTTCGCCCTCGTCGTCCTTCTCATCTTCCTCGCGGTCGGCCGCGGCCACCGGCAATTGATAGACCCGCAAATATCCGTCGAATTTCTGCACCGATCCGGTAGCCCGGAAGGTGTAACCCCCAGCCGAGATGTCGATGGTGGTTTGATCGAAAATCGCCGGCAGCATCTGCGAAGCCACAAACCTCTGCCAGATCAATTGGTACAGCTTGAAAAGATCGTCATCCAGATACTTCCGCACATCCTCCGGCGTCCGCGAAACATCCGTAGGGCGCACCGCTTCGTGCGCTTCCTGTGCATCTTTCTTCGACTTGTAATAATTCGGTTTTTCCGGCAAATAGTTCGACCCAAAACGCTCCGAAATTAGGTCCCGTACCTGCGCTAGGGCATCGGACGAAACATGCACCGAATCCGTGCGCATATACGTAATCAGCGCCACGGACCCCTCTTCGCCCATTTCCACGCCTTCATACAAGCGCTGCGCAATCCCCATCGTGCGCTTCGCCGTATACCGCAGCCGGTTGTAAGCCGCCTGCTGCAATTTCGAGGTCGTAAACGGCGGCGGCGGATTGCGCTTCTTCTCCCGCTGCGCAACCGAAGCAATCTTCCACTCTGCTTTGCTGACCGCCGCGACGATCTTGTCCGCGGCCTCCTGATTCGAAACTTCGATAGCTTCGCCCTTATACTTGCTTAACTTCGCTTCAAAAATTGGCGGCTGCCCAGCATCCAGCATCGCGTGAATCGACCAATACTCCACCGGCACAAAGGCCCGAATCTCCAGCTCCCGCTCGACAATCAACCGCAGCGCCACGGTCTGCACGCGCCCAGCGGAAAGCCCTCGCCGCACCTTGTCCCACAAAAGTGGTGAGATTTTGTACCCCACAATTCGGTCCAAGACCCGTCGCGCCTGTTGCGCATCCACCAGGTTCGAATCTACTTGCCGCGGCTTCTCAAACGCCGCCCGGATTGCCTTCGGGGTGATCTCATTAAAGGTTACACGGAAAATTTTCTTGGGATCGATCGCCGGAACGCTGATCTCGTCCTTATTCTTCTTACCTTTACCCTTGCCGGTCTTGCCCTTGCGATCTTCCGCCTCTTCGGCAGCTTTCGCGTCCTTACCATTTTTCCCATTCTTGCTGAATCTGCCGTTCCCCGACGCTTCCGCTTCCTCGTACTTCATCGGCTTGGACAGCACCATCTGCAGGTGCGCCGATATCGCCTCGCCCTCGCGGTCCGGATCGCCCGCCAGGTAAACGAAATCCGCGGTGTTCGCGGATTTCCTTAAATCATTAATAACTTTGCCCTTGCCGTGAATAATCTGCAGGGTAGGCTCGAAAATCTTGGCATCATCGAGGGTAATCGGTTTCTGCGGCTTCTCCGCCAGTGCCTTGCCCTTCTTACCTTTACCTTTCTTCTTTTTCTTTGGCTCGTCAGGCAGACGAATACCGATCGTCTTTTTGGGCAGGTCCATCACGTGCCCGATCGACGCTTTGACGGTATAGTCCCGTCCCAAATATTTGTTGATCGTTTTCGCCTTTGCAGGCGATTCCACGATTACCAGCGAACGTCCCATCGTATCTATGTAACTCCGGATTCTTCTGCAGGAAGGCCCAGCGGTAGGGCTTGTGTCCTTCTCGCTACCTTAAACAGATGCAGCAAATGCTCCAGCGGATTCATGGCCGCCGCAATGTGCCGTACAACTTCAATGATCTGAATAACTTTAGGGGACTACCGCAGAACTACAGCAACGCCTTATCAAACTGCTGACCAGGCGTTTGCCGAACGTTCCCTTTCATCTCCAGATCGAAAAGAGTAGCCACAACCTTCGACCAGTTCAAGCCCGATCGTTCCACGATGTCATCAATATGCACTGACTCATCCGAATTTTACAAATCGTAGATCTTCTTCTCTGAAGAATTCAGCGAAGCCGCCGGCAGCGTACCGTTCCTTATTTTTCCTTGGGATAGCACGCGTTCAGGCCTGACCCGAAACGCCCAGCGGAAATTTAAAAATGGGCCCATTTTTCGGTAGTGTCCTAATTTGAATTCTGACGGTATGAAAACTTCGTTCGGATGCACCAAGAGCCTTCGCGTAAGTCCCGCCATGCGCTTCGTGTGCTTCTGATAGGCTCTGCGTACTACAGGAGTTGGCGGAACAAACGTCGCGGTGAGCGGAGACGGATCTGCGCCGCGCCTACGACGGGAGCGAACCATGTCCAGGAGGGTTCTGTGGCAAGAGGTCTGCAAGTTTCTTGCGGGCGCCTTTTTTGTCAGCGCGGGAATACTTTTCTATCTTTACCTCTACCGGGTTTCTGTGCCTATCTTCAGCACCGGTTTTACCGAGACGCCCCAGATGAGCGGCGGGCGCTCCCTTGTCCATGCCATTCTTTTCTTGATTTTCTTCTACCTCGGCTTCATCCGAAAATGGAAAAGCCCATCGAACAGCTAGACAGCGAAGACGAATCCAATGAGATTCAAATTAGGACGCTACCCATTTTTCACCTGCGAAAAGATAAGGCCTACGATATATTACTTAAGAGATATAGAGGTATGCCGGCCGGTACCACCGGCCATGCGGACCAGCCGCAATTAGACCGCTGGGTGGAATAATTAAACAACTGCTTTAGAATGAGGTCGTTACATTCCAGTGCGAGCTGGCACCCATTAGAAGCTTATGGTTATAAAAAAAGGGGAGGGAAGGTGGGTGCCTGGGTAACGGCCACCCTGGAGCCGTCTATTCCGCCTTAGGCTGTGCCGCGGCCGGGTGCGGTGGTCCGAATCCAATCTCAAGCGGCGTGTCCCTGGGCAGCACCACGTCATGACCCCGCGACAAGAAGTTCGAGTAAATCGACGATGACGCCCCGTAAGCCCCAAACGCAATAGAAACCGGCGTCGACTTCACAGCAAATCCCAAAATCGCCCCGGTCAATCGGAACCCAGAGCCACCCGCCGCCGTCCGCACGCTAGGATCGCCCCCGGCATCCACGGTTCCATGATCGGCATCCGGATGCGCCGCAGCGGCCGCCAGCAAAACCGCCAGCCCGGTCGACAGGTACCGCGTGTTACTGTCCGTCGTGCGCGCCCCGCCTTCCTCATCCAGCTTCATGTTGGCCTTGCGGTCCACCTCCACGCCCTCAAGGTTGCCGATCATGGCCTGCGAACGTACATGGGGCCGCGGCGCCGCGGTATCGGCTCCCCGCGCTGGCGCCTCTTTTTGCGTCTGCAGCAATGCTTGATGCGCGTCCTCCGGAGTCTCAATCCGCTCAAAAATGACGCGCAATTCGCCATTGTGATGCATCATCCGCGCCGGTTTGGCTTTCACCACCTCACCAATAACGCGGCTGTTAGCCGGCAAAATCAGCTGGTGCGACGCCGAATAAAGCGGTTCGGTCAGAACGGCAGCAACCAACGTTCCCCGCGAAGCTGTCGCCGAACTCACTTCGCCAACCAATCGCGCCTTCAGCGTGGTATCCGCCGCCGGAGCGTTTCCAATACTGGCGAGCTGTTCCCCGGAGCGTGTAGCCTCGCCAAAATTCAGGGGCGCGTCCAAGTCCGCAACAAAGCGCGTTCCTGGCTCGAGATACTGCCGTCGGTAAGGTGATTGCGCTAGCAAATACGCCTTCAAGCGGTGCATTTTGCCCGGAGCAGTAATCTTCTGCCACGAATCATGCACCTGATCCTTGGCCTCCTGGATCTTCCCCTTCGCTTCTTGCTTGGCCCGGTCCGTCGCCTGAGCCGCCACACCCTTCTGCCTTTCCTTATCCGGGTTGCTAACCAAGTGCACGACATCGGCGGTTCCCGCCGACACCGTAGTTTGCACGCCGAGTTTCTTGCCGTCAGGAAGGGTAAGCGTATCGAACGTAACCATATACTTGTGATAGGGAGAGAAATTCCCGTTGCTATAAGCCATCACCCGTTTTACGGCGGTAACTCCAGCAACCTCGATAACGCGACCGGTCGCAACGCTTCCCGCAGGAATGACCGGTTGATCGAAGGCATACACCGTTTCGACAACCTTCCCATGCACCAGTTCTCCGGGATGGTCGACGGGCGTTCGCTGATCGAGCGCAATGCGAATGGGCGTCCCGGTCGGAATCGCCAGAGCGATGTTAGCCGTGGGCTGGGCCGCCACGGGAACTGCGACAATTTCCCCCCGTTCCGCGAGGGTGGCCGGAGCGCAGGTGGACACCAGCGCATCATCCTGCGGAACCTCGTTGCAAACTGCGAAGCCGGAAACCGCTAAGCGCCGCGATGCGGGGTCATCCGGTGCCGTCTGCGAGGCTCCCGTCGGCACGCACAAGAATCCCAGAGGGGAAATACAGAAAATCGCGCGAACAAATCTACGTCCCATTGGATTGACCTTTAATCGCGAAAGCGCAAGAGTCGCCGGGGCGGACGCGAACTGAAAACATAGCGCCTTGGATGCACAATGTCTACGCAGACGTTGCCGTAGGGGCAAGCAAAGATTGGGCTCGCGGCCGGGCGGCATCTTCGCGCAGAATCGAGTCCAGCGTCTCGACAAACAAATCCGCATCGGCTTCCGAAAAAGTCAGCGGCGGCCGCAACTTGATCACATTGTGACCAGGCCCATCGGTCCCGGCCAGAATCCCTCGCTCTCGCAAGCGGTTCACAACATATTCGGCCTGTTCCGAAGCCGGCGCCCGAGAATCGCGGTCGTTCACGAGATCAACGCCCAGAAACAATCCGGATCCCCGGACATCGCCGATCAAAGCATAGTGTTGCTGCAATGACGTAAGTATTCCCATCCAGTACTTACCAACCCGCCGGGCATTCTCCGCCAATCGTTCCTCTCGCAATACATCAAGCACTGCTAACCCCGCCGCGCACGCCACGGGGTTACCTCCAAAAGTGCTGAAAAATTCCATGCCGTTCGCAAACGAATCCGCAATCTCCGCTGTGGTTACCACGGCCGCGAGCGGAAACGCATTTCCGATCGGCTTACCCAGCACCACAATATCCGGCACCACGTCTTGGGTCTCAAATCCCCAGAAATGCGTCCCCAGCCGGCCAAACCCCACTTGCACCTCATCCGCGATGCACAGACCGCCCGCCGCCCGCGTCAACGAATACGCCTCCTTCAAATAGTCCGCCGGAAAAACAATTTGCCCCGCAACGCTCGGCAAAGTCTCGGCGATAAACGCCGCAATCTCGCGTCCCGACCCGCGCGCGCGATCAATCAGCTCGCCCAGGTGCCGCGCATACTTCGCGCCAATGTCCGCCTCACCACGCCGGTAAAGCCCACGATAGTCGTCCGCAATTGGCGAGACGTGCACCCAAGGTTTTCGGCCGCTCCCGCCCGGCCCGTCAAATTTATAGGGGCTGATGTCGATCAGCGCATTGGTATGGCCGTGATACGCATGTTCCAACACGATCACATCTTCGCGCCTAGTATGGGTGCGCGCGAGCCGCAGCGCCAATTCGTTGGCCTCGCTCCCCGAATTCAGAAAGTAACAAACGCGCAGCGGTGCGGGCAAAAGCTCGGTGAGGCGCTCCGCGTAGCGGATCACATGGTCGTGAAGATAACGACTATTGGTGTTCAGAAGCGCCAGTTGTTCCTGGGCCGCATGGGCAACACGCGGATGACTGTGTCCCACCAGGGGAACATTGTTGTAGACATCGAGATATGCGCGCCCGGTCTCGTCGTAAAGATGCTGCTTCCAACCGCGAACAATCTTCAGCGGACGCCGATAGGAGACCCTCAGATTTGGTCCCAGCAGCGTTTTCCGCGCCGCTAATGTTTCCGCGGCATCTTTTTCTTCCACGAGCAAACGCTCGCCGGTAAGCCGAAACAACAAGTTGGGATCCGGCGAGAGACAGGTCCAAACAGCGCGCTCGGTCGCAGGCGCAACGCCCGGAAAATCTGTACCGCGATCGAGCAAATCCACAATGACCTGAAAATGCAGATGCGGCGGCCACCCGCCGTTTTCCTGAACCGCCCCAATGCGAGCGAACCGCTCGCCGCGCGCAATGCGCTGGCCGGCTTGCAGCTTCGTCAGGGATTCCCGGGTCAAGTGCCCATACAACGTAAAAAATTCCTCGCCTCCGCCGGGGCCATGCCGGAGAATCACCACCGGTCCATAATCTTGCGCGGCGGTGTTGTTCGCCAGTGCGTGCACCACCCCTTCCAGCGGCGCATACACCGCGCTGCCCGGCGCAGCGAAAAAATCCATCCCCAAATGAACGGTGCGGCGCTCGTCGGTAGGATTTCCCTCCGCTCCAAACAGCGCCGAACTATAAAGCAGGCGCGCTTCGTTGTATCGCCCGACGCCGACGCTCACGCGAACCTTCTTCAACTCGGCGACAATCTTTTCGCTTAACACTTCGGTAGCCGCCGCGCCCGGGTCCGCGCCCAAAAATGCGCTGCCGACTCCCAAATCAAAAACCCTGCACGGCGTTCCCCGCAAATTCACATCCAGCAGGGAAGCCGCCGAACTCGCGTGAGCAGTGAGCCACTTCATGACCGCACCCGTTTTCGGCACGGGCGGCAATCCACAAGCCTCGCGAAACGCGTAATGCGCAAACCGCGGATGAATCGCGGCAAGCCGCGTGAGCGCTTCCCATGCAGGCGCTTCGGTAATGGTCACGTAGGAATCGTCCGGCTTCACCGCGGCACGCTGTGCTGAATTGACAACGCTGACCCCAAGGCGCGTTCCAATCAGCGCATAAAGAATTTCGATCTCCGCTTCCGTAAGCGGAAACGCTTGGTGGTATCCCGCAACTACCGCCGCAGCCGCGCGCAGCGGTTCTTTTTTCCCGAGAATTGCATACGCCGCCGCAATGGCCACTTCGGAAACCGTAAACGTTTCGTGCATATCCCCGAAATCGATTACGCTGACCACGCGCCGCGGCACCGGCCAAGGCTCGCTGACCACCACGTTGTAATCGTTCGCATCGCCGTAAACGACGCTCCGGCGCAACCGCCCCATCGCCGGCGCAACCACGGACTCGTAGAGAGCCAGAAATTTTTCAACCAATCTTCGCCGTCCGGCGTCGCCGATCAAATCTAAATGTTCGCGAATCCATCCGGCTCGCGCAAAATCCCACTTAAGCTCGCGCTGCGCGGCCGGATGCGCGAAGTCGGCGAGCGCGGCATCCATTTCCCCGAGCAAAGTTCCCAGGCTGGCCAGAAGTTCCGCTGAATGGGGTCTGGCCTCCGCCAGCATGACGCCCGGTACATAGGTGAGCAGCCACACGAGACGGGACGATCCGTCGGCCGAGGTGATCGCAGTAAACGCTTGGCTGTTTTTTGTGAGACAAACCCGCGGGAGGGTGAGTTGCGGAGCGCGTTCTGCGAGATGTTGCAGTGCCTGGCACTGCAGATCGATCAGCGCCGACTCCCGCGCCGGGTGCATGAACTTCAACACCCAGGCAGACCCGTTAGGCCAAGGCCCTGTAGATCCATCGACAAGGCGAGCCGCCGCGCGATGTAGCGCGGACTCCGAAGCGCCAAGGTCAGAGAAGGTCTGCTCAGCCGTGGTCAGATGAAAATTGTCGTCGTATTCGCCGGGCAGCGCCTTCGCGGAAACCTCCAGCCCATATAATTCGCGAGCAAAACGTACCGCTTCGGCCTCGGTCGTGGCTTGCCCGACACGCTCTTCCAGCAGCATGCGGAAATCTTATCCGCAATCGCCAGAGCGCGTCCACACTGGGGGGATGTCCTACAGCGTATTGACCGAGATCGGCCCATTCTGGGTCGACAAGTGGATCAGCGGTGTGCCGCTTCCGTACTCGATGCGGCGATGTTGGTCGTCCCAGGTCTTGCGCGCTTGGTCACAAATACTGCCATGGCAACTTATCGGTGAATGCCCGTTCGATTCCAAAAGGAAGCTGGACCGGAAACCCGGCGACACATTTAATGACAATGGACCATTTACCGCCTCCGCCTCCAGGCTGCTCCCATTCCAGTTCGCCCCATCGAGGTCCACGCTGATAGGCCCGTTCTGCGTGTGCAACCGCAGCTTTCCGCCGGTGCCAGAAAAACTGATTGGTCCGTTCACGGCTTCAATATCGGCTTCCCCGGTGCAATCCGACAAGGTGATCGGACCGTTTGTGCCATGCGCTGCGATCTTGCCATCGACTTTGTAAAATGACGCCGGTCCGTTGTGCGCCTTCAACTCAACTTCCGCCGCCCGCGGCGTGCGAATCAGCAGGTAGACGGTCCAGTCATTGTTATGTCGATCCGGACCGCTGACCGAGACTTGGCCAGCTTGAACGGAAAGCTTGATTTGAGAAAGCAACTCTTTCGCGTCGCCTCGCGAAGCGTCCGCGGCCTTGCAGGCGGTCACCGAATACCTATCTTTGTCCCAACCTTGAACTTGCACTCCACCATTCTCCAACTCGTCGATATGCAGTGCGCGAGCGTCCGCCTT
>OBLW0100002204.1_pt1 | contig 15799 bp, 17 predicted proteins | sample 1520161 | NCBI WGS metagenome assembly OBLW01 (sample SAMEA3539309, study PRJEB22396) | soil metagenome | biome: tundra; feature: field; material: soil | place: USA | collected 2010-05 | depth 0.15 m | reverse complement strand
TGTCGGCCGGCATGACCGCCGATCGCCTCGCAGATCTCGAGCTCGCGTACGCGCCGCCGTTCTCCTCGGCCAAGGATCCTGTCAACCTTCTCGGTTACATGGCCGGGAACGTTCTGAGCGGCGACTGCGACGTCGTGGACCCACACGAGATCGACTCGCTCGTCGAGCAGGGGTGGATGCTTCTCGACGTGCGTACCCAAGAAGAACATGCTGCCGGCGCGATCACAGGATCGGTCAACGTGCCGATCGACTCGCTCCGGGATCACCTCGATGCGATCGGGAAGGGACCCGTCGTCGTCTACTGCGAGGTGGGTCAACGGGGCCACACGGCCACAGCCCTCCTGCACGAGCTCGGGACCGAGGCACGCAATCTCGACGGCGGCTACCAGACGTGGTCAGCCTTCGTCCGGGCCCAGCGAGGGCCGACGGCTCAGCCAAGTCGGTGAGGGCCTGGTGGATCATCGCGGCGCTAGGTGTCCTGCCGGTCGTGACAGGCAGACGACAGGACGATCACAGCTGCAGATGTCGCGGCTGAACTGGACCAGTCCCGGAGCCCCGGCTGCTCACCGTCAGCTGAGAATGTGACCTCCCCCTCTTCTTGCCAAGGTCAAGAAGCCCGCACTGCCCGGACGAGCGCGTCGACGGCGGTCGCCTCACCGGCCTCGGTGACCACGGTGCGAGTGACCCGCTCAGCCCGCTCGATCTGAAGGCCGGGGAGGTCCTCGACGATCTGCTCCGGCCCGAACAGGACTGCCGGGTCTTGTGGCCCACCGGTTCCCTTCAGGAGGTTGGAGACGTCATGGCCGACCACGAGCAGGATTCCGCCAGGTGCCAAGGCGGCCGCGGCACGCGCAAGTGCCTGGCGGCGTTGCTCGGCCGGAAGGTGCAGGTACAGCACGACAACGACATCGAACGAGGCCGAAGGAGGCTGCCACTCGACGACATCGGCCTCGACCCAGGCCACTTCCACGCCTCGGCCCGTCGCCAGTCGCTGCGCCTTGGCCAGCCCGGCCCGAGAGAAGTCGACGCCGGTCACGTGCCAACCCTTCGAGGCGAGCCAAACCGCGTTACGCCCTTCGCCACAGGCAACGTCGAGCGCCCGGCCAGGAGCGAGTGCCTGCAGCTCCTCGACGAGAAAACGGTTCGGGTCCGCCTTCCAAATCAGTTCCTCGGTTCCGTACCGCTCGTCCCAATGCTCACGACTCATGAGAACCTCCCGGCCCGGCTCCGCCGGAGCACGCCTACTGTGATGGAATACCCCCGAGGGTACCAGCGAGCGTGCACTGCTCGTCGCCACAATGCACCCGCGGTCGGCTCCAGGGTCAGCTCATTCTCGGGCGCGCGCCAACCTGACCGGTGGCTCTTGCCGCAGCCCTGACCGCGTAGAGGGCACATTCCTGCAGATCTCCGCCACGCACCCACGGCGTGAGGAAGCCGGCGCAGAACGCGTCTCCAGCACCGGTGGAGTCCACGACCTCCGCCGGCTGAGCAGCCATCGGGACCCGGCGCCCGTCGGCTGCGGCGACGAGCGCGCCTGCCGCACCAAGCTTGAGTGCGACCAGCGGATAGGTCTCGAGCAAGACAGTGACGATCGCCTCCGGCTCGTCGCGTCCGGTCAACAGCCGACCCTCGTCCAGGTTCGGGAACACGAGTTGGGCTCCCGAGGTCCACTCCAGGAACGACTGGCACCCCACCGCTCGGAGACCGGCGAGGGAGGCGGGGTCGACAGAAGTCGGGATGCCCGCCTCGAGCGCGGTTGCCCACAGATGGCGAACGGCGGATCTTGCCCCCGGCTCGAAGAGCTGGTAGCCCGAGACGTGCAACAGCCTGGCATCGTCGAGCAGCCGTGCGGGCAGATCGGCGGCCCGGAGGCCGAGATTGGCTCCGCGGTCGGTGAACATCGAGCGTTCGCCGTCAGGCGCCACGAGCACGACGATCGTGCCCGTGGCGACGTCGTCATCACATGTGATCCAGGTGTCGACGCCAAATTGTTCGAGAGCTTCCCGATGGTAAGCGGCGTCCGGCGCGCCTACCCGACCCGCAAAGCGCACCGGCGTGCGCAGTGCTGCGAGCCATGCGGCCTGGTTGGCACCCGAACCACCAGGTGACCGTTCGATCTTCGATGTCGTGTCCGTGCCGACATCGATCAGCTCCTGCGGCCGCACGATGATGTCGTTGATGACGTCGCCGACAACCACGACCACGAGCGGTCGCGTCACTCGTTTGTCTCGACCCAGGCCCGCGCGATCCGTGCCGCCAACGCCACGTTGTTGCGCACGGCCCAGATGTTCGCTTCGAGACTGGCCCCGCCGGACGCCACGTATACGTGGTCCAAGAGAAAGGGTGTGACTGCCTTGCCGTGGACGCCCTCTCGATCCGCAGCGGCGAGCGCGTCAGCCAGCAACGCGTCGTGAGTCACCGGGTCCAGCTGGTGCTCGACCGGCACCGGGTTGGCGATCACGATCGCGTTGGCGAGACCGAGGCGGTCGGCGGCCCGCATGACCTCGGCGATCTCGTCCGGGTCGGAAACAGCCCAGTCGAGGTCGTGGCCGGAGTCGGCGACGTAAAAACCCGGGAATCGCAGCGTCCGATAGCCGACGACGGTGACGCCGAGCGTCTCGAGGCGTTCCAGGGTCGCCGGCACATCGAGGATCGACTTCACACCGGCGCAGACAACTGTGATGGCAGTCCGGGCCAGAGTCGGGAGATCTGCAGACTCGTCGAAAGTTTCGCTGGCGCGACGGTGGACACCACCGATCCCGCCGGTTGCCAAGACGCGGATTCCGGCAAGGCGCGCAAGTGCCGCCGACGAAGCGACAGTGGTCGCCGCGTGCCGTGAAGCCGCAACCGCGAGCGGCAGCTCTCGAACTCCGACCTTGGCCACGTCTGCGGCCGTCGCGAGCGTCTCGAGCTGCTCCTGGTCCAGCCCGACGGTGGGCTGGCCAGCAAGCACGCCGACGGTTGCCGGCACGACCCCCGCTGCCCGAAGCATCGCCTCGAGCTCCGAGGCGACCTCGAGGTTTCGCGGCCGCGGAAGGCCGTGGCTGATGATCGTCGACTCGAGAGCCACTACGGGACGCCCCGCGTCGAGCGCCGCCTGGACCTCCGGTGCAACTATCAAGGGCAATCGAGCACTCATGTCAACCATGATCTCGCGTTCACCGTAGCGTCTTGCAAATGAACGGGGAGCGGTTTGCCGCGGAGGTGACGGTCATCGGGTTCGACGGCGACGACACGCTGTGGCACAGCGAGGATGCCTTCGCGCGTGCGCAGGAGCGGCTCGTCGATCTGCTCGCCGCTCATGCCACAGACGCGGAGGTCCTGGCTCGGTTGCAGGAGATCGAGAGACGTAACCTCGAGCTGCTCGGCTACGGCATCAAGGGATTCACGCTGTGCATGATCGAGACAGCCATCGAGGTGAGCAACGGCAAGGTACCGGTGACCGATATCGAGCTCCTGCTCGAGGCCGGGCGAGAAATGCTCGCACGACCGGTGGAGCTGCTCCCGGGCGTGGCCGAGACGCTGCCTCTCCTCGCCAACGGCTATCGCCTTGCCCTCGTCACCAAGGGTGATCTTCTCAACCAGGAGAGCAAGATCGCACGCTCGGGGCTCGCCGACCTGTTCGAGACGATCTCGATCTTGAGCGAGAAGACCCCGGACTCCTACCTCCAGATCCTTCGCCGGCTCGAGATCGATCCCGAGCAGTTCATGATGGTCGGAAACAGCGAGCTTTCCGACGTGTGGCCGGTCGTCGCGGTGCAAGGGTGGGCGGTTCTGGTGCCATACCCGCTGACGTCGATGCATGAAAGCGGATTCTCACGCAATCAGTCCTCACCCCGGCTGAGGACCCTGACGCGCATCGACGAGCTGCCCGCGCTTTTGTCCGGTGCCGGAGGACCGTCAAGCGCGACTGTGTAGCCCGGTGAGAGCTCGAGGGGGCTGGTCACCCGGCTCGCCGTCAAACGACTCGATCGGGACGACGCCGCGCGGGTGGCGCTCGGTCCCGTGGAAGTCTGGCGATTGACCTGCCCTGAAAGAGACCGCATCAAGGAAGGCGACGGCGGAGCCACCAGAGGCTGAACCCAGCCAAAGCGAGTGCAAGCACGATGAAGATCGACGTCTCGTACCATTGAAAGCTCCAGTACCGGCAAGTGTCCGGCTAGCGGGGGGAAGCCCAGCTCGATCATTTTGCCTCTATTTCACTAGGAACCTAGTGAAGCAGGCCGTAATTGCCCCACCATGTCAAAACACTCACGTTCCCGACGTCGGGGGCGTCCGTGAGAACCACGGGTCGCTGAGTGGAGAACCACGGGTCGAAGATCCAGCCGAGGCACGACGGACTGGCGGCGAGGCTCCTCCGTTCGCTACCGTTAGTTGACAAATGTGTTTCGAACCTGTTACGATGGCTCCATGAGACCACACACCACGAAAGCAACAGTCATCGCCCTGATCGCCGCCGCGAGCATGTGCTTCATCTTTGCTTCCTCGGTGCAGGCTCAGTCCTTACAGACCAACACCTCCGTAAAGTTCCAGAAAGCGCAGGAGGCCCTGGAACACCAGATCATCGCCCGCCAGGTCCAACTGGCCCTCCTGGGAACCGAGATCGTCAACGCCGCCAACGTCACCACCCCGGACCGTACAGCCCTGACGACCATCATCACGAACGAGCAGAGCGCGCTCGCGACTGACGCCAATAACGCGGCCGCGGCGACCACTTACGCCGAGCTCAACACGGTGCACACGGCCGTCATCGCGGACGAAAGGGTGTACGCGGTGGTAACCGCCCAGGTCGGTCTGGTAATCGGCGCCGACAATGACACGGTTACCGAAGCCGGCTACTCCGGCCTCGCCACTGAACTTGCGCCGTTGGTAACCGAACTCGGCTCGACGCACGCATCTGCCCTGCTCGCCGACATCACCTCTCGGGTGACCGCGGCCACGTCGCTGACCACCGGCGTCTCAGCCGAAGCCCTCGCCCTTACTCCGGCGGGCTATCCCGGCAACGAGAGCCAGATCAAGACCTGGACCTACCAGCTCCGCCAAGTGGCAAAGGATCTTGCCACCGCCAAGAGCGACGTCAAGGCCATCGAAGCTATCGCCTTGAACACCCACCACATCCATATCTTCAAGCCCGTCTCGACCACCACCTCCACAACGACCACGACGACCACCAGCTAGGTCGCCGCGCTCGTCGGGGTGACCTCCTCGCCCCCCGACGAGACCAGATAGCAGACCTGCCCCCCACCTTCCCCCGGGTGGGGGGCATTTGCGTTTGTTTACTCGAGTGGCCTTGCCAATCTGGTACCGGCACGGCAGCCCGTTTGCGATGATGGTGGCGGTGGACCCCATATACCGGCCTCTCGCCATTCCGGACCCCCCAGAGCTGAGCGACGGGCAGGTCCTTCTGCGCAGCTGGACGTACTGCGACCTGCCTTGCATCGAAGAGGCGAGCCGGGACCCGGTCATTCCCGTCGGCACGACCGTGCCGCGCCCATTCTCCAAGGAGGCCGGTCTCGCCTTCCTGGAGAGGCAGTGGCAACGCTCAGCTTCTGGCGAGGGGCTCAGTCTTGCGATGACAGAGGAAGGAACTGACACCGCGATCGGGCTCGTGTGTCTGCTCCACCGGCAACAGCCAGGTGTCGTTGGTGTCGGCTACTGGACGGTGGCGAGCCGCCGCCAACGAGGCTTTGCTCGCAGGGGCGTCAGCCTGTTGAGCCGTTGGGCGTTGGGCTTGCCCACCGTCGTCCGCCTGGAAGCACTCATCGAGCCTGACAACGAGGGATCGATAAGGGTCCTCGAGGGCGCAAGCTTCCGTCGAGAGGGCTTGCTGCGCGCGTACCTCGATCTCCAAACTGTCCGCGCGGACGCATTGCTCTACTCGCTGATCCAAGAGGACACAGAGCATTCGACCCGCTGATGCGTCCTCGAGCTGCCAGATGCCCGTGTTGCCGGCAAACAGTGGTGCTACAACTCAATGGTGATCGAGCCGCCTGAGGCCTCTGACACCCGGCTTCGGGCCTCGAGGCGGATCCTGTGAAACTCAAACTCGACCTCCACGATGTCTACAACCGCGGACAAGACATCGACCGCGCTCTGCTTGAAGTCATTGAAGAGGCGGTGCGGACGAAAGCGACGGTAGTGGAGATCATCCCGGGGAAGGGATCGGGTCAGCTGAAGAAACGGGTCCTTCGTTTCCTGGACCAAAAAGAGATCAAAGCCCAGTACCACCGCGTGGAGAAGGACTCGCGCAATTTCGGGCGGGTATTCGTCCACTTCCAATGGAAGTAAGGCCAGCGCCCGGTGACCGAGTTCTGCCACTGACATTCTCGCTCAAGAGCTGCCCCACCCGAGGGGTTCCTCAGCAGCACCCATTCAGTAGCAGGCGCCCGGCGCGGTGCTCGGGTAAGGCCAGCCGTTGTACTGGAAGCTCGAGGTCCAGTAGTACGCCTTGTTGGCCGTGAGGTTCCAACCCGGGACCGCAGCTCCGCTGGCCCACTGCGGGAACGTAGGAGCCGCATTGAGAAGCCCCTTCTGGATCACGGTGTTGAGAACGGTGAGCGGGATCAGCTTTGTGCCCACCCACTGCCCCGGGGAGAGCACGAGGGTGCCATCGCCGGCGGTGACCTGACCGGTGGCGTCGACCTGCGGCGGGCTCGTGTCCTGATAGACGAGAACGGCGCCGCCGCCGGACGTTCCGCTCACGGGGGAATAAGCGAGGCCTCCGAGCTTCGAGGCGGGACCGCTCAACTGGGACAAGCTCTGGGTGATGCCGGCGGCATCGTTGGTCATGGCCGCGAGGACCTGGCTCGCCGCGGCGTCTGTCTTGAGCCCGGCGAGCTCGGAAAGGAACTGGCCGACCGTCCAATTGCCAGGCGGTGTGACCGTGAGCGTCTGGTCAGGCGAGGTGTCCTTCAGGTCCGTCGTGATCAAGTCGCCGGCTGCGTTCTTGGCCCAGGCATTGAGCGGGAACGTCCCCGGCACCGTGCCGACGGTCATCGTGAAGTCGTAGACACCGTTGGCGTCGGTCACGACGTCAACTGGCGGACCGAGAGGGCTCGCGAGCGTGCCTGTCGGCCAGATCCTGGTTCCCGTGGAACTGCAGATGGTGGCTCGGGCACCGCTCGTGACGGCGGCTTCGCCTGTGTCGCTGGGCTTCGGCCGCAGCGAAACGGTGACGTTCCCGTCCGGCTTGCCGAACTCGGTCGTCACTATTTCTCCCTTGACCACCGTCAGACCGTCGGCCTTCACGCTTGTCTGGGAGAACGTCAGCGTCACCTTCAGGCCGCCGTTGAGCGTGAAGTCGGCACGCGCCACGGCTCCCGCTTCTACGGACAAGCTCAGGCTCTCCGGGTCAAACCTAGGAGGCGTTATCCCGCTCGGACCCCCGGAGGGGGCGACGCTGTATTGCCCGGCCTTCACGTTGATCGCGTAGAAACCTGTCGTCCCATCCACAGGGCTGCTGCCGCCGCCAGCGCCATTGGCACTGACCGTCGCACCCTGGACACCTTGCTGGTCCTTGTCAAGGACATAGCCGCTTATGACCGCCCCGGGCTTGCCGGAGTTCCACAGCAGGTACAGGATTGCCGGATCGTTGTTCTGCCTCACAAAGACAGGCGTCCAGCTCGAAAGCGGTGGGACCTGGACGTCGCAAACAGTTGTGTTCGACTTGCAGGTGCCGTCGACGGCGTCGGGAACGCCGCCGCCGTAGGAGCTGTTCCAGTCGAGATGGTTGTAGACACAGCCCGCGTCCCCACACGCGACGGCGAGCTTGGTCTGGAGCGGTGCCGGGCCGGTCAACCTGAAGATCCCGTCCTTGTCCGGGCGCGTGAACAGTACTACCTCACCTGGCATCGGGATGACATAGTCCTCGCAGAGCCCGTACCCCGAGCCGGTGTAGTAGCAGTGCGGGACCGGAGGCGGATTGTCGGTCGTCTGGCTTACAGTTGTCGATGTTGAAGACGAGCCGGCAGTTGTTGATGTTGAAGTCGAGCTGACAGTAGTTGGCGCTGAGCTCGACGGAGTTACCGTCGGCTGGGCACCGGAACAGGCCGCCGCCGAAACTGCCAGCCCTATTACGATGACGTGTCTCGCCTTCATCAACCCTCCTAGCTCGCCGACTTGAAGCTCCGTTTCTACATCGAGCCTGATCGCGCGCTCTTTGTCTCCGGTTTGGTCGTTCGTCGGTCATCGTGCGCCTTCGGTGCGTCGGCCGTCAGGGCCGAATGTCACAAACAGGTAGGCCCCAAGTGCGTCACTCAAACAGGTTGGCGACGGTGGCGCCGCGACGATCGACAGGCGCGCCTTCAGGAGTGGTGCGCCCGTTGATCGGGTCAACCCGCGTCGGGAGGCGCGGCGGTCGCATCAGGCTTCAGTCCGTGTTGGCAATTGCGATCCATCCCGCCCAACGATTCGCTTCCGGCGCAAGGTGCGCGTTGTCCATGCCCATGCCGGTGAGCCATAGGTCTGGCGCCTCGAACCCGTACATCGCAAGACTGCAGTTCACAGGAGGCTTCTTGAGCTTCTTCACCAGCACGATTCGCTCCACAGTCTCTGCGCCATACCCATACAAGTGCCGCTCAGTGAAATCAGTGGTACCGCCTCCATCGACAAGGTCATCAAGCAGGACAACGTGACGTTTTGTCAGAACCCTGTAGTCGGGAGGTAGGTCGGTGACGAGGTGTGGTTGTCCTGGCTCGCGGCTTGAACCATAGCGGCTGACGATCATGGATTGAACGTTCGGATGAAAGTGCGGGTCATGACGCTGGATCGCTCGCATCAGCTTGGCGGTAAAAGGCAGGGCACCGTTCAGCAAGCTCACAAAAAGTGAGTCGGTGCCTTTGTAGTTCCGCGTGATGTCCACTGCCATCACCGCAATGCGAGCGTCGACTTCCGACTCGGAGTAGAGGATCTCTTTGTATAGGGACGTTGGCGTCGCACCTAGACCTTGAACTTCGGGCACATTCCTCCCTTACGTATTGACGTCGCTCCGGGCATAGCTACTAGTCGAAGCCTCCTTAGCTGATGTCGTCCTTCGACTCACCGAAAAGCTTGCCCCGGTGATCCTAGGCAGTCTGTCCGCTCGCGTCCTGTCTTCCGCTCAGGATTGCCTCCGTCTCGCGCCGTCCAGTCTCCGGAGGAGCGCGAGCGTCGGCTCGACCCATGTCTTCGCCGCCTTTTGTTGAGACGCCGAGAACAGTCAGGCTCCCACGACCGGTCCGTCGTGGGAGCCTGACAACAGTTAGATCCTGACCTTGCCCTCAAGACCCCTAAGGTTCTCGAGCGCTGTGCGGCGGTTCCGGATGAGTGCTGGGCGCTAGCCCAGGATCCGGGGGCGTGCCCTCGCCGATGCCCGCCATGACGAGCGCCTCCTCCATGATTTCGGCTTCCTCTGGGCTGACTCCTTCGGGGAAGGCCTCCTCGTCGTGGATGGCCATATCGCCAACCTCGAGTATCTCGTCGCTGTAGCGGGCGCCTCTGAGGACCAGGCTGATGAGCTTCATCAGGATGTAAGTCACCAACGCCGACCAGAAAAGGACGAACAAAGCGGCTCGGAATTGCTCCCACAGCTGATGGGCAGAACCGGTGTACATCAGGCCGGCTACCGAAAACGGCACGCAGACCCCGTGGGCTGCGACGTAGGCCGACTGCGACGTGTTGACGACCTGCCCGGCGGCGTCCAGATGACCGCAGCCGTACTGGATCATGTTCGGGTCACCGAAGATTCCGAGGAGCATGCCTCCTGTGAAGCCGGCGATGCCGTGCGTGTACACGACCCCGAGGGCGTCGTCCACCTTCGAGAAAGGCCGTACTCGAGAGAGGTAGTTCCAGGCCACCCAGACGATAGTGGTGGCGATAAGGCCAACGTAAATCGCGCCCCGGCCGTTGACCCAGCCCGCGCAAGGTGTGATCGCGACCAGGCCGCAGATCATGCCGTTGACGCCGCCGAGGAATGTTGGTTTCTTCGCCTTGGAGAGCCAGCCATCAAGGGCCATCCAAGTCAGGACGCCGACTGCTGTGGCGAGGTTGGTGTTGATCACGGCCGCAGCCATGCTCGCCCCGGCGTAGTAAGGGTCTCCACCGTTGAAGCCGTTCCAGCCGAGCCACAGGATGCCGGCCCCGACAGCCGCCATGACCAGGTTGTTGGGTATGGCGTGTGTTCGGTCCCGCAGCAGCCGGGGTCCGAGGACCCAGGCAGCCACGAAGCCCGAGACACCGGCCGACATGTGGATGACGTAGCCACCGGAGAAGTCGAGCGCGCCCTCCTGAGCCAAGTAGCCGCCACCCCACAACATGAACGCGTCGACGCCGTAGACGAAGGTCGACCACAGCGGCACGAGGAGGCACCAGGCGCTGAACTTGATACGGCCCAGCACACTTCCGAGGAACAGAAGGGGCGTGATGGCAGCGAAGACGAACTGGAAGTAGGCAAGCGACGAGGTCGGGAAGTGGAAGGGGATGGCGGTGTTAGCCGCCGACACCGCCTGGCCTTGTTCACCAACGCTATTGGTGATACCGCCTGGTTTGCCGACGAAGTTCTCGAAAAGGTGTTTCACCCACCCGACTCCGGAGAGTTGGGTTTGTATTCCGTTCCTCACTCCTCCACCGATCGAGGTGGCACCAAAGCCCATCTTGTATGACCAAAGCACCCAGGCGACCAGCACCAGCGAGAACCCGGCGAACATCATGGCGAGCACGTTCACCGCCCACTTCTTCTGCACGGTCGAGGCGTAAAGGACCGCTAGGGCGGGAAGGCTCATGAGACCCACGAATGTGGCAGCGGTAATCTGCCACGTGTTGTCGGCCGGATTCAGCCAACTCGGATACGGAACGGGGACTGTCGCGAACAACATGTGCACGCCTCGAACCCTCCTCTCATAGTCAATATGTCCCGGATCCTCGCCAATCCGGAGCGTGTCAAAACACCGGGTGCGGCAAGATAAAGGCGGGTGTCCCGTCCTGTGGGTGCTAACGATGAAGGTCGGTGGTTTCCGGACTGTCACGCCCGCGTTAACAGTGTGTGAACTGGACAAGGGCCAAGGACAGTGCCGGTTTGGCGCCGTGGCACGCCTTCGACCGACCGGGGACGTCCACGCGGGCACCTCGCAGTGGCGCTTCGAGGTGCCGAGCTGTCTGCAATGGAGTCACCGCTACGATCTTCAGATCGCCCGAGGACTGCAGCTCGACGACGAACAGAGGTGTGGCTAATGAACTGGCCGATCACGGCAACGGGGCGACGAGGTCCCAAAGGACCGGCTTCGGTGACTCAGAGGTGACAACGGGGCGTATCGGTGCGCCCGGAGAGCCCATCATGACTCTTCGGGGGGCCAGCGTGGAGGTAGACGTCCGCCGCGTGGAACATGCTGTCGTCGGTGCCTGTCTCATGGCTCTCGCCGCCACCGTCATCGTCTTGTTCGTCGCCGGAATCCAGAAGAACGCCCAGATCACGCGTTTGCACAAGCAGGGCGTCGCTGTCGAAGTCACAGTGTCCGGGTGCCTCGGCCTTATGGGGGGCAGCGGCAGCAATCTGGCCGGCTACGAATGCAAGGGGACATTCACACTCGACGGCCATCGCTACAGCGACGCCATACCTGGAAGCGCGCTCTACTCTCCCGGAACGACGCTCCGAGCGGTTGCGGTTCCAGAGGACCCGACGCTCCTCTCCACGCCTCGCGCCATGGCGACCCAGCACACCTCGTGGAGGGTGTTCATCTGTCCGACAGTCCTGCTTGTCATCCTCGGGCTCCTCGTTGGAGCCGTAGTCCTCAAGCGCAGGAAGGCGTCGGCTCAGATTCCGTCGGTCACTGCGGCATAACGTGCCCAGAGCAGGACGATCCCGTGTGCTGCCTGCCCAACCGTTCCCCGGAAGGACCGGTATCGGTCAGCGAGGTTGCCGCTTGTTCTCGGGCTTCGCTGCCGACGATCGCTTAGGAGCTACGGTAGGCGGTGTGTAGCGCCTGTTGGGCTTGGGAGATGACCTCCGCGGCGTGGCGCTGCCTCCCCGACGTTGGGCACCGGTGCCTGACAGATTGCCCTCGGTGGCCTCGCGCAGATCGCGCTGTAACCGGTAGGCCCGCACCAAGAGCCAAGCGCTGACCAGGATGAACGGGACCCCGAAACCCCAGTAGTGAAGGTTGAAGATGGCGAGTCCGTAGAGGGCGGTCACGATGCCGAGGTATACGCGTTTGCGCCACATGGCAGTCACGAGCATCAGGACCGAAAGGGCCAGGATTACTCCGCCGAGATCGTGGTAGAGCGACAGGCTCACATGAAGCGGGTCAATCTGGCCGTTCTTCAGTCGGGCCGGGGGGTCGTTGATGATCAGGGCGCTGATCACGAGGATCCCAATGGCCGCGGCGACCGGCGCAGCCACCAGCCCGATGAGCCGCTCCTTGTCGTTGGCCGACCTGACGTTGGCCACCAACTCCTCAATGGACGGCGGCCCGGCCGACTTGGCTGTGGAGACCGTGTCGGTCTCAACGGGCTTAAGAACAAGGTTGCGCAGGCGCTCGCCGAGGGGCGCCCTTCCCGGGTTGTGCTTCTGGCGCGGGACCAGGCGATGCTTGAGACCAAGCCGGGGCGGGTCACCGCCCTCAGAGTCGTCGGGAGCGCGACCTTCGGGCATCAGGGAACCATAGCGTGCCCGATTGCGTCGAACGACCTCGACCAGCCGCTCGACGAACCCACCGCGAACTGGCTTGAACTCGGCACCGAACCGCGGGGGCGATGGTGTTGCGTGACCGCCTCGACTCATTGGAGGGCGTCAGTGCCGTAGTTGACAACCGTGCCGCTCGTACGGCCGCGTGCCGAGGAGAATCGCGATTGCAGGCCGACGCGCATGGGACAAGATGAGACCCATGAAAGGGACTTCCCTGGCTCCTGATTCCGGGATCGACGCGTTTACGGCCGAGGAGCGACCGGACCTCTGGGAGCAGTCACGCTCCCTTGGGGAGGTGTGGCCGCAGTACAACCAACACGGCAACAACACCCAGAGGTACTTCGGCGCGCTGTTTCCCCAGCACGCGCATCTTCAGGTGCTCCTTTACGACACGAGCATGGATCGCGTAGTCGCCCGAGGAAGGTCGATCCCGTTTCGGTGGGACCGGTCTCTCGCGGACCTTCCTCGGGGAATTGATGCGGTCGGTCTACGAGCTGTTGACGACCCGCGACCACCAACCGCCCTCTCGGCCCTGGCTGCCGAAGTGGCCGCCGATCAGCAAGGTCGAGGCTTGAGTCGCTTGGTCATCCAGGCAATGGCAGCTGCCGCCCGGGGTGCCGATCTCGCGCCTCTTGTGGCTCCCGTCCGGCCGAGCTGGAAGGATCGCTACCCGCTGACTCCGATCGACCGGTACGCCGCCTGGAAGCGGTCGGACGGACTGCCCTTCGACCCATGGTTGCGAGTTCACGCTCGCTTGGGCGCTACGATCCTGCGGCCCGAACCGCAGTCGCTCCAGATCGAGGCGTCGGTGACCGATTGGGAGCGGTGGACGGAGATGTCATTCCCAGAAGACGGTGAATACGTCTTTCCGTCGGGCCTCGCGCCGCTCCGTGTCCGAGACGGTACCGGTGCCTACTGGGAGCCGAACGTGTGGATGCTGCACGACTTCTAGGAATCGCTGGCCAACGGGCGCCGGCTTGACCCACGGCGTCACTCACGGACGCGACCGAACGGTGCTCAGATTCAACTCCTCTCGAGAAACAAGCACCTACTCGCCGGACGGCCCCATTATCCCTGCGCCCGGAGAACGAAGACGCCCCATCCGAGGCAGTGTCGCTCGTTGGCGAGAAAGTCGCGTCGGGAGCTATTGCGCTCCTCGAGGATCTCGGAGGCCTCCGCGTCTTCAGGGTTGGCGGCAAGCCAGTTGGAGACATTGAGCCATTGGCTCGCCGCGTAACGATCCCAGTCCTCAGGGCTGGCGAGAACCATCTCGACGAGCTCCACACCGGCAGCCTCGAAGCGGTCCAGGGTCCCGGCAAGGTCGGCGAAACCCTCACCGGACTCGTGTTTCTGCCTGACTTGAGGAGGAGGCGGCTCGGCCCAGTAGACCTCACCGACGAGCAGCCAACCTCCGGGCACGACCCGCTGTCGCATCAACGCGAGGGAGCCGGAAAGCCCACCACCGATCCACGTAGCCCCGATGCAACTCACGACGTCGAAGTGTGCACCGAGCTCCGGTGGGTCACCTGCGTCACCCTCGATGAAAGTGACAGCACGCTCGACTCCGAGTTCGGTAGCTCGTGCCCGAGCGTCCGCAAGAAAAGGCGCGTGAATGTCGATGCCGACGCCGGAGGTGCCGAGGTCTCTTGCGAACAGGCAGAGCATCTCGCCCTTTCCGCAGGCGAGGTCCAACAGCCGCGTGCCCTTCGCGATGCGGCAGACGTCACCGAGCAGCAGCAGCTTGTCGACAGACAACGGGTTCATGATTCGATGGGAGGACTCGGAGATCTCGTGGTATCGGAAAACGCTGACCATGGCGGACCTTTCGCGTCATCGACCCCGCAGAGGAAAGACGCGTGCTCCGTCAGCCCTGGTCCGCCGTCGCAGGACGGTACTCGGAGTTCGAGACTTGTCGGTGAACAACCTATCTGACTACGTCGGGAGCGGCGTCGGGAACTAGGTGTCGGTTGTCCTTCGGACGGGAAGACGATTCACGCCGACCTCCCCGACGACTGTGAGGGGACGACGGGCGGGTCGACGTCACAGATCTGCGACTGGCTATCAGCTCCGCGGCGGTGCTATCACCCTCAACGTGTTGTCACGGGCACGCCGACGAGTACCGATCGCCGTTGTGCGGGCCAGTCACGACAGCATCAGCCGCGAGGGCAGACGTCCGCTCTGTTTACATAGCGTCCGAGGGCTGGCAACGGACCAATCGGCCTCCTCAGTTCTGAGTCACCAGTCTTGAGCTGCCCCGGCGATACGCGATGCCTGCGACGAGGAAGTACGCCGCGATTGCGACCCCCGCGACAACCTCAACCGTCCAAACGATGGTCGACTCCCCGGGGAAGGTCCTGCCCGCGGCAGTCAGCGCGAACGGCTCCAGACAGAGGGCACCTGCCACGAGCGCGGCGCTGATCCAGGCTCGCCGAGTTCGCCAGCGCTGTCCGAGGAAGCCGTAAAGGGGTCCGGTCACCAAGCCTCCGACAATGTTCAGCGTGTTCGAGAGGAGCAGGCCGCGAGCCTCGTGGAAGTTGAGGTTCCATTGTCCTCCCTCGAACGGCCCCATAATCATGAGGAAGTAGCCGACGAGTGCCGACATGGTGACAACGAGACCGGCTATCACAGCTCGAATGGCGCGCAGTTGGCGACAGCCGAAGGCGAACGGCAACACGAGCCAGGGCGCAGACAGCAGGCTCAACGAAACGGTCCAACCTCCGGGGGTGCTGATGCTCCCCAGATACTGGTCCCCGGCCCCAAAGCCGACGCCAACCACGATTGCGACCAGAAGCGCCACGTGCGCGGGTAGGCACGAACGGACGGCCGTCTCGACTCGAGGCGGCCGTGAGTGCTCATCCACTTCCCCCCTTGTCACAACACGACAACGTAGACAAAGCGTGGCCGCCGACCTCGCGACTGGCGTATCTCCGCGGCCTTTCCCAACAGCCAGGCGCCCCGAACATCGGTCTGTTCGAGACGGCCGTCGCGACCGAAGGATCAGGGCCATCGGACCGGCTGATTCGGGCTGGTGCGCGCCCCCGCATCTCAACACCCGAAAGGCTTGGCGGTCTACGACGTTCGATCACTGCCGGACACTGGCCCCGGGCCGTCAGCTCCAGATGGCTGCCCCGCTCTCGTAGTCGA
>OBLW0100002202.1_pt1 | contig 15814 bp, 15 predicted proteins | sample 1520161 | NCBI WGS metagenome assembly OBLW01 (sample SAMEA3539309, study PRJEB22396) | soil metagenome | biome: tundra; feature: field; material: soil | place: USA | collected 2010-05 | depth 0.15 m | reverse complement strand
ACCTTCTCTAGATGAGCATGAGAGAAGCCGCGCTTCACAATATCGTAGATCGCGACGCACAAGTTTTCGGTGGTCGGCACCGCCTGCGCGAATTCCGGCAGCAGGTTCAAATTCTGATGGTCATAGCGCTCGATGATCTGTCCATGCACAAAGCTGTCCAAATCGACCAGGTTGCATACCATACCAGTCTGCTGATCGATTTGCCCGCTGACGGTGACCTCGACCATGTAGTTGTGTCCGTGTCCGTAGGGATTATTGCACTTGCCGTAGGTGGCGCGGTTTTCGTCTTCCGACATTTCGTCGCTGTGCAGGCGGTGCGAGGCCGAAAACATATAGCGGCGGGTCAGGTGCGCCTTCATGCTTCTCCGTAAAAATCGACGAACAGGTCGGGGGTTTCGTAGACGCGCACGCGGTGCAGCCGCGCCCCATTGAGCTTCGGCGCGAGCCGCTGCCAGATCACAATCGCGATGTTTTCCGTCGTAGGAATTTTGCTCAAAAACTCAGGCACTTCCTTGTTCAGGAAGCGGTGGTCGAGCGCCTCGAGCACTTCCCTGCTCATGACTTCCTTTAACTGTTTCAGGTCGACGACGAATCCGGATTTCGGATCGACCGCGCCCTTTACCGTGACCTCGAGTGTGTAGTTGTGTCCATGGCCATTCGGATTATTGCACTTGCCGAAGACACGCCGATTCTCTTCCGCAGACAATTCCGGATTGTGATAAAGGTGCGCCGCGGAAAATTCGGCTTTGCGGGTGAGGTAGACCATAAAGGTAGCTTTCAGCTCTCAGTTCTCAGCTCTCAGTTTGTGGGTCTCGATCCGCGAATTAGGTGGTGCGTTGTGCGATTTCCGTCCTCCAACATTGTAGGATCGGCCCTTCCAGCGGACTTCGCCCTTTGCGTATGCCCTCTTCGAGCGTAGCAGGAGGTAGGAAAACATGGGCAGACCCAGGGCCATGGCAAGCAAGGTATTCACGATGGAGAAATGCGCCGCGCGAATGCGCCAATAAACCAGAAACCAAAGAACGGCGAACCCAATCCACGCGTAAAGGTGGATGATCGAACCGGTCACGGCGAAGCCCAGCGCATCGAGTACTTGCCATGCGACGAACCACAGGAACAGACTCTGAAGAGCCAGAAGCCCTGGCTGGGGAAACAGCAGCGCCAGATTCTTCGTCCATCCCTCGCGAAGCTGTGCCCAGTTGCGGTACATGCGCGTACGCACGGCGTCCCCGCCATAACGGAAGTAGACGCGGTAGCCAGCGTGGCGGAACAGGCGCGCCAGCGCGACGTCTTCAAGTATTTCGGTGGATACGGCGGCATGTCCGCCAACGGCGTCATATGCGGTTCGACGCACCAGAACATATTGCCCGTTGGCAGCGACCGTTCCCGAACTTTGCTCGCGCACTTTTCGCGGCGGATATTGGACCGCCAACTCGGCAAAAACGACGGGCATCACAGCTCTTTCGGCAAGGGTGATGACGATCTGCTCCGGAGAGTACGACAGCAGATCGGCCTGCTCGTGCTTGGCTTCTATCAGTGCTCGTTCCAGCGACCCGGCCAGATGAACGGTGTCAGCATCGGTGAACAACAGCCAGGGCGCGCGCGCTTCCTTTACTCCAGCGATCACCGCGTGGTTTTTGCCGGTAGGCTTCTTCATTGTCTGGTCTGGTATCAGTCCAGCGGAAATGACTCGCACTCCCACGCAACTCTGCGCGATCTCGCGCGTGCGGTCCGTAGAACCGTCATCAACCACGATGATTTCAAAAGCCATGCCAGTTTGAGACCTGAGCGATTCCAGACATGCGCCCAAACTGGCCTCTTCATTCCGGACAGGCACGATGATCGAGACCTCTGGAGCAGGCGGATCCTGAAGGGAGGACCGGAGCGGCGCGGCTGGAAGTGAACTCTCCATCACTTTTTAGTTATTATAGCGGTGTGAGACGAACGGTTCTTGTTATCGCAACATTGGCGGCCCTGATCGGATGCTATAGCGGAAGTCATCCGGCGCGCATTGGTTCGAACGCGCCGGATTTCACGCTGCAGGATTCCGACCACACCGTTTCGCTTAGCCAGTTTCGCGGGCAAGTCGTGCTGCTCAATTTCTGGGCGACCTGGTGTCCGCCGTGCATTGAAGAGACCCCGTCGTTGGTTCGCATGCAGGCTCGTCTCAAAGATAAAGGCGTCGTGGTGCTGGCCGTCAGCATCGACGCCGATGACGCGGCGTATCACAAGTTTCTTAAGGAATACAACGTTAATATGGTCACCGTGCGCGATGAACCGCAGAAAGCGGCCAGGCTCTACGGCACATTTGGCTGGCCGGAGACCTACGTGATCGACCGCCAGGGCGTCATCCGCCGCAAGTTTATCGGAGCGGTGGATTGGAACAGCCCGGAAGTCACGGATTTCTTGAGCAAGTTGTAGATATCTTCGGTGCGTTCGAAACCCTTTAACCACCAAGGCCACGAGGGTACACGAAGGAAAGCGGAGAATCGGAAAGTTCGATCAAAAGCCTATAACTTCAGACTCCGCAATCGCAGTGAGTTTGTTATTACCGACACGGAACTGAAGCTCATGGCGGCTGCCGCCAGAATCGGACTTAGCAGGAGTCCAAATACCGGATACAGCACGCCCGCCGCAATGGGCACTCCGATCGAGTTGTAGAAAAAAGCGAAGAAAAGATTCTGGCGGATGTTGCGCATCGTGGCCTGGCTGAGCTTGCGGGCTCGCACGATTCCGTCAAGGTCTCCCTTCAGCAAGGTAATGCCGCCACTTTCCATGGCGATGTCGGTTCCCGTCCCCATGGCGATACCGACGTTGGCCTGGGCCAGAGCGGGAGCGTCATTGATGCCGTCTCCAGCCATGGCCACCACTCGGCCTTTGCTTTGCAGCTTGCGGATTCTCTCCGCCTTCTGCGCCGGTAAGACTTCAGCTTTGAACTCTTCGATGCCGAGATTCCTCGCGATTTCCTGAGCCGTAAACTGGTTGTCCCCAGTCAGCATGACCAGCCGCAGACCCTGCGCTTTAAGTTCGCGGATTGCGTTGGGCGTCGACTCCTTTAGCGGGTCGGCAACCGCGATGTATCCGGCGTAGGCGCCATTGACCGCAACATAGATGACGGTTGCGCTTCCATACTTGAGGACGGAAACCGCGGTCCTCCCCTCGAAGGCTCCGACCTCATGCATCAGCGCTCTGTTGCCAACCGCGATACTCTTCCCGTCAATCGTCCCACGCACGCCCTGTCCCGGCAGCGACTCAAAATTTGCGGGCTCAGTCAAATTCAACTTCTCTTCCCTCGCTTTGTTAACGATCGCCGCCCCCAGAGGATGTTCGCTGGCGCGTTCCAGGCTGGCCGCGAGGCGAAGAATTTCGTTGCCCGAAATGCCCGGCAAATTCTCGGTCGTCGAAACTCCCACGACCTTGGGCTTACCCTCGGTTAACGTCCCGGTCTTATCGAAGACGATGGTGTCCACTTTCTCCAGCGTTTCAAGAGCCTCGGCATTTTTAATCAGGACGCCGGCGTGCGCGCCGCGGCCCGTGCCTACCATGATCGCCATCGGCGTTGCCAGGCCCAGGGCGCATGGACAAGCGATGATCAGCACCGCAACCGCGTTCACGATCGCGTGGGCAAAACGCGGCTCCGGGCCGAAGATCGCCCATGCGATGAAGGTCAAGAATGCGATCCCGATCACCGCCGGAACGAACCACCGGGCAACTCTGTCGGCCAGCCGTTGGATGGGAGCGCGGGTACGCTGCGCCTGGCTGACCATTTGCACAATCTGCGCCAGCATGGTTTCGCTGCCGACGCGCTCGGCGCGCATGATGAGCGACCCGTTGCCGTTGACCGTCGCTCCGATCACGCGTGAGTTTGCTGTCTTCTCCACCGGAACCGATTCGCCCGTGATCATCGATTCGTCGACCAGGCTCGATCCCTCCAGCACAACGCCGTCGACCGGAATTTTCTCTCCCGGACGAACGCGCAACCGGTCTCCAATCTTCACCTGTTCGAGAGGTACGTCGTGATCGCTTCCGTCTTCGTTCAATACGCGCGCCATCTTCGGACTCAGATCGAGCAGCCCGCGGATCGCGCTCGACGTCAGGCTGCGGGCCCGCAGTTCGAGCACTTGTCCCAGCAAAACCAGAGTCACAATGGCCGCAGCCGCTTCAAAGTACACATCGGGATGATCGCCCATCGTGCGAAATGACGCCGGAAAGATCTGCGGGAACACAGTCGCCAGCACGCTAAACAAATAGGCCACTCCGGTCCCCATCGCGATCAGCGTGAACATATTGGTGCTGCGATTCACGATTGAGGCCCAGCCACGCTGAAAGAACGGCCATCCGCCCCAGAGAACAACCGGTGTCGCGAGGATGAGTTCGAGCCAGGGCAGAATTGAACTCCATGGCGTTAGGTGTTCGCCTCGTCGCACGAAGTCGATGCCGCCCATGAAGGCATGTGGCCACAACATGCTCCCCATCGCCAGCGCCAACAAGGGCGCCGTCAGCGTGAGGCTGATCCAGAAGCGGCGCGTCATGCCGCGCAGCTCAGGATTGTCTTCTGCGGCCGTTACCGTGCGCGGCTCCAAGGCCATACCGCAGATGGGACAGTTTCCCGGCCCCGCCCGCACAATTTCAGGATGCATCGGGCAGGTGTATTCGGTCTGAGTCGAGGGCAGAGCAGGCGACTCGGCCTCGAGTGCCATACCACACTTGGGACAGGGCCCCGGGCCAATCTGACGCACCTCGGGGCACATCGGACAGACGTAGGTGCGCGTTTCCTTTCTCGATCCGGTTTTCGCTTGAGCCGCCGGTTCAGCTGCTTCTCGCACGGGAACTGGTGCACCCAGGGTCAGGAGTCCCGATGTACTCGTCATCGGCTTAGGAGCGGACGACAGGATTTTATCGGGATTTGCTTCGAACTTCGCCTGGCACCCCGCGCAGCAGAAGACGTAATCTTGTCCATCATGCCGTGCGGCATAACGCGCCGTCGTGAGATTCACACGCATCCCGCAGACGGGGTCTTTGGCCTGGGTGGGGGCGGACGATAGAGCGTTCGTCCGTTCGGCGGGCTTGGGATTCTCCATATTTTTTAAGTTCTAAGTCTATATCGGCAGCGAAGCTTCGCGGACATCGGCGGTCCGCATTGCCAGAGGTTGACCAGATCTCCCTTGGCGGAATGCGCACCTTATCGGATACTCTTATTTGACTCCCAAAAGTGAGTAGAGATTCTACCGGAGATCTTGAAAATGACTTACCTTGAAGCCGCCTACCGCTACCTGACTCCACCCGGCGAAGCGGAATTACGGGCCATTGACAGTGTTCGAGAGGTGTATGGCATCCAGCGCGTCCAATTTAACGAGAAAGACCGGATCGTACGGGTGCTGTTCGATGCTTCGCGACTAAAGGGCGACACAGTGGCTAAGCTGTTGCGCCAGGCAGGGATTGACGTGCAAGAACAGCTGGTTCTGGCCTGAGATGGCCGGGCGACTTGCCGGGTGTAATGAAAACCGCACTCAGCCCGCTTCCCTAGCAAATCCTCTTTCCAGGAACGAGGACTCTCGGGGGAGGGTCGGGAAACGAGCTGAGTGCTTTTAAAAGGGCAGACTCAAAAAATGCAAGGGGCATTCGGAAAGACCTCTGGCCGAAGTTTTTTCCCAAATGCCCCGTTGCGCGCCACTTCGTCTGCCCTAAGCAGAAGCATGTCGGATGCCATCGCTAAAGCATTGCCAACACACATGGATAGAACGGGACGACGGGTAGGTTTTGCGCGGAACAGGATAACTTTTACGCTAATTTACAATCCACCGCGGCATGAGGATCAAATCCCGCAGCCCGCGCGGCATTTGAACAATCTGTGCCCCAGGTTCGCGCCCGTTTTTTGGGCGCTAACCTGGGCGCCCTGGAATTGATTTGCAAACATCCGGCGGAAGAGACCGTGGGCGAAAGATTTCGCTTTCCGCTATAATTCAACAACCATCCTTCAGCGGCACGTTTCTACCGGATGCGCCCGTAGCTCAATTGGATAGAGCGCATGGCTACGAACCATGAGGTTGGGAGTTCGATTCTCTCCGGGCGCACCATCAACAACATACGAGCTTTTCCCCGTTGCTCGGCTGATTTTCTTCGATGTACCGCAGATTTGCGACAATTTGGACGTGATACGTTGTAATTCTTTGGCCTCTTCAATGGTCATACGGCCTCCAAATCAAGTAGGTGTAAATGTGTTAGAGGTCACGCCGCGAAGGGCAGCTTGCATGCTGCCCACCTTGCCATTGAGAGCCATCCGCGCCCGGATGCTGGACCACCTCCGCGATACGTCAATGTCATGTCGGTAACGGCGGAGCGCGAGATTTGCGGGTGTGTGATCTGTGCCATTGTCGGGCGTCGTGCTGTGTGTTAGGACAACACTATGCCCTTTAATCCCGACGTAAAACGAAGAATAGTACGTGATCGAAGCGACCCGAAAAAGCACCTTCCATGCCTCATGTGCGGCACAACTTTCCCTCTGCCGGACGCCGTGCACATCATCGATGAAAAGGAATGGAAGGGCAAAATCGGGTGTGATCGGCAATGTAATGGCATTCCACTTTGCCCGAATTGCCATCGGGTTTTTGACCAAGTGTTGCGCCCTTACCTCTACAAATCACTGAAGGCGTTTGGAGCTAGCGGACTACCGGCAAGTTGGCGAGGAGACAACAAAATTACAGTAACGGAGCAGAACCTACCCCTGTTGGACGGGGCGGAACAAGACAAGGACGTTCACGAGCCGCTACCCTCAGTCTCGTAGTTTCGAAGTAGCTATTTGGGGCTTTCCAACACTCAAGATTTTACTTTCGTCTTTTGCTCGTGTTTTTGAGAATCGTTTGTCTGTCAAATATTTAGGCGGCAGAGGGCGATAAGCAAACCCGCCTAGACTTTTGACTCGCCTCCCCAGGTCAGGCCGATCTTGAATTGAGCATTGCGTCCAACTCACGCCGGGAGAAACGCCATGTGCGTCGCAAGGTACCTGACAGGGGATGAGCTGGTATTTTCCCTTGCTTTGCCCACTGGCACACAGTTCGATGTTGGACCTTGAGATAAGCAGCGGCTTCTTTCGCCGTCATCCAATCTGGGGAGAATGCGGAGGACTCTTCCGGCGGGTCATTGGTTGTCATCCGCTGTCCCTGCTTGCCGTCTGCCGCTGTCATTGTGGATTGAGTCCTCCAATCGGTGAGCATATCAGCGCAAGCGCAACTTCGTCCTAGTCACCGTGGGCTCGAGTGGGTGGGTACGCACACGCATGGAATAAAGAGTAGTAGTGCTGAAGCCAAATCCGGGTTGATACCAGCTACCGGGAGTGCAAGTCTTCGCGGCTGGCTCGTCTCACGCCGCCCAGGTGAAAGCCACGCTCTAAGAGTATCTCGGCCTGCCGCTGAGCACTCTCATAGGCTTCCTCCTTTTCCGCAAGAAGCCGGATCTGATCCTCGATCAGAGCGCTGATGGAGGTAGCTCGGCGGCCCGCCAGCGCTTTCAGCTTGTCTAGCGTCTCCCGAGTAAGCTCGATGGTCACTTTGTGCCTGGACATAGATTCCCTATCGATCATTATCCCTCAGTTCCCGATGGCCGCGCTTACCGAGCTTGTGACCCACTTGAAAGCCTCGCTCCCGGGATCAATCAGATCGAAATGACCCGCGTGCGGGATCTCCGCCAGTTCAACCGATTCGCCAGCCCTCTTTTTGCGGCTGGCATAGTCGCGGCTGAATTCCGGCGGCACTACCTCGTCTTCCCTGCCGTGCAACACCCACTGCCGCGTCCGCGGAATGCTGAGTTCCATAGGGTCGGCTTCGCGATAGTGGTCAGGCACCACGTCGGGCTTGCCGCCGAAAAATTCAACTACGGCGTCGTTGCTCAGGTGCCGGGTGAAGGCTTGCTTCAGATCGACCACTCCGGCCAGCGAAATGACATTCCGAACGGACGGCTCGTGCGCCGCCAGGCAGAGGGCCAATTGCCCTCCGGCAGAATGCCCCATGACCACAAAGCGATCTAAATCCAGATGAGATCGCGGATGCTCCTGCCGCAAAAACCGGTAGGCCGAGCGGATATCCTCAAACGTCCCGGGCCAACCGCCGCCGGGATTGCCGGCGCGCCGGTATTCCGTGTTGAAAGTGGCGATGCCCGCCACTCGCAACGCCTCGCACAGGTGTCCCGCGTGCGCCAGGCTGTACTTCGCCCGCCAGTAGCCTCCGTGAATGTTTAGAAGCGCGGGATATGGGACCCTGGCATGTGGCAGGCGGACTTCCAGGAATTGATTCGGGTCGGCACCGTAGGCAACACGCGCATCCGCTGGCGGCTGCGGCTTGTCCAGTATGTCTTCGGCGGACACTAGATCACTCCTCGCGCGAATCAATGGAAATGGAGCGCTCTTTATCCTTCTTTTAGCTTGAGCTTGCTCTTATTTTCTTCGATGAAGGCTTTAAGATCGGGAACGGCGTTGAGCAGCTTCGTCCATTGCTCGTAGTACAGCGTTACCGGAAAGCGGCCCAGTCCATACACGCTGACGCCGCCCTTCTCGCTCACGCGAAACTCCATTGCACCGGTTTTCTTTTTCGTTTCCACCTGCTTTTCTAAATCCGCCAGGCGGGCTTTGAGTTCTTCGTAGCTTGGTTCAGTCATGAATACACCTCAAAATAATTATGCTTTCTTTTTATCATAGGGTGAGGGGAGGCTTTCGTCGAGGTCGGTAGGTCGCCGAGTGTGATGCGACTTCTTATCAACACGCATTTCGATGGCTCAACACTTCCGCGACCTCGTCTCGAAACCTCTGCAATATCGCCAGCCGCTCCGGCGTAGCCTCAACAATTTCCGTCTTGGCCTGGAAAACTCGCCGCCCTTCCCTTTCGATGAGCACTCCCATCACCTCGCCCATGCGCCAGCCGGGCGTGCCGAGGACTTGCAATCCGTCCACGCCCGGAACGAGAAGCGCAACGCAGTTCTCGCGAATTACGCCGATGCACTTGGGATAGCGTTCAAAGGTTTGCAGCTCAAATCCCGCAAGGTAGAGTCGCTGAAGCTGTTCGGCGGAATCAGGCATGTGCGGATTTCGTAATCTTGTAATCTCTAAATTTGGTAATCGAATTTGGTAATCGAAGATCAAAGACTGCTCACTGCGCCTGCGCCCGAATCACGTCCAGCGAATTCCCCTCGCCCAGCCTGAGAAAGGTGAACACACCTTCATTGGCCGAAAAGCAGGCAAACTGCGAGCCTCCGCTGAGGTCGTTGTAGATAGAAATCCTGCGCCCGGTCTGGGCGTCCGCCACGACCACAGTGCGGCTTTCAGTTTCTTCATTCCAGAACAAAAGCGCCATCTGATTTCCGGAAACGTGAAACGCCCCTGGCGTCGCGCCGGGCACGGGTCCGGTGACTTTGAGCGTGCGGGCGATTTTGCCACTTGGCGCAATCACATAGACCAGCGCGGGCGATGACGACCTCATAACATAGAGATTGCCATCGCTGCCCGCTTCCGCCTCGGCCAGATCGAGTTGGACCGGCGCGTCTTCGGCAGTTTTTGGGATTTCCTTGGCGCCCGCTAACGGTTTCGTTCCGGTCTTGGTGCCAGCACGCGGTTTGTCAAAAGAAAGTTGCGCCAGTTCCCTTCCATCCGCGGAAAACACTGCGGTGAAGTTGCGGCCGCGATCGTTCTTATGCGCATCTCGCTCGACGCCCGACACTAGGAAATTTCCATCGGCAAACGCGGCAAAGGTATAAACCTCCAGGTCCGCATCGAGTCGCGTCGGCGTCGACGGCGACCCGTCCGACGAAAAATGAAGCACATAAATATTCCGCTTCAATATCCCGCTCTGCGCAATCTGATAGATCCCCCCATCGGCTGCGGGCGAGAAAGCATCAGCGCGATCCAGCGCCAACTGCGTAAAGCCAGCCGGATCAAAGAGCGCGGTCCGCTTGCCATCGGAATCGATCTTCACGACCGGCCCAAGCAGCGGACGGTCAGCCGCGTACTTACGAATATAGAGATTGCCATCGGCGTCGCACTTCGACCCGCTCATGAACGCCCCACCCATCTCCGAGGCCACGCTCATGGCAGAAGTGGCGTGCAGCGAGAGGCTCGATCCGGAAGGAATTGCTTTGGAGGTGCTTGCGGCAGGGGCTGTAACTGTGGGGGCTTCATCAGGCGAAGATCTAATTTGAGCCACGCAGTGCGCTGGTGTAAGTAGGCAGGAGAAAAGCAGCGCAACCAAAGCACCGAAAAACGACTTCATCCGATATCCAAGTCTCCGCAATCAAATCGAAATTAAAAAACTGAAGCTGACAACTGAGAGCTGAGAGCTGCTTTTCTACATCTTGTATTTGCCCAAGTCGTCGTCGCCGAGATCTTCCAGCCACTTGCGGAGTTCCTCGCTGTTCACCGCGGGCACGGGATTCGAGGGCTGCTTCGAGTTCTTCAATACTTCGTCCTCCACAAAAATGGGACAGTCCACGCGCAGCGCAAGCGCCAGCGCATCCGACGGGCGCGAGTCGATGCTGATCACCTGGCCTTGCCGCTCCAGCCAAATCACGGCGTAGAAAGTTTCGTCTTTCAACTCTGTGACCACTACTTTGTGCACCAACGCGTCGAGGCCGGTCAGAACGTTTTTAATCAAGTCGTGTGTCATGGGGCGGGGCGTACTGACCTTTTCGATTTCGAGCGCGATGGCATTGGCTTCGTATACTCCGACCCAGATCGGGAGTACCGTGTCGCTGCCAATATCCTTGAGCAACACGATGGGCATATTCGAAACCGGGTCCATCATGAGCCCGCGAATTTTCATCTCAACTTCCATAATCACCCTCTAACATAATCACCTTCAAAGACCACGCTTTGAAAGGGCGCGGCTTCAGCCGCGCCGATTCGCGTCCTCAACTCGCGGGCTTTAGCCCCTGAGGTGGGATCGCCAGTTCTCCCACTAAACTATTCGGGAAGCTTGCCGTGACCCGCACATTCACATAGCTCCCGGTCGCGAGTTCCATGCCAGCGGGAACGGTAAAGTTCATCACCTTAATCTGAGAAGTCCGGCCGACCCACTGTCCGCGGGCCGGATTCTTCCCTTCCACCATTACCTCGAGCACATGCCCCACATGCCGCTGATTGCGGCGAGCGCCAATCTGTTTCTGCCGATCATTTACGACCGCCAGCCGCCGTGCTTTCTCGGCGTCGCTAATCGCATCGTCAAGCCCGAGCGCAGGAGTGTTCGGACGCGGAGAATATTTGAAAGTAAAAACGCTGTCATAGCCGACGACATCCATCAATGACAGCGTCTCCTCAAGGTCCGCTTCCGTCTCGCCGGGAAATCCAACAATCAAATCGCTAGTCAGCGAGATGTCGCGCTTCGCCGACTGAATCCAACCGATGCGCTCGAGGTATTCATCGCGCGTGTAGAGCCGCTGCATAGCATTGAGGACGCGCGTCGATCCGCTCTGCACCGGCAGGTGCACGTGATCGCAAAGCGCAGGCACTGCATCGATGACGTCAACAATATCGCGTCCAAAATCGCGCGGATGCGAAGTGGTAAAGCGCACGCGCCGGATTCCGGATACTGAAGCAACCGCTGCCAGCAATTCCGCAAAGGTCTTGTTACCAGAGGGATCACGATAAGAGTTAACGTTCTGGCCGAGCAGTTGAATCTCGCTGTAACCCAAGTCCACCAGTTGCCGCGCTTCTTCCAAAACCGACGCGGAAGTGCGGCTACGCTCCTTGCCTCGGGTATAGGGCACGACACAGTAGGCGCAGAACTTGTCGCATCCCTCGATAATCGTGATGTAGCCGCGATGCGGATTCGTCCGAGCGGTAAACTCCGTCTCGAAGCACTCATCGGTCATTCGGTCGTCAAGACCGGTGACGCGCGACTGACCAGCCTCCAATTGCACCAGCATCTGCGGCAGATTCCGGTACGAAGCCGACCCGCACACCAGCGAAACATACGGAGCGCGCTCGAAAATCTTCTCGCCCTCCTGCTGCGCCACGCACCCGAGGACGCCAAACTGCTTCCCCTGCGCGCGATACTTCTTATAATCAGACAGCCGGTTGAATACCTTCTGCTCTGCTTTGTCGCGGATGGAGCAGGTGTTATAAAGTACAAGCCCCGCCTCTTCGACTGTCGGAACCTGCCGGTACCCCTGCAGCAAAAGCGTCCCCACCACCTTTTCGGAATCGTGCGCATTCATCTGGCACCCGAAGGTTTCGAGGTAAAACGTCTTGGAGGTGGGCTCCGACATCTAGTCAGTATAAACCAGGGTGGAAGTTGTCCAATTTTCGATTGGTCTCGCGGCTAGCGCCCGAACCGGTAGGTGAGGGTCATGCTGGCATAGGACGGTATGCGCACTCCGACGACTTCCTGGAACTGGGAGGGGTCGCAATTTCCAGGAGTAGTCTGCTGGCAGAAGTTCTCCGTAGTCTGGCCGGTGTAGCCACTGGTGATCAGGAAATTCACTCCCGCGGTCAGCCTCCCATCCATAAAGGGACGAACGGCAGCTCCGCGAAACTCCTTCACCGCAACTCCCGCGCATTCGGCGTTCACGTCCGGAAGACATCCTGTCCCCAAGGGTTTCGCTCCGACGTACTCAAATTCGCCCCGCATCTGTAAACGAAATGGAAGCTTCTGAATCGTACCCAGTAGATCAAAGAGGGTTCGCGGCGCTTCTGGAGTCGGTAGCCCCGAGTCGAGGTCCCGCGCGTCCGCCTTGGAAAAGGTGGCAAGCAGCGAACCCTGGCTGAAATTGTGACGTAGCGTAGCCGTCAGAAAGCGAAGGCGGCTCGGCCCTTCGTTTTCTTGCAGGCCGGTATCGGGATCGATCTTGGCCAATTCTGCACTGCTCGTCACGTGGCCCAGAGTGAGCCGCAGATCGGTCTTGTAGAAAGTCTTGCTGGCGACGAGTTGAAAGGAATGCGCAGTAGCCACCGGACTGCCAACGCCAGTACCGCCGCCGCCCAACCCGACTCGCGGATCCTCGGTAAAGAAGGATTGCCCGAAGCTGAATGAAAGAAGCGGAGCGTACCAGGACTCTTTGGGAAGAAAGGTGACGGTTGCTTTCGGCGAGTTCACACCCACCCATTTTTGAAACGAATTCTCGGGGTTCACCAGATCCTGGTTGCCAATGTCGATTTGGTCTCGGCGCCAACCCGCGTAGTAGCGAAAATAATGGCCCAACCCGCCTTCCGCCGCCGCGTAGGGTGTGTACGATCCGATGGTGACGTTATTCCCATCGACCTTCGCGAAAGGCCCGTAATAGCCCGATTGGCTGGGGTCGTAGAGGTTGTAGTGGTCGAGATCGTCCCGCCGGGGAGCTTCCCGCGAGTAGTCGAATCCTCCGAGCAGAGAGAAATACTCGGCGAGCTTGTTTACGTAATTGGCGCTCCCGCCAGCCACCGTACGGAATTCGCTTTGCCGGATCAAGCCCTGTCCGAAATCGGAGTAGAGCGACAGATTGTAGGTGCGAAAGAAACCGGAGAGTTGCAACTGCTGGCTGCCACTGATCTGCCAGACATCGTTTACCGCCGCGATCGCAGAGTGGGTTTGATCCTTCTGACGCGGATCGATGGTGTCGCCGTAATTTGGAAACAGGCTGTCGTTCGCGTTCAAAGCAAAAATCGGGACCAGCCCCGGAACATAGGAGCGCCCGAAATAGCCGATGCCGAACAACGTCAGCTTGTGCTCTTCGATCTGGAAGAGCCGTTGGCCAATAATTTTGTACTGTTGCCGGTGCTCCAGCCGATCCAGAAATCCGTTGCCGTAGGAGGCCGCGAAGACAACCCACGATGCGGGACTAGGGCTGAAGCCCGCGACCAGGTCGAGGTCGCGATAATCTCCGGTCAGAGTGACGAACGGATCGAGGTGCGAACGCAATCCATAGGTCGCCGCTAGATTGACGGAGTGATTCCCTTCCCGAACGTCATAGGCTCCGCCATCGACCTTAACGCTCTCGATGATGGCTGAAATAAGAATATTCGGATCGGCATAACCGTTGCCGTGGGCATTCGCCGACAAATTGTTGGGCAAGAGATAAGTACCGACGGAAATGTATTGGGCGATAGGCTCGCCGTGATCGCCTGCGACTCCGGGCGCGAAGTACTGCGGAGCCTTGATGCCGCTCGAAGCCGTCTCAATCGGGTATCCAGGAATAGAAACGGGAGCGCCCGGACGGCCTGGGTTCGCATCGAGCAAATCCTGACGAACAAAGACCTTTTCCGCTGGATCGGGCGAGAACACATCCGTTTCGTTTACATCGGCAGTTACGCTCACACTGTCGTTCACGGTAGCGAGTTCGGCCAGGCGAAACTCCACTTCGGGATTCGCTGTTGAGCGGACGGTGATGGATTTGGTAACGGGGAGAAATCCAGCCGCCTCGATCGTGATGTCGAGATTGCCGGCGGTAGCGACTTGGAGCTCGAAGCGTCCGTCAGGGCCCGACGTGGTAATGACGGCGGGTTCACCGCCGGAGTGAGGAACCGCTTTCACCGATGCGCCAGGCAGGGCATTGCCTTGCGGATCAGAGACTCGGCCTTTCAGCGTGATTGCCAGCGCGAGTGGAAGCGCCAGCAGAAGAAAAGCGAGCAAGACGAAACGCGAAATGTAGTTTCGGATCACTCGTTCTCTTTCTTCGGCGCACGAGCCATCTGTTAGATCGCGACACGTTGTTTCCAGTTAAAGTGCTTGTCGATTATTTAAGAATAACGAATCACGAACCGTATAAGCACTGTGGTCAGGTAAGGGCGCGGACGACCGTTCGTGCCCCAGGTTCGCGCCCGTTTTGTGGGCGCTAACCTGGGCTCTGTAGAAGGCTTATCCCCGTTATCGATTGACCGCTTCCCTTCTCAGGCTGGCCAGCCGCAGGCTCGCTTGCTCCGATCCCGTGGCATGAAGCGATGCGGAGTCTTCCAGATAACGCTCGGCCGCAGCCTTGTCACCGAGCTTTAGAACGATCTCACCGGCGTGATCCAGCATTTTGGCATCGCGGATGCCGACCGCCAACGCCGTTTCGATTTGCTTGCGGGCTTCCGCGTCTTCTCCATTGACGTGGAGGGCCCAGGCGTAAGCGTCAAGCGTGTAAACATCACGCCGCCAGGCGAACTCCTGCTTCGCTACTTCGAGAGCGCGCGCGGGTCGGTGCGCATGATCGGCGTAATAGAAAACCAGTTCGCGACTCGAATTATCTTTGCGGACGGATTCGGCGATCGACTTGGTTTCAAATTCGGCAAATGCCTTTTTCGCTTTGTCCTCGCGGCCGGCGAGTTGCAGCGCTTCGGCCAGATCGTAGAGGTTCTCGGCATGCGGTCCGGACTGATAGCGTTGTTGTAGTAATCCGACCGCCTCGTCATAGCGCTTCTGCGTGATGCGAACTTTGGCCAGGTTTCCCAACGCATAGTGATAGCCAGGGAAGATCGTGAGAGCCTGCTTCAGGATGTTGTCGGCCTCGTCGGTCTTTCCGGCGACGAAGCGCAAGTGCCCCAACTGGCTGAGAATCCAGGCCCGGTCTTCGGTCTCGGTCGGAGGGGTCGCCTGATACGCCATGTCCATCAATTCATAGGCGCCTTCGACGTCGCCGAACAATTCACGCAAGTAAGCGGCACGGGTCATGCCGGGCAGGTTGCCGGGCCGCAAATTCAGCATCCATTGGGCGGAGGCTTCCGCGTCTTCGTATTTGCCAAGTTCCGCATTCGCATCAGTCAGAAATCCCCAAATTAATACGTCGTCCGGATTTTTCTTGTTTAGAACTTTTGCCGCTTCCAGAGCCGATGGAAATTCGTGGCGGCCAAGCAGCAGCCAGACGTGGATCTTTTCGCTCT
>OBLW0100002201.1_pt1 | contig 15816 bp, 15 predicted proteins | sample 1520161 | NCBI WGS metagenome assembly OBLW01 (sample SAMEA3539309, study PRJEB22396) | soil metagenome | biome: tundra; feature: field; material: soil | place: USA | collected 2010-05 | depth 0.15 m | reverse complement strand
CGCGTGGCCAACGTCGCCGCCGAGGCGGGCACGACTAGCTCGGAGAGGAGTCGACTCCGCATGGGCTCCAAAGCCACCGTCGCCGCTGCCGGATCATCGATGACTTGGATGTCGAGCACGAGGAGACGGTACTATTGACAACTTTTCTTGTCAAGAAGGGTTCGATGCCTTTTTTCACGAATGTGCAGAGTCGATGTCGTGGCGCAGAATTGTGGTGTGGCGGCGAGGTCTCCTCCTCTGCCCGAGGCGACGACGGTCGACACGCCCCCCGCGAGGAGCTTGGCGAAGCTCAAATGGGCCCGAGCGTCTTTCCCCAATCTGTTCAAGACGCTTATGACGCTGAGATTATCTTCGTTGCTGTCCCATTTCCTGCTCACAAGGATGTTGCGAAGCAATTCAAGCAGTGGAACGGCAAGATCGTTGTCGACGTCACGAATGCCTTTCATGTTGCTCCGGAAGAGCTGGAAGATCGCCTCTCTTCGGAAGTCATATCCCAGGCATTTGTCGGAGCACGCCTCGTAAAGGCCTTCAATCATCTGCCTGCGGGACAGCTTGGAACGAATCCTTCCCTGGACGGGCAGCGCCAGGTCGTGTTCGTATCGAGCAATGACGCCGATGCCAGCGCAACTGTCGCGGCCGTAGCAACTCAGCTTGGCTTCGCTCCAGTCGAACTCGGAAGGCTCGATAAGGGCGGCGTACCCTTCATGTTCTAGGCGGGCAACCTGGCGGGCTTCTGTTTCAGAATCTGGTTAAGCTCGGCTGATTGCGGCAGTCACTTGAAGGGTATGCTCTTCAAGTCTGAGGCAAGCATCCAATGCACAATCCGAGGAACGGTCTTGGTGGGCAACGATTCGTTTTCTAAAAGAAGCCTTGGGACAGCTAGGCGACCAATAAAATCTTGCCCGCACTGCCCTTCTCGACCATTGTGTGACCTTGACGTGCATCCTTAAGGGGAAGCTTCTTCGAAATAGGAATTTTGAGCGGGCCGTCCTTCACGGCTTTCGCCATGTAGAGCAGCGTGTTGGGATCCTGTTTGGAGACAAACGCGACGCAGTGGACAGAAGGATAATCTTTCGCATTGTCGGATACGCCGGTGACGGAGGCGAATGTGGCGACGATTTAGTGCCAACCGAGGGCTGGGGCGACCGTAGTCAGAATTGCCTCCATGACATGCGCATTGTAGGCGACACCTAATTGATTTGGAATGGTTAGCAATATTGTGTCGGCCTCTGCGATCGCCTCGTCTTTTCTAAGCTGTTCGATGAGAATCTCTGGCTCAGCAGCGTAGCTCCGGCCGAAGACGGCCCGTGTGTTTTCGTCAAGGAACCCGATCTGGTCCTCTTCCTGACCGCCGCGTCCGAAATAGCCACGATCACGGTCATCGAGCAATGCGAAAATACTGCGGCTAACGGAAATGCGCGGAGTACGCTTGTGCCCAGCTTCCTTCCAGGCTGCGCGAAAGGCGTGAATCTGGGCGGCCTGTTGGATGTGGAGCGGCTCGCCGGTCTCGTCGAATTTGAGGGTGGAGGTCTGCAGGTTCATTCCTAGCTTCGCAGCCCACTCTGCGGTCGCGTTGGAAGCAGACCCCCACCAGATTCGATCACGCAATCCTGCAGAGTATGGCTCAAGACGTAGCAGTCCCGGAGGATTGGTAAACATTGGACGTGGGTTAGGCTGAGCGAAGCCTTTGCCGCGCAACAACTCAAGAAATTCTTCGGCATGTCGCCGGCCCATATCTGCATCGTCCTCGCCTTTATTCGGGCGGTAGCCAAAATAGCGCCAACCATCGATGACCTGCTCGGGGGAACCGCGGCTGATTCCCAACTGCAATCGGCCGCCAGCGATGAGATCCGCAGCCCCAGCGTCCTCCGCCATGTAATGAGGATTCTCATACCGCATGTCGATCACTGCGGTGCCAATTTCAATCTTTCGCGTTTTAGCACCAACCGCCGCTACCGAGGCATACCGCGAGCCAAGAAATTCGAGGCATGCCATTGTTGTTTGGAATATGTAAGCTGAACCCCCGACGCCAGCCTCTTGAGGTCGTCAGGCGTGCGCTGTTCCGGAGATTTATGATCCTCTTGTTCAACAGAGACTAGTTCAGGGAACAGTGACTAACGTACCGAAGCATTGTGATTGTAATCACATCGACTCGGTTGCCTGCGATGCCAGAATCACATCGTTCTGAGGGGGAGAAAGAGGTATCAAGAAGTAATGCAGTTTGGGGAAAAACATCAGCCTGCCTGTGTGTTGGCGCACGACGTGGTCAACAAGCTTTCGGCCATAGTCGGTTTCTGTGACCTGTTAGTCGAGAACGCAGAACAGCGGGACACGGAATGCGTGAAACGCCTAATGTCGATTCAAGATTTGGCCAAATCGGCGGCCAAGCAACTGCTTGACCATCAGTGCGAGTTGTCGGTGCTCATCCGAAGTACAAAGCCAGCTAAAAGTCTTTTTGTGTAGGGCCCCATTGTGATCCGAGTTTTGTGGCAACGGAGGCTCAAAATGTCAGTGAAGTTCTCGTACTCAGTATCGACGGTTCTTTCACGAGACGGTGTGTGGAAACTTTTTGCCGACATCGAAAACTGGCCGAAATGTTCCGACGTTTATGACGATCTAAGATGGTCGGGGGTTCCTTGGACACGAGGTAGCTGGGTTCTTGGAACGATTCACTTCCCACATCCGCTGCCACTCCGTTACGTCCTTGAGACATGTCAACCTGGTTCGCTAATCAGCTACGTGGCATACGGGACTGACGCTGGTTTTGCGACCCACAGGACCGTTCGATTTGAACAGCAGAAAGACCACACGCTGATTCACGTCGATTCCTATGTCGTCGGGACTCCTGCGTTTTCAATTGCCGGGGGTAGCTACGGCTTCCTACGGATGCTGACGGAGAAATGGTTTCGGGACTTTGCTTCCTTTTGTGACCAGTACACAAAGGTCCATGCCGGAAGTGGAGCGCTGTGACATAGACTCCTTTCGTACTGGACCGCTTCGATGCGCTCGAAATCGTACTCGCCAGTCTAAAGCTGATGGAATCGATATTGTTGTTGGGCATGAAGCAGGTGCGCCAGGTTTGTCGGCAAAGGTCTTGCGACGGAAATCCTCGATTCCCTGATCGATGAGGCAAGAAGTGAATATTGGGGAAATCAAACGCACGGCAGTTAACTGATGATTCGGCCCACATCGGGCGGGGCCGGGTCCTTTTACCTCATGACTGTCGAGAACAGGCCTTAGCACAAGTTTGCGCCGTCTGTTCGCCCCCTCCGCCGCGTTCTTGGGGGATCTTGGAGCGTAATGGGGATGTTGCAACCGTTTTATGGACTGGACGCCCCATCCCGCGCTGGTAAGCCCACTCCAGCGGCGACTTGCCACCGGGAGCTAAACCCCTCATACTTGCTTCCGGTTTTCGGTAACCGGCCGGTGAGCCCCGGCGGCTGGGTGGGGGGTGGGGTATCTTCTGGGGGGATGTAATGATCACCCCGTCAAACGAGGAGGGGGTGTGGTATAAGGCGACGGCAAAATGCTCCCTCCCCCCACCCCACTACCGCAGAATCCGGTTTTGACCTGCCCCCCGCCCGCGCGCGAGAAGGGCTGCGAGTGCAATTGAAATATGGCTCGTGATCGGGTAGAGATCCGGCCCGCTTTTAGGTTTTGCCGTGCAGGACCGAGTACACTTTAGTTAACAGCGCTCTCTTGGTGAAGGGCTTCTCGAGGAACGAATGTTCTTGCACCAGCACTCCGTGCTGGGTGACCAGATCGCCGGCGTATCCTGACATGAAAACTGCACGCAAGTTCTGGCGGATCCTTTTGGCCTCGGCGAGCAACTCCACTCCAGTTTTGCCGGGCATGACAATGTCGGTCAACAGCAGATCGACCTCAACGCCCGTGGACGACAAAATCTTCAGCGCGTTCTCGGCATCCTCAGCTTCAATTACATGGTACCCACCTTCTTGCAAAAGCTTGACCGCGAGTCCGCGCAGAATCTTGTCGTCTTCCACCACCAGAATCGTTTCGGAACCGCGAGGAGGTTCCGCTTCTTCCCGGTGCGAACCAAGTTCTTCCGCTTTCTCCCGCAGCATCGGGAAATAGATCTTGAACGTGGTGCCCTTGCCCGGTTCGCTATACACCGAGATGTACCCATCGCTCTGCTTCACGATTCCGTAGACAGTCGAGAGCCCCAGCCCCGTTCCCTTCCCCGGCGCTTTGGTGGTGAAGAAGGGCTCGAAGATCTGCGATCGAGTGGTCTCATCCATGCCGCTTCCCGTATCGCTCACCTTCAGCACAACATGTTTCCCCTCATGTGCGCCAGCATGCCGGGAGGTGTAGTGTTCGTCCAGTTCCGATGTTCCAGTCTCGATGGTAATTTTCCCCCCGGTCGGCATCGCGTCCCGCGCATTGACCACCAGGTTCATCAAGATCTGTTCAATTTGGCCGGGGTCGGCCTTGATGCTGCCGATCGCGGTACCCGGCCGGAACTCTATCTCGATGTCCTCGCCCACCAGGCGGAGGAACATGGTGGTCACATTCCGCACCACATCGTTCAGATCGAGGATTTTGGGAAATACGACCTGCTGGCGGCTGAACGCCAGAAGTTGGCGCGTGATCAATGCCGCCCGTTGTGAAGCTTTCTTGATCTCCGACAGATACTTCTTCACGGGTGTATCGGTCGGGATTTCTCCGAGCGCGATGTCGCTGTACCCCATGACGATGCCGAGGACGTTATTGAAATCGTGCGCCACCCCGCCCGCTAAGCGGCCCACAGCTTCCATTTTTTGGGCCTGGCGGAATTGTGCTTCCAACTTCTTCATGTCGGTCACGTCGCGTGTAATTCCCAGAATGCACCGTTGCCCGTCGAGTTCGATCAATTCCGCCCAGACTTCACTCTCCCGAATTTCTCCCTTCGCGGTCCGGTATTTCGTGTGGTGCTTCGCCACTTTTTCTTCCTCTTTTAGGTGTCGCAGCATCTCTTCGCGGTCCAGTGGTTCGCTCCAGAAACGCAATTCCTTCGCCGTGCTGCCGATCACATCCTTGCGCTGGTAGCCCAGCATATTGAGGAAGGCGTCGTTCACGTCCAGATAGCGGCCTTCGGCTTCCGTCGAAATCGTAATGGCGAGGGGGTTGTTGCGAAACGCCTTGCTGAATCTCTCTTCGGATTTGAACAACGCCTCTTCCGCCCGCTTGCGATCGGTGATGTCCCGAGCAACTTTAGAAGCGCCCACAATCGCGCCGGTGATGTCTCGTATTGGCGAGATGGTTACGGAAACGTCAATTCGTGTGCCGTCCTTCCGGATACGGACAGTCTCGAAATGCTCAACGCTCTCGCCACGGCGGATGCGCGCCAGAATGTCGGCCTCCTCACGGGCCCGCTCCGGGGGCAACAGCATCTGGATTGGCTTGCCTATAGCTTCGGCGTGCGAATACCCGAATACCTTCTCAGCCCCGGAATTCCACGCGTTGATGGTTCCGTCCAGCCTCTTGGCAATGATGGCGTCCTCGGAGGAATCGACCACGGCCGCTAGGCGTTCGCGCACGTCTGCGGCCTGTTTGCGCTCGGTGACATCATCGGCGAAGATTACGATGCCGCCGATCCTTCCCTCGCTGTCGCGCCAGGGCCGTGCCTCCCACCGTATCCACTGCACCGAACCGTCGGCCCGCTCGAATCGGTCGTGCTCTTCGCCCAGTACCTCGCCCGCCAGTGCGCGACGATGGATATCCTTCCAGCGCGCAGGAATTTCGGGAAAGATCTCGTAGTGCGACACGCCGTCCAGATCACGGTCACCCAAACCATAATCAATTCGCCAGCGGCGGCTCGCTTGCAGGTAGCGCATCTCGCAGTCAAACATTGCCAAGGCTGCCGGTGCATGCTCGATGAAGAGGCGGACCCGCGACTCGCTCTCAATTCGCTTCGCTTCGGCCCGTTCCCACTTAGCATCGATCAGCCAGCAGATAATCCCAAAGGAAAGGCAGAAGTATAAGCCGACGAAGATATCGCTGGCATCAGAGGAAAAATACCCGTAGGGAGGAAAGAAAAAGTAATTGGCGAGCACCGCTGAAAGGATCGTAGCCGTGATCCCTGCACCAAACCCGCCATATAACAAGGAAATCAGGATTGACGCAATAAACGGGAGGTACGGCACGCGATAACTGAACGGACGAAGCCACAGGCCCGCCAAAAGACTCAGGCCAACTGACGAAGCCGTTATCCCGTACCGAAAAAATGCAGAGCGCTGTCTCCCACTCTGCACCAGGCTGAACCAGGGGAGCAAGCTCATGCCTGCACCCCGGGTGGGTGAGCGCAGGCACTGGGCCATAACTCAGAGAACTCATGTGGCCGAGGGCCGATGAAGTCTCGCGGATACTTGCGATAAGGAAGGTACGAAGTGTGGGTGCCCTTGTATGACTCACCCCAATTGGGACTTTCGACCGGATGATAATGTGTCTTCATCGGAAGGTCCTCAGAGCCATTTGGCTACTCCGCCGTGATGTGAGCACGTGCCCCGTCTACTCTGGCTGAAGCTGTAAGTGCCATCTCGACACTGGGCAGTTGCTCCCTGTGGAGCTGCTGAACAGCTTTCGGGCCGAGAGACGGTTTGGCCTTTGCTGTCGACGTAGGTGCCGTTGTTTGTGCACTTCGGCTTGTCCTGCTTTGGTTTGGTATCGGGAGTAGTACTGGTGGAGCTCGACTGAGATGTGGACTGGGACTGAGATACGAGCTGCGGTTGAAGAAAAACTAAAAGCGAAAAGGCCAGAACGGAGGGGCGTAGACGCAGCATTTCCTGCTCCTTTAATCGGAGTAGCTCGCTCCCCCTCGAAGCGAGCTAATAAGGTTCCTGCGGTAAGAACCTTATTAGCGGCGATCATACATCAATAGGGAATGAGTGTGCTATGTCAATGAAGGACAGTTGTGTGAAAGCTCATTTAATCCATAATACCTACGAGCATTGCCAACGCCTGCCAATGCCGTGGATGCGGCTGATAGCCCTGGCGGATGCGGCTCGCGTACCAGCGCGAAACACCAATTCGGGATCGAATTATCGCGGTTGAAATGTTAGCTAGAAGAGGCTGAATTCGCTTCGCAAAAACTTCACTGGTGAGCCAACCTGGCTGGCTGGTCTCATCCCATGACGAGCGCGCATTGGCATAGCGACGTTGAGAGTCAGCTTGCTTCGCTAACGCTGCGGGAGCTCGTGCCGCAACTCTTCCGAGCCGGGCGCAGCGGAAAAAGGCACCAGGAGGCGTCTAGAACCGCAATCTTCCGGTTCGCAAAGTTCCCTCCTATTTCGTTTTCGCAGCCACTTGCTGGCTCGTCATAACGCACTGCTCCAGGTTGAAGATCTCGAATATGGAGCGTCCCGAGAGGATTTCGTACTTAATCTTGTTTTCCTTCTTTACGACTTCGGAGGCTAAGTCAATCGCTTCATGTACGCGGGCTGGCGGAATACTTGCTATGCCATTTGCATCAGCAAGCACGTAATCCTTCGGGCTAATCGATAGCGTGCCGATCCGGACCGGAACGTTGATACGCCCATAGGCCTCCTTTGTCGCCCTGCGTGGGTTGAAACGCCGGCAAAATACCGGGTAGCCGAGCGTTCGGATTTCCAGTGGGTCCCGGACTGGTCCGTCAACAATAGTTCCTGCCACGCCTTTTGATTGAGCTGACATCGACATCAGTTCGCCCCATAGCGCGCTGTCGCAATCTGGTGAACCGCCAACAATCAGTACGTCGCCAGGGCGAGCAAGATGCAATGCATGGTGGACCGTGAGGTTGTCTCCCAGTGCACATTCGACCGTAAAAGCGGGCCCGCAAATACGGAACTGAGGATCGATTGGAAGAATCGAGGTCTCGATGGAACACGAAGGTCCCAGCGCGTCCGAAAGCTGGCACACGGTGAACTGCCGCAATTCTGCGATAGCGTCAGATGCCGGCATACCAGGCATAACCTTGTTCTGGAGATATGGACCCCAGTCCCTTGCCGAACTTTTTCACGTCGTCGGTAACCGTCAGGCGGTTGAGAAATTTCACGCTCTTGTAGCCGAGCTGGCGCGGCAGCCGTATGCGAAGCGGTCCACCATTGCCGACAGGAAGATCATCGCCATTCAAGCCGTAAGTGAGAAAGGTCTGAGGATGCATCGCATCCGCCATATCGATGCTCTCCCACCAGTCAGGCTCGATTGAAAAATAGAAAACATACTTAGCCTGCGGGTCTGCTCCGACGAGATTCAGAATGTACGAGAGCGGGACGCCGTTCCATTCGGCGATGTAGGACCAACCCTCTTCGCAGACTACTTCCGTAATCTGACTCTGCGATGGATAGCTCTTCAATTGGTCCACGGAAAATGTAGTTGGACGCTCGACCATGCCGTCGACCGTGAGCCGCCAGTCCACGAATTTTCCAGCCCAGAAGCGCTTGAATTCTTCGCTGAAAGGCGCAACTTCGTTCTGCAGCGGACGCTTCGAGATTTGACTCCGAGAGAATTCGCGTGCTAACGAATGCTTCGTGAGCAGTCGCATAGAGGCGTAAGTGAGAGTTTCGCCGGAGCCGTAAAGTCCGCCGTGATCGGGCGGAACCAATCCATACTTTTGCGCCAAGTGTGCGGCCACGCCCACTCCCGCAACACCTGCTGTCGCGGCCAGTCCAGTGACGATCAGCTTTCGGCGTGAGAGGTCGGTCATTTTCCCTCCTGGTGTTTACTCGTCTGGCCAATGATCATTGCTCGCATGCGGCTCCAGAATCCTGCGCGCCAAACCATAAAGACATGAACAAACAAAAACAGTACGAGAGCTATGGAGACGATGAAGTGAATCGTGCGCGCGGATTGCCGACCTCCCAACAGCGTGACTGTCGCCGGAAGTGCGGAATCGAAGGCGGGAGACATCGCCAAGCCCGTCCAAACTACCAATGGAAAGAGAATGAAGATTACCGACAGATAGGTAAGGCGTTGCAGCACATTGTAGGACTCGGCGTGCACGTCACTTGACTGTTCGATTCCCGCATGGTGCCGCATTACGCTCGCGAAGTTCCGCCATGATAAGTCGGCCTTGGTGGGGAGCAGGTCTCTTCTGAAATGCGCTGCGATCCACCCAGAGATCACGTACAGTAAACCAGTCAGCACCAAGACCCACGCTGTTTGAAAGTGGAGTGCCCGGCTCCATCCGTTCTGGTCCGGCAATACGTAGCCGTAGCCGGTGGGGACTAGATTTCTCGAAGCAGGAATCGGCAGCTTGAACAACGGCTCGGTCAACACGTTCCCGGTCTCTCCCCAGTAAAAGCGGGGATGGGAGATAACGATTTCAGCTCCCGAAACGACTAGAGCAAAGAAACTCAAAGTGATTATCCAATGAGTGACTCGGACGAGGACCGAGTGCCGAGGTATACTCGTGACGGTAGGCGCTGCTGGCGATGAACTCGCGATAGAGGCTTCGAGCGGCACTTGCGCGGATGGCAACGTCGACATTCTTCCCTCCTCTTCGTCCGGACTGCTGCTCGATTACATTTGCGGCGCAACGATCATCATGTGAAATGTTCCCGGCGTGAATTCGGGAAGGTCCCCTGGATCCGGAGGTCTCGACCCGGGTTTGATTTGCTCAGAGGGCAGGAAGAGTCTGTGGCTGACCGGATCGAGAGCCATCGTGCGCGCCTCCCTTTCGGTTTTCAGAGTCTGCACCACTGCGTATTTGTCTGGGCTCTCCTGCCTCACTACCGTGAGCGTGCCGTCGCAATTGGAGGAAAATACGAGTTTCTTCTCAATATCGTAGATCGCCGCATCCGGTTCTACGCCCACCGGAATCTGGGCGATTTGTTTTCCCGTCTCCGCGTCCGTGACGATCATGAACTTGTTGTCGCAGACGGAAAATAAGCGTCGCCCATGAGCGTCCATTGCTAAACCTGACGGGCCTTTGCAAGGCGCTAAGGACCACTCGTTCTGCACCTTCGTCCCGTCAGCGTCAAAGCGCACGAGCATGCTCTTGTTTTCGATGTTTACAAAGACATTTCCTCTTCCGTCGGTCGCAGCAAACTCGGGAATGCCACTCAGTGGAACCGTCGCAACAATCTTTTCCGTCTCGGCATCGATCACGCTTGCGCTATGGCTGTGGGCATTGAACGCATACACGCGCTTCTTCGTCGGCTCGTACAAGACGGCATCGGGAGCGTTGCCGACCTTGATCTTATTCGTCACCGCGTTCGACTTCAGATCGAACACAACGATGGCATTGTCCCCACCATCGCTAATAAATCCCTTGTTGAGTTCATGCGCCAGAGCAACTCCGTGGACGCGCTTCATGTTCGCGATGGACGCTACTTGCTTCCCAGAGTCGAGGTCCAGGATCAGAACCTCGTTGCCGCGAGTTACATACAAGCGGTGGCTGGAGGCATCCGAAGTCAAATAATCCCAATACGTTTGATCACCGCTGAATGGGATGCGGCCGACCACGGCGTATTGTTGGGCGTTTACAGCAACCGAATAACACAGACAAAAAAGAAGTCCGACGAAACTGCGAATCCCCACAGTAATGACCTCCACCCAGAAAGGCTCTAACCGGAACGTTAGGCGCACGGCTACTCGATGCTGGCAGTCCCCACAGGCTTGGTCCGTTGTTTTGCCATCTTTTCGATGAGTGCAAAGTGCTCCATCATCATCTTGGCTGCGGCTGTGGAGTCTTGCTTGTCGATTTCCACATAAATGTTTTCGTGGGAACGATAAGAACTCGTGTAATCCGTCAGAAGCCGGACTGTTTCTTTCCTGCTCTCCATCAACATTTGCGAGAGCATTTCGATGATGGTAGTCATGACTCCATTGCGTGCCGCACGGACGATGCAACCGTGGAACTCGGGCTCGGTCCGACACCACGCTTCTGGATCACCCATCGCCTTCTCCATCTCGCCGAGCGCTCGGCGCATTGCCTGTAAATCGTCGTTGGTCCGCCGCTCGGCTGCGAGACTTGCCAGCTCCACCTCAAGCGTCCGGCGCGTTTCAAATAAATCAGTCTTGGCAACGTTTTTGAGGGCCAACGCGAATTCCAATGGAACTCGCATGATGTCGCTCGCGGAATCTGCCAGATACGAACCGGAGCCCTGACGGGCTTTAATGACTCCCATGATCTGGAGGGCCCTGAGCGCCTGCCGCAACGTCGGGCGGCTTACCGCAAGTGCCTCCGCCAGGTCGCGTTCAGGCGGCAGTCTATTACCGGGGACAAAAACTCTCCGCTCAATCAACTCCTTGAAGCGGGCGATCAATTCGTCCGAAATAGCAACCTTATTGATACGAGGACCGATATCAAGCGATAGAGGCATACAGGGACTCTCTCTGACACCGAATGACCGCAAGTTTATATCGCTGTGGTCGACACTTGTCAATTGGTAAATTGGTAAAATGGTAATATTTAAAACTAGTTGACAACCTTACCAATTACCGGATATACATTCGTGCGCTTACCCGCCTCAATAAAACTTCGTCACCGGAGGAGCGGATGCGAAACGGAAGACCAGCTAGCCTACTCATCCTAGTCATTCTGGCAACCGCCAGTCTGTGGGCCCAAACCGCAAGCAGTTCAATAAACGGGACCATTACGGACCCCAAGGGCTCGGTCATTCCGGGGGCAAGCCTGACCCTCTCCAACCCAGACACAGGATTTCTCCGGACCACCAAAACGAATGACCAGGGGATCTATCAATTCCTGCAGGTCCCGCCCGCAACTTACGAACTGACCGTGGTGGCCTCCGGCTTCGCCACGAAAAAACAGACCAACGTTGTGCTCATGGTCAATACGCCCGCCGCGCTGGATGTCCCCATGCAAGTCGCCAGCACTCAGACCATCCTCGAAGTCGTGAGCACGGCCCCGCTCGTCAACACGCAGGAAGCCAGCCTCGGGCACGCCTTCAATAGCGACCAAATTTCCTACTTACCTTTTGAAGGAAGAGAAGCGACCAGCATTTTGAGTTTGCAACCCGGCGTGACCTTCACTGGCAACGGCAGCAACATCAGCGCCGCATCTGACAGCCGCAGTGGCTCGGTCAACGGTGCACGCAGCGATCAAACCAACGTCACACTCGACGGCGTCGATGACAACGACCAGACTCAGGGACTTGCCTTCACTGGAGCCTTGCGTGCCACGCTCGACTCTCTGCAGGAATTTCGCGTCACCACCAGCAACGCCACGGCAGACGCAGGCCGATCCTCGGGCGGACAGGTAGCGCTGGTCACCAAGAGCGGCACCAATAATATTCACGGGACCGCTTATTGGTACTATCGTCCGCCATTTGGAGCCGCTAACGATTGGTTCAACGAAAATGCGGAAGTCTCGCAAGGGCTGCCCAACAAGCCGCCATTCTTGCTGCGCAACACGTTCGGCGCGACCTTCGGCGGCCCGATCCAAAAGAACCGTCTGTTCTATTTCCTCGCCTATGAAGGCCAACGCACTCGCGAAAATCTGCAGGTCACGCGCGTCGTTCCCAGCGACGCTCTGCGCAATGGATCGATCAGCTACTCTTGCACGCAAGATCCAACTTGCCCGTCGTCCGGAACGTTCACCTTGTCTGCGGCTAACCTTGCTACGATGGACCCCAACTGCACCAGCTTAGGGTCTTGCCCCCTGGGCCCCGGCGCGAATCCTGCCGTCATGCAACTCTTCCAGCAGTATCCCGAGCCCAACACGACCACCGTGGGTGACGGTGTTGACTTTCAAGGCTTTACCTTCTCCTCACCGCTCCCAGCCAAGCTCGACACGTACGTCGCCAAGATTGATTACAACCTGACGGCGAATGGTACTCACCAGGTGTTCGTACGCGGCGGCCTCATGAGCGATCGCGGCGCGTCTCGCGCCGATTCCACTTCGATCACCGGCACTGGCGGATCGGAGTTCCCCGGTCAGTCGGCCAACAGCACGCATCTCAACAGTTCGAAGGGCCTCATCGCTGGTTATACCGCAGTCGTGCGGTCGAATCTTTTGAACAATCTGCGCTATGGTTATATTCGTCAGGGATTCGCCGACCTCGGCCGACAGGGTCAGCACTACATTAACTTTCGCGGACTCGACAATCTGACCGCGCAAACGCCGAGTACGAAAACGACAGTCCCGATCCACAATTTGGTCGACGACATTGTTTGGACAAAAGGTGCTCACACGCTTCAGTTTGGCGGAAATCTCCGCGTAATTAACAACATTCGCGATTCCAACGCCACTTCGTTTTTCACCGCCCAGACGGATTCGTTCTGGCTCGCCGGCTCCTGCATTTCTACCTGCAATAATCCCGTCAGCCTTAATCCTGCGTCATTCGGTTTCCCTGCAGTGGATTCGAGTTTCGGCCCCAGCTATGACTTTGCGGTGACCGCGCTCGCCGGACTGGTCACGGTTGTGAATTCGAATTACAACCTCAATAAGTCGCTCACCCCGTTGCCGGAAGGCACTGCGGTTCCTCGCCACTTCCGCAATCATGAATATGAGTTCTACGCGCAGGACACTTATCGTGTGAGGCCCAACCTCACCGTGACTTACGGCCTGCGCTATACGCTCCTGCAGCCCCCTTACGAGGCCAACGGAACACAGGTCGCCACCGACCAGAGCCTCGACGGATGGTTCAAGCAGCGTGGTGCGGCTATGCTGCAAGGCCTGGCTTACGAGCCGCTTCTCACTTTCAGTTTGTCGGGACAAGCGAACGGTAAGAAGCCGTACTGGAGCTACGACTACAAAGATTTCGCCCCACGTCTTTCCATTGCCTACGCGCCCAAGGCGGAAGACGGTTTTTCCAAGCGCATGTGGGGAGGCCCGGGCAAGAGTTCGATCCGCGTCGGCTACGGCATGTACTACGATCACTTCGGCGAAGGAATCATAAATAGCTTCGATCAGCTAGGTTCTTTCGGTCTGACCACTACACTCAGCAATCCCGCAGGCGTACAAACCGTCGACGGCTCTGCCCGATTGTCCACCATCAACACAATTCCTACGAGCAGCGCGAGCACCAGCGGCGTTTGTCCCGTCGCACCTTGCCCGCTGGTTGAGCCTGCGCCCGCCGGATCTTTCCCCGTTACGCCGCCTGCGGGCATCGCATCGGGCTATGCCATTACGTGGGGGCTGGATGACCACCTCAAGACTCCTTACTCGCACCTTCTCGATTTTTCGATCACCCGTGAGTTATCCAGGAGCTTCGTCTTCGAAGCCTCTTATGTCGGGCGCTTCGCGCACCGCTTGATGCAAGAAGAAGACTTCGCGATGCCCGCCGATCTATGGGATCCGAAATCCCACATGGACTACTTCACCGCCGCAACCATTCTGGCCAAGCAGTACCGTGCCGGCGTTCCTATTCAGAATGTTCAGCCGCTCGCGTACTGGGAGAACATCTATCCCGCGGCCGCAGGTCCGGCGTCGACACAACTCGGCGGCGAATGTAGCAACCCGGGCGCGCTTTGCGGTGCTCAGACCACAGGCGGCGTTCCCGCCAACGTGACGGCGACCCAGGCAATGTATGACCTCTTTGCCTTCAACGCCGGCAACGAAACCACTGCACTCGAGTACGCCGATGTCCCTGGACTCGTCAGTGCCACCGGTTGCTACCCGGCTTGCGCCAGCGTCAATGGGCAGCAAACTCCTTTCACGTTCTACTCGCCGCAGTATTCTTCGTTGTACGGATGGAACACCATCGGCAACAGCGCTTATAACGCAGGCCAATTCAGCCTGCGCCGCCGCATGTCCGACGGCCTGCAGTTCGATCTGAACTATACTTATTCCAAATCGATTGACATCGGCTCGAACGCTGAACGAATCAATCACTTTCAAGGCAGCGGATTTGCCAGTCAGGTGCTCAATTCCTGGTTCCCTAACCAACTTCGCGGCGTTTCGGATTTTGACAACACGCATCAGTTCAATGCCAACTGGGTCTATCAATTGCCTTTCGGTAAAGGAAAGCGCTTTGCGGGCGGCGTGAGCCGACTGGCCGATGCCGCCATCGGCGGATGGACTGTTTCTGGCATCTGGCGCTGGACGAGCGGCTATCCTTTCTCCATTAGCAGCGGCTTCGGTTGGGCCACCAACTTCGACGAACAATCCCTTGCCGTGCTCGATGGCAAGCGCCCGCGCACCGGAACGTTCATCGTCAACGGCACTCCGAACGTCTTCAGCAGCCCGAACAACACCAGCGATCCCAATTCCGCCATCAATCAATTCCGCGCCGCCCTACCCGGCGAATCCGGACAGCGCAACAATCTTCGTGGTCCCGGCACATTCAATGTCGATCTGTCGGCCAGTAAAAACTGGAATCTTACCGAGCGGCAAACGCTACGGTTCAGCGCCGAAGCTTTCAACCTTACGAATACGCCGCGCTTCGACGTCGGCACCCTGCAGTTGAACCTTGCCGGCAACAGCATTACCAATAGCGGCTCATTCGGAAATTTCAGCTCGACGTTATCCAATCCACGGGTGCTGGAGTTCGCTTTGCGCTACAGCTTCTAGCTCCTGCGGAAACGCAGGTCGCTTCCCCTGCAGTACATGAACGTCGTCAACTAGAACGATGAGAGTAAGGCTGACATCGCGGAAAGAGTTAGTAGAGGCAAACACGTTGACGTTGCTTTCCCTTTACCATTTTTTCCGCGATAGTCTTTCTTAAACAACCATGAATCTCGGCCCTCGCTCTCGCCGTCGCATCTTGCGCGCACTCTGTCTGATTTTCCTCACCAGTTTGCTCGCAGCACAAATTCAGCAAGCACCACAACAGCCTTCCTCTGCAAACGCCGACAGTGTGTCCTCCGAATTGGTGCATCAGCTCGAAGCCATCAAATCCACCGCTCTGAGCGATGACTACGCTTACCGAGATCGGA
>OBLW0100002200.1_pt1 | contig 15817 bp, 14 predicted proteins | sample 1520161 | NCBI WGS metagenome assembly OBLW01 (sample SAMEA3539309, study PRJEB22396) | soil metagenome | biome: tundra; feature: field; material: soil | place: USA | collected 2010-05 | depth 0.15 m | reverse complement strand
GAGATTGAAGACTCCGGGCATGGAGCGGACTTCTTTGCGGACGCCGGATCCGGGACAGACAAAGAGTGGGTAAATAAAGGATTCGGGCGTGAGCCGGGTCTCTCGGACTAAGGTGCGCAGGGTTTCGGTGCGACGGAGACGGCGCGGGCGATTGATTGGGAATCCCATGACTGGCAATTTTAGCAGTTAGGGCGAGAAGGGCGACCGGTTTTATCACGGTTCGTTGTGATGTGCATCACACTGGGGAGCGGCGTAGAGCGTGGGTTGCCGAGGATTTTAGATTGAAAGTGTTGATTCAATTCGGTCTCGAGAAATGCGGGCCGACAATGATTTCTTGGGGTGAGTACGATCTCTTATGGGATTCCGAAGGTTAATGATATTGGCTGTATTGGGCATTTTGGGATTGGGCGATATCGCCGTCGCGCAGCCGGGTGCGAAAGTCGATTCCGCTCCGGGGTCTGTGACGGTTCCGTTCGCGCTTGACCAGGGACGCATTGTCGTTGACGTTACGCTTGCGCTCGGCGATGGATCGACTGAACGCGTCCGGGGATGGGTCGACAATGGCAGTTCTGACTTCTATGTGAACCGGCGTGTTGCTGCGTTGCTTGGAGTCGGTCTCAGTTGTGATGGGCAATTTTGCCGGGGCAGTTTCAAGGTGGGCGGGCCTGAAGTTGCGATCGGCGGGATGACGATTTCGTTGGGCGGAGTTAAAGAGGTGAAGGTTCCGGTGCTGGCTTCGGCGATTGCGCCGGGAATGAGCGCAGAGATCAATATTCCGTCGACGATTCTGCGGAACTACGATGTGGTCGTCAATTTTCCCGACCGCGAACTGACTTTGGGCACGCCGGGGCGGGTGAAATTTAAGGGCGTGAAGAGCAAAATGGCGGTTCGGAGCAAAGATGGACTCATCGGCATTCCGAGCAAAATTGAAAACAAAAATTATGAGCTCGGTCTGGATTTGGGTTCTTCCGTCAATTTTTGGTCGGAGGAGTTATTCGAGAAAATTTCTGGTGCGCATCCGGCATGGCCGCGGATGCTGGGAGCCGTCGGTCCGTTTAACACTGGAGAATATGGCGACGAAGCGAAGTGGCAGTTGATGCGCGTTGAGCGGCTGCAATTCGGTCCGCTCTTCTTAAGTGATGTCGCGGTAACTGGATTTCATCAGAATCTTTTGAAAAATCGAATTGGGCAGACGGAATCAGGCTTTGCCGGAGTGCTTAGTTCGGAGGCGCTGCTTAACTACCGCGTTGGTCTCGATTACGCGCACTCCGAGATTTATTTCGATATTGGACGCACGGTACGGTTTCCTGACTTTGACGTAGTTGGCCTCATTCTTCGGCCTGAGGGTGACACCGGATTCAGCATTATCGGTATTGCTGATCTTGACGGGAAGCCGTCAGTGCCGGGAGTGGAAGCCGGAGATCGTTTAGTGGCTATCGACGAGACTCCGGTGAGCGATTTTACGTTGGGGCAGGTGTGGTCTCTGCTCCAAGGAGCGCCTGGAGCGGAGCGCCGATTGACAGTCTCACGGGCAGGTAAGCAGGTTAACGTGCGGGCGACAGTGCAGCACTTTCTCGATGATGTTGTGGGTGATGAGAGTGGTAAGTCGAAGAAGAAATAGATGGCAGCTCAGGAACTCGTCGCATCAACATTGTCGGGGCACCCGCCGATTCTGGCACCGTCCAGATCTTTACACTCATCGACTTTTTTGCTTCCGCTGATACGTTCTTTGTCTGTTTAGCGTGTTCAGGCGCAAATGCGCTGGGTTTCTGACCCGTTTTGAACACAGTGGTTACCTTAGTAATCTTTGGTAACCCTCCTCGTGATCTAAACATTCCTTCACGCACGTCATACTATTCCGAAGTGGTACTTCGATCTCCCATTTCGGCGCTGTTCAGCGGAATTACTCTGCTGCTGGCTTTTGCGCTGGCACCATTACTATTCCCAACCTCGTTTTTTCGCGTGGTCATGGGCGACATCGTCCCCCTGCTGGTCATCGGCACCGCCTTTGTTGTCTCGGCCAAAAATGCGTATGACAGCCGCGGGCATACGCGATTGTTCTGGAGCATGATGGCGCTCGGCATGGCCGCGTGGAGTTTCAACCAAGCCTGCTGGGTATGGTTCGAAGTCATCGCACGCCAGCCGCTGCCCGATCCTTTTTTTGGCGATGTTGTGTTGTTCTTGCACGTAGTGCCGGTGATGGCAGCGGTGGCCATCCGACCGCATCAGGCCGATGAACGCGAAGGCACGCTGCCCAGCGCTCTAGACGTGCTGATCCTGCTGGTGTGGTGGATCGTCGTCTACGCGTTTTTCGTTTTTCCCGAGGAGTACATCGTCACCAACACGATGGTGCACAACTTGCGCTGGGACCTTCTCTATGTAGTGGAAGGGGTCATGCTGATCGCCGTTTCGGCCTCCGCATTTTTCAGCAGCGTGGGCCCGTGGCGCAAACTGTATCGCAATATTTTTTTCGCGAGCATTCTTTACACCTTCGCTTCTGAAGCGATGAATGCGGCCATCGCGCGCGGTACCTACAAAACCGGTGGACTATATGACCTGCCATTTCTGGCCGCGTTGCTCGGATTCTTATGGGTCTGCATCTCGGGGCGGCGGAGCCTTAAAGAGACGCAGGTATCGAGCGCCATCTCGCAGCCCGGTTACGCCTTGGCTCCGCAACTGGCGAAGCTCGCCTTGTTATCGCTTCCAGTGATGGGATATTGGGCGCTCTTTTTAAGTCAAGAGCCGCCCTACCTGCGCGAGGTTCGATTCGGAGTAACCATGGGAGGCGTTGCACTTCTTGCCTTCGTGGTTTTCTTGAAGCAGCATCTTCTGGATCAAAGGCTGCTGCAATTACTGAAAAATTCACGCGACAGCTTCGATAATCTGCAGCGGCTGCAGGGTCGAGTCATTCAGCAAGCCAAACTTGCTTCGCTTGGCGAACTGGTCGCGTTGGCGGCGGGTGAATTGGAGTACCCGTTGTCGGCGATTCTCAGCCGCTCAGAACTGCTCGCGGCCAGCAGTAACCTCAGCCGCGAACAACTCGCCACCGCGCAGAAGATTGGGCAGCAAGCGCGCCGCACGAGGGAGTTGGTGAGCGATCTGCTTAGTTTTGCGCAGCAGGTTCCAGGAGAAAAAAATCCGCTCGAATTGAAACCGCTGCTGCAGCGCGCGATTCAGATGGAAGGCTTCAAGCTCGAGAATAAAAAAATCAGCCTGACGGTGGAAAGTAGTACAGCCGTGCCGAGGGTGATGGGCAATCCTAACCAGTTGTTGCAGGCGTTTCTGCAGATCATCGAGAATGCGGTGGATGCATTGCAAGAGGTTGGCGGCGGGCGGCTGCAAGTTTCGTTGTGGCGCGAAGGCAACGAGGTAGCCGTTCAATTCGCGGACTCGGGCCCGGGGTTAAAGGATCCGGAGCGCGTTTTCGATCCGTTCTATACGACGAAGCCAGTGGGCAAAGGGACGGGCTTGGGGCTAAGCGCGACCTATGGAGTGATTCAAGATCACAAGGGACAGATCACGTGTCACAACCGGCCTGAAGGCGGAGCGGCATTCGAGATTCGGCTGCCAGTAATTAAAGTTGCGGCGCCGCTGGCTGAAGCGGCTCGGGTGGGATTGAGCTGATTCCGCGCGTTTCCGTCTTAATCTTTTTACCCTCCGCTAGCCACGATTGCGTCGGCTACTAGTGCGGCTTCAACGGCTGAACGCACATCGTGAGTACGAATCATGTGCGCGCCTTTCAGGATCAGTGCCACCTCGGCGGCGAGCGTGCCGTTAAGGCGATCTGAAACGGCGGCGTCTTTTTTGTCGTCTTTCTCTTTATGAGTGGCCAGCATTCTGCCGATGAATGCTTTGCGTGAAACTCCAGCGAGTAGCGGAAATCCCGTCTGCTGTAATTCGGAGAAGTGAGCGAGCAGCGGATAGTTTTCTTCAAAGCGCTTGCCGAATCCGAAGCCCGGGTCGAGAACCAGGTGATCGCGTTTGATTCCGGCCAGGGTCGCGGTTTCGGCCCACTGGCGCAGCTCACGCTTCACTGCCAAAACAGGATCGCCAATCGGTGGCAGAGCATGCCACTCCGCAGGACGACCGCGCGTGTGCATGAGGATTGCGCCGACTTTGAGTTCGGCGAGCGTCTTGGCCATCTTAGGGTCCCAACGAAATCCGCTAACATCGTTGACCACTTCGGCGCCGAGTTCGACCGCCGCGCGGGCGACACTTGCCTTGTAGGTATCGACGCTGATCACGGCGTTGGGACGACGCTTTTTCAAATCGCGAATCACGGGGAGAACGCGTCGACGCTCTTCCTCTTCAGACGCCGCTTGCTCAGACGCCGCTTGCAGCGTCGATTCTCCGCCGACAGTGGTCGATGCGCCAGGACGCGTCGATTCTCCGCCGACATCGATGATGGTCGCCCCCTGGTCGAGTAACTCTTCGGCGTGGAGCACAGCTTTCTCAGCGTCAATGTAAAGACCTCCGTCAGAAAAGGAGTCGGGAGTTACATTGACGATGCCCATAATTAAGGTGCGCCGCCCTAACTCGAGGACGCGAGAGCCTATGTTCCACTGAAAGATTGCGCGCATCTTATGCTTAACCTATTCGCCATTCTATGGTGCGGTCGCCTGAATATGCGACCTCACTTTTGGACATCGCGATAAACGAAAGTAGCGAAACGCGATTTTTTAGGATGCTACAATTTACCGTGTGACTCGCCTGCGATCGGCTGCGCGGCTGCTTTTCGTTCTGCTTGTGGTTGTGGCGCCGCTGCTCGGCGCGCCCGCTAAGACGCTGCAAGAGCGCATTGCAGCGGTCCTCAGCGCTCCCGATCTGGCCCGTGGATTCTGGGGAATTGAAGTTGTATCTCTCCCTTCTGCTGCTTCTTTGAGTAAGACCTCTGACCAGGCGACCGGCAAAACTTTGTTCGGGTTGAACGCAGACAAACTATTCACTCCCGCTTCGAATACAAAACTTTTTACGACTGCGGCTGCGCTGGCGCTGATTGGCTCCGATTACAAATTTCACACTACGGTTGAAAGCACGGGCACGCTCGATCGTTACGGACGGCTAAATGGAGACCTAGTGCTGACCGGGCACGGCGATCCGAATCTGTCGGGCCGCGCGCTTCCTTATGAACTGAAAACGCAACGGAGTGATGATCCGATTCAGGCGCTGGAAGCGCTGGCGGATGGTGTGGTCCAGAAGGGTGTCAAATTCATCGACGGCGACATTGTGGCCGACGACTCTTACTTTGCGTTTGAGCGTTACGGCGAGGGCTGGGGACAGGATGATCTGATGTGGGGCGATGGCGCTCCGGCGTCGGCGCTGACGGTGAATGACAACGTGTTGTTCGTCAACATCCAGCCAGCGGAGCGGGCGGGTGAAAAAGCGTTTGTCAGCGTCAAGCCGTCGGGTGATTATTACCGGCTCGACAATCGCGTTGTAACTACTCCGGCAGGCACTGGGCGGAAGTTATCGATCAACCGCGAGCCCGGATCTTTGGTCGTCACGCTTTGGGGTAACATGCCGCTCGATGACGCGGGCGCGACAGAAGCGCTGGCGATTGATGATCCGGCGGAATTTGCCGCGGGACTTTTTCGTCAGCTGTTAGAAAAGCGCGGCATCGTTATTTATGGGCGCCAGCGGACGCATCACACGGAGATGGCCACGCTTTCGACTTTCAGCGTTACCGCGCTAGCGCCTTCGCATGGAGGAGATGGGTTGCCGCATACTCTAAGAACGAACCAGCCGGTTACGCTAGCTAGTTATGAATCGAAACCGCTGCTGCAGGACGTGCGCGTGATTAATAAGGTGAGTCAAAACCTTCATGCGGAGATTCTGTTGCGATTGCTTGGACGCGAACGTCGGAATGCCGGAACGATTGAGGGTGGGTTAGAAGTGCTGCGCGGATTTCTGACTCAAGCCGGCGTCTCGAGCGAAGAATATGTTTTCTATGATGGCTCGGGAATGTCGCGGCACAACTTAGTAACTCCCCATGCCGTCGTTGAGTTACTGCGCTATTGCGCGACGCAACCTTGGGGCGCGGACTATAAGTCGACGTTGCCGATCGGCGGTGTCGATGGATCCCTAACTGAACGCTTCGCGTCGGCACGTCTGCGCGGCCGCGTGATGGCGAAGACGGGCTCGCTGAGCGGGGTTAAGGCGCTTTCTGGATATGCGACGACTGAATCGGGGCAGACGGTCGCCTTCTCGATTCTGTCGAATAACTTCAATCTGCCGGCGAAGCGAGTTACTGACGCAATCGATGAGTTAGTGAGGGTCATCGTGGAGGATGAGGAGAAGCCGGCCGCGTCAGCCAGTAATCCGTCATCGACTAATCCGAATTAGAGGCTTCGTGCGCGGCAGTACTTCGCCGATTTCTACGGCGGGAACTCCGGCGGCTTGAAGAGCGCTGGTTAGACGTGCGGCATCTTCGTCCGCTACGGAGATTAGTAATCCGCCAGCGGTCTGGGGATCGAAGAGCAGCGTTCTTATTTCTTCTGGAACTTTACTTTCGTATTCGACAAAGCACTCCGCAAAATCACGATTGGCTTTTAGACCGCCGGGAATGTAACCGGCGCGGATGCAATCCAGCGCGCCTTCGATGATTGGAATGTTGGCGGCCTTGAAAACCAGGCTGACGTTAGATGCGAGCGCCATTTCGCGAGCGTGGCCGATCAGGCCGAATCCGGTGACATCGGTTAGCGCGTGAACGGCGTAGGGCGCGGAGTTGGTGTCTCTCCCGTTGTGTGATGCGGCGGAGATTCGCTCCGCTTGAATGGGCGAGACACGCGTCCCTCCACCAATACCGGTAATTACTTCGGCGGCTATTTTGTTTAGCGTGGTCATCGATTTCACAGCAGCTCCAATCCACTCTGGTTTTGCTACTGCTTTTTTAATGGCGGTTGAAATTACTCCGGTGCCTAGCGATTTGGTGAAGAGGAGTTTGTCTCCAGGCTGCGCGCCTTGATTCGCCAGAACGTGTTTCGGATCGACCACTCCAGTTACGGAGTATCCAAACTTGGTTTCTTCGTCACGGATGCTGTGCCCGCCTACGACGGTGCAGGCGGCTTCGACCATCTTTGAGAGACCTCCCGCTAGAATGCGCTCAAGAATGTTGAGATCGCCTTTGTCGGGGAAACAGACCAGTGCCAGTGACGTCAGGGGCTTCCCACCCATCGCGTAGACGTCGCTTAGAGCGTTGGTCGCGGCGATCTGGCCAAAGGTGTAAGGATCGTCGACGATGGGCGTGAAAAAATCTACAGTCTGCACAAGCGCGGTCACGGGATTGAGCAGATACACTCCGGCGTCGTCGGCGTGATCGAAGCCGACTAGAACGTTCGGGTCGTGTTGCCGGGCTAATTTCCCAAGCACCGTGTCCAGCGCCGCCGGACTCAGCTTGGAAGCTCAACCAGCGGCTTTGACCGACTCCGTTAAGCGAAATGGTTTTACTTCTGGCACACGGCCATTGTAGTGGAGGCTAGCGTAGTGCGTGCGCGGACTGTGCCTTTGTTTCCTTGCGCAGTCGAAGGATTCCCACCTCACTCAACCGCACGAGCACGCCGTCTCTGCCGAAAGCCACTTGGCTCTGATACCCTTTTACAACTATGCGCTTTCACTACACTTTCCCACTCTTCTTTTTGGTCGCCACGATCGGTTGCGCGTTTGCCCAAACTTCTAAGCCCGTTGCCGAACGCGTCGCGGCTCAGAACGCAATCTTCGAGGAGCAGTACGAAACTGATCTGCGCAATTTTCCCGAGCGCGCCACGGCTTTCGGCGATTACCGCTACAACGACAAGCTGGCCGAGTATTCACTGGAAGCGATTGCGCACCGTCATAAGACGGACGAAGAATTTGTAGCGCGGCTCGATGCGATTCCGACGACTGGCTTTTCTGATCAGGATCAGCTTTCGCACGATCTGATGATTCGTGTGCTGGGGCAGCGCATCGCCGATTTCAATCTCAAAGAGTATGAGATGCCGATCAATCAGCAGAATGGCGTTCACACGGGCCTCGCCGACCTGCCGCTTTCGGTGCCGTTTGATTCGGTCAAGCATTACGAAGACTACATTGCGCGTCTTCATCAGATTCCGCGCGTGTTAAGTCAGACCGCCGAAGTTTTGCGCGCGGGTATGAAAGACAAGCTGATGCCGGTGCGCTTTCTGATCGAGAAGTTGCCGGTGCAGTGTCAGGGCATCATCGACTCCGACCCGTTTCTTCTTCGGGCGAAGAAATATCCGGCGAGCATTTCGGCCGAAGACCAGAAGCGATTGACGCAGCAGATTACCGACGCGATCAATACGGACGTCATCCCGGCATACAAGACTTTTGCAAGTTTTCTGCGGACGGAATACGCGCCGGAAGGCCGCACCACGCTCTCGATTACGTCGCTGCCCGACGGGCCGAAGCGTTACGAGAACGACATTTACGCCCGCACCACGACGCACATGACGCCGGATGAGATTCACCAGTTGGGGCTGCGTGAAATCGAGCGCATTCAGGGTGAGATGACGGCGATTGCGAAAAAAGAAGGGTTCGCCGATCTTGCCGCGTTTCGAACTTCGCTGAAGACCAATCCGAAATATGTTCCAACCTCTTCGGAACAAATACTCGACGATTTCCGGCACTACATCGCGCAGATGGAGCCGAAGTTGCCTCAGTTGTTTACCTTGCTTCCGAAGGCACCGGTGACGGTCGAGGCGATTCCGGCGTTTCAATCGGCTGCAGCCACGCACTATGTTACGGGCACTCCGGATGGAAGGCGGCCAGGGCGCGTCGTGGTTGCGACTTCCGACTACGCACAACGGTCGTTGATCGATGACGAAGCGATTGCTTATCACGAAGGGATTCCGGGACATCACATGCAATTGTCGGTGCAGCAACAACTCACTGGATTGCCGAAGTTCCGGCTACACGGACTCGGGTTCAACGCCTATACCGAGGGATGGGCGCTCTATGCCGAGCAACTGGGCAAGGAGGTGGGCTTCTATCAGGACCCAGTTTCAGATTATGGACGTCTTTCGTCGGAATTGTTTCGCGCCGTTCGCTTGGTCGTTGATACGGGAATTCACTCGAAGGGATGGACGCGGGATCAGGTCGTTGAATTCTTCCGCAAATCTGGAGCGGTAGATGAGCCGACGATTCAATCGGAGACCGATCGCTACATCGCGTGGCCGGCGCAGGCTCTGAGCTACAAGTTGGGCCAACTGAAGATTCGCGAACTGCGGGATCGCGCGCAGAAGGAATTGGGTCCGAAATTCGACATTCGTACATTCCATGACGAGATGCTTGACGGTGGAACGCTTCCCCTCGATCTGCTCGAGACCCGCACAAACAAGTGGATCGCAGAGCAGAAGGCAAAGTAGGCAAGAGCGACCTACACGAGGGCTGGGACCAGGCTACGAAATATCGCAGGCTACGCGGAAACCGTAATCGGCATATTTGAAATCGGGAGGGATGCTGGAGCGGGCTGCGCATCGAGAGATCTTGACGTGGTGCCGCCATGATCCTCCACGGGAGGCGCGCCGTTCGCCAGTCTCAGGGCCGCGTGGATTGCGCTCGGGCGACGTAGTGTAGTAGTCGGGAGCATACCAATCGCCACACCACTCGTGGACGTTGTCACACATGTTGTAAAGACCGTAGGCGTTTGGTGCCGTGCGAGCCACCGGCTCGGGACCGGTCTTCCAGTAATCCGCGCAACGAGCCTCGTAATCTGGAAGCGACTGCGGAGCCGCGTCTCCCCAGGGAAACAACTTATCTTCGACGCCGGCACGGGCCGCGCACTCCCATTCGGCCTCGGTGGGCAACCGAAATTTATTAGTCTGAGAAGCCGCTCCAGACGCGGCGTTTAGCCACGCGCAGTAACGGACCGCGCCGTGCCACGACACTGCTACAACCGGTTGATCAGGATGATTGAAGGCGGGATCGTTCCAAAAAGGCGGCGGGATCGATGCGGCGGCGCGCAAGAATCGCGCGTACTGGGCATTGGTCACCTGCGTAGCGGCCAACAGGAATTCATCAACCCAAACGCGATGCACCGGCTTCTCATTGTCCTGCCCAGTTTCGCAACCCATCAGGAACGAACCTGTGGGAATGCGCACGAGTTCTGGAATGCCCCGCGTAAGAGAGGATTGCTCCGTGATTTGTTCCGCCTCATTCGCGCGCGTTGGTTGTGTCGAATTCATTAGAAATTCCGCAGTGCTCGAACTACATCGGCAATGTTGTTCTCCTGAAACAGGCGAATACCCGCGATTCCAGCGGCGCCCGCGTCCAAACACGATCTTGCATTGTCGAGCGTGACCCCGCCGAGAGCGAGCACGGGTATGTTAGCGCGGCAGGCTTCTCGCAGCGCATTGAGGCCAGTTGCAGGGGCGGCCGGAGCAGCTTTTTTTTCGAATACAGGTGCGAAGACGGTGAAGTCGGCGCGCTCGGCTTCGGCACGCAGAACGTCATCCGCTGAGTGAGAAGAGACGGCAACTAGGAAGTCATCGGTGGTCGGTGGCTGGTGGGTAGCGCGCAGTATCTCGCGTACGTCATGCGGCAAGACATCTTCCCCGCGCAGGTGAACGCCTTCGGCTCCCGCCGTTAGCGCGATGTCGGTGCGCGAGTTTATTAGGAGGCGAGTTCTCTGCTGTGAAGTAGTTCCCAGTTCCCGTTTCTCCGTTCTCAACGAAGCACCGTTATAGATGGCCGCCACGGCTTCCCGTGCCAACTCCTCTAACTCTCTCGCGCTCAGATCCTTCTCGCGGAGTTGGATGTAATCGACGCCATTCTGCGCGGCTTCGGCGATCTTTTCCAAAAGTCGATGGCGGCAAGTTTCTTCATTGCCGTCGAGTTGTTTACGGTCGGTGATGTAGTAGAGCAGACAGGGCTTGGCCATCGATTCCAGCCTATTAGTATTTTTCAGCTACTTTCTCAGCGTAACTTTCAGCCTACTATGGATGCTCGCGTTATGGTTCGCAAACACCGAGTTAATGGTTAGCGAGTCGAGGTTAAACTCATTTCCAATGAAACGCTTATTTTTCTGGATCGCGGTTTCCGCGACAGTGCTTCTAGTTCTGGCCTTCGGGGCGCTGAGCTTGATGGCTGGCAGTCCTAAGGATGCGATTGCTATGGTGCGGTTCGCTTTGCCGCACATGCACGTGGGCAACCTGAAGGTGGGCGATCGCTTTCCGGATGCGCGACTAGTGGCGCTAGATGGAAGCACGCGTTTCCGGATTCATGAACGTATAGGGAAGCGGCCGCTGGTGCTGGTGTTTGGGAGCTTTACTTGACCGCCTTTTCGCCGCCAGTTAGGCGACATCGTGAAAATTTATAACGACTACAAAGACAACGTTGATTTCCTGACGATCTACATTCGCGAAGCGCATCCGACGGACGAGTGGCAGATGAAGTCGAATGATAAAGATAAAGACGACGTCTGTTATGCGCAGCCGAAGACGCTGGAGCAGCGAGTCGTAATCGCGAATGACTTTACGCAGCGATTTAAGTATCCGGTGCCGTTTGGAATCGATGAGATGTCGAACGGGGCGAATGACGCGTACGCGGCTTGGCCGGAGCGGCTTTACATTATTGATGAGAGCGGGCGCATTGCATATAAGGGCGGCAATGGACCGTTCAAGTACGATCCGAAAGAAGTACGGAACTGGCTGGCGCAGCGTTATGGCGAGGTGAAACACGCGGCGACAACGTAAAAAATGGCCGCGCGCGCGTAGAAAATCAGTACTTCACAAAAATGCGGGCATTCTGGAAGATTTTATATGTTTCGCTGTTTGTATTGTTCATCGTAATCTACACGGTCGAATCGTCGATGTATTACTGGCCAAGCATTCCGTCGTCTCCTCGGCCTGCTGAGGGCCGGATCTATCCGCTCAACAACCATGGAAAGCACACGTATATGAATAGACGGGAATACTTGCTGGACGAAGGCGCGTGGTTGGTTCTTCCAATCATCCTAGTCGCAATCGGGGCCATCTATTATTTTGTGGATCCGTTTGACCAAAAAATAGTCAACGACCGCTACGTCCGCCCCGGCCATGATGACGAAAGTGGGCGTATACGGTAGACCGCTCATCTTGACTTATTTATTTTCGAGTAGGACGGGGCAGAGCCCCGTTCCCACACGAGCATCACGATTCTCCCTTAACACTACTGCTGCGCGGTGAACAGCTTTAGGTTTTCAGCTTTCCAGCGCATCGCGGAGTAGATGCGATTGTGTCCGCTGGGATGATCGAAGAAAATCCATTCTTCCACCGGTCCGGGACTCATTTTGCGATACTCGCCAAGATGGATGGCGGCTTGGGCAAATCCGTCGGGCTGGCGGCTGGTGTTCAGTCCGTACATATCGGCTTCACGCTCTTGCGTACGCGTCCAAGTATTCATGACGGGCGTGATGATGAAGCCAAGAATTGTCACTAACAGTATTACCAGCGGAAGAACGGCTGTGTCGCCGACGCCGCGAATTTGCCACTTTTCGCCCCAGCGTTGCAACGTCCAAGTAAGGCCCCAGCGCAAGTAGGCGAAGAACAGCGCAACAATAATCGCGAAAAATAAAGTGTCTTTGTAGATGTGGTTCAAGACGTAATGCCCCATCTCGTGTCCCATGACCGCCTGAATTTCTTCCGGAGAACCGCGGCGCAAGAGATTGTCATTGAGGGTGATGCGCATAGTGTTGCCGAATCCGCTCACGTTGGCGCTCATGCGCGTGGTCTGACGCGATGCATCGATCTCGTAGACGTTTTTCGCGGCGATTCCATTCGCTCGAGCCATGCTCAAGATTGGATCGACGACCTTGGGGTCATCCAAACGAGTCACTTTATTGAATATGGGAACGATGTAAACGGGCGCGATGGCAATGGTAAAAATCATGAAGAGGAGGGTGACAAGAGCTCCCCAGATCGGCCAGGTTCGCGATAGGCGACGAACTACACCGAACAAGAGCATTGTGAGCAAGCCGCCCAGAACGAGACCGACACCTAGATTTTTCACCTGGTCTAACATCCACGGGCCGAATGTTTGCGTGGCCAGTCCGTACTTGTGTTCTCGGAAGTAGTCTTCGTACACCGAAAGTGGGAACGCGAGAATGCTCGTCAATATGGTGTACTGCAGCCAATACACGAACGTGTGGACAGGTTTGAATCGCGTGACGCGTTCGGCCAGATCGCGCATGCGAGCTGACCAACGCAGGTTCAGCAATAGCAGAGCGATTACCACTCCGTAGATAAAATCCCAGAGAATCAGCCAGTATCCGCCTTCGAAATAGGCATCGGAGCGGGCGGTTTTATCGGCGGGGATCTGGGCCAAATATGCGTTGGTCGCCGCAGTAGCGTCGAAGTGCGGCGAGGGCTGGGCTTCGGCGGGAACCTGGATCACCGAGGGCATTTCGTTTGCGGAAGGTGGTTGCGCGTGCGCGGGAAGTGAGCAGAAAATGGCGCAATAAACGATCAAGCCAAAGGTAGTGGATACGCGGGCGCGCGATGACATCTTCAATTTCTCCTGAATCTTTCCCGGAATACTGAACCGTCACAGTCTATACGGAGCGAGGACGATAAGAGTTCCACGGCAAGCGGAGCTTGCCATAACGTGGCGACGGCAGACGCGGCTAACCTCGTCTCTATACTGGGGTTTAGTCCAGATTAAGGTTACGGCCTCGTCTTCGCGATTTCGGGGACGGCTGGTTCGCTGGTGCGCTTGGTTTGTTGTGGGGCCAAATGGTACTGGGTGAGACCTTGTTTCAGGAACTCGAAACTTTCTTCCGGGGAGTCAGAAATTTTGAATAGATCGAGATCGGTGGCTGAGATGACTCCGGCATCGACCATGGCGTCGAAGTTGATGATCTTCTTCCAGTAGGCGCTTCCGTAGATGACGACGACTATTTTCTTGGCGAGCTTTTCAGTTTGGGCGAGGGTCAGGATTTCGAAAAGTTCGTCGAGAGTGCCGAAGCCTCCGGGAAAAATTACGAGTCCCTTGGCTAGATATGCGAACCAGAACTTACGCATGAAAAAATAATGAAATTCGAAATTGAGCGAAGGGGTGATGTACGGATTCGGATTTTGCTCGAAGGGCAGATTAATGTTGAGGCCGATGGTTTTTCCTCCAGCTTCATGGGCGCCCAGATTGGCGGCCTCCATGATGCCGGGCCCGCCGCCGGTGGTGACTACGAAGCGATGACGTTTTGCGGGAATGTGTGTTGACCACTCGGTGAGGAGTTTGGCAAGGCGGCGGGCGTCTTCGTAGTAGCGAGCCATGTCGACCGCCGCCTCGGCCATTTTCATGTTCTTGGCTTGATCGGCGTCGGTGAAAGGAGCTCCGTTAGCGCGAATTTCGGTTAGACGCTCGCTTGCACTATTGTGACTGTGAATGCGGGCGGAGCCAAAAAAGACGACGGTGTCTTGAATCTGCTCGCGGCGGAAGCGCGATAGCGGCTCACTGTACTCGGCGAGCAGACGGAGGATTCTGCCGTCAGGACTGTTGAGAAATGGTTCGTTCCGATAGGCGAGAGGAGCGGATTTTAGTTTTTTGTCGGTCATTTGTCGGTCGTTGGTGAATCGGTCGTTCGTCGTTGGTGGTCTGTCGTCAGTCGCTGGTCTGTGAGTGATCTAATCTTCGCGGTATTGAATGGCCTCCCAAAACCCGATCCAGACGTTCAGCACTCCGAGGCCGGTGGTCAAGCCGCGCGCGAAGCCACTTGCTACGAAAGCACGCAGCGTGGGAAACGAGAGTAGTAGGGGGTTGTCAGACCATTCCGGGCGCCAGGGCAAAATCATCAGCATTACGCCTAGGGTCGCGCATAAGAAAACAAACAAAAGCACGCCGATACGGCGAAGCCACAGACGCGCGATGGAAGGTGAATGCTGGCTATCGGGGACTGGAACGGAACGAGCGGAGATGGCTGATTCCGGCGGAGGCTGGAGTTTCGAGACACCGGCGGTTTCGTTGGGGAATGGCAGCTTGGGATCCGAAATCATTGCACGCGTCGTCTAGAGTATGGCGGTGAGTGAGGCCGTTGGTAAGGCCCTCGGGTAGGCGAGGGAGCCATCGCATCCCAAACGCAAATTCCGAACCCACTTTGTGCATTCTACGACTTCAGGGCCTGAATGCGCTCGGCGACGTCGCGATAATCGATATTCGTTCCGTAAACGGTGGTGAAGTGGCGGAGCGCGGCGGGCTTGTCGCTGGCCGTTTCACAGGCCGAGCCGAGCTCATAGTTGATAGCGAGACGGGCCTGATCGTCGAGTCCGGGAATGTTGAGCGCCTTTTCGTACCAGCGAATCGCGGCGTCGGGCACTCCTTTATCGAGGAAGCACTGCGCCAACCAAGTGTAAGTTTGGATCGGCTGAGCGAAAGGATGTCCGTGATCGATTGCGATGCAAACCTTCTGCAATTCGGCGATGGCTTCATCGAGCAGACCCATTTCGCGGAATGCGACTCCGAGGTTGTAATGTGTTTCGGGATCGTCGTCTCCGGCCACAACTTCTTCTTCGAGCTCCTGGCGCAACTCGCCAAACATCTCCGAAAGATCGACACTGTCGGAGCGATGCATGGCCTGGGCACCCGCGCCTAAAGGCCGCAGTGGAGATGGGCCGTAAGTCATGGCATTCGGATTCGACGCCGACATAGTTGGGGCAGCGGCGGTTGGGGCAGTGGCGGCAGCGGCTCCAGCTGACGCAGCTGCGGCTATCGACGGCTGAACTGTCGGGATTTCAGCTTCAGTGATCGTCAAGGGTTGAGCTGCCACAGGCTGTGTGGCGACGGGCTCGTGCACTGACGATTGGTGCTGCACGGGCTGCGCTTCGGGGAACGAATCGCCGAGGGAAGCTTCGAG
>OBLW0100002199.1_pt1 | contig 15824 bp, 9 predicted proteins | sample 1520161 | NCBI WGS metagenome assembly OBLW01 (sample SAMEA3539309, study PRJEB22396) | soil metagenome | biome: tundra; feature: field; material: soil | place: USA | collected 2010-05 | depth 0.15 m | reverse complement strand
GCGCGACCGCCGCCGCGAGCGCGTCGGCGGAAAACGGCATGCCCTGGCAGAAAATCACCTTGCCAATGGAGCGGCTGCCTTTCACGCGATTCAGATAATTCTTGATGATGGAATCGTAGAGGCCGGAAATGATCGCCGGCTGCTCCACGCCCGCGGCGACCGCCTCATCAATCACCTCGGCCATGAAGACTGAACAGTGCTGGCCGAGCGACACGCCCGCGGGTGCGGCCACGGCGGCTTGGCCAAGTTGTTGGACGTCTTCGATGCCGGAGAACTTGCGGCCTTGTTCCTCAATGAACGATCCCGTGCCCGCGCTGCAGGCTTCATTCATCGCGCAGTCAATAATGCGCCCTTCGGCCAGCCGGGTGTATTTCGCGTCTTGTCCGCCGATTTCAAAAATCGTGTCCACGCGTCGGTCGAAATGCAGCGCGCCGGTCGCATGGGCGACGATTTCGTTAACGATGAACACGGCGTTCTTGCCGTAGCAGGATGTGAGCAGCGAACCGGCGACTTCGCGTCCGCTGCCGGTGGTCCCGAACGCGACGACTGGATATTTCGCCGCCGCATTCTCCGTGAAGCGCCGGAGCAATTCCTGCGCTGCGCCGACCGGGTCGCCCAGCGTCTGGCGATACCCTTCCCAGAGCGTTTCCCGCGTGGTCAAATCCAAAGCCACGACTTTTGAGCCGGTGGAGCCGATGTCGAAGCCGAGGACGAGGCGGCGGAACTCGCCGTTCACCTTCGCCCATGGTTGCTGTGCCATCCGGCGCACACGGAAAAGCGAATCCGCGAGTGCCGGCAGACGTTCCAGCTTCAATTCGCGCGGGGGCAGCAGCAGATTTTCCGGCGCGGGCAGCCCGGCTGGATTCTCCACCGCAATGAGTGCGCAGCCGAGCGCTTCGAGGCAGAGCAATTGTTCCTCATCCGCCGCCACCAGATTCATCCCCTGTTTCGCCAGCAGTTCGCCGAAAATCCGGCGCACCCGCGGCGACCGGCTCACGCCGCCAGTGAGCAGCACCCGCGCCGGGCTGATGCCGGGCTTGATGAGCACGGAGACGTTTTGACAAACCGCGTCGAACAAGCCGGCCAGAATCCGCGCTCGGTCCTCGCCCTTGTTGGCGAGGTGCGTCATGTCGGTCTTGAGAATCACCGGACAGCGACCGGACAGCGGCGCGGGATTGGGCACGTTGGCGCACAACGCGCTCGCCGCCTCAACCGTCAACGAGAAGCGCTCGACAAGTTGTCGGAGGAAATTACCGGTGCCCTGCGAGCAGCGGCTGTTTTCACGAAAAACGGTCAGTCCGTTCGCCCGGATTTCGAGCACGGAAAAACCATGGCTGCCAATGTTGACGATGGTGGCTGGTTCGTCGCCAAACAAAAACCGGTAGCCGCGCAGCAATGCCTGCTTGGCCGGAACGCGCGGCAGGTTGATCTGCGCAGAAAAACGTCCGGTCACTGCCGCCCCACCGGCGATTGACCAGTTCCATCGGGGAAGCGATTCGCGTAGTATCCGTCCGGGCTTTTTGCCGTGTTCAAAAATTTCACGGTGTCCGACGTGCAGGTTCCCGCCTTCGCTCACCAGTTCCAAAAACTTCACGGTCTCCGCACCGACATCCAGCCCAAGAAACCGGGTCGCACATCGTCTGGGTGATTTTCCCTGGACACAACCATCGTTGTGCTTTGCCGTGGGCATGTTCATATCATCATCCTTTCATTGATTGATTGATTCAAGTAATCTATTTTCCCGGGCTCGCCAACCGCCGACAGACAGGGTTGGGGTTTGCCTTCATGGTTCACTTATATCCCGGAACTCCGCGAAGGCGTTAATTGATAAAACAATGAGGGATATTGCCGAAATCAATCTTGCTGGCTTGCTTTATCCGGCGAATTTGCCCGCGTAAAAAACGAGCCAGAATGCAGGTCCGTTCCGGCTCATGTCCCCTAATCCGCCGCCCTGCCCAACCGCAAAAAAGGTTACGCCTTGATGACGGTTGCGCCCGCGGCAGGACGCGATACGAAAATCGTCGCTGCGATCTTGGTTTTCCTTTTGTAGTCCGCCGCGAGCCGTTCGGAGATGGTTTCGACCAGCTCGGTTTTCACCAGTGCCACGGCGCAGCCGCCAAAGCCGCCGCCAGTCATGCGGCAGCCATAAATGCCGCCTTTGAGACCGATGTCCCCGGCGATCTCCACCACCACGTCGAGTTCCTGGCAGCTCACTTCGTAGTCGTCGCGCAACGAATCATGGCTCGCATACATGAGCTGACCGACGCTCGCCCAGTTCGAGGCGCGCACGCCCTCCGCCGCGTGGAGGGTGCGTTCAATTTCACTGATGACATGACGCACGCGGCGGAAAACCACTTCTTCCAGCTTGTCCTTGGCGCGTTCGAGGGCTTGTGCCGTCGCATCCCGCAACGCGGGTACGCCAAGAATTTTTGCCGCCAGCTCACATTGCAAACGGCGTTGCGCATAGCCGCCGCCGGTCAGTTCATGTTTGACATTGGTGTTGATGATCATCAGTGACACGGAGGCGTCGCTCATGGGCACCAGTTCGGTCTTGCGGGAACGGCAGTCGAGCAGCAGCAGATGGTTCGCCCGGCCCATCACCGAGACGAATTGATCCATGATGCCGCACGGAACGCCGGCAAAATCGTTTTCAGCCTTCTGGCAAAGCAACGCCTTCTCGACGGGTTCCAGTTTCTTGCCGCTCACGGCTTCAAGCAGGGTCGCGGTGGCAACTTCCAACGCCGCGCTGCTGCTCAATCCGCCGCCGAGCGGCACGGTGGAATGCAGCAGCACGTCGAGACCGCCGGGATTGATGCCCTTTGCCAGAAAACCGGCGATCACGCCGCGCGGATAATTGCCCCACTTCGGCAGTCCCGGTTTGACGGGCGCGGTCACGTCAACCAGCACCGGCTCGACGCCGGAAGTGTCGCGGATTTGAATCACATTTTTTCCGTCCGGGGGCCGGTCGGCGGCCATGACGGCGTAATGTTCAATGGCCATCGGCAGCACGAAGCCGTCGTTGTAATCGGTATGTTCGCCGATGACATTCACGCGGCCCGGCGCGGCGACGATCCAACGCGGCGGGCGCCCGTAGCTTTTGGCAAACCGCTGGGCGGTGTCAGCGGCGAGTTTTTGCAGGCTGGTCATATCAAAAATCAAGAGAGGATGGAGGATCGAGAATTGAGGATGGAAAAATGTCGAGGCCCAAGGCCAGCTTCAATCTTTCATCCGCTATGCTTCGCTTTGAAATCAGGCTGACGGCGGTTTTTTTCCGCCACGCACCGCCCCCAGCAGCATCAACACGCCGAACACCAGCAGCACAACGCCCCAGATGAGGTTGATGTTGATGCCCAGCGAGACGGACTGGTCGGATTTGACAACGCCGAAGAGGACGAGCAACGCACCGATGAGGGTGAACATGAGGCCAATCGGCCAGCGGATATCGAGTCCCATATTGTTAATTTAGTTGGTGGTTCAGGTTTACCAGAAAATGATGTTGAGGATGGCGCAGGCGACCAGCAGCAACACGCCCACGACACCCGGTTGCAGGAAAAACGGCACGTTGTCGGACTTGATTTTCGGCGTGAGCGAATAGACCAGGCCTTTCAATTCCACGTCCGACTTGGTGCGGCTCGTGGCGAGGGAAATCAGGAGCGTCAGCGTGAAGCAGGCGGTGAACGCAAACGACGCGAGCCAGAAGTTCTGCGCCATTTCGCTTGGGAAAATTTGGAGAACTTTGATATAGCCGCCCTTGATGCCCGGCACATTGCCCTGGGCGATCGTCAGCGCATGGAACAACGCCGAGCTGCCGATGCCAGCGAACAGGCCGAGGAATGCGCCGGTGCCGGTGGTGCGTTTCCAGAACATGCCGAGCAGGAACGTGGCGAAGATCGGCGCGTTCACGAAGCCGAACACGAGCTGGATGATGTCCATGGCGTTGTCATATTGTTTGGCACAATACGCCGCGCCCATGCTCAATATAATGCCGACGACGGTGATGACCTTGCCCGTCAGGAAATAGTGCCGGTCGCTTTTGCCCTTCACGAAGTAGGCCTGATAGAGATCATAGGTGAAGACGGTGTTGAACGCCGTCACGTTGCCGGCCATGCCGGACATAAAAGAAGCGAGCAATGCTGTCAGCGCGAGGCCGAACAGACCGGGCGGACAGTATTTTCTTATGAGCGACAGGATGACACCGCTGTAATAATTTTCGGCGATGCTATTGTACAGACCCTGCTTGATCTGCGTGTCGGACAATTTGCTAGCGGCATTGGCAGCGACCAGCGAAGCAATTTTGTCAGCGGCGACTTTTTCGCCGAGCGCGTCGCCGACCGCTTTTACAGCGGCAACGGAATCCGCCGGATTCGCATTTTTCACCGCGTCAACCGCTTTCGCATAATTTTCCTGTGAAACGATGGGCGGCGGAATGCGGTAATTTTTATCCGGCATCGAGGTCAGCGCGACGGCAATCATGCCGGGAATGATGACCAGAAACGGGAAAAGCATTTTTGGCATGGCAGCCACGAGCGGCGTGTTGCGGGCAGCGGCCATGTTCTTCGCCGCCATCGCGCGTTGAACGACCAGGAAGTTGGTGCACCAGTAACCGAAGGAAAGCACGAAGCCGAGGCCAAACACCATCGCAATAATATCAACACCCATCGGGTTGTGCGCCGGACCGGCCAGCACGGGCGTCCACGCGCTCGTCCAGGCATCCGGCGCGTAAGTCACACCCGCCGGCTTCAGGTAAAGTGCGGCCGGATCGGTCGCAACGGCCTGGAGCGACTGATTCATCGCATGCCAGCCTCCGACATCCTTCAAGCCAAGATAAACGACCGGCGCGAACCCGAGCACGATCATGAAGAACTGCAGCACTTCGGTGTAGATCGCCGAAGTCAGGCCGCCTTTCAACACATAAACCAGCACCACCCCGGAGCAGATTAACAGAGCAAAGTTGTAGTTCCAACCAAGCAGCTGGTTCAACAATTTCGCCAGCGCATCCATCGAAATACCGGAGGCAAAAATAGTCATCACCGCGAAGGCCACGGCATTCAGACCACGGACACGCTCGTCAAAACGCATCTTGAGATATTCCGGTGTGGAGCGCGCCTTGGAGCCGTAATAGAACGGCATCATGAACACGGCCAGAAAGATCATGGCGGGAATCGCGCCGACCCAGTAAAAATGCGCGGTGGAAATGCCGTATTTCGCGCCGCTGGCCGCCATACCGACAAGCTCCAGCGCGCCGAGATTCGCGGAAATGAAGGCCAGTCCGGTGACCCAGGTGGGGATGGAACGCGCGGACGTCAGAAAATCCGACGACGTTTTCATGTAACGCGCCAGCATCCAGCCGATGCCGATGACGAAACCGACGTAGGCGACGAGAATGGTGTAGTCTATTTTGTGTAGATGGATTGGTTCCATAAGGTGTGCGCAGGATTTAACTATTTTGGCAGGTCGTGTCAAACCAATTGCTTTCAGTCACGAAACATGTTTTATTGTCGGCGCAAATAATTTATGCCAACCATCATTGAAGAAAAAACGCAGGAACTTTGCCGGGTCATTGTCGCCCAGCCGGAAATGATTGCCATCCGCAAACGCATCGACACGTTTCTGGCCGACACCAGCGCGCGGACCGAGTATGAAGCGCTCATGAGCAAAGGCCAGGCGCTGCAGGAAAAACAGCAGCACGGCCAGGCGCTCGAACCCGCGGAGATTTCCGAGTTTGAAACCAAACGCGAGGCGCTGCTGAAAAACCCCGTGACCACCGGGTTTCTTGACGCGCAGGAAGAACTCCACGCGATGCAGAGTTCCATCCAGAAGCATATTTCCAAGACGATCGAGCTCGGCCGCCTGCCGGTCGCCGCCGATCTGGAAGAAGGCGCCTGCGGCCACGGCTGCGGTTGTCATCATTAATGCCCCGGCGGATTCAGGGAACTTGCGCGTGCCGGAAAACTTTCAACCATGCGACCCGCAAAAGCTGGCCGCCGCGCTGGGCCGGTTCGACGAGGAAAATTCCCGTGACCCGAACGCCGAAATCGCCGCGGGCATTTCCCTTCCGCGTGAACTGCTTTACGCGCAGCGCCTGACCGGCTGGGTTTTACGGCTCGCGCCCGACGCCTCGGAAGCCTTGCGTCTGGCCGCGCGCTGCCAGCACATCTGCCGCTGGGAAAGCCCGCGCGAAAATTACCCGATGACCCGCGCCGGCTACTTGAAATGGCGGGCGGACCTGAAAAAATTTCACGCCGAAAAATCCGGCGCGATTCTCCGCGAGGTTGGCTATGACGCCGAGACCATCCGCCGCGTGCAGGGCTTGAACCTCAAGAAACATTTTCCTGCCGATCCTGAAGCCCGCACGCTCGAAGATGCGCTCTGCCTTGTGTTCCTCGAATTCCAGTTCGCCGGCCTTGCCGCCAAAAGCGACGACGACAAAATGATCAACGCCTTGCAAAAATCCTGGGGCAAGATGACGGAAGCCGCGCGCGCCGAGGCGTTGAAATTAAATTACGGCAGGCGCGAAAAAACCTTGCTCCAGCACGCCCTCAACGGCTAATTCAAATCCATGCCGCTAACGCCCGACGCGCCGACCGCGAACCAAGTCCCGCTGGTCGTGGATTTGGACGGCACGCTCATCCGGACGGATTTGCTCGCGGAACATCTGGCGCACCTGCTCCGCCGCAATCCGTTCGCGATTTTTCAAGTCCTGTTTTGGTGGACGCGCGGTCGCGCCCGGCTGAAACAGCAGCTCGCCCGGCGCGTCAAAATTGACCCCGCCACCCTGCCCTATCATAAAAACTTTCTTGCGTTTCTCCGCGAACAAAAAGCCGCCGGTCGCAAATTGGTTCTCGCCACCGCGTCCGATCTGCAGATGGCCCTGCCCGTCGCCAGTCATGTCGGGCTGTTCGACGAGGTGCTGGGCAGCGACGGCAGGACCAATCTGCGCAGCGAAAACAAATTGAACGCGCTTAAGGAAAAGTTTGGCGCGCGCGGTTTTGATTATGCCGGGAATTCCTCGGCCGACTTTGCGGTCTGGCGCGGCGCGCGCGCGGCCGTCGTCGTGAACGCCAGCCAGGGCGTTTTGAAGGAAGCCAGCCAATGCACCCGGCTCGGCCCGACGTTCAACGAGGACTACTCGCCATTTGCCATTTTTAAATGCGTGCTGAACGAACTCTTCATCCGTAGCGGCTATCTGCTGGCCATGGGCGCGGGGCTTTTATTGGCCGCGGCATTTCCGAAGCCTGGCATTGCCGGATTTGCCTGGGCCGCACCCGCGCTGATGCTATTTGCCGCGCAGGGTAAATCCGGCGGTGACGCTTTTCGCGTCGGTTATGTTGCGGGAATTTCATTCTGGCTCGCGTCGCTTGATTGGTTGCTGCTGATTCCGGTGACGGGGTTTCCGATTCTCGGGTGGGTCGCGTTGAGCGCGTTCATGGCGATTTATGTTGGAATCTGGACGTGGCTGCTCGCCGGAAAAATTGGCACCGGCAGTTGGGCGCAACGCAACCTCTGGTCACTTGCGGGGGCGGCGGCCTGGGTCGCGTTCGAAATTTTCCGCGCGCATTTTCTTGGCGGCTTTCCGTGGAACCTGCTCGGTACGTCGCAATACCAGCTCACGCCGCTGATCCAGATCGCGGCCATATCGGGGGTTTACGGGGTTTCGTTTCTGGTCGGGTGGGTTTCGCTGGCGATGTTCTCGGCGGGGCGCGCCATTTTCTCCAGGCCCGATTCGCGCTTCGCGTGGCAGCCGGAAGTTTTTCTGCCGCTGCTGGTCGTGGCGATCCTGTTCGCCGTCGGCTGCCTGCAAATGCGGACGCCACCAAATACGAACACGCATTCGCTTCGCATCACGCTAATCCAGCCCAGCGTGCCGCAAAATTTGATCTGGGATTCGGGCGCGAATTCAAGCCGCTTTCAACAACTCCTCGCGCTCACGGAGCAAGCGCTCACGAACCAGACCGACCTGCTCATCTGGCCGGAAGCGGCTTTGCCGGAGTTTGACGAAGCCAGTTACAACGCCATCACCAATCTCGTCCGCACGCACCATGTCTGGATGATTTTCAACGCCGACGACATGGTATGGCGCGCGAATGCCAAAAACCAGAATGACTACGATGATTTTAACTCGGCGTTTCTAATCGACCCGGACGGAAAGCTGGTGGGCGTTTATCACAAGCGCAAGCTCGTCATCTTTGGCGAATACATTCCGCTCGTGCGCTGGCTGCCGTTCGTGAAATGGTTCACGCCGATCCAGGGCGGCTACGCGGCCGGAAAGCTTCCGATGCAATTTGAAATAAACCGGTGGGGCGGGATCCCCGGCGAGCCTTCAACAATTTCAGTCGAGAATTCCGGCTCGCGAGCACGCTCGCCCCACCCGGCAGTCAAAACCGCGCCGCTGATTTGTTTTGAAGACATGTTCCCGCAGACCGCGAGACAGTCCGTCCGTGACGACACGGGTTTTCTGGTCAACCTGACCAACGACGGCTGGTTTGGCGACGGCGCGGAACAATGGCAACAGGCCGCCGCCGGAATTTTTCGCGCCGTGGAAAACGGCGTGCCGCTCGTGCGCTGCTGCAACAACGGCGTGACCTGCTGGATCGATGCGCACGGCCAGGTGAGGCAAATTTTCAAAGACAAAATCGGCGGCATTTACGGAATCGGCGCGATGACGTTCGAACTGCCTGTGCCAGACGAAAAATCGGCGCCAACTTTTTACAACCGCCATGGCGACTGGTTTGGCTGGGTTTGCGGATTGGTTGCTGCCGCCTTGTTGTTCCAAAAATTCAGCGCCCGGAAACCGCATGAAATATCGATGTTTCGGTAAAAAGATTTTTAAACTCCGCCAAACCGCCGGTGGCGTTTCGCATATTCCTCCAGTGCGGCGTAGAATTGCGGTTTCTTGAAATCCGGCCAGAGCGTCGGGGTCACGACCAGTTCCGCGTAGGAAATCTGCCACAGCAGAAAATTGCTCACGCGCATTTCGCCGCTGGTGCGGATGAGCAGATCCGGATCCGGCACGTTGCGCGTCCACAGATGGTCCGAGATGACTTTCTCGGTGATGTCGCCGGGCTCCAGTTTTCCGGCTTTGACCTTTTCCGCAATCTGCCGCGCCGCCTCCACAATTTCAATGCGGCTGCCATAGCTCAAGGCCATGATGAGGGTCAGGCCGTTGTTCTTGGAAAGCGTGGCGATGGATCTGGCGAGATGTTCCTGCACATTGTCCGGCAGGCGATGAATCTGGCCGATGACTTCGAGCCGGACGTTATTCTTGTTCAGATCCTTGGTCTCGGTCTTGAGATAGTGGACGAGATATTTCATCAACGCGTCCACCTCGTCCTTGGGGCGGTTCCAGTTCTCGGCGGAAAACGCGTAGAGCGTGAGATACTTGATGCCGAGTTCGCCCGCCGTGCGGATGATTTCGCGCGCCGAATCGGCGCCGCGCCGGTGGCCCTCAATGCGTGGCAGATGGCGCGACTTCGCCCAACGCCCGTTGCCGTCCATGATCACCGCGACGTGGCGCGGGAGACTCGCGGCGGCCTCGAAACTTAATTGCGCTTGTGAACTCATTTTTTGTGGCGGCGCCCCTGGACGCCTTTCCGCGACGCCCAACGACCGCCGGTGACGCTAAACAAAAATCGTCTGGTCGCGGCCCGGGCCGACGGAGGCGATGAACAAATTGGCATCCGTCAAGCCGGCGATGGCTTTCAAATATTCGCGCGCTTTCAGCGGCAGCCCGGCAAATTTCCGGGCCTTGTCCGTCGGCGTGCGCCAGCCTTCGAACTCGACGTAAACCGGCTCGCAAGCGGCGAGAATTTCCGCGTCGTTCGGAATGTAATCGTATTGCTTTTTGCCATGTCGGTACGAGACGCAGACCTTGATGTTCTCCACCGTGTCCAGGCCGTCGAGGTTCGTGATGGCGAGGTCGTCAATGCCGTTGACCATCGTCGCATGGCGCGTGGCGACGGAATCAAACCAGCCGCAGCGGCGCGCGCGGCCGGTCGTCGCGCCGAATTCGCGGCCCATGCCGTGCAGCAGGTCGGAAATCTCGGCATTCTCCGTCGGCAACGGCCCTTCGCCGACGCGCGTGGTGTAAGCTTTCATCACGCCAACCACCCGATCCATGCGGTGCGGCGGCACGCCGGAACCAGTGCAGGCCCCGCCCGCCGTGGTGTTAGACGAGGTGACGAACGGATAGGTGCCGTGGTCGATGTCGAGAAACGTGCCCTGCGCACCTTCAAACAAAATGTCCGCACCCTGCCGGATCTGCTCGTGCAGGAGTACAACCGTGTTTTGCACAAACGGCCTGAGGTATTGACCAGCCTGATTGTAGTCCGCTAAAACTTGCTTGAAGGACAGCGGCTTGGCACCGAGTGATTTGAGCACAATGTTGTTCTCCTTGATGCGCGCGGAAAGTTTGGCTTCGAGTTTGGCGGGGTCAATCAGGTCGTTCACGCGCAGGCCGACGCGCGCCGCCTTGTCGCCGTACGCCGGGCCGATGCCGCGCTTGGTCGTGCCGATTTTATTTTTGCCCTTGAGCAGTTCCCTGACCCCGTCCAGCTCCCGGTGATAGGGAAAAACGACATGCGCCGTCTCACTCAAGACGAAATTCTTCGGCGATATCTTGATGCCATTTTTCTTCAGCCCCTCCATCTCGCTCACGAGACCGAGCGGGTCGCAGACGACGCCGTTGCCGATGACGCATAGCTTGTGCTTGCGCAGGATGCCGGACGGGATGAGGTGCAGCACGGATTTTCGGCCCTCGACGATGACCGTGTGGCCGGCATTATTGCCGCCGGCGTAGCGCACGACGACGTCCGCCGATTCGGTGAGCACGTCGATGATCTTGCCTTTGCCTTCGTCGCCCCACTGGGCGCCGACCAAAATTGTGTTGGCCATAAATTTTTGCAGGCCGCGCCGAAATTTGCGAATAAAAATCCCCGGATTTTTGTCCGGGGCAAAGCGGCGGGGTCTTTGCTGGAAGAGTCTAGGTAACGTCACCGCGCGTGTCAATTCCAGTTTCCCATCAAGCTGCCCGCAGATGGGAAGTCCTGATTTTAGCCACGACGATCGCGTCCAGAGCGGGTGAGGAAATCCGCACACAAGCGTGGCCGGTTGAATTATCTGCCGCCAACTTTTCGCCTAAAATTCAAATAAAAGCCGCATATTAACTTATAAAATAATTATCATGAAATTATTTGACACAGTTTTGAAACGGTTGTAGTGGTTTTCTGTATGGTTTTCATGCAGACAGCAAAAAAAAACTGGACAACGGTTCCGGACTGTGTTAAAAAAGCCTTCGTTAAGGGAGTGTTACAGCAGTGTTAAAACTAAGCTGCAGCATCGTGAGTTCGTATTAGATGTGCCTATGAAAAAAATAAAGCTGGGGAAAAACCTGTCCCGCAATGGACAGCGCAAAATGGTTTTTACCGAAGCCAACTTTTCCGGCTTCACTTTAATCGAACTGCTGGTGGTCATCGCCATCATTGCCATTTTGGCGGCCATGCTGCTGCCGGCCCTCAACAAGGCCAAACTCAAGGCTCAGGGCATTCAATGTATGAGCAACCAGCGCCAACTGGCCTTGGCTTGGCGCATGTATGCCGAGGACGCCGCCGACCATCTTCCTCTGGCCAGTCAAGACAGCCTAGTTGGTACCGGCCCCTACGTCGCAACCCTTGCTGGTGCAAACAAGAACCTGCTGAACAATTATGCTTGGACTTGGTCGGTGATGAATTATGCAGCTGACAATCCTTTTAATTGGGATCCGAACGCTGACTACACGCTTCGTCCTCTCTGGCAATATTTCAAGAACGCAGGTATTTATAAATGTCCCGCTGACACGTCCAAGGCTCTGGTTCAAGGCGCAATGACTCCCCGGATTCGTACCATATCAATGAATTTTTATTTGGGCGGATTTGGCGGGTCTTCGTTAGGTTTGGCGACTAGTTGGGACAGCCATTTTCCGCCCTATCTCAAGCTCTCGGAACTGGGAAATCTCAACAATTCGCCTGGCGCATCCAGGACTTATGTGTTCATTGACGAAAGGCAGGATTGCATCAATTGGGGCAATTTTGCGATGGACTTTTCCGGCTATCCATTGACTCCAAATGCCAAACCTCAAGGTGGGTCATATCAATGGACTCAGGACTTGCCGGCCAGCTATCACAATCAGGCTGCTGGGCTTTCCTTTGCCGATGGCCATGCTGAAATTCACAAATGGCGCGATCCCAAATCATTCCCGCCGCTCGTCATTGGATCCTTATCGGGGGGGCACGGTAGTGGGACAACATGGTCCGCGCCTTACAGTCCGGACGTCGTTTGGATGCAGGACGTCTCGGCGCGGCCCCATTGATTTTTAACGATTTTTCTTTAATCAGAATGAGGCCACGCTTCACCAATCTCTATCTGTGCGGAAAAATACTCGGTACGGAACTAGATGCCGAAGCCACCCGGTATGCTTTGCTGGACGCGGCGATATGCAGTATCGCCAGTGTCGGGTTAGATGCGGTGGAGTCAGCGAACAAAAAAAACGGAACAAGGAAAAACAGCAATTGAAAGCAATAAGAAGAAACCTATGAAACTAACAATCCCTAAGAGCATCGCCCGTTTCGCGGGCGCCGCGTTGTTCGCGGCTGCCGCCGTTTTGACGGCCCGCGCGACTGATTATCCAACAACCCTTTTGTCGCATAGCCCGGTTGGCTACTGGCGCTTTAACGACTCGGTGACTTCTCCCCCATTGGCCATTGTCACCAACGCCGGCACTTTGGGCAACATCGCCACGGGCTATGTCGTGAATAATGGCAGCACCACCCCCATTTTGGGCTCGCCCGGCCTTATTGGCACCAGCGCCCGTTTTAACAATCCGGGCAACACTGTCGGGCTGGAAGCCTCAAAAATTGAGGTTCCGTGGAATGCCGCCCTCAATTCCAAGCCGCCCTTCAGTATCGAATTCTGGGCCAATCCCAATTCCCTTGGCGCGGACGGCACCGGCTTTCAGGTTGTGGAAAATTTTGACCCCAGCATGAATAACGCGGGCAACCGTTCCGGCTGGCTTTTCTATTTGAACAATGTTGGCCGCTGGCAGCTTCGCCTCGGTGCCTTTAGCGGTTATGCCTTGAATCTTTCCGCGACGGGTGGAAATGCCACGCCGGGTACTTGGCAGCATATCGTTGCTACTTGGGATGGCGTCAATGTCGTTCTTTACGCCAACGGCACTGTGATTGGGACTGGCACCGCGTCTCTGTCCGTGTGGCATCAAAACACAGAATCCTTCATCCGTATGGGTGGCTCGCCCTTGACCGGAAATAATGCCGTGGTAAACGCGAACTCCGAATCAAGTACCATCGGTAACCGCGGTTACGATGGCTATCTGCAGCATTTTGCCATTTACAACACGGTGCTTTCACCTTCACAAGTTAACGCCCATTACATGGCTGCCTCGACCAACAACGCGGGCTATATCGCCCAAATCAAAGCCGACGCCCCGGTAGGTTATTGGCCGCTTAACGATGCCCCCATCGCGATCCCCACGGGACCTTTTCCTCTGGCGACCAACAGTGGCAATCTTGGCAGCGCGGCGGATGCCACCAATGATTTTGGCGCCCTCGTAGGTCAACCCGGCCCCGGTTATACGGGGTTTGCAGCGGACACCAATGCCGTCTTTTTTGATGGCGTCAACGGTTCCATGCAGGTGGATGATGCCGCCGGTCTTCATTTCACGGGCCCGATCACTCTGACCGCCTGGGTCAAGCCAATTGAGCAGGACTACTTCCGGGACATCATCGCCCATGGGTTTAACGCCGCCGATGCAGAAACGTTCCTGCGCATTTCGCGCGGTCCTCTTTTCACTGGTGGATTTCAATTCTTTAACGCAGACGCCTCTGGTGACGGAAATTACTATGAAATCGGCGCGTCGGACGGAGGCAACTACTACGATGCCGCCCAATTTCCGATTCCGCCCGGGGACATCGGGAACTGGGTTTTCCTGGCCGGAACCTGTGATGGTTCCACTTGGAACCTTTATCGCAACGGGGCGTTGGTGGCCACAGCTCCCGTCGATACTGCCGACGGGGCCATTGGCGCTTATAATATAACCGGCCCTTGGACGGTTGGCTCGCGCCAGCAGGATTCAGTCTTTCAAGGTCAGGGCGAGAACTTTGGCGGTTCAATTTTCCAGCCGGCCATTTTCAATTCGACGTTGACGGCGGGTGACATTCAGGCGCTTTATCTGGCGGCCCTCGTTCCGCCTGTGATTACACAGGCCCCGGTAACCCCCGGCACATTAGTTCAGGGCACCGTGATTGAGGGCTCCTCGTTTTCTCTCTCAGTCTGGGCCGAAGGCAATCCCACCCTGGCTTACCAATGGTATCAGAATGGCGCGCGGCTTTCAGGCCAGACTGCCACCAATTACGGCAAGGCGTCTGCAATTGTGGCGGACTCCGGCACCTATTCGGTGGTGATCACAAACAATTACGGGTCGGTAACCAGTTCCGTATCTTTTGTTGTCCTGCCCAGCGCACCGATCATCACATCACAACCCTCCCCGGTGAATCGTTACGTCGGCTATCCCTATTCGTTCTCGGTGTCTGATATTGGTTCTTCCCCGCTATCCTTCCAGTGGCAGACCAATGGTGTGCCTGTGCCCGGAGCGAATTCGGCCACGTATTCAAACATTGCCCAGTTAAGTTTTGGCGGCAACTTTACCGTGGTGCTGTCGAATTACCTGGGCTCGATTACGAGCAGCCCGGCATTGTTCACAGTGCTGTCGGTTCCGAGCGGATATCCTGCTGCTGTGGTCGGGAGCAGCCCCCTGTCCTATTGGCGTCTGGATGAGTCCAGTGGCACGGTGGCGCATGACCTCATCAGTGGTAACAACGGTGTCTATAACTCCACCACGCTGGGTCTTCCGGGCTACTCCATTCTTGACCCGGACACAGCCGCAGGCTTTAGTGGAAACAATAGCTACGTTGGCAGCATCAGCGGCACCGCGATCAACTTCATCGACAATGCCAACTTCACCTTGGAAGCCTGGGTCAATGCGCCGGACGGCCAGAACGATCAGGCCTCCATTATTGCCAAGGGAATTGGTAACAATGGCACCACCGAAACCGAACAGTTCTCCCTGGACGTTGCGGGAGGTGCATATCGGTTCTTCACAACTCGTTCCGGCACGATCTATTCTGCCTCGGCCTCAACCGGACCCAACGGGACCTGGCAGCATGTTGTCGGGGTTTATGATGGCCAGAATGCCTTGGGCGGCGGAGTCAAAATGTACATCTACGTGAATGGCGCGCTGGAGGGTACCGGCGCCTGCCCCACCGGCCAGAGCCCCACAACCAGCCAGGTGTCGATCGGTTCGAAACGTACCGGCAACGATCCCACTTATGATGGTACCTTCGACGGGACGGTAGACGAGGTGGCGGTTTATAACACTGCCTTGAGCGCTTCCACCGTCTTTGCACATTATGCGGCAGCCTACGGCACAACTCTGGCACCGTTCATCAACGTCGAGCCTGTGCCGGTAACCAACTACCTAGGCCTTCCAATCAAACTGTCGGTGGCGGCCGCCGGTAGTGTCCCGTTGACTTATACCTGGTATCAGGGCAACACGGTGGTCGGTAATGCCAGTATCTACTTCATATCATCGGCCGCTTTTAGCGATGCCGGCTACTACTATGTGAACATTGCGAATGGCCTCGGCAACACCAACAGCGTGACGAATTACGTGGCCGTGCTGGCTCCGCCGACGAGCCCGCCCGCAATTCCCGGGCTGGTGGTGCATCTGCCATTCAATGGTAATCTGACGGATCGGAAGAGCACACGTCTGAACTCCA
>OBLW0100002198.1_pt1 | contig 15825 bp, 10 predicted proteins | sample 1520161 | NCBI WGS metagenome assembly OBLW01 (sample SAMEA3539309, study PRJEB22396) | soil metagenome | biome: tundra; feature: field; material: soil | place: USA | collected 2010-05 | depth 0.15 m | reverse complement strand
GCGCGCGCGGCGGCCGCGTCGCTCGCGAGCCTGGAGCGCAGCGCGGAGCCGGAGCTCTTGCGCGCGCTTCGCACGAGCGGCAGCGAGCGGCGGCTCCTCTTGCTGCCGATCGTCGGGCGCCGGAGCTCGGCGACGACCGACGTGATCGCCTGCCTCGACGATCCCAACCCCAACGTTCGCGCGCTGGCGTGCGAGGCGCTCGGCCGGATCGGCGACGCGTCCGCGGTCCCCGTGCTGTTCGAGCGCCTGGGAGACGCCGACGCTCGGGTCTCCCAGGGAGCCGTGGCCGCCATTCAGGCCATGGGCGGGACGGAGGTCGAGCGACGCGCCGTCGAGCTGGCGCGAACGGGCGGCGCGCGCGCGCGGCGTCCCGCGCTCCGGATCCTCGCTTACTTCGGGTCGGTGACGTCCCTGCCGCTCTTCCTCGAGGGCATGGCGGACCCGGACGACCGCGTGAGAGACGTGGCGGCGAATGGCCTGGCGGCGGTCGACCATCCGCGCGCGCTCGCGGCCCTCCTCGAGGCGTCTCACCACGGCTCCTCGCGGACCCGCGCGACGGCCGTTCGCGCCCTCGGGCAGTCGGACGCGACGGAGCCCGTGAGGGCGCGGCTCCTCGAGACGCTGCAGGATCCCGACGCGTGGGTCCGGTACTACGCGGTGCAGGCGCTCAGCCGCATCGGCGGCCTCGCGTCGGCCGAGCCGATCGCCGGTCTCCTCCACGACGCGGCCGGCCATGTCCGGGTCGCGGCGATCGACGCGCTCGCGCGGCTGCGCGGCGACCAGTCGCTCGAGGCGTTGCACGAGGCCCTCGGGTCAGACGACGCCGACGTCGTCCGCGCGGCGTTGATGGGGCTCGGGATCGTCCGCAGCGCCTCGTCGTTTCCCCTGCTCGGTCCCGCGCTGCACGGGGCCGACGCCGCCACGCGACTCGTCGCCGTATCGGCGCTGGCCGAGTTCGACGTGAACGAGGTCGTCGACGAGCTCGCGAAAGCAGCCTTCGACCCGAGCGAGAGCGTCCGTGCCGCGGCGATCAACCTGCTCGGGTCGCGTCCCGGCCCCGACGCGACCCGGGCGCTCGTGGGTCTCCTGGGCGACGAAGGCTCGCGCGATCGCGTGGCCGCGGCCCTGACGACGTACGTTGCGGGCAGGGTCGAGGGCATCGTCGCGGCGCTCGACCGCGAGGGCCCCGAGACGGCCGCCATCCTCGTGGGGGTCCTCGCCCGGATGCGACGTCCCGAAGCCCAGCTCGCGCTCGAGCACGCGTTCGCGCTCGAGAACGTGCACGCCCGCCGCGCGGTCGCCCCGGCGCTGTCGCCGGATATCACGCCGCGCGGCCGAGCCCTCCTCGAGCAGGGCGCGAAATCGGATCCCGACGAGCACGTGCGGCGGCTCTGCGCTGCCATCTTGCGGGGATAGATGGCGCTACCGCTGTCGCCTCAGGTCTTCGCCATCACCAGCGCCTTGATCGAAGAGCGAACCGGGATAAGGCACGAGGCTGGCGACCGCGACATTCTCGCCGAGAAGCTGTCGCAGCGCGCCGTCGAGCGCGGCTTCGACTCGCTCCTCGACTACTACTACTGTCTTCGGTACGACGCCGGCGCCGAGGCCGAGCTGAAGGGCCTCGTCGAGACCCTGGTCGTGCAGGAGACCTATTTCTTTCGAGAGCGCGAGCCGCTCGAGGCCCTGGTCGACGTGGTGCTCCCCGAGCGCCTGGCGCATGCCGAGCGAGCCGGACGAAAAGCGCGCGTGTGGTCGGCCGCGTGCGCGACGGGTGAAGAGCCCCTGACCCTCGCGATGATGCTCGACGCTCGCGGGCTCCTCGATCGCGTCGAGATCGTCGCCAGCGACCTCAGCGCGCGCGGCCTGGAGCGCGCGCGCGAGGGAGCGTTCGGCGGCCGGTCTCTCCGGGCGTTCCCCGAGGCGATGCGCGCGGCTTACACGTCGCCGCTGCCCGGCGGGCGGGTCGCGGTGCGCCCGGACCTCGTATGCCGGGTCCAGTGGGAGAACGTGAACCTGGTCGACCGCAGCGCGGTCGCCAAGGTCGGCAGCGTCGACGCCGTCGTCTTGCGCAACGTCCTCATCTACTTCGGCGACGAGGCGTGCCGGCAGGTGGGCGCGTCCCTCGCCGAGGCGCTCAGGCCCGGCGGGGTCTTGCTCATAGGCGCGTCCGAGTCGCTCTTGCGGTTCGGGATTTTCGACTGCGAGGAGCGCGGCGGCGCCTTCTTCTATCGAAGGCCGGCGTCATGAAGCGCAAGACCCGGGTGCTCGTGGTCGACGACTCGGCCTTTGCGCGAAAGGTCCTGCGGGAGGTCCTGAGCCGCGAGGCCGACATCGAGGTCGTCGGGATCGCGCGCGACGGGCTCGACGCGCTGGAGAAGATCGCCGAGCTCGCGCCCGATGTCGTCACCCTCGATCTCCTGATGCCGAACCTGGACGGAGTGGGCCTGCTTCGCAGCATCGCCGGCCGGCCTTCGCCGCGGGTCGTGGTGGTGAGCACGGCGGAGCAAGACGGCGAGCTCGCGGTCGACGCCCTCCAGGCGGGCGCCGTCGAGATCGTCCACAAGCCCACGTCGCTCGCCACCGCGCGCCTCTACGAGCTCTCGCGCGAGCTCGTCGAGAAGGTGAGGACCGCGGCGATCGCGCAGCTCGAGCTCGTCGACGCGCCGGACGGGCCTCCCGTGGCGGTCGCCGTGGAGCGCCCGCCCGTTCGCCCTCGCGTGCTGCTCGTCGGGGCGTCGACCGGCGGGCCGCAGGCGCTCACGCGGCTCCTCTCGGCGCTTCCGGCCGACCTTCCCGTTCCGGTCGCCCTGGTCCTGCACATGCCGATCGGTTACACCGCGGCCCTCGCGGCACGGCTCAACGGCGTGTCGCCGCTCGAGGTCGTCGAGGCGTCCGAGGGGATGGTGCTCCGGCCGGGGCTCGCCGTCCTCGCGCGCGCCGGCTTCCACATGAAGCTCGTTCGCGACGGCGACCGCGAGGTCGTGCACCTCGACGTCGCGCCGATCGAAGCGCAGCATCGACCTGCCGTCGACGAGCTTTTTCTCAGCGCGGCCAAGACGTACGGCGCCGCCGCGCTCGGGGTCGTGCTCACCGGCATGGGCGAAGACGGCCTGCAGGGCGCGCGCGCGCTGGCGGCGGCCGGGGCGTGGGTCTTCACGGAATCGATGTCGTCGTGCGTTGTCTACGGAATGCCGAGGGCCGTCGCCGAGGCCGGCTTGAGCACGCGCACCCTGCCGCTCTCGGCGATGGCGCCTGCCCTGGCGGCGCTGTTCGCGCCGGCCACGCCGGACCGATGAGCACGACGCGGCTCGCGGTCCTTCAGCGACGACGGGCGGTTGGCGCGTGGGCCGCCGGCCGCGCGTGACCGCACCGTGCTACTAGCTCTGGCTCGATGCCACCCGCGAAGCCGCCGCACGACGCGAACCCCGAGTCTTCACGCGTTCTCGCCGTGCTCGTCGGCGTCCAGCTCCCCGGCGTGACCGAGGCTGATCACGCCTCCGATCTGGCCGAGCTCGGGCGGCTCGTGCATACGCTGGGCTTCGAGGTCGCGGCGACGATCACGCAGCGGCGCGACTCGCTCGCGGCGGGGGCCGTCCTCGGCGAGGGCAAGCTGAGGGAGCTCGCGGCCCTCACGGGGGGTCGGGGCGACGTGCCTTCGGGCGCGCCCGAGGTGAAGACGAAGGCCCGCGCCAGGTGGGCCGAGGCCGGGCGCGACGGCGACGCCGAAGTCGATGATGACGACGATGACGATGACGATGACGATCGCGATGCCGGCGGCAGCGACGCGCGCGATGGGAGCGACGGGCCGTTGCGACCCACCGTCGTCGTCGTCGACCACGAGATCAGCCCGAGCCAGGCGCGAAACCTGGAGCGGGCGACGGGGGCGCGCGTCCTCGACCGTACGGGCGTCATCGTCGACATCTTCCATCGCCACGCGCGCAGCCGAGAGGCCCGGCTCGAGGTCGAGATCGCGCGCCTCAACTACGTCGCGCCGCGCATGCGCGAGTCGAGCGGCGGCAAGGAACGGCAGCGCGGCAAGGGCGCGGGCGAGGCCGCGATCGAGCTCGATCGACGCAAGATCCGCGATCGCATCGCCGAGCTTCGCGAGCAGCTCGCCGCGATCCAGAAGGAGCAAGAGAACCGCCGTCAGGCGCGCCACGACCAGCTCCGGGTCGCGCTCGTCGGTTACACGAACGCGGGCAAATCGTCGCTCATGCGCGCGCTCACGGGCAGTCAGGTGCTCGTCGAAGACAAGCTCTTCGCCACGCTCGACACCACGGTGCGCGCGCTCCAGCCCGAGACCAAGCCGCGGGTGCTCGTCTCCGACACGGTCGGCTTCATCAAGAAGCTGCCGCACGATCTCGTCGCGTCGTTCCGGTCGACGCTCGCCGAGGCGCTCGAGGCATCGCTCCTGCTTTACGTGGTCGACGCGGCCGACCCGGCGCACGCCGCCCAGCTCGAAGTGACCCGGCAGGTGCTGCGCGAGATCGGCGCCGACGCGGTCCCGAGTCGGCTGATCCTGAACAAGGCCGACCGCCTCGACGAGCCGGCGCGGGCCGCGCTCCTCCGTGCGTACGCGAGCGACGGCCCGATGATCGTCTCGGCCCAGGACCCCGCCGACGTGGCGCGCGTGCGGAGCGAGGTCCTGGCGTTCTTCGAGGCCTCGATGGTCGAAGAGAAGCTGCTCGTCCCCTACGCGAAACAGGGCCTCCTCGGCGAAGTCTACGAGAACGCCCGTGTCGTCGCCGAAGAGTACGACGAGATCGGCACGCACCTCACCGTCCGCGGCCTCCCGGCCGCCGTCGCCCGCCTCCGCCGCGCCTTCGAAGGCTGAAGCCCGCTCGTGTCTTGCGGCCGCGAGGGGGATGGTCGATAGGCCATCGGCTACTATCGCAGCCGCTGTCGGTCCTCAACGATGCCCGCTGAATACAACCACCTCCACGTTCACACTCAGTATTCGCTGCTCGACGGCGCGGTGAAGGTGAAAGACCTGGTCAAGCGGGTCTCCGCTGCGGGAATGAAGGCCGTCGCCGTCACCGACCACGGCAACATGTTCGGGGCGATCACGCTGTACAAGGCGGCGAAGGAGGCCAAGGTCCAGGCGATCCTCGGATGCGAGCTCGACGTCGCGCGCGGCAGCGGCCACGGGCAGCACCTGCCGCTCCTCGCCGCCACCGCCGAGGGCTACAAGAACCTCATCTGGCTCGTCTCGCGCTCGCACGTGAAGGGCGCGCCGCTCGGCCTCGAAGAGATCGCGCCGCGCGCGAAGGGCCTCATCGGGCTGACGGGGTGCATGGGCGGTCTGGTCGCGCAGGCCATCCTCGAGGAGGGCGAGGGGCGCGGCCGCGAGGTCCTCTCGACGCTCCGCGACGCGCTCGAGCCGGGGAGCCTGTACGTCGAGCTGCAAGACCACGGATTGCCGGAGCAGCCGGTCGTCAACGGCATCTTGCTCGGGCTCGCGCGCGAGCTCGAGCTGCCGCTCGTGGCCACGAACGACGTCCACTACGCCGAGCGCTCCGACGCCGAGGCGCACCTCTATCTGTCGTGCATCAAGACGGGGCGGTCGCTCGAAGAGGCGAAGGAGCGCCACCACGGCTCGAGCGAGATGTACCTGAAGTCGCCCGAGGAGATGGCGCAGCTCTTCTCGGCGCACCCGCAGGCCGTGAAGGCCACGCTCGAGATCGCGGAGCGTTGCAAGATGTCTCTCAAGCTCGGCGAGCCGATGCTCCCGAGCTTCGTCGTGCCCGAGGGCTACGACACCGAGGGGTATTTCCGTCACGTCGCGCGCGAAGGGCTCGAGCGCCGCATCGAGGAGCTCGCGGCGCAAGGCAAGCGCGTCGACGCCGCGGCGTACCGCGCGCGCCTCGCGACGGAGCTCGACGTCATCGCGAAGATGAACTTCCCCGGGTACTTCCTCATCGTGTGGGACTTCATTCGCTACGCGAAGGAGACGGGAGTTCCCGTGGGCCCAGGCCGCGGCTCGGGCGCCGGCTCGATCGTCGCCTACGCGATGCGCATCACCGATCTCGATCCGATTCCGTACAACCTTCTGTTCGAGCGCTTCCTCAATCCGGAGCGCGTGAGCATGCCGGACTTCGACATCGACTTCTGCATGGACCGGCGTGACGAGGTCATCGCCTACGTCCAGCGCAAGTACGGCGAGACGAGCGTCGGTCAGATCGCGACCTTCGCGGAGCTGAAGAGCAAGAGCGTGGTGAAGGACGTGGCGCGCTGCATGGGCATCACGCCAACGGAGGCGCAGCAGATCGCGAACCTCATTCCGCGCAAGACGCCGGCCGAGACGTACACGATCGCCGAGTCGCTCGAGGTCGAGCCGAAGCTCAAGGCGCTCTACGATCGCGACCCCCGCATCAAGGAGCTGCTCGATCAGGCGCGCAAGCTCGAGGGGCTCACCCGGCACGCCGGCAAGCACGCGGCGGGCATCGTCATCAGCGAGGGCCCGCTCTGGGACCACGTCCCGGTGTTCAAGGCCGAGGTCCGGTCGACGCCGGCGTCGAAGGGCGGCGACGGCAAGGAGGGCAAAGACGGCAAAGAGGGCAAAGACGGCAAAGAGGGCAAAGACGGCAAAGAGGGCAAGGGCGACCTCGGGGCGCTGGTCACGCAGTACTACAAGGACGACGTCGAGCAGGCAGGCCTCGTCAAGTTCGACTTCCTCGGCCTGAAGACGCTGACCGTGCTCGACATCGCGGTGCGCCTCGTGAACGCAAGGCCGTCGCCGCTCGTCTCGGGCGAGGCCAGGAACGGGAAGGCGAGCGAGCCCACGAACGAGACGACGGGCGACGGGGCGGCGGCCGGCCGGCGCGTCGCCGACCCGCCGGGGTTCGTCGACGGCAAGCTCGACCTCGCGCGCATTCCTCTCGACGACGCGGCGACTTACAAGCTCCTCGCGTCGGGCGAGACGAAGGGCGTCTTCCAGCTCGAGTCGAGCGGCATGCAGCAGCTCTTCAAGGACCTTCGCCCCGACGGCTTCGAAGACGTCGTGGCCGCTGTGGCCCTCTACCGGCCCGGTCCCCTCGGCAGCGGGATGGTCGAAGACTTCGTCAACCGCAAGAACGGCCGGGCAGCGATCGCGAGCCTGCACCCGCTGGTCGACGAGCTCCTCAAGCCGACGTACGGCGTCATCGTCTACCAGGAGCAGGTGATGCAGATCGCGCAGTCGCTCGGGGGCTATACCCTCGGCGGCGCGGACCTCCTGCGGCGCGCCATGGGCAAGAAGAAGCCCGAAGAGATGGCGAAGCAGAAGGCCTCGTTCGTCGACGGCGCGAAGGGCAAGGGGGTCGACGAGAAAGAGGCCGACCGGATCTTCGCGCTCCTCGAGTACTTCGCCGGCTACGGCTTCAACAAGAGCCACTCCGCGGCGTACGCGCTCATCACCTACCAGACGGCGTGGCTGAAGGCGCACTATCCCGTCGAGCTCCTCTGCGCGATCCTCACCAGCGACAAGGACCGCATCGAAAAAGTCGTCCGCACGATCGCCGACGCGCGCGCGATGGGCGTCACCGTCCTACCGCCCGACGTCAACGAGAGCGACACCGACTTCAAGGTCGTCTACACGCACCCGCAAGGCGACAAGAAGCTGCGGCGGAGCGTGAAGGGCCCGCAAGACGCGTTCGGTCCGCAGATCCGCTTCGGGCTCGGCGCCGTCCGCGGCCTGGGTGGGGCGGCGCTCGAGGCGGTGTTCGAGGCGCGCCAGGCCGGTCCGTTCCGGGACCTGTTCGACCTCGGCGCTCGCGTCGACGCCAAGCGCGTCAACAAGGCCGTCTTCGAGGCTCTCGTTCAGTGCGGGGCGTTCGACCTGACGCTCGGCGAACGGGGCGTGTCGCGGGCGCGCGCCTTCGCGTCGGTCGACATCGCGCTCGAGCGCTCGCGCGCCGCCAGCCGCGATCGCGCGGCGGGGCAGACGACCCTCTTCGGCCTCTTCGATGCCGCGCCCGCGGCGACCTCGAACGCGCTGGCGGCGCCGACGGCGGGCGACTACGTCGAGTGCGAGCCGTGGGACCGTCGCGAGCTGCTCGTTCGCGAACGGCAATCGCTCGGCTTCTACGTCTCGGGGCACCCGCTCGAGCGCTATCTGAAGGGCGAAGGCGGCCTCGCCAAGCTGGGCGCGACCGGGATCTCCGAGTGCGCCGGAATGGACGACTGGGCGCCGGTGAAGGTCGCCGGCATGGTGGAGGGCTACCGGGAGCGAATCTTCAAGGACGGGGGCGGCAAGGTCGCGTTCTTCGACCTCGAAGACCTCTCGGGGCGCGTGAACGTGAAGCTCCGCGCGCGCGACATCGACCAGTACGCGCCGGTCCTCGCTGCGGGCGAGCCGGTGCTCGTGACGGGGAAGGTGAGCTTCCCGCAGCGGGGGGAAGACGCCGAAGACGAGGGCGACGCGCCGCGCGAGCCGACCATCCTGGTGAGCGAGGTGCACCCGCTGACCGACGCGGTCCGCGCGGACACGCGGTCGATCGCCATCCGCGTGCGGGCCGAGCGCACGCGATCAACGGATCTGGCGAGCCTCGCCCGCGTGCTCTCGTCTGCCAAGGGGTCCTGTCCGGTCTCGCTTTGCGTCAGCTTCGCCGACGGGCGCGAGGCCGTGCTCTCGCTGGGGGAGGCGTGGCGGGTCGATGTGGGCGACGCGCTCCTCTCGGGAATCGAGCGGATCTTCGGTGAACAGGTCGCCGAGCTGAGGTAACCGCTCGTAGCCCACCCGGCTCTGCCGGCCTACACCTGCAGGCTTTCCGCGCCGGCACCGCTCTCCGTATACTTGGAAGAATGCACTCGAGCCCCACGGCGCTGACTGGCGCCCACGATCCGGTCGTCACCACGCGTGCGCTGGCGCCTATCGCCGCGGGCGCGACGGACATCGGACCGCGCGAACACAACGAAGATCACGTCTTGCTCCGGCCCGAGCTCGGTCTCTTCTTGCTGGCCGACGGCGCCGGCGGTCACAACGCGGGCAACGTCGCGAGCGCGCTCGCGACGACGACGGTGGCGAACATCTTCGAGACCACGGCGAAGTCGCTCGGTCAGCGACCGGAGATCGACGACTTCGGTCTCTGGACGATGGCGCGCCGCCTGTCGGCCGCGATTCACCAGGCCAACGTGGAGATCGTCGACATCGCGAAGAAGTCGAAAAAATACCACGGCATGGGGAGCACCATCGTGGCGCTGGCGTTCTCCCCCGAGGGCGACGTGCTGCACGTGGCGCACGTCGGCGACAGCCGCTGCTACCGCCTGCGAGCGGGGGTGCTCGAGCCCCTCACGATCGATCACTCCCTCGTCGTCGACGTGCTCGAGACGCACCCGGACGCGGACGACGGTCTCATCGCGAGGATGCCCGAGCACGTGATCACGCGGGCGCTCGGCATGGGGATGAACCTGCGCGTGCCGGTGCGCTCGCTGCGGGTCCTGCCGGGCGATCTCTACATGCTCTGCTCGGACGGGCTATCGGGGGCGCTCGACGACGAGCGCCTCGAAGCCTTGTTGAGCGAGAAGCGCGCGCCGAACGAGCAGGTGCGCGTCTTGATCGACGCGGCGCTGGGCGCTGGTTCACGGGACAACGTCGCGGCGGTCGTCGTCGAATGCCACGAGACCGACGTCGCGCCGACGCGCAGGCCCTCCGTGTGGCCCATCGAAGGCCTGGTGCGCCCGCCGCCTGCGATGCGAGCGCCGATCGGCTCGGCCCCGGAGATCATCATCGTCGGCGTCGAGACGCACGTGGTCCCCGCGAACAGCGCGAGCGCGAACCTCCTCGACGCGCTCGGTCGGTTCTCGCGCCTCCGCCAGCCGAGCGCGCCGGAGATCGCCGAGCCCAAGCCGGCCCGCTGCGGCGACTGCGGTCAGCCGCTCGAGAAGGGCGCCACGTTCTGCCCCATGTGCGGCGCCGCCTTCGCGAGCTAGCGCCGGCGTCGCGAAACTGGCCCGTTTGGCTTAGCCGGGGCTTTAGGAAGCGCTAGCGCTGTACGCCCGTCAAGCAACGCAAGAGGCCCGTTCTGTGTTACGAGGGGGACGGTGTGTGACAAGCGGCGGGACCTCATTGGCTCCCGACGCTCTGGCCGCAGAGGCGTCAGCGCGATGGGGCCGGTCTTCGACGTCTCGGCGGGCCACCAGATGTCGATGGCCGCCACGATGGCGATGGAGGTGCACCACGTGGCCCCGATGCTCGAGCCGAACCAGAGCCACGCGTGGTTGACCACGGCGTACGTGTCCGGGTCGCGGCCTCGCGCCAGCACCACGAAGAACGCGATCGCCGCGAGCGACGACAGGACGAGGCACGGCACGACCCAGGCAAGCGGCACGACCGCGAACGTAGCCAAAAGGCGGGGCGTCGCTACGGGTCAGCTCGACGTCCCGAATCCATCGGCTACTTGTCGGCGTCCTCTTCGACCTCCTCTCCTTCGCCGTCGTCGAAGAACTCGGACTCGTCGTGCATCTCCGCCACGAGCGGGCCCTCGTGCTGGGCTCGCGACGCCCAGTCGGTGTCGGGGTCGACGACGCAAGAGAGATGTCGATCGCCAGCGTCACAGGAGTGATGATGGAGATGTCGCTGATCGTCAGCGAGCGCGCCGATCGAACCGACGTCGGGGGCCGAGAATGAAGGAGGGGACGACGTCTTGCGGAACGCTGTTCAACCAGGGCACGGCGCTCGCTCGGCTCGGGCGCTTCGAAGAGGCGATCGTCGTCTTCGACGACCTGCTCGCGCGCTTCGGCGACGCGACCGAGCCCGGCGTCCGCGAGACGGTGGTCCTTGCGCGGTACAACAAGGGCACGACGCTCAACCTCCTGGAGCGCAGCGAAGAGGCGCTCGCCGTCTTCGACGATCTGCTCGAGCGCTGAAGCGGGGCGACCGAGTCGCGCATCCGCCAGACGGTTGCGATGGCGCTCAACAACAAGGGCCACGCCCTTGGCCGCCTCGGGCGAATCGAAGATGCGAAAGTCGTTCTCGACGACCTGGTGGCGCGGTTTGACGCGCGACCGAGCCCGGCATTCGCGAGGAGGTTGCCGGCGCGCTCTTCGACACGATTGCGATACTCGGCGAGCTGGGGCGTGCGACGGAGGCGCTGGTCGTCGTCGACGACCTGGTGGCGCGCTTCGGGCTGGCGACCGAGCCCGGCATTCGCGAACGAGTCGCCACGGCGCTCTACCGGAAAGCCGCGACCCTGTTCCGGCGAGAGCGCGGGCAAGATGCGCTGGTCGTCGTCGACGACCTGGTGGCGCGCTTCGGGGGTCGGCGACCGAGCCCGACATCCGGAAGGCGGTCGCAGCGGGGCTCGACTGCAGGGGCTGCACCCTCCGCGATCTCGGACGCCAAGAGGAGGCCGTCGCCGTGTTCGACGAACTCCTCGGGCGCTTTGGCGACGCGACCGAGCTCGGCGTCCGCAACCGGGTCGCGTCAGCGCTTTGCAACAAGGCCTCCTTGCTCGGCCGACTCGGGCGCCGCGACGAGCTCGTCGCTCGCGCGGGGGACGCGACCGAGCCTCGGATCCGCAAGCTCGCGGCGACGTTGCTTTTCGACCACGGCGTCCGGCTCCTCACGCTCGGCAGCTGCGAGAAGGCGATCCGGGTCTTCGACGAGGTCGTCGCGCGCTTTTCGGCTGCCACGGAGCCCGGCATCCGCGAGCAGGTCGCCCTAGCTCTGCGCAGCAGGGCCGGCGGGCGAATGAACGTCGTCGGTCGCCAGGTTGCCTACGGTCGGCCCCCGCTCGACACCAGACTGCTCGCCGCCACCACGGCGAGCGCCACCCAGCTCGCCTTCACCGCATGGAGCAGGCGAGTGGCGGCCGCGGAGTCCCGGCGGCCGCACTTCCGGCGCTCTTTGATGGCCGAGAGCGCAAGGAAGGAGGCAATGGCGTCGAAGAGCAGGCATGGGACCAGGGCAGCCGGCAGCTGACCGGTGGCCAGAGCAGGAGCGAGCAGCGCGGGCGCGATCGCGAGAAGGACGACGTGAAATTTGTAGGCAGCACGGAGGACCGTCTCCGCACGGTCTGCGTCTCCCTCGACGAGCTCGCTCCTACCGGCGCGCGTCAGAGACCCGGGAAGGCGCGATCCAAGGACTTCGGCGAGGCGGACCGCGGAGTCGAGTCCGGCGGTGAGGAAGACGGCATCGCCCTTATCGGCGCCGATCAGAGAAAGGACAAGAACCCCGTCCCGCAACGTCATGCTATGTCCATCGAGACCGTAAAACGAGGAGAGCTCGGCCTGGACGATCGGGTCGGCGAGCAGGGAATGGACATCGTGCGTCGGCGCGCCTTCGACGAACCACTGTCGCGCGGGGACGACCGCGGGCGGTAGCGCACGGGCCGTTCGATACGGGCCATCCGACGAAGGGGCGTCCGGTAGCGGAGTTTGCCAGATCGAGGCGATTCGAAGCGGCGTCGGCCTAAGCCTCGAGGGTATCGGGGCGGGCGGACGGCGCGCGAGGTGCACGAAGTGCGGACGATTGAGGGGGACGCGGATCGTCAACCGCGGTGGCTCCCAGTGGTCGTCGCTGTCGTGTTGTTCTTCGACGACCCTGAAGCGGATCGCAAGGCTCCGATGCGTGCCGGACATCCACCCATCGTCCGCGCGCTCGAATGAGCGCAGGCCAGGAGATGTGGCGCACAGTCGGGCGACCGGAGGTGCCACACGATTCACGAGCCGAAAGAGAAATGCCGTAAAGGCGATGATCGCCAGCACCGCCAGCCAGACCATGGTCTCCTCCCCTTCCGCGCGCCGGCTCTTCCAGGCCCTACGGTACCGCGCTGCCTTTGTATTTCAAGGTGGCGCAGGACCCGCGAGCCCTCGAAGCGATGGACGATCGCATGGGCGGCGGACCCAAGGTCAGAGGGTGAGTCTCGGACCGGTGGCGCCCGCGGGGCCGGCGTCGGCCCCGAGACCTGCCTGGTTCCCTAGGGTCGCGGGTGTACGCTCGCTCGGCCCATGCAGCCCGCCGACCCTGTCGCGACGAAGGCCGCTGTCGAACCTCTGCACAGCGTCTTCGGGGTCGTCGGCGCCATCTTCTTCTCGCCGCGCGCCTGGTTCTCCGACCTGCCGGAGGGCACGGTCACCGCCCTGGTCGTCGCGCTGCTGGTCAACCTCGGCAGTACGCTGGTCTGGAGAGCCATTACGTTCGGGCTCAGGCCCGCACTCACGAGCCACTACCAACGGGTGGCCACCGAGACCGAGGCGGTCGTCTGGCTCCCGGCGCTCGGCATCTACACGCTCGCGCGCTTCACGAAGAAGAGAGAATCACTCGGTAAGATCGTTCGTTGCCTGTCCTACGCGCAGGTCCCGATGGTGCTCTCCGTCGTGCCCGTCGTCGGTCACATCGCGGGCGAGCTGTGGAGCATCGGCCTGACGGTCTTCGGTCTCCGCTGGGCCCTGCAGCGGCCGTGGGCCTTCGTGCTCGGCTCTCTGCTCGGCACGTTCGGATGCGTGTGCGTCTTGCTTGTTCTGGCTTGGAAGTTCCTCCAGCCCTGAGGCCCCCGCGGACGCGCCCCCGGAGATACAGTCACCTGCCGCAGCGTGCGGACGGAGGTGCTCGATCACCTGATCGTCCTCGACGACCGTCATCTCGATCGGGTCCTCCGCGAGTACGTGCAGTTCTTCAACGACGCGCGGCCCCATCAGGGTCTCGGACAGCACGTTCCCGGTGCTCAGTGGCCCGGACATCCAGCGGGGACGTGACCGCGCGTTTCCCGTGCTCGGTGGCCTTCACCACGACTACCGTCGGGCCGCGTGACTGCCGACGGACGATCATGGGAGCCAGTACGGGTGTCCTTTCGCTCGTCCCCTTGCTCGTCGTCCGAGATGCCGCCAGTGCGATCGATTTCTATGTGCGAGCGCTCGGCGCCCGCGAGCTGGTTCGCTACATGATGCCACGTGACGTACACTGCAAGGCGATGGAACGACCACAAAGGAGAATCCTAGGCGCCCTTCTTCCCGAGGAGGACTGGTTCATGAAGTCGGAGGAGCGCGACGACGCAATTCGCGTCCTGGAACGCGCGGCGGAGGTCGCGCCCGAAGATCGAGGCGTACTTCTTCAACTTTGCGATGCCTACGAAGCCGCGCACCGCGACGAGGACGCCGCCGGGGTCCTCGAGAAAATCATCGCGTCTTTCGGCACCGAGCGCACCAGGGAGTTGGCGCTTTGCCACCAGCGTCTCGCGCACGCGCTTCCGAGACATTGCAACCAATCCGTTGCGATGAAGCACCTTGATATGGCCCTCGAGATGGACCCCGGTTCGCTGGATATTCTTCGCGATATCGGCGTCTTTGCCTATTGCGCGAACGACCTCGAACGAGCGCAGAAGACGCTTCTCGCGCTTCTCCCGCAACCTATCGACCCCGTCACGAAGGGCGAGGTTCTCTACTGCCTGGGCATGATCAGCGTGAGGCAGAGGGACAAAGTCAAAGCCGTGGAGCTGCTCAAGAGGGCGATCGAGACCGAGCCCTCATGGATCTACATCGAATCAACAATCCAGGTGCTTGAGAGGCAGTTGCGCTAGAGGGCCATGGACTCGTTGGGTCTGGCGAGACCGGGAGACGGGCGCGTAGATGCGGACCCGAAGCGCGAGGGACACTCACGTGTGGGTGTAGATCCGACGCTGACCTTCGGCGCGCCGGGAATGGTTGGGGGGTCGGGGTGTTGAGGGGCATGAGCAACTCAAGCGCTGCAGGGGTCGTTCGTCCTGAGGTAGAGCGGGCCCTTCGGTCCTCGGAGGTCCAGCTGTCGTTTCGGGACCGGGTGCTCGACGGCGTGCGAAAGTTCCTCGAAGATCACGCGATGGCGGGCAAGACGGGCGCGCGTGAGTTCTACGACTTCGAGAAGGAGCTGCACGCGCGCTTGATGCAAGCCGAGCGCGAGATCGTCGGCAGTGTGATGTCGGCATCGGATGTGGACGCCGACGCGATCGAGATCGCAGGGCGCGTTCACCGCCGGGTGCTGCGCAGCACGCAGACGTACATGACGGCGGCGGGCCCAGTGAGCGTCGAGCGATGGCTGTACAAGGACCGTAGTGACCCGACGGCGCACGCGCCCGCGGCGCTCGACCTGAAACTCGGCATCGTCGAGGGTTTTCTGGACGACGCGGGCGGCCGAGCAGGCGTCTTGGGTCGTGACGCAGATGACGCCGCAGAAGCGACCCCGCATGACGTCAGGGCGTAGTTCCCATCCTGACGCCGATTCCCGCGCGAGCGCGACCGCGCGCTTCGGGGCATCGCGTGTCGCTCGGGCGGCCTGGCGTTCTGGAACACGCGATCGCACGACGTGGATTCCTGGAGGGACAGCGGGTGGCGGCGATCCTGTCGAGCGCCGCACGGGTGGGTACGTAGCCGTAGCCACCGGGTCGCCAGACGACCCGGGCCGAGCCAGACGCCGTCGTGAGCGAAGGTTCAGCGCTCCGAACGCCGAGGTCCGGAGTCCAGCGGGCGGACCTACGCGCGGGTGAACCGAGCCTCGCCGTCCGTGTCGGTCGGGGCATCCCACGTGCCCGTCGGTCGATGCGAGGCGCAGAGCGTCGAGGTCGTGGGCGGCGCTGCCGAGGAGGGTGAAGAGGACCCTCCAGAGTCGATCGTCGGGCGGGATCCTCTTGTCGTCGGTGCGATCGCGATTGCACAGTCGTGCTGGCGAGACTTCACACGAGGGCAGATCGCCCTGCTGGTGCGTGACGTCCCCCCTGCACTCCGATGAGGATCCCGTTGCACGAACGTGAACAGCGACTTGCACGCGACCCAAGACGACCCTGCATCGGTGTGAAGTTCAGTCTACCCTGCGGTGAAAGGGGGTCTTCACACGGGTGCTCCCCAGGGTTCATCGCGATGAAGGATCGATCACCC
>OBLW0100002197.1_pt1 | contig 15826 bp, 11 predicted proteins | sample 1520161 | NCBI WGS metagenome assembly OBLW01 (sample SAMEA3539309, study PRJEB22396) | soil metagenome | biome: tundra; feature: field; material: soil | place: USA | collected 2010-05 | depth 0.15 m | reverse complement strand
GGACTTTCTCCCAATACGGATCCGTTGCCCATTGGCAAACGCGTTGGACGCGATCGTTCGCGGGGATCGCGGGATCTGTCAGTGTACGTTGGATCAAGGGATCGGCGTCGTAATTCGGAGCCGCTACGAACATGAGTGTCACAAAGGCTGCCAGCGACGATTGCCAGGTCAATGAATAGAGCCTTCCCTTTTCGATCGAGCGCCGGACCAATTCCGTCAGGACCTGTTCGGGAATGTCCTGCAGGCTATAAACTCCCGTGGGAAGTTGAACGCGCGCCTTGGCATGGGACCCGCGCAGATAGTCCCTGAGACAAGCTACAAAACCGGTTTGCGCTTTCTTCTCAAAGACGTCGATCTGTTCTGCTCGAATCACCATTATCAGAGGCCATCCGCAAGCATTTCGATTCGGCCGGGACGCTCCACGCTCAGCTTATCTCGTACCGAAAACCTCCCTTTTCGTCCACGCCCACGTTCACGTTTGTCAGCTTCAGCCCTTCCGCCATGCGGGCGAGAAGCTCACTCGATATCGCGGGCAGTAGCGTTCCGGTCAGAATGTGATCCACGTTCCGGGCCCCGCTTTCCACTTCGGTGCAGCGTTTCGCCACTTCGTTCACGAGATCCTCGGAATAGGTGAACGGCACATGCTGGCTCTCCAACAGCCGCTGCCGGATCTTGTCCAGTTTCAGTTCGATAATCTTGCGCAGCGCCGAATCGCCAATAGGATAATAGGGGACCACGATCAAGCGGCCGAGCAGCGCGGGCTTGAATATCTTGCGAAGCTCCGGAGCAAGCGCCTGGGCCAGCCCTTCCGGATCCGGGCGCGTATCCGGATCCGCGCAAAGTTTCATCAGCGTGTCGGAGGCGGCATTCGAGGTCATCAAAATCACGGTATTCTTGAAGTCGATCTCGCGGCCCTCTCCATCTTCCATCATTCCCTTATCGAAGACCTGATAGAAGAGTTCCATGACGTCGGAATGGGCCTTTTCCATCTCGTCCAGCAGGACCACGGAATATGGCTTTCTACGAACCGCTTCCGTGAGTACTCCGCCTTCTCCATAGCCGACGTAACCGGGAGGCGAGCCCTTAAGACCAGACACCGTGTGCGACTCCTGGTATTCGGACATGTTGATGATGACCATGTTTCGCTCTCCGCCGTACAGTATGTCGGCGAGGGCCAGCGCGGTTTCCGTTTTCCCCACGCCGCTGGGGCCCACCAGCAAAAAGACACCGACCGGACGGCGAGGATCGTCCAAACCCGCCCGAGCCGTGCGGATTCGCTGCGCAATCGCGTCCAAGGCATGCGATTGGCCAATCACGCGGTGTTCCAGCAGGTCCTTGAGGCTCAGAACGGTGTTAATCTCATCCTTCACCATTTTGCCGACCGGAATACCGGTCCAGCCCGAAATCACCTCGGCGACGGATTGCGAGTCGACCCAGGACTGGATGAGAGGCTCTTCGCCCTGCGTACGGACCAGGTCCGCCATGGCGCGATCCAAATCCACTCGCAGGCCCGCCGCGGCTTCAGCCGATGAGGGCGTCCCGGCCGGTGGCGCCTGGCTGGCCGCTGTGGCAGCGGTCGCAGCCGGTTGAGCGAGAACCATCTCTTCGATTTTGTTTCGCAGCTCCACCACGGTCTGGATGGCAGTGCGTTCGTTCGCCAGACGGGACTGAAGAGCTTCCAGTCGCGCTTGGCAGGCCTGCTTTTCCTTGGCAATTGCGGCCAGACGTTCCGCATGATTGCCGCCGGTGGCATGCTCCCGCTCGAGTACCCTGCCTTCGGTCTCGAGTTGCGCGATCTGGCGGCTGCAATCTTCGATGGGTGGCGGCGTGGCGGATTGGGAAAGAGCCACACGCGCGCTGGCCGTATCCAGCACGCTCACCGATTTGTCCGGCAACTGTCTCCCCGAGATGTAGCGTTGCGAAAGCCTGACGGCCGCTTGGACCGCCTCATCCAGGATTCGAACTTTGTGATGCTTTTCCAGCGTATCCACCAGGCCACGCATCATTACCAGGGCATTCTGCTCCGCCGGCTCCTCCACCTTAACTACCTGAAAGCGCCGCGCGAGCGCAGCGTCCTTCTCGAAGTACTTCTTATACTCGGACCAAGTTGTCGCGGCGATGGTCCGCAACTCTCCCCGGGCCAGAGCCGGCTTGAGAAGATTGGCTGCATCTCCCTGGCCAGCTTGTCCCCCTGCGCCGATCAACGTATGCGCTTCATCGATAAAAAGGATGATGGGCTGGGGCGATGATTTCACTTCCGCGATGACGGACTTCAATCGGTTTTCGAATTCGCCTTTCACTCCCGCGCCAGCCTGAAGCAAACCCAGGTCCAGAGTGCGGACGCTGACCTCGCGCAAGGGGGGAGGAACGTCGCCGGCAGCGATCCGCAGCGCGAACCCTTCCACAACGGCCGTTTTTCCTACACCCGCCTCGCCGGTCAGAATCGGGTTGTTCTGGCGGCGACGGGTGAGTATGTCGACGATTTGCCGGATCTCGAAATCGCGGCCTAATACGGGGTCGATGGCGCCGGACTTCGCGGCGGCGGAGAGATTGATCGTATATTGGTCGAGATTCGGCGTCTTAGAACCGGGGCCCGGACCGGGCGCGGCACCGCCAGGGGCCTCGGGCTGCAACCCGGGCGAACCCGCCTCACTTTGTTCCGTGGAACCCGCGATGATGTCGGGCAAGTGCTTGCGCAGCGTTTCGACGGAGATTTTTTGAAACTGCGGAGAAATCTCGGTTGCCATCCGGGAAAGCTGTTCGTCCACCAGGAATGCGGTAAGGAGTGTGCCGGACCTGATCAACGGGTAGCCGTAATCGATGGAACCGATTGCCCAAGCCTCCGTGAGGAGCTTCAGAATCCGGGGGGACAGAGCCGGACTTCGTGCGTTGCCGGTCTTCATCCGATCCAAGCACCGGTTCAGATCGGCAATGAGCCGGGCAGGCTCGATCTCGAAATGCCGCAAGATCCGGGAGACGTCCGTGTTGTTGCCCTCGAGCAGTTTCAGAAGCAGATGTTCGAGTTCGACGTCATAATTGGTTCGGGAGACGCAAATACCAGCGGCACCCTCCATGGCACTGCGGCACGTGCCGTTCAGCTTGGAAATCAGAGACTTGAGATTTACAGTCATGTGTACCGGCCTTATCAATTCCGGACCGCGAGGATGGTGTCTCGCGCGTCGTGGGAGAATTCGTCTGTCTTAAGCCATGTGGACCAACCCAGCCGAGGCGAGTCTGCTTCGTCCGAGAGGCGGCACCAGGGGACCTCTTTCGCCTTCAAAATCAACTGTACATCGCAATCGAGCGCCTGACCCGCGAAGTAGCGTACCAGACTGACAAGCTTCACGAATGCCTCCGAGCCTGGCAAGAAATGCTGAAAGCGTTCATATGTCACAGGTCCAAGCTGCACAACAAACCCGGCCTGCTGGTTCCAAACCTGATCTCCAGCGATGGCGCCGAATCCTAGCTGGTTGTGCACTCCTTCCGGGCTCAAATACGAAAGATCGGATTCCGCCAGAGATATCCATTTCCCGGCGAATTGCACAACTTCGACGTGAACCCGGAAGTAATCCTCTAGCATACCCCGCAAGGCGCTGGCGGAGTGGGGACGCTGAGCAACCAGCCCCGCGTAAAGCAAGAGCGCGTCGTCGGGCACCTTCAGCCGGCCACGGAGGCCATTTGTCCCCATGCCGATCAGATCAAAAACATACTGGGTAAGACCGCGGCCGGTGGATGGAGCGCTCCGTTCACTTTCGTAGGATGCGGCGAGATTGTGCTTGGCCCAAGCCTGATAGAAAAGCGCAATGAAACGATGATTGAACAGGTCGAGAAAAGCCGCGAGCGCAGTGTCTTTGTCGAACAGCCTTGAAATCACAAATTCGGCGTAGTGGGACGGGAGCACACCTTGAGGACCCGTGAGGCCCATGAAGGCGACGGTCATCTGAATCGGGTCACCGGCCTGGATACTGTGAACGGAACTGGGGGGAAAGGTCAGGGAGGGCATGGCCCGAAAGCGGACCAACTCGGACGAGGTTCCACCATGCCGGGAGAGAAGTTGCCGGCCCGGATGACAGAGGCCGATCAACCGAACGGCCTGAAAAAAGTCGAACTCGTACGGGCGCTGAAAAAGCAAATCCGCTACAGAAGGATCTGCTCGCCTGTCCTCGGCTGCCACTGTTTCAAGTATCCTTTCCGCTGTTTGGATCGCGCGGTCAACTGGCTGAAGGAATTGATGGAACTGTAGAGGCCGAGAAACGCCTCCAGGACCGAGGCGAAAAGAAAAACGCTGCTGCCAACAAACTCCGCCTCGTCGAACTCGATGTTTACCCGGACCCCCTGCACAAAACTGATGCCATGATTCGAAATGATTCTGGCTACTTGCGCCCCACTCGATACATCCACGATACCGGTGATTTGTTTGCGAATAACCGGGTCTTCCGTGAAGTCGTAGAGTTTCAGAATCTCCTGGAGCGCTTCCCGGCCGCCTTCCGCCACGGATAAATAGTTCAGCGCCAGATGTGAGATCAGCCGCCATTGCAGGCCACGGCGCAAAGGGGGACGGACCGTCATCGAAGGGATCATAAGCGGGCGAACGCGCACCAGGGAGCCTGCTTCGAGCGACAATTCGCCGTAGGAGAGAGTGAAGGGCAGCTCACCGGCGAGGTCGCGATTGGTGCAGGTTACATGCACGGTGAGGCTCTCATCCGGCGGGCGGACCGGTTCGAACCGCGAGTTCACCAGGGAGAGATATATCTCGGTGCCGTGGTCGCCAACCCGTTCGGAGGTCCTCCTGCTGGCGTACCAATATCCTTGAGCCGGGTCCTCGCTATAGGCGTGGCGTATGGAATAGAAAGGTACGTATTCGCGTGGCTTCTCAAAGTAGGGAGCGGTTGAAGTCACTTCGTTCACGGTGTAGATTTCGGTGGAGGAGCGGCGGTGTATGTCCGCGATCACCGGATAGTCGGTGTCCTTCTGAGTGATGCGGATCGGTTCAGCCAGCCGGTCGAAGAGGTTGACGATGGGCGTGCAACCCAGTTGAAACACTTCCGCGTTGACCTTTTGCTCCAGTTGCTGCAAACGGTCCTTCAGCTCGAAAGAACCGATGTGAATGAGGATCTGGGCCGTATCGCCCACTCCGGAGCGCGCCACGCGATTGAAGCCGGTGATATCGAAAAACAAAAACTTCTGCGGGAAAGAGAAATACTCCTGCAGAAGTCTGTAGCCGAGGAAACTCCGGTCCGGATAAGGCAACAGACCTTCGTCGCGCCCGAAACCGACCGGCTTAATGCACTGAGCCGGCAGTATCGCGCCTGCTTTTTTAGGCCGTGCCGTGGAACCGACTTCCACTCGTACCACATTGTTAAAGAGCAACTCGTAGAGTGTGTGTACGATGGGGCCTTCGCCGCTCAGATAAAAACGCAGGCTTTCGAGCGGCAGGGCGTCGAACTTCGCGGGCCCGAGGCATTTGAGCTCGATGCGGACGACCGCGAAGGATTCGCTCGATCCAGCCGAAACAGGCTGGTTCGACGAAGGTGCGACCGACGCAGAGACAACTGAAAGAGGCCAGAGCGTAACCGGATAACAGGTGCGGAAACTGCAGGACGTGTCCTTGCCCGCGATAGGCTTCGTGTATAACTGCGCGTGCCGCTTGATTTCATAACCAGCCGACAATTGAGCCTGATCCGGGTCCATTTTGAATTGGGCAATGGACATGGATGGAATCGGCTGGAGATAGTGCGGATATAGAATGCTGAGGAGCGATTCGGTGATCTCGGGAAACTCGTCGTCGATTTTGTGATGAACGCGGCCAGCCAGAAAAGCGAAGGCCTCGATCAACCTCTCCACATGCGGGTCATCGCATTTTTCGGGCTCGAGGAGCAAGCGTTGCGCGATTTTGCTGTAGCTCTTCGCGAACTCTTTGCCCATGCCGCGGAACAAGCTGAGTTCGTGTTCGTAGTAGGGGAGCAGATCTTCTTTCATCGGGTCTCACTGATAACGTGGAAATGAGAGGTATCTGCTTCCAAGACCGTATCAAAGCTGACAGGTTCAGGTTCCGGCTCGATCTTGAGCTGGGCGTCCACTCGAAATCGCAAAGCGGAATCGACCTCGCCGCGCGTTTCCAGATGGACTGTCACGCCCGAAAGACGAGGCTCGAAGCGTCGAATCGTTATTTCCACCTCCCTCCGCAGGCGGTTCTGTTCATGCGGGTCCCGCAGGCTTAACGCTGTAAAGTCCGGCAACCCGAATGTCAGGAGCGACTGGTTGAGCTCGACGAATTGTTCTGGCACTTCAGTTTCGCGGCGCTTGGTATTCAGAAGCGCGCCCAAGTCGCGGATCAGGGACGCTTTCAGCGCCCGGATGCTCTGATGGCGGGACAACGGGCGCTCCGACTTAACGTCCGGCTCATCGTCGCAGAGCCTGTCCAGGACGGATTGTTTGACCCGGATATCGACGTCCGCTCGGGGGGTGGTCATAATGAAGGCTCGTCAAACACTCAATCGTCCCAGCGCAGGACTTGCCAGGGATCGAGACGGCACAGCCGGTCGAAGAGTTCAACGCCACGGGCTTTATGTTCCTCATCGGATTTGTAACAGCGATAGAGCCGGCCCCATACTTGCCCGACCAGCGCCGTGGATTCCCAAGTCTCAAGATGGTGTTCGTCGATTTCTTTGGCGAGTTCCTCGAGGATGGAAAGCGCAAGCCGGTCGCGCTTAAGCGAGAAATATGTTTCCGCCAATCTGAGTTTGCGATGAAACCGGACACGGCCATGTTCGCTAGCGGCGAGCTTCGCCATTTCCGCCAAGCCTTCCTTCGCGTTACCCGCTCTGATAAGATTGTCCGCGGCTTGCCAGGAGCCGCTCGAACTCGCGGAGCCCTCGTCCATGAATGAGAACCGGTCCGGGCCCGAGCCGGCGCCTTGATCTTCACCCCGTTGCGCACCGTCGGTGGAAAGCGACGGGTCGGGCTCCTGCTCGCGCTTCTTCTTCAGAATGTCGGCAACCAGATTCCGGCATTCTTCAAAGGACTCCCTGGCATCTTGAAGGCCCGGCCCTTTGTCGCCGAATTTATCATCGATCTCCTTCTCCAGGGCCAGGTATTCCGTCCAAGCTGCGTCGAGATCGTTTGAAATGGACTCGACATCCTTGCGGGAAGTGGAAGCTACAGCCTCTTCAAACATCTCGCGTGAGATATGTCCGCTAGCCAAATCCGTCTCACGCTTGCGCGTCTTCGCCTCATCCAGATCTCCCGCTTTGTTTCTGAGATCTTTTTCCCATCCAACCCCGCGGGCATCGTCGAAATTGGTCCAGGAGTAATTGCGGGCTCCTCCGGAGCGCTTGGTGAGTAGAATTTCCCGAATGGCGGTCGGGAGCTTCTCGTTCGCGCCCAGCCAATCCAGGGCTTGGGCTCGATACTCCAGATCTCCATCCTCGGCCAGGGGATGCAGGCCGGCGTTCCAGAAATTTGCTAGTAATTCCCGAATGAATCGCAGGCTCTCGGCTAGCCCGGCGAAACCGGCATTCAGATTGAGGTTGGCTTCGGTCAGGAAGATAGCGAGACGCAGGTCCTTGGTTTTTTTGCCAAGAAGCTCAACCGACAACTCCTTCACGGCATGCCAATCCGACTCTTTTAGCACGCGGTCCCAACTGCCGCGGTCGAACTTGTCATCTGCCCGCCGGGCTTCTTTGATGGCCTGCCATTCCGGTTCAGCAGATTGGTCGTCACCACTGGGCTTATCCGGGGAGATGGGTTGCAGGAGTTCGTCAATCATTGGTTGAGCCACCGTCTTCGGTTGTGGCGTCTTCGCCGCCGGTGGTTTCAAACTCAATCTGACGAACCTCGACCAGCGGAAATTCCTGGTCGTCCGCGGTCAGGAGTTTTTGCCCCAGCCCCAGAGAGAGCCCCTCCACATCGGTGCGCCAATCTGTCAGCCGGCCCAGCTTGATCTGATCGTCCGGGCTCAGATGAGAGGCGGGATAAAGACAGGGCAAGAGAACTTGGCCAAGCGGTCCGAAGGTCAGTTCGATGGACGCAGGAATCCAGATCAAATCGCGCAGATATTTCGGCTCCACGATGGAGACGGACTGAATGGACTCCCAGGGTATCCAACAATAATTGGAACCAACCAAAACTTCCAGGAACGGCCCCAGCAGGTCGTCGCAGTCGCTGAGGCTCCCGAACGGCTGGCCGTTGAGCTGCCCCCGCAGGGAAGGATAATAGCCCGAGGCCTCTTCGAGGAGCGGGCGCGCCTCACTGGTTTGCCCATCGCGGAGGCAGTGAATGGCCTTTAGATGCAGGGCGGCATAGGTAGGTATCTCTTTGGGGAAACCGGGGATGCGGTTATCGGAAAACACCTGCCGGCGGGCGGTTTCGGCTTGCAACGCGTTCCGATAGCCCTGAACGGCAAGATCGGCATCCGCGCCCTGTTGAGCGATGACCTCGAGCTGTTTTCCGGCGCGCTCCAACTCACCGGCAAAGCAGAGCAGTTCAAAAAGAAAAGTCCGCTTCTTTTGATCGGCAGGTTTACTCCGGACCTCGGCGCCGATGGCCTCCAGCGCCGAGGAAAGATCACCTGCATTAAACGACTCTTGAGCAGTCATGGCTTGCCGGATTGGCGCGCCTTCCTTGTTCGGCAACCTCAGGGTTTCGACTTAGGACGCGACTTTGTTAGCTATGAGGTCCCAGCCTCCGGCAACGTTGCCACCGCCGCTGCCATCTTCACGTTTCTGCTGCGTGTACGTCCACTTTATCTTCCCGAAGTTGAAACTCACAGCTTCCTGGGGGAAGCCATCGGACCCCTGGGAACTGCCGCCGGCACTGACACTGGAGATAATCACTTGTTCCATTTTGACTTCCATGTATTTCAGCTTGTCGCCACCAGCCCGGCACAGTTCAATTGTGACCTCTTTGATGTGCTTGCCGTTGCAGCATAGTTCATGAAGTTTAGGCGAAGCCTTGTCGAGATGCTTCACAATCGAATAATCCCCCATATTTACCCGCTCCGCGGTCGCTCCTCCGACGGAACTGGCCGTCTGTGAAGCCGGCTGCGTTACCCCATGACTGAAGGAAAGGATCTCGATCCAATCCTTGTGTTTGTCGTCAAGACTTTCGCCTTGTATACCGTCGATTTTCAGAAATGCATCAAAAGCCATGTCCCGTCTCCTCTTGAATGATATTGTGTACTTACAAACTTAGAGATGCTTCGTACTCTTCTTCTCAACCTTTGGGCTGTGGTAACTTCGCTACCAGGCGCAGCGATACCGTTAACTCGTCCAACTGGAAGTGTGGCCGGAGGAAAGCCACCGCGGTATAAACGCCGGGCTTGCCGGCGACCTCCGCAACTTCGATGCGCGCCTCCCTCAGCGGAAACTTTGCCTTGGCATCTTGCCCCGCCGAATCGTCCAGTAATACGTAATGTGAGATCCAATTGTTGAGGAAGGACTGGCAATCCTCCCGCGACATGAAGGACCCGATTTTGTCGCGCATCATGACCTTCAAGAAATGCGCGAAACGCGAAACTGCAAACATGTATTGCAGTTGAGCCGAGAGTCTGGCATTCGCGTTGGCGTCGTCCGACAAATACTGCTTTGCCTTTTGGCAGGACTGAGCGCCGAAGAACACAGCCATGTCCGTGCCCTTGTGATGGCACAGCGGAATGAAGCCAAGCTTGGACAATTCCGCTTCACGGCGATCCGTGATCGCGAGCTCGGTAGGACACTTGAGTGCCACGTCACCATCGTCCGTCATGAAAGTGTGGGTGGGAAGGCCTTCCACCAACCCGCCGCCCTCGACGCCTCGAATAGCCGCGCACCATTCATGCAAGGCGAATGCATTGGTGAGCCGGGCGGCAAAGGCGTATGCGGCATTGCCCCACAAGTACTTCTTATGGTCGGTACCGTCCACGTTCTCTTCGAAGTTGAAGGCTTCAACGGTTATGGAGTCTTTCCCGTAGGGAGCCCGCATGAGAATATGAGGCATCGCCAGCCCGACGTAGCGTGAGTCCTCGCTTTCCCGGAAGGACTTCCAGCGTGCATAGAGGGCGTTGTCGAAGATCTTAGCCAGATCCCGGGGACCCGCCAGTTCCGTAAAGTCGTTCCAGCCGAACAGCTCGGCGCCGGCCGCGGTGATAAAAGGCGCGTGCGCGGCGGCGGCCACGTTCGACATTTTCTCAAGGATCTCCAGATCTTCGGGCCCTCTGCCAAAGTAGTAATCCCCCACCAGCACGCCGAAGGGTTGGCCGCCCAACGTGCCATATTCCTCTTCGTAGATCTTTTTGAAAACCTGGCTCTGATCGAACTCCGCGACGTTCCTAAGGTCGTTGAGGAGTTCTCTCCTGGTCACATTCATGACCTTGATCTTGAGCATGGTGGACGTTTCGCTCTGCTGGACCAGATAATTCAGGCCCCGCCAGGAGCCCTCGAGCTGCTGGAACTCGGGGGCGTGCATGATCTCGTTGAGCTGATTCGATAGAAGCTCATCGATTTGCGCGATGCGCGCCGTTAGCATGGCGTCGGTGTCTTTCGACACCACAACCTGATTCTTAAGAACCTCGGTCAGGAACGCGTTAATCCACTCTTTTCCCTGCTTCTTCTCCTCGTCGCTCTGCCCAAGCCTTCCCTCCTCAACAATGCGATCCAGAAGACTGCTTGCTGAGTCAGGCGTGGTCTCGGCCTGAACCGCTTGTTTGGCCGAAGACTTTGCATCGGTAGCCATGGTTTCTCGCTCCTTACTCCTTCTTGGATTGGCCGCTCTCCGAGTCCGCCGGGCCCTTCTCCGAGCCTAGTCCCTGCAGTGCTTCGGTGTTGCGAACTGCTTCCTGCAAAAGCTCTTCCAGTTTATCGTTGCCATAAAGGCTGCTCCGGAGATTGGACAGCTTTTGCCGCAACTCCATGAGCTGGCGTAGTGGATCAACCTGCTGAACCACATTCTGCGGCTCGAAGTCTGCCATCTTCTTGAATCGCAGCTCGACCCCCAGTTTACTCTCGTCGTTCTTCAGCGTGTTGTTCACTTTGAAGGCGATCCGGGGAGTCTGCTTGGCCATCACCTGATCGACGTTATCGCGGTCGATTTCGATGAACTTCCGGTCTTTGTACTTGGGCAGAGGCTTATCCGGCAGGCCGGAAAGGTCAGCGAAAACTCCCACAACGAAAGGTAACTCGCGCTTCTCGATCGCGCCGCCGGTCTCCACGTCGTAAGTAATGTGAACACGAGGGGGGCGTATCCTGCCCAGCTTTTTCTGAGTGCTTTCTCTCGAAGCCATCCTGTGTCCTCCTTATGAACAGGCAAATTTCCCTTGCCCGCGGTCAATCTCAATCCACGGTGTCCCAAGATATCACACTCCGGGGGGCACGTCCAGGGTCAATTCTGCAGTGTGCGCCCGGCGCCAGCCAGCAGGTTCTCTAGTACTTGCAACGGTATGGCAAATAAGGTTGGTTCGCTCTCAGCCGCATGACCTCGAGGGCGGGGATTTCCGTCAAAAGTTTCCATTGTTTGACCCCTTTTCCTACCGGCCATGTATCGATATGCGTGGGGGGTAGATTCGGCACAACCTTTACCAGCCGGTCTGGCCCCACGAGCGACCACGAGTCCCGGGCAAAGCCTTTGTGTTTCGTAATGAAGGCTGGCGTGGAATGGATGGACGGATCCCGCTGCCCGCTCCGAGGCCGGCCGCCCGTCCAATGGGTAAAGCCTCCCAACTCAAATTCATTGGGGTGGGGAAACCGCTGGAGAGTCCATACCACTGCTCCGTGGGTGAAATAACCGCTGGGTACGCCGAGCAGATCTTCCATCTCCACCGGCTTCGAGCCCAAGATATATTTCTCTTGCGTGATCCACCCGGATACGTTCGCCATAATGGCCGTTGTGCTACTGAGTTGCGCGCGCCGGACATTCCAAGCCGGTGAAAAAGTCCTTGTCGAACGCGGTATCGACTTTGCCGGGGAACTCAACTACTTGGATTTTGATGGGAGTACCATTATCGAGAATGGGTTGCGGCTGGCTCCCCCGGGTGGCGCGCTGGTTGACAAAACCAAAGCTGGCGGAACCCGCTGCACGATTTTCAGCGCTCTGCATCCAGCGGAAAAGTCCCCATACACCTTCGTACTTGGCAAAGGTGCTGCTATTGATATTGCCGCTCTGGAGCACACGCAAGTCTATACCCGGGTTCTGGCCTGGCCAGGAGTACTGCTTAACGCCGGTAGAGAATTCATCGCCGTCCACCGAGCCCGAAATCGATTGAATCCCCTGGCTGGCTTGCATGCTGAGCTTGAACTGCATTTGGGCACGATCTCCATCCGGGGGAAACAGCGCCTCGGTTATTCGAGCCATTCCATTGAAGAACCTCAAGAAGCGATCGCTCAGCTTGGTTTCAGCATCTGACTTTTGGGCCCATAGATGGCCGCGCAGCTCAAGCAGTTTCGCCGTTTGGTCTTTATGGAAGCTCCAAAACGCGCCGCTCGCGGGTGCGAACATCGCCTGGAACTGCGCGAGGTCTACTTCTTGATCCGCCTGAGGGTTGAACGGGAATTTGCGCAGCATGGGGCTCAGCTTTTTGCAGAGCTCGCGCAAAGCTCCATCCAGCTTGCCCTTGGCGACCTTTCCGAAATCGGTCACTACCAGCGGTTCGACTGCCCGTATGGGTTCTTCCAGAAACTTACTCACCGTTTCACCCACTGCATCGGGGCTGGAATCGAACTTGAGCGTAAGCTGTCTCGCCTCACGCAGCGCGGCCTGTACTTTCTCATTGGCCCGGTTATTCAGTTCGACGTTGCTTTGCGGATCGCTTTGCTGCGCCAAAGCGTTCATCGCAATCTGCAGATCTAACAAGGCGGATATGTAGCGGGTGTTCACATCGTCGGTGAGATGGTTACGATCGGGAGCTTTGAAGACCATCCTGGCAGGTTGGAAGACCTGCTCGATCTTCTCCGGCCCCAAGGTTTCTTCCGGCTGATTCTGCGGCACGACATTCCTGACGGCACTCGGAGCGCGTCCGCGAATTCTATCCAGGAGTCCCTGCTTACCTTTGCTTTCGAGCTTAGACACGAGACTTGAAGCGGGCGAGGTTTGCGGGAGCTTGGTATTCTCGGCAACCATTGCCAAAACCGCAAGTAACGGAGATCCGTTGCCACTCAACAGTTCCAGTTTGTGGGCGGCATCGGCGTCATCCCGATAGCGCTGGACATTGGTGTTCGCGAGAAAGCTCTTCCAGCGGTCGATATATGCTTTCACATACATGTTCATCAACCGCCGTTTGGTGTCGGAGCCCTGCAACAACCCAGTCGCGCTTTGAGCGTATCCCAATACGCAGGGATTCCCAACGCCGCCTTGGCCTTTGTTGGCGATCTTCTTCTGAACCAGGTCCCACCCGGCGGCCGTAAACGCAGCCGGGACCTCAGTTCCTCCACTAAGAACCAGAGCGTCGGGGCCTTTTTGGGAATAGTCGGAAAGCCTTGCAACGGCCGGTAATTCCTGATTTACTTCACTGATGATCTCCGCATACAATGGCTCGATTCCGCTGTATGCCAAAAGATAATTGCGCGCAGTCTTGACGGCCACGGGCGTGGACTGCAAATCCGAGTAGGGATCCCGTTTGGCGCGCAGTTCATCCACATAAAAGCTGAACTGGCGCTCGGCCTGTCCGGTTCCCTGCCAAGGGCCGACCACCCACCCCGCAAAATCGGAATCGGGAGAGCAGCGCCGTCCTTCTGGTGTGGTGATGGTAAGGTAACCCTTCAAGTCCGCATAAACACTTTGGTAATCGTGAGCCGGATCCTGAGAACGCGGCAGGCTGGCCAGCTTCGCCTCTGTATCGTGCACGATTTTATCGAGGAAGTACTCGCGAAATCTCTTGAAGTACACCTCGCATATGTTCCAGAAAACAGCGTTGCCGGCATACAGGCCAAAATCAAGCTTCCACGGCTTGCCGTGATCGCGATAGTCGGTAATCCTCTTGAGCACCACCCGGAGTTTCTCGATCTGATCGAGGTTGTCCGGTGTCGGGGCGCCGGCGTGGATCGGGGGCTTCGACTCCTCGCCGGCGGTCCTGGCTTCATGCAAAAGAGAGCGATTCCCGAACCACGAGACCGCAAACATGCCGGTCGCCACGAGACAAACAAGCATGATGGACGCAAAGGCGATCCGGCGATACAAGTCCAGCCTGCGGTCGACGAAGGCCCCGCCCACCCGGTCCCGATCGGAAACGATGGTCTGACGGAAAAGGTCCGCGACGAAGGACCAGACCTCGGTCAGCGCGGAAGTGTCGGATACCTGCTCCGGTTCTTGAATCCGGGCCTTTTGTAGCTCCTCGCGGCGAAACAGGCGGGTGGCCTCGCCAAACTTGTAACTTCCGGTCTGTCCAAGTTTTGCCCGGGAAGCGATGGCCTGTCCGGTAGGCACCTTGCGGGTTCCCATGAAATAAAAGCCACGCAGGAGCGGTCCAGGCTGCAACGGGTTGGGGCGGAAGATATCCACCAGAAATTGAACCAGCGTTCCGCGGATTCGCTTTAGCTCGCGCGGAAATTCATAGATGGAGGGTTTCTTGGCGCGATTCGTTTCACGGCGCAGGAAGGTCGCGCGGTGTTCGGCCAGCGAGTAATACAATCGGTTGAAAAACTCGGAGATTCGTTTGGTTTGAGCATCGGCATATACGTCCATTTGCCCGCGTCCGCCGATTGCGCTGATGGGGAGGGTGCATCCCAAAATCTGCCGTTCTTCCGTTTCTGTCACCCGGTAGAAATACTCGCCGAAGTAAGGCAGCACATCGCATTTGGTGAAGATGATATAGACTGGGAAATCCGCTCTCAGCGCTTCGCCGATGGTCCGGAGCCGCTCCTGGATTCGCCGGACTAACGCCGCTTGACGAGCGGCGTCGGGAACTCCCAGGAAGCCATCGATCGGACAGCAAAGGATCACCCCCTTGAATTGCGAATCCTGGTTCTGTCCCGAGAAGATTTTAGTCATCCAGGAGGTCCCGCGTTTACCGAGCAGCGTGGCAACCAGCCGCTGAAGCCGGCTTGGATCTTCGGAGAAAAACCGGCCGGAGGGTTCCGCGACGACAGATCCCCCGGCAAACCACAAGTTCAAGACTCGAGTGGGAACCACCGCTGAATCGCGAAACGCTTCTCCAGCCAACAACTCAGGAGACAGTTCGGAAGCTACGAACGCGCTGGTCTTCCCGCTTCCCTCGACCCCCAGCAAGAGGTACAGCGGAAGAGCCGTGACGGATGGCTGGACCTTGCTGTTCGCGAGCGTTGGGGACTTCGCCAGCCGGTCGTTCGCCTCGGCAATTATGGAAGCAATCGGTTCGAGATCTTCGTCCCGTGCAGGAGCGGCGCGCGCCGGTGGGGGCGCGGAGGGTTCCGGACTTGGCGTTGGCGCCGGCGGCGAGGCAAGCCGTGAAGTCAGCCTGGATATAAGTATATAAACGAAAAGCAGCGTAAGACCACAAACGGTCAGGATCAAACCGACGACGAACGGAGAATCGGGGAAGAACGCGTAGGCCATGAACCAAACGAGCACTGTGTAGGCGAGGAACACCAAAACCAGGATCAACAGCTTCCGTTTAGTCATAGGAAAGGGCGGTCATTAGGGAGCTACGAGAAGATTGAGCGCCTGACGAACCGAGGAGGCCGTTGAAATAAGGAACAGTTTTGGCGCGACCCAGCAAACCACGGCGAGCGCGACGGACGCCAGAGCACCCAGCTGAAGACTTCGGAGCACAGGGTCGACGGGGCGCAACCTTACTGGCTCTCCAAGTGGAATCGCGCCATCCGGGGAAAGCATATTTAGATCGGAAGAGCGTCGTGTAGGGAAAGAGTGTAGATCTCGGTGG
>OBLW0100002196.1_pt1 | contig 15836 bp, 16 predicted proteins | sample 1520161 | NCBI WGS metagenome assembly OBLW01 (sample SAMEA3539309, study PRJEB22396) | soil metagenome | biome: tundra; feature: field; material: soil | place: USA | collected 2010-05 | depth 0.15 m | reverse complement strand
GGCTTGGGATTAGCCCCTCATCTTAACATCGTTGCGAAGACGGACCGCAATCCGGTTAGAGGCTGGGTTGGGGAGTCCGCGGACTGGAGTGCAGTTCTCGCCCGCGCTTCAGCAGATACTGGTAGAGGGCTTCTCCAGGGTCATCCATCCGCCGGATATCGAGGCTCTGCAATTCACCGATCTCGGGGCAGATCTGGGAGGGAAGCGTGTCGTCCACCTGGAGCGGCAGGATGCGTTGATTGAATCGAGGATCCCTGGTGGCCGCGCGGCACTCGGCCTTGACCCAGTCGCTCTGCGCGGAGTTCTGGCTGACGGCCACCAGCACCCAATCGCACTTCAGCAGGCCTGCTTCAATAGCCTGGACATACTTCTCGCCGGGCGGGATATCGGCGGGCGAGTACCAGGTCTCGATGCCGTGTTGGGAAAGCGGCTGGCGGATGCCGCGCTCCACATAATCCACATCGAGGCGGTTATGGCTGACAAAGACGCGCATCGGCCGGTCTGGCTTCAGGCTCTTCAGGTGATAGTGGTTGTAATCGATGACCACGCTCTGGCCGTGCTTTCCTAACCTGAAGGGTTGGGGCCCCGCATACTCTTCCACGATGTCTCGAACGGCCCCCCACGTGTCGTTGTCCACCAGCACGCGACGGCCGTCGCGGGCCGCCGACTCGAAGGCGGACGCCAGATTGACCTTGACGCCAATGGCCGTGAAGTCACGGACCGCCGCGCTTCCGAAACTGCCCAAGGCGACGGGGCCCGTGGCGATGCCGATGCCGAGATCGAGAAAGCCCAGGTCCACGCTGCTGTCCTCGTTCCAAAGCCGCCGGAGACTATCGAAGCGCTCCAGCATGTCGAACGCGCACCGAACAGCCTGAACGGGCCCGGCGGCGCACCTGAATAACGCGAACACGGAGTCGCCCACAAACTTGTTAACGATGCCCCCGCGGCTGAGCACCCGGTCGGCCAGCATCGTGAACAGATCGTTCATGATCTGCTGAGTGCGTTCCGGTTCGGCCACCATCGATTGGCACAGTTGCGTGAAGCCGCGCATATCGGCGAACAGCAAGGTCAGGATCTCGCGCTGGGCGGGCCGATCCAGGCGCTCCTCCAGGTCTTCGGAACCGGGGCGGGAATACAGGCCCATGTGAGCCTTCATCTTCGCCATCCTCAAAGCATTGGCGATGGCGGTGGCGGCCAGGCCGCCCAGATGGGAAAGCAGCACCAGGTCGCGCGAATCATAGTCCGCGAAGTCACCCTCCGGCGACTGCTTGTTGAGAACCTGCAGCACGCCGATGCTCTTCCCGGAGAAGCGCAGGGGAACCGAGACGATGGAGTTGGACCGTTTTCCGGTCTGCTCATCGACCCCTTTGAAGTGCGCCGCATCGGCGGCCACGTCCAGCGAGCAATCGATCTCGCCGCTGCTAAACGCCTGGCCGGCTTTGCTAGCTGTGCCGGTAATGGGTATCCGCTGGCTGGAACGCTCGCCCCATTTTTCGAGCAGCTCGCCGGCCTTGGTACCACGCGCGGCGGCGAAGAAGAGGCCGGATCTTTCGGCGTCGTGCAGCAGTACGGCGCCATCGGGAGAGTTGGTCATGCCGCAGGCTTTCTCCAGAATCGCCTCGACCAGTTGCTCCTGATCGACCTGACTGGCCAGATCTCCGGCAGTCTCCAGGAGCGAGGTCAATTCTTCTTTGGACAGATCGCCGGAACCCATCATTGTTTCTGTGAGAGTACACCAACTCAGCCCCGTCCCGCAAACGGCATGGCGGTGGCCATCACGGTCATGAACGCCACATTGGCGTCCAGCGGAAGACTGGCCATATAGAGCACGGCATCGGCCACATGGCGAACGTCCATGCGCGGCTCCGCCATGCGGGAGCCGTCGGATTGCGGAACCCCGTCAGACATGCGCGCGGTCATGGCGGTGGCGGCATTGCCGATATCGATCTGGCCGCAGGCGATTTGGTACTTGCGGCCGTCGAGCGAAATGCACTTGGTTAAGCCGGTGATGGCGTGCTTGGTCGCCGTGTAGGGCGCCGAGTGCGGCCTGGGAGTGTGGGCGGATATCGACCCGTTGTTGATAATGCGGCCTCCAGGAGGATCTTGCGTCTTCATCATCCGGATGGCCTCTTGCGCGCAAAGGAACGCTCCGGTGATGTTCACGTCTACCACCGCCATCCACTGTTCGTAGGTGAGGTCTTCCATCGGGATGGCGGGCGCGCCTATCCCCGCATTATTAAACAGCAGATCCAGGCGCCCGAACTCCGCCCGAATCCTGGCGAAAAGCGCCCGCACGGAGCTGGGGTTGCCGACGTCGGTGGGAACGGGGAGCATGATGCCGGGCGAGGAGCGGCCCAATGCGGCGGTCTCTTCCAATGCGGCCGCGCGGCGCCCGGCCAGCGCCACGGAATATCCCGCGGATTGCAAAGCCAGACTGACCGCGCGGCCAATGCCGCTGCCGGCCCCGGTCACAAGCGCGATTCGGCCAGTGTCTGCCATCATTTTTCCTTGGCTTTGGCCGGAGACGAAAAAAACCTATAGCCGACCCCACGCACCGTGAGCAGGTGGCGGGGCTTGGTGGGGTCGTCTTCGATGTAACGGCGCAGGCGGACGATGAAGTTGTCGATGGCGCGGGTGTCGGTGTCTTCGTGCAGACCCCACACGTCTTCGAGCAGCGCCTTGCGGGATACCGGCTTGCCTTCATGCTGGACCAGGTAGGAAAGCACGTTGGCCTCCATCAGCGTCAGACGGAACACCTGGTCGCGGACGTGGAGTTCCAGGGCGTCGAAGTGCACCGACTTGTCGCCGAAGGTGAAAATTTCCTTCGGTCCGGGCTCCTCCGAAATGTTGCGCAGGCGGCCCTCCAGCCACTCGCGGCGGCGCAGCAGACCTCCGATGCGAGCGATCAGAATCGCCAACTCGAAGGGCTTCGTCAGGTAATCGTCGGCGCCCGCGGCGAAGCCTTGGAGGACGTCGTCCGGGTGGCCGCGGGCAGTTAAGATCAGGGTGGGCAGGAACTGGCCGGCCTGGCGCAGCTCGGAAATGACGGTAAAGCCGTCCTTGCCGGGGAGCATCACGTCGAGGACCATCGCGTCGAACTGGGGCGATGCGGACGTAACCGCTTCGATGGCGGCTTCGCCCGTCTCAGCCACCTGCACCGTGTAACCGTCGGCCTCCAGGTTGAAGCGCAACCCTTCGGCGAGGTGACGTTCGTCTTCTACCACCAAAATGCGGCTCATGGGCGAATGGGGAGTTGCATCACGAATGTGCTTCCGCGGCCGGGGCCGTCGCTTTCGGCCCAGGCCCGTCCGCCATGATGCCTGGCGACCGAACGGACGATGTACAGGCCCAATCCGGTTCCCTTGACGCGCGAGGCAAGCGGCCCCGGGATGCGATAGAACCGCTTGAAAACCTGCTTCAGCTCAGCCTTGGGAATGCCCGGGCCGGTGTCTCTCACCCGCACCGACACGAACTTGTCATCCACTTTGGCGGTCTCCACGGTGACGGCGATGTGGCCCCCGGAATACTTGATGGCGTTATCGATCAGGTTCGAAACCGCCGACCCCACTTCTTCCGGATCGCCCAGCGTAGCCACGGCGTCGCCCGGATGGTATTGCAACGCTTCCGGCGGCGCCTTATGGAGAATTCGCGCGCGATCCACGCAGGTCTCCACAAGCGCGTTCACGTCGATGCGGGTAAGATTGGCTTTCCGGCCCGACGCTCCCACCCGCCCCGTATGCAGAACCTGCTCGATGGTAGACAGCAAGCGATCGCTATCCTCCAGCATGATTCGATAGAACTCCCTGCGTTTGGCTTCCTCGACGGGGCGCGTCTGCAACGTCTCCAGGTAGAGATTGATGGAGGCGACCGGGGTTTTCAGCTCGTGCGTGACCGCGTTGATGAAGGCGTCGTGCTGCTCATTGCGGCGGATCTCCCGCACTACGAATATGGTGTTCAGCACCACGCCGGCGATGAGCACCGCCAGCAGCAGGACGCCGAGAAACAGCAGGAAGCCGTGGCGCCAGTCGAGCAGAACCCAGCCGATATAGAGCAGCAGGATGACCGAGATCAGCCCGGCGCCGAGCGCGATGAAGAGGGCGATGGATTTTCGCCGTCCGGCGAGTACCATGCTTTCAGCTTATTCCCAGTGAGGGGGTTGGCGCATCCACGCGCTAAGGATGCTAAAGATTGACAATCTCTGTTATTCTGGCTAGGCTATACACAAGGAGAACTTCAATGAACGTCTCCCTTACTCCCGAGCTTGAGAGGTTCGTCAGCGGCAAGGTGGAATCGGGCCGCTACAACTCCGCGAGTGAAGTTGTCCGGGAAGCTCTTAGGCTCTTGGAAGAACACGATTCGGCGCGGGCCGCTCAAATGGCGGAATTCAATGGCGAGCTCGGTCGCCGCCTCGCCGCCCTCGACCGCGGCGAAATCGTCGACCCGGCCGAGGCGCGTGCCCGCTTGCAGCGCAAGTCCGAGCAGCGGCGGAAGCGTAGCGCGTGACCGGATACGTTCTCGGCAAGGACGCGGAATTCGATCTCGGCGATATCTGGGAATACATCGCAGCGGACAGCGTTGACGCGGCCGACCGGTGGATTGCGAACTTGTTCGATGCGTTTGAAAGTCTCGGACACACGCCAGGGATGGGGCACAAGCGCGAGGACCTCCCACCCTATCCGGTTCTGTTCTGGCCCGTTGGCGCATACCTGATCATCTACCGCGCCGGTCGTCGTCCCATCGAAATTGTGGCCGTGACACAGGGCTCCCGCGACATCCCCACATTTCTGCGACGACGAATGGGCAACTAGCCCGCAGGCGCATGAACCGGCTCGCGGAGCCTGGTGATCCTACCTAGTCCTCGTCCTGTTGCGCCGATAACCGCGTCACCACCGACAGGTCTTCCAAGGTGGTGACATCGCCCGTGACGCCGTGCGCGGTCACGATTTCCCGGAGCAGCCGGCGCATGATTTTGCCGCTGCGGGTCTTGGGCAGCGCGTCGGTAAACCGGATCTGTTCCGGCCGGGCGAAGCCGCCGATTTCATGGGCCACCCATTTGCGCAAATCCTCGGCCAGTTGGCGTTCGTCCCACTTACCCGTCTTCAGGGTGACGAAGCAGGCCACGGCCTGGCCGGTGATTTCGTGGGGCTTTCCCACCACGGCCGCCTCCGCCACGGCGGGGTGGCGGACCAGCGCGGACTCCACCTCCATGGTGCTCAACCGGTGGCCGCTGACGTTCATGACGTCGTCCACGCGACCGAGAATCCAGAAATAGCCGTCCCCGTCGCGGCGGGCGGCGTCGCCCGTCATGTAGACGCCTTCTACCCGCTCCCAATACTGCGTGCGGTAGCGGTCCGGGTCGCGCCAGAGCGTGCGCGCGATGCTCGGCCATGGCCGCTTCACAATCAGAAATCCCTCGGCGTCGGGCGCCACGGGCTTGCCTGCCAGGTCCACCACCTCAGGCAGGATGCCGGGCATGGGCAGCGTACCCGAGCCCGGTTTTAGCGGAACCGCGCCCGGCATGGGTGCGATCATAATGGCGCCGGTCTCCGTCTGCCACCAGGTGTCCACGATGGGACAGCGCTCCTTGCCGATGGTCTTGTAATACCATTCCCACGCCGCCGGATTGATGGGTTCCCCGACCGACCCGAGCAGACGGAGGCTGGACATATCGTGCGCGTTGGGCCACTGGTCGCCCTGGCGGAGGAAGGCGCGAATGGCGGTCGGCGACGTGTAGAAAATATTGACGCGGTATTTCTCGATCAGCCGCCAGAAACGGTCCGGCCGCGGGAAATCGGGCGCGCCTTCGTACATCATGCTGGTGGCGCCGGCGGAAAGCGGGCCGTAGACGATGTAGCTGTGGCCAGTCACCCAGCCGATATCGGCCGTACACCAGTAGGTGTCTTCCTCGCGGAGGTCGAAGACCCACTGCATGGTCATGTGGACCTGAAGCAAGTACCCGCCCGTGGTGTGGACAATGCCTTTGGGCTTGCCGGTGGTTCCGGAGGTATAGAGGACGTAGAGTGGATGTTCGCTATCGAGCTGCTCGGCGGGACAATTCTCCGAGACGCCCTCATCGAGTTCGTGCCACCAGTGGTCCCGGCCGGGCTTCATTTCGATAGCGCCGCCGGTGCGCCGCAGCACGACGACATCCTTTACGGTCGGGCACTCCTGGAGCGCCTCGTCCACGGCATCCTTAAGGCGGACTTCCTTGCCGCGCCGCCACGCGCCGTCACAAGTGATCACCACTTGCGCTTCCAGGTCCTGGATTCGGGCCTTTATGGCCTCCGCGGAGAAACCGCCGAACACTACGCTGTGGATGATGCCGAGGCGCGCGCAGGCCAGCAGCGCCACGGGAAGCTCCGGGACCATGCCCATGTAGATGATGGCGCGGTCGCCGGCCTTGAGGCCGCGGCCCTTGAGCACGTTGGCGAAGCGCGAGACCAGACGGTGCAATTCCTGGTACGAAATCTGCCGCTGATCGCCCGGCTCGCCTTCCCAGATAATGGCCACCTTGTTCTTGCGCGGCGTCTCCAGGTGCCGGTCCAGGCAGTTATAAGAGACGTTGGTCTTGCCCCCGACGAACCACTTTACGAACGGAGGATTCCACTCGAATACGTGAGCCCATTTCTGAAACCAGAACAGTTCCTTTTCGGCCAGTTCCCCCCAAAACTCCTCGGGTGTTTCCGCGGCCTTCCGGCAAAGCTCGCGGTAGCTCTCCATGCCTTGTACATGAGCGCGTTGGACAAATTCCGGACTGGGCGGATAGAGGTTCGAGTCGGCCATGCAAGAATCTTACCAGATCGGAACCAGCCCGCCGCCTGGTGGAGCAGGCGAGTCTCACCCGCCCGCCGCTTTGATCTTGCCGCTCTTGATGGCCGCAACAAACGCGCGGTAATCCGTTTCGGTTTGGCCGGCATACTCCACGGCGAAATCCGCCAGGGCGTTGGCCATCTTTTCGCCCGTGCCGCAATACCCGCGAATCTGGCACGCATCCCCGGACCGGGCGTGCCCCCGCGCGAGCAACTCGCCGGCCACCAGCGCCAAACTCCTCAGCCCCCCGCCCCGCAACCGCTGGAGATCGATGCGGCCCTTATGATCGTTGAATTGCCGGACCAGGTACTCGTGCGGCCCGATGCTCGTCCAGCCCAACAGCAGGTCCGACAGCGGCTGAATGGCGCGTTGCCCTTGCGCCGCGCGCCGCCCCTGGTGCTGGCCGGCGGCGTCCGGCAGGAACTTCGCGTAAGCCGAAGCGACCTCCTGCTTGATCTGCAAAAACATGGGGTCTGCGGGGCCGTTCCCTTCGAACAGCATCACGTAGTCCCTCAGGCCCACGCTCCCGGTCCCGACCACCTTGAAGCCCACGTCGACGGTGCGGAACAGATCGAACAGGTGACGGCGGTCCGGCGCCAGGGTCTCGCGATACGCACTCAACGAGCCAAGGACTGCTTGCGCCGCTTTCCCCCGAATCCGCCAGAAAAGCGGCCGCCGATCGCGAAAACGGGGCTGTCCGTGACGGTCCGGTTCCGTGAACTTCTTCAACAGATCGAGCGGGCGTGCCCGTTCGGACTGCCGCAACGCGGCGTGGATTGGCGACACGCTCTCTTCGCGGTGTACCTGGCGCCGCGCAATCTCCAAGACCGGCAGCCGCGCGAACGCGCCCATGGAACGGCAATAACTTGCGGCGCAGGCCTCCGCCGCCGACCAGCACGCCGCGCGGTCATGGCCGGACTCCCGGCCGGCCAACACGATGCTCGCCGCCATCCGCTTCACGTCCCACTCCCATGGCCCGCGAATGGTCTCGTCGAAATCGTTCAAGTCGAAGACCAGCTTGCCGTCCGGAGCCGCGAACGATCCCAAATTCTGGACGTGCGCATCCCCACACAGTTGCACGCGCAGCCCCGAATTCGGCAGCCGGCCCAGATCCGCCGCCATGATCGACACCGCACCCCGAAAGAACGCGAACGGCGATTCCTGCATGCGTGCGTACTTGACGGGCAAGAGCTGGGGCAACCGCCCAGCGGCCGACGCCAGCAAGACGGCCATCGGATCGAACCGCCGGTGCTTGGGGCGTGCGTCCGCGTGCGCCTGGCGGCTCACAACATCCCGGCGCCGCTTGCCCTCCGCGATCCGTTCCTGGGCGCTTGCGCCCGCGGTGGTTTTCACCATAAGGCCCCTCCACTCGTGGCGCGGGCACTCCTGCCTGCCGGGTCGAGACTCGTCTCGACCCTTGTCCGCGCCACACTAGACGTAGTCGAAAAGCGTCATGAAGCCGAAATCCATGTGCACCTGCCCCCACTTTAGATCGATCACGCCAGCCCCTGCAAAAAGTAATTGAACTGCTTCTCTCGTCCCATAGTGGTACTCTCCCCGTGTCCCGGGAGCACCACCGTGTCGTCGGGCAGCGGCATCAACTTCTCATGGATCGAGCGCAGGATCTGGCGGCCGTCGCCGCCGGGGAGGTCGGTGCGGCCGATGCTGTCGCGGAATAGCGTGTCGCCCGCCACCAACTTTCGCTCTATCGGAATCCAAAGGCTGATGCTGCCTTGCGTGTGGCCGGGCGTGTGCAGCACGTGGAACTCCGTCGCGCCCACCACCAGTTTCCCGCCGTCCGTCGCGGCGACGTCGATCTCCACCGGCTCCGGCGTGCGCACTCCGATCCAGGTGGCCTGCACATCCATCATCTTCTGCAATGCGGCGTCTTCCTGGTTCATGTAAACCGGCGCGCCGGTGGCCCTTTTGAGCTTCGCGGCGCCGCCAATATGGTCGATGTGCGCATGCGTGATCACGATTGCCTTCACCGTCAGGCCGTGCCGCGCCACGATCTCCAACACGCTCGATATCTCGTCCCCGGGGTCCACCACCAGCGCCTCTCCCGACCGCTCGTCGCCGAAGATGGAGCAGTTGCATTGAAGCGGTCCCACGGGGAGGATTTCATGGATCATACGCCGATTGTATACTCACCTTATGTCCGACGCGTTATACGTGTTCATGCATTGGCTGCACATCTCCTCGGTGGCGGCGCTGGTTGGCGGGCTTCTTTACGCCCGCCTGGCGATGACGCCGGCGAGCGGGACCTTCGCGCCGGAAGCGCGCGAAACGCTAAACGAAAGGGCCGCCGCGGCCTTCCGTCCCATGGTCTTCGCAGCCATTGCCGGCCTGATAATCTCGGGCCTGTACAACATCCTGAGCTCTCCGGGCCATACGGTGCGCTACCACATTGTGTTGGGCATAAAGCTGCTGCTGGTGGCGCACGTGTTCGCCGCTGCCCTATTGATCGTCCGGCCGAACCACCCGCGGCGTGCGCGCCTGATGACAAGTGCGCTCCTCTCCGGGTTTGCGATCATCCTGATTTCGATGTATCTGCGGCGGATCTTCTAAACTGGAGAGATGAGCGAGGGTTACGATTCGCTGCGCGCCGGCGCCGCCTGGATAGACCTTTCGGCGCGAGGCCGGATTGTGGTACGCGGCCGCGACCGGGCGCGCCTGCTGCACAGTCTCACAAGCAACGATGTGAAGAAGCTGGCGGCGGGGGCGGGCTTCTATGCGTTCCTGCTCAACCCGCAAGGAAGGATCCAGGCCGACCTGCTGTTGTTTTGTTTTGAAGACCATTTTCTGATCGACGCCGAACCCGAGCTGCGCGAAAAGATCCAGGCGCATCTACGCCGCTATATCGTCGCCGACCAGGTGGAGCTTGAGGACGCCACCGCGCGGACCGACGAGATCGGCCTGGAAGGTCCGGGGGGCGCCGCCGTGCTGGCCGCCTTGGATGCGCCGGTTCCCCACGCGGACTATGCGCACATGCCCTGGGGAGCCGGCGCCGTGGCCAATGCGAGCCTCACGGGGCAGCCCGGTTTCCGCATCTTCTGTCCGGCGGAGGAGACGCCCGGGCTGATCCATCGATTCGAATCGGCCGGCGTCAAGCCCGCAAGCCCGGACGATTGCCGGGTCGTGCGCATCGAAAACGGCAAGCCCCGTTACGGCGAGGATATCTTAGAGACGTCGTTGCCTCAAGAGACGCAGCAGATGCACGCTGTGAGTTTCACCAAAGGCTGCTATGTGGGTCAGGAGATCGTGGAACGCATCCGCGCGCGCGGGCACGTCAACCGGAAGCTTCGGCTCGTAAACCTGCCGGGCATCGAACCCGCGGCGCCTGGATCGCCGATCCAGGTGGATGGAAAGCCGGCCGAAGTTACGTCCTCGGTCTATTCGCCGCAGGCAGAGAAAGCAATCGCTCTAGCCTACGTACGTGAGTAGGGGCGAGGCATTGCCTCGCCCGCTTCTTTTCGGCAACCGGCGCAAGAATTCGCCGCGGCGGCGGGCTACTTGGTAACCAGTTCTCCAGTGGTTGCATTCACGTACTGCGCGTAGCCTCCCGACTTGGCGTCTCCCCACATCAAGTACCAGACCGGCGCCGGGAACCGTGCCGCGGCTCCCAGTTGCATGGAGCACTTCTTGTCCGCGTGGTCCTTCAGCCAGTCGGCGGCCTTCGCCGCGGCGGTCTTGTAGGCGGCATCGGAGTCCACCGTGAAGTCGCTGTTCTGGAAGGGCATTGAGGCCTTGGTTGCGCCGCTCCAACCTTCCGCAACGTCGGCGGTCACTCCCTTTTGAATCGTTCCGGCATCGGCGATCGCGTATGTGAAATGACGCGCCTGCCGGAGGCTGGGTGAGGCGAAAACGGCGGTCCACAAAGCCGCCTTGCCATCTTCGTTCTTGAAGCCTGGCAGCTCGCCGCTCGACAGACTCAACGCCACAAGGTCGGTTGCCCAAGTGCGCGCGGGTTTATACATTTCGTAGAATGCCGTCTTGCCGCTAACCGGCCCGGCGGGCTTTGCGGGCTCCGTCTTGGCCGGCGGCGCCGTCGTGGCCGCTGGTTCGGGAGCCGACGAACATGCCGCCAGCGTCAAGGCCGCGGCGGCGACGGCAACCGTCTTTAAGAGGTATTTATCCATGTTTCCTCGCCACTCCATTGTAAGGCGGCGCGGGCCTGGACGCCAGTAGGGAAAAAGCACCATCAGGCGCGGAAATCCCTGTCACTTTTTCAACAGGTCCTCGAAAAAGCTCGCCGCGCGGGGGTCGCGGGACTGGCTCAGGCAGGACATCGCCTGCTTGCGCACCTCGGCGCTTTGGCTGGTCTTCGCAGTTTGGATCAGCAAAGGGATTCCCTCGGCATTGGGCAGAGACTGGAGCGCATTCACCGCCCGGCGCTGCACCTGGACGTCGGCGTCCTTTTGGATGGCCGCGACAATGGCATCTACCGCCTTCGGGTCGGGCTTGCGGGCAAGCGCCGAGACGGCTTGCGCCCGCATCCGGGGATTTCGGTCCTCGTGCGCGATGGAGATCAGCAAATCGGTTGCCGCCGGCGATTTGCCCGCGCCCAGTCCGGATATGGCGCGCTGTTCAACCGCTTCGGGTAATCCAGCCGCCAGCAGCCGCTGTAGCGTCTCGATGCGGCGGCCGTCGTTCGCAACCCCTAACCAGTAGACGGCGCGCTCGCGCAGGAATGCCGGCTGGGCTGGCCCGACCAGGCTTTCGAGCGCGGCGTCGGCGGAGGGATCGGCGTGCAGGGCCAGCGCTGTCAGGGCGTCATCGGCCGCTCGGCCGGGTCCCGCCGCCATCGCGCTCAGCATCGCGACACTCTCGGCGGGCCGGACGTCCGTAAGCCAGTGGACCGGGGCCCCGCCGCCATCGATCTCACAATCCGGCGAAATCGCCCGCACCCGCTCCACGGCGCCCGATTCCACGCGGAACAGAACCACCAGGTGATCCGGCGGCTCCAGGTGCACCACGCCCGGAGCCCACCACCCATTCGGGCTGACAAGCTCACATCCCAGGCTGTGCCCCTCCAGCACCGGTGCCGTGTAGCCAATCCAGGCGGGTTGCGGTTGCGCCGAAGCCAGCGTCTTGAACTCGCGCTCCAGCCCGGCGGCGGCGGAACGCGTATCCACCTGGGCGTTGACCAGCAGTTTTGGCTGTGCGGCCAGCGGCAGGGCGGCCGCGGCCAGCCAGAGCACGAGTCTCATTTCTTGAGAATCTCCATCAGGTAATCGGCTGCCTCGGGCGACTTCATGCGGCTCAGTTCGCCGACGATGTAGCGCACCATCTCGGGATCGTGCTCGGCGCGAGCCAGCGCCACCAACTGTTTGACGTTGCCTTGATTGGCGAACGAACCGGCGATGTTGCGCTTGACCTCCTTATCCTGTTCCGAGCCATAGATCCCAACCAGAGCGTCGTCCAGGCTTGGGTTCCTCAGAGAAGTCAGCCTGCGGACCGCGTCCCGCCGCAGATCCGCATCCTTTTCGGTCTTGGCGATCTGCAACAGGTGATCGCTGTCACGATTCGCGGTGAACGCATTCAAAACGGCGCGCTTGACGTTGACGTCGCTGCTGGCCCCGTAAATCTCCGAGAGGAGCTGCCCGTGGTTCGGCTGGTTCTGCGCGTCGCCTTTCCGCCCCCTAGTCATGCCCAGATAGTTGATGGCCTTTAATTGGAGATCGGGATTGCCCGAGCCGCGCGCCACAACCTCCAGCATCTGTTGCGCTTTGGGCGAATTGTTCTGGGCCAGGACGAATAGCGCCTGCTCCTTCAGCTTGGGCGACTGCGCACTCTTGAGCAGGCCATCGAGCGCCGTAAGGGCGCGGTCCGGGTCGGACTGCATCAAGCCGTTGAGCGCCATCAACTTCAGGTCCTCGTCGGACTGGCTGTCGGGCGAGACCGGCTGGCCGTTGGCCTGCTTGACTTCGAGTTCCAGCGCGTTGGCGTCGTCCAGCCAGCGGCTGGAGGCGTAGGACTTGCGCAGTTCTGCAATTGCGGCGAGGGCCTCATCGCGGCGACCTAACTTGTTCAGGGTGTATGCCTTCCAGTAGAGTGCGCCATCCTGGCGGCTGCCCGCCTGGGAAGCGGCCTGGGTGAAGTCCGCCAACGCTTCGTCCCAGCGATGCCGGTCCAGGGCGTTCTGGCCCCGGTCGTACAGGTTGTCCTGGTTCGCCTTACCAATCCCCCGGCCAATCCCCGGGCCGGGGAACTGCGTCTGGAGACGCATTTGCATATCCTGCTGCGCCAGCATCATTTTGTCCTGGGCTTCCGCCATCTTCTCCTGAACCTTTTCCTGGGCCTCCATCGCCTTCTCTTGAGCCTTTTCCTGCGCCTTCAAGGTGTCCTTCCCGAACTGGGGGGCCGGAGCCGGCGGCGCCGGCGCGACGGGCGGAACCGGCGCCACGCCCTGGGCCGCGGCAACGGCGGCCAGCAAGCATCCAATCGAAATCAGGGACCACATTCGAATCGTCATATCGATATTCCTCACAGTTTCCGGGGGGTGGCGGATTCGGCCGGCTCTTCCTCGCGCCGGACATTCGAACCGAGTACCCGTATCTTGAATAGAATTCCTTCGGCCTTGAGCCTCTCGCGCAGCTTGTCAAGCTCTTCCGGGGACATCCGCGATGGCTCGTGCGTAATATCCAGCAGCACGCGCTCGAGCTCGTCCAGTACCCCGGCGACAGCGGCATCGCCGGTACGCTCGGCGGTCTGGCGGTAGAGGCGCGTTTCCGACACCAGGCCATGGGCGCGCTCCTGCTCGGCGGAGATGTCCAGGGCGTTCTTGGGATTAGCGTTGGCCAGTTCGACGAGCACCATTTGCGACCGTTCCAGGTAGTCGCCCACGGCCACCAGCAGGACGCTTTCCCGCGCCTGCGAATCGGCCTCGGTCACCGGCGCGGCGCGCCGGCTCAGGGGATAATATCGCCCCGCCAGAAACGCCGCGGCCAGCAACCCGGCGAAAGCAGCCCCGGCCGCGGCCCAGCGCCAGGGAAACCGGGATGGCCATAGGTGGAAGACCCGCCGTGTCCCGGAAGGGCCGCCGGCCAGCCGACCCTCGATGCGCCGCCAGACCCGCGCGCCATACTCCGAGTCCCGCTCCGGCACAGGCAGCGTATCTACTACGTTGAGCGTTCGCTGGAGCGAACCGTAAAGCGCGCGGCATTCGGTACATTCGTCCAGGCGCCGGGCGGCGTCCGGCGATTCGCCCTCCTCGCCGTAGTAGTGCAGGATCAGTTCTTCTTCACTCAGGTGGTTGTGGTTCATTTCACGGGACTCACCGCGGGCTCCAGCGCCCGCCGCAGTTTCCGCACGGCGCGGAATATGCTGTGCTTGGCCGCGCCGGGCTGGCAACCCAATGCGTGGCTCACCTCTTCCAGGCCCATGCCTTCAAAGTGCCGTAGCACGAAGGCGGATCTCTCGATGTCGCTCAAGCGGCTCATGGCCGATGCCAGGCGCTCGCGGATCTCGCCGCTCAGGGCCAGGCGGTCGGGCGCCGGATCCGGTGAAGGCAGCGCGGCGATCGGGTCGTCCATTTCCGCATCGGCGGGCTGCATCTGTTCGGAGCGCCGCTTGCGAGCGCGGATGAGGTCGAGCGAACAGTTCACCGTAATGCGGTAAACCCAGCTACCGAAGGCGGCCTGATCGTCGAATGCTCCGAGCTGCCGGTAGGCGCGCAAGAAACTGTCTTGCACCACGTCCTCGGCATCCGATTCGTTACCTGTCATACGATACGCCAGACCGAACAGAGAACGGCTGTGGCGCTCCACCAGTACGCGGAACGCATCGGCATCGCCCTTGCGCGCCCTGCTGACAAGCGCTCGGTCGGTCGGCTCCATCCGGCTGTACATTAGACTGTAACCGCGGAAAGCGGTTAGCAAGAAGGTAGGGGTCGGGACACGCCCGACCCCCTCAAGGCAGGAAAAACGCGCGCTTCGACGCGACCTTTAGAACGTGTACAGCAGCGTTCCCGGCGCCGGTTCAGCCGGGGCGCCTGCGGTGACCGCGGCTTCGGTCTCCGGCGCGTTCAACTGGCGGTAGTAGATGCCCGTATCGCCAAGGTAGACTTCCAACTCCGAGGGACGCGGAAGCGACCCCTGGATCAGCGCCTCCGAGAGCGGGTCTTCGATGTACTTCTGCAAGGCGCGGCGTAACGGACGGGCGCCGTAACTGCGGTCGCCACAGGTCTTTTCGAGAATGTACTTGGCGGCGTCCGGGCCCAGGCGGAGCTTCACCTGCTTGGACACCAGATTCACGTTCACCTGCTCCACCAGCAGGTCGATAATCCGGATCAGGTCGTCGTCCGTGAGCGAGCTGAATAGGATCACGTCGTCCAGGCGGTTTAGGAACTCGGGGTTGAACGCCTTTTTCACCTCGGCGCGCACCAGCGCCTCCACCTTGTCGGCCACGCCTTCGCCCGCCGGCGCGGAGAATCCCAGGTTCCCGCGCTTTTCCAGGAAGCGCGCGCCCAGGTTCGAAGTCATGATGATGATGGTGTTCTTGAAGTCCACCTGATTGCCGAGTCCGTCGGTCAACTGGCCGTCCTCGAACACCTGCAACAGAATGTTGTAAATGTCCGGGTGGGCCTTCTCGATTTCATCGAGCAGGATGATGGAGTACGGATTGCGCTTCACCCGTTCGGTGAGTTGTCCGCCCTCCTCGTAGCCTACGTAACCGGGGGGCGATCCGATCAGCTTAGAAATGGCGTGCTTCTCCATGTATTCGGACATGTCGAAGCGTATCAGGCTCTTTTCGCTGCCGAACAGGAACGCAGCCAGGGCGCGCGCCACCTCGGTCTTGCCCACGCCGGTGGGACCCAGAAACAGGAAGGAGCCGGCCGGTCGGTTGGCCGATTTCAGCCCCGCGCGAGAGCGTCGGATGGCGCGAGCCAGCACACTGATCGCCTTTTCCTGGCTGACGATGCGCTTATGCAGCTCGTCCTCGATGCGCAGCAGCTTGGCAATCTCTTCCTCCTTGATGGAGGTCATGGGCACGCCGGTCCAGCGCGCCACCACGTCTTCGATGTC
>OBLW0100002195.1_pt1 | contig 15840 bp, 18 predicted proteins | sample 1520161 | NCBI WGS metagenome assembly OBLW01 (sample SAMEA3539309, study PRJEB22396) | soil metagenome | biome: tundra; feature: field; material: soil | place: USA | collected 2010-05 | depth 0.15 m | reverse complement strand
GTTTCCGTTGCTCATAATTTCCTCCTTGTCTGCAGTTTTACCAGGGAACGATGCCCTTGGCGTCCGAGAAGGTGCCGGTTGGACCTTCGCCAGCGAGCAGCGCCACGCGAATGATCTCCGCCGCCCCCTCGGGAATGGTCTGTGTCCCGCTATGTTGGTTGAGATCAGTTGCCGTGTAGCCGGGTGCCACCGAATTCACTTTGATCGACGTCTCACGCAGTTCCCAAGCAAGTTGCACGGTGAGCATATTGAGAGCTGCCTTCGATGCGGCGTAGCCTAAAAACTTCGCAGCGACGTGGGTCCATGCCGGATCGCCGCTCTTCGTCAGCGATCCGAGTCCGCTCGACACATTTACGATGCTTGCGGAAGGAGCCTTGCGCAACAGTGGAAGCATTGCTTGAGTTACCGCGACGGTGCCTAGAAAGTTTACGCGGAAGTCCCGCTCGATTGCATCGAGACTAACATTGGAAGGCAGGCCGTCACCCTGCGCGGCGATACCGGCGTTGTTGACCAGGACGTCGAGATGGCCGGAGCCGGCGTCGATATCCCTGGCGGCGGTGGCGATGGTGGCGGGATCATCCAGGTCGATGGGGAGATATCGTACATCGCCGCCTTCCTGTTTGATCTTGGTTGCCGCCTCTTCCCCGAGTGCCTTGTTGCGCGCGCCGAGGAGAACTGTATAACCTGACGCGGCAAGCTGGCGGGCGACTTCGAATCCGATGCCTTTGTTCGCCCCGGTGATGAGAGCAATTTTCTTGAGTGGGGTTTTCATGTTCATCTGCTTCCTGCCGCAGGCGCCAACTCGGTAGCGGCTTCGAAATAGGCCGGCCGGTCGATGTCTGAGATGAGTGAAGCATGCGTTGGACGCCATCCCAGTTCTTGCTGTGTCTGCGCGCTTGAGGCCGGGCAGTCAATACTTACGAAAGGCGATATCCAGCCGAAATGTTCCGCTGCTTCCTCCGGTGACTTGGAGACGAGTGGCACATTCAGGTGCCGGCCGATCACCTGAGCGATGTCTCGGAAGGGAACACCCTGATCGGCCACGGCATGATATCGACTACCAGCGGAACCCTTTTCAAGCGCCAACCTGTAGAGACGAGCAGCATCCAGCCGGTGCACAGCGGGCCAGTGATTGAGCCCGTCCCCCACGTATGCCGAAACGCCTTTTTCACGCGCAATGGCAAAAAGGCGCGGAACGAAGCCGTGATCGCCGTCTCCATGCACCGATGGCGGAAGCCGAACCACGGACACGCGCACGCCCTGTGACGCCAGCGCAAGCCCCGCCGCTTCCGACTTGCGGGGAAAATTGGGAACGGCCTCATCCTTCTCCGTTGCGAGGGAGCTCTCGCGTTGAAGGAGCAAGGTCCCGGAGGTGACGACGAGCGGGCGATCAGAGCCCGCGAGCGCCGTGCCGAGCGTCTCGATGGCGTGCCTATCCGCCTCCCCAGCGGCCGCGTAGTTCAAGAAGTCATGGATGAAGGCCGTGTGAATCACTCCATCCGAGTTGGCTGCTCCACTCCGCAAGCTGTCCAGGTCTTCGAGTGAACCGCGCAGCACATCGGCTCCTACCGCGGCAAGGGACGCAGCACCCTTATCCGAACGAGCCAGGCCGAGCACCTGATGGCCCGCGTTAATGAGTTCCGAAACAATGGCAGAGCCGATAAAGCCTGTAGCACCGGTGACAAAGATACGCATAACGTCTTGACCAGCCTTTCACGAATTTGATAAAACGGAGATAGCCTCCGCATATATAGAATACCGGAGGCTGTCTCCGGTTGCAAGTTTCTTTTTGATGGCCACGAAACGTTTACAATCTGCGGCACGAAAGCCACGCGCCGATGCGCAACGGAATCGCGACCGGGTTCTGGAGGTGGCGAGGGAGGCATTCACCCGGTTAGGTGCGGATGCCAGCCTGGACGACGTTGCCAAACAGGCCGGTGTAGGAGCGGGGACTTTGTACCGCCACTTTCCTACACGCGATGAACTTCTAAAGGCGGTTTACCGAAGTGAAGTAGAAAAGCTGGCCTCAGCCGAGCAGAAGTTTGCGGAGACGCTGCCCCCCATGGAAGCGCTGCGGGCCTGGATGCTGTTGTTCGTCGATTACATCGCGAAAAAGAAGATCATCGCGCCGGCGTTGAATAACCTGGTCGGAGGCCCCTCCAAGGTGTTCGAAGCTTCCCACGACCAGTTATGGGAAGCGATTCGTGCATTGGTGAAGCGTGCGATCAAGAGCGGCGATATACGCAAGGACCTGGATCCGGTTGATCTACTTCGGGCTCTTATCGGCGTAGCGAACGTGGCGACCAGCCCTGACTGGCAGCAAAGCGCCCGGAGATTGGTGGATATTCTCATCACTGGGTCGCGGCCGATCAAGTAGGTTCGTTTCTCCTTTTTCAAAACCGGTCACGATTGTGACTGGCGTGCGACTGTCCTCCCGCATAAACCGCGGCGCAGTTGGCGTTGAAGCCTTCCTTGACAGGCGGTACCGATGTTGTACCGATGCCCATTGGGCTTCGAAGCTATGCCGGGGAGCCAAGACTTCGAATTACCATCCGCACGTTTCTTCGCGACTGGCGTGTCTCTCCGGTTTCGCGAGAGAAACCTGGGCGTAGCCATGTTAATGCTTCCCGATGAGCCCTCTCTGCCCGTTTTTCTCCGCTTTCTCTTGTTGACAGGTCGCGTTTGTTGACAGGGGGTTAAGCTTGGGGTGCCTCTGTTTTCCATCCGCCGATTGTACTAGTCGTTGAGCTGGCGGAACGATTCTAGCGTCCACTCGTTGCGAGCCGTATTGCGCCGGAGTATGTAGAGATTGCGGTCATCCGCGCGCACTTTGAAGAACGTATCATCCGAACCGTGCCATTGGTCGAGTATTTCTTCGACCAGGTAATCGTGGTCATCGAGCTGAAAGCGCACCGGTCGCTCAGCCGCCTTCCGACCGGCACAGCACTCCACCCGCAGCTGCATCAGCTTTTCCTGATCTGTGATAGGAGCTCGTTATGACGCACTAGATCTTGAACGGAGCTGTGGAGTATTGCCAGCGTCCCTCCGTTCGAGATTGGCAGTGGCGACTCGGATGCACGTTTGGCACATGACCTCAGCAGACTCACGGGGCATCGCGGCCATCAGTACAAAATTGTCGTCGGGCCAAATTCCGCAGAGCGCAAATCGGTCCACCGCATTGCGCTTTAGATGAAGTTTTTTCAGCATTTTGCGCGCTCTCCCCAAACCATCATGTTTGAAATGCCGACACTCAAGGCCAAGCGCTCGCCTTGCTTGATCGAGACCACCCTCGGACCGTCGGGCGAAGCACTCGGCTGCTCGGCCACTGAAGGACTCTTTCTCCCAATACACCCCCCATATATGTATATAGCGTAAAGCGGGCGTGATTTGCCTCATGGATTCTCACGGAGCGGTGGCTCGATCCATCCGGGGATACAGAACGCATTTCGAGATATCTCGCTTGGCTGCCCAAGCAGCACATCGAAACAGAGAATCGTGACCCACGGATGAGCCTGTTTTCACGTTGCCGATTTTACCGAGGTAGTTTTCAAAACAATGGCTTACAGACTCTCTGTTGGCGCATGCCCATTTCTATTTCTTGTAATGTCGCTCTCGGGGAGCCAAATGATCAGTCCACCCGATAGTTAACATGGTGGGTTAAAAGCGGCAGCTCCTGGTATCCTACCCCCGTGAGCCGGTTCAGGGCCTCAGGGTCCCTTTGATCGCCCTCAATACCATGGCTCACCTCCCACAGCGCCAGCCACGTATTCACCGTAGAGACCATGCCCCCGCAACTGTTGGCGACTAATTCTGCTGGCGCGCCGGTACGCTGCTTCGTTCTGAGTTGCCGTCGCCAATGAAACGGTCTAGCCGGAAGGCGTTGGCGAATTTCTTAAATGACCGACCAGGTAATTCAAGAGCACTTTATAGCGAACCGGCAGGAAGGTGGGGAAGGGCCAGTGCGCCAAAGATCGCCAAACGAGAGATTGCCCGCCCCCGGGACGATTCGCGCGGTCGACCAAACCAGCGTAATACAGTTGGGCCGCCCAGATACGGCGCTTCATAACCCATCGCTCGAAGCCGCTTAACCCGGCGACCATGGTGCTCTCACAAACTTCGGGGATACCATCGAGGTTCTTCTTCAAGTCGTGACTAGCGCTCTGTGGCAGCACTCGATAGAACATCAACGGCTCGGAACAGGACGTAAAGGGATGGCGCAGCCGAAGCCGTACCCACATCTCCCAATCCTCGAAGCCGATAAGATCTTCCCGAAATGCGCCCACTTCGATCAGCGCGTCGCGTCGCGCCAACACCGTAGAAGCGCCGATGCCGTTGGTCCACCGCAGAGTGGGCCACACGGCTTTGGCATCGGGGCACGGGATGAACTTGCGTTCCCCGGAGCCCTCCCGAATCATCCAGTACGCGGTGTAATTCACGGCTGCGCCGGGGTGCCTCTCAATATTCGCCAGTTGGGCGCCAGTCTTCCCGGGGTCCCACCAGTCGTCTGCATCGAGGAATGCCAGCCACTCTCCCGACGCCGCCTGAACGCCTACGTTTCGAGCAGCGGCGATGCCCTTTCCGCCATTCATTCGCTCATCTAATAACCGTACGGGCTCACCGTAGCTCCTCACCAAGTCCTGAGTACCGTCGGTAGAGCCGCCATCGATCACCAGCACTTCGAGCACGGGATGTGTTTGCGCCAACGCACTGTCAATCGCCGCTCGGATATAGGGTGCGGCGTTCCGCGACGGAATTATGACCGACACCGTCGGGACGCCGGCTTTTCTGGAAGGGTGACTCCCCGGCGAGGCGCCTCTCATCGTCGACCTGCCTCCCGGTAGACCTTCTCGATGATCCCCAGGGCCGCCTGGGCGTCGCGAATGCCGGGAACAGGATCGCGATGCAGGCGGATGTCGTCGAGAAACTCGGAAAATTCCGTTTCCCACGAATTGTCGGCCGTGGGATATTCCCAAATGGTGGTTTCGGGCGGGCCCATTTCGGGAGACATCCGATAGCAGGCCAGCCGTTCCACGCCATAGCTGCCGCCCAGTCCCGAAATTTCGAGCTTGCCCGTGCGGCCGTAAATCTCGAGCGAGAACAGGTTCTTCCATTCAGTCCAGGTGGCGTGCAGGAAAGCGGTTTGCCCGCCGCGAGTAGTCAGGATGAGGAAGGCGTTGTCCTCCACCGGCATGTCCCAGAAATACGTGGCGATGTGCGCTTGCACGTTCTCGAATTCGCCCAAAAACCAGCGCGACAGATCGATCAAATGGATTCCCTGGTCGAGCAGTTCACCCCCGCCGGATACGCGCGGATCGGCGCGCCACTCGCGGTCATAACCGATTCGCCCGCCGTGACCATAACGCCCGCGGATGAACATCATTTCGCCCAAAACCCCCGAGTGAAAGATTTTCCGCGCTTCCCGGAACGCCCGGTGATAGCGATGGTTGAAGCCGACTCGCACGGCCACCGCGGTACGCTGAGCCTCGCTGAGGACGCCGTCCAGTTCCGACGCGCGGCGCGCGCCCGGCTTCTCGATCAGTACATGCTTTGCTGCCGCGGCAGCGGCCTTCGCGATCGGTGCAAGCTGGTCGTGAGTGACCGCAACGATCACGATGTCTACTTCGGAATGGTTTACGGCCGCGGCCCAATCGGCGACGGCTTCCGCTCCCGGGTACAGTGCCGCGAGCTTTTGCGCGCGGTCGAGCACGGTGTCGCAACAGACGCGGACGCGACAGCCGTTTAGAGCTTGAGCGCGCTTGCCCCCGATTAACCCACAGCCGATGATGGCGACCGCCGGCGGCTCATGCATCGGGCCACGCGATTCCACGGTCTGCGGGGACGATTCGGCGCAGTGTGTAAACGTCGCTCGAGCGAAGCACCGCGGCTTGGTCGTGGAGAGTGCGCCAAGGATCCCAAAGCGCGCTGATCAGCTTGCCGGTGATACCGGCGGATTGTTCAGAAGCCAGATAAACGGCTAGGTCGGCTGCGATTTGCGGGTCGGTGGCGCCGGAAGCTACTTGTTTGCGCACCTGTTCGTACTCCGCGGCGCCGGCCTGCTCCGTTCCGGCATTCAGGATCTCCTGCAGCATGGCAGTATTCATCGGCCCGGGCGCGATCGAGTTCACGCGGATGCCGAGATCCGCCACTTCGGCGGCAATGGTCTCGCTGAACTTCACCAATCCGCACTTGGCGGTGGCGTAAGCGGAGAAATTGGGCCGTAGTCCCGCGGCTCCGCCGCCGCTGAGATTCACGATGCGGCCGCCGCCGGTTTGGCGCATCCACATGATGGATAATTTGCAGAGCTCAGCCGGCGCCAGCAGATTGATCTGCATGGTTTCGCGCCAGGCCGCCCAGTCGTTATCCGCGATCGTGCCGATGGGTCCCTGGATTCCGGCGTTATTGATCAGGATATCGAGACGGGGCCAGAGGTGTTGGGCCTCCTTCAGAATGGCTTGCGACGCTGACGGGTCGCTGAGATCAATTGGAAAGGCGTGGGCTTGTTGTTGCGGGCGGCCGGTGGCCGTGAGGCGGTCGCGAAGTTCGTGCAGGGCGGATTGGGGCCGGTCGATGAGCAGGAGATCGGCGCCTTCCCGCCACATGGTTTCAGCGATGACGGCTCCGAGGCCTCGGGCGCATCCGGTGATGATGGCTGTCTGAGAATGGAGGGTCATTCGACGAAGTCTCATTGTCGCCGATTTGGGAATTCTTCTCTCGGCGGCAAAAACCATCCAGGGGCGTTCCATCCTCCAGATTTGAGAGTCAGCGTAGCAATCCATTGCAAGCCAACCGCGGCGTAAATCATAAGGACGGGCGCGATAGCATTCCGGAAACGTGCTGAGCCATAGAAGATCAGCGCGCTGGTCAGATTTCCCAAGACGAAGGCATGCATCGCAAGCCATCTTGAACCTGAATACGTCCGTCGCATCCTCCAGCACGCGCCCACGCCGAAGAAAATCAACAAACCGTAAGGCAGATACGTTACCGATTCGAGCAGAACAAAGTTTTTGTTCTTCGATTCCACGGCCGGCATTATGAACCTGCCAAGCTTATAACAGAACAGCAGCGGCATTTGGGACCAGTGGCTGCGGACCCATCGAAAGCCGAGCCGCCATTCCATCTGATCATGGCTGACTTCGTCCGGCTGAGCGTCGATCAGCGGCCGACCGGGTAACTTCGTCGTCGAGATCCAACTCCCGAGAAAGGCGCGATCGTGAAGTACGATATCGTTGTTCCCTCCATAGAATGTGGCGCCGCCATTGGTTGTGATCGACACCAGCTTGTGAAAGACTGCAACATTCCTCGCTGTCCAGGGAAGCACTACGCAAGCCCACGCGGCGCAGAGCAATGTGGTTCTTAGCAGGAACAATTTCGAAATCCGGCCCACGGAGCGCCATAGGACGAAAACGAGAAAAGGGCAAAATAGCATGGCGATGGGACGCGTAAGCGCGGCATAGCCGAAAAGCAATCCCGCCCATAATAAGGAAACGAACGAGGCGGTCCTCAAGTGAATCAGGAAGGCCCACAAGCTCAACGCGACACACAGTGCGAATAGCCCTTCTGAGAGGAAGATAGTCGCAAAATAGACGTGACCGAAATAAACCGCCAGGAGGAAGCCGGAAACTCTCGCTAGAGACTCTGGGAGTAATTCTCTAGCGAGGCAGTAGGTCGCCACGGCGGTCGCGGCTCCCAATAAGCAGAACAACAAATATGCCAACAGGTAATTGCTATAGGAATACCAATACAATAACGCCAGCACGAGAGGGAACCCAGGTGCGCGAAAAGCTGTCGGCTCGCCGGGGTGAATCACATAACCCCTCCCGGCTGCGAGGTTTTGAGCCAATGTGTTGAACTCTACAGCGTCTGCCCCCGCAGTCCCGGCCCCAGGAATATTCCGGACATCCCGTAGCGATAAGACGGCGCCGAATCGCAGCGACAAAGCAACACAAAAAAGCAGCGACGCAAATCGTCTAGTTGACAGAGTGCCTCACATTCTAACATTCAGGATCGTTTTGTTCGCCTTAGCTGCCGCTGTCTATCGGATGGTGGTGAGCGAGGCACTCCATGCAGATTTCGAAGGTTTCTTCGGCAACCTGGTCCCACCCGCGCTGAGAACGCTGAGAAATCCCCGGTTCGTCCCAGCGTCGCAACAATGCCTCGCCAAGAGCCCCGGCCAGCGCTTCCGAATCCTGGGGCGCCACAAGAATTCCGGATTCAGAATTCACCAGCTCCGGTATGCCGCCGACGTTCGTCGCCACCACGGGCCGGCCGCAGGCCAGCGCTTCGATCACCGAATTCGGGCAACCCTCGGCATAGCTGGGGAGGCAGAAGACATTGGCGGCGGCCAGCCAGGCGGCCACTTCCTGCGAACCGCGCCGTCCCAGGAAGCGAATGCGATCCTCAAGACCCGCGTCGATCGCGCGAGCTTCCAGTTCCGCCTGAAGCGCTCCTTCTCCGATGCAGAACAGTTGCAAGCTGGGATGGGAAACTCGCAAGCGCGTCACCGCATCAACCAGCTCCCTCAAACCTTTGGTGGGAGCGATCCAACCGACAAAAACGACGATTTCCGATTCCGCTTTCAGACCCAGCCCGGCGCGCGCCGCGGCACGATCGGCGAGACGAAATACCGAGGTGTCGCAGCCGTTTCGGATCGCTCTCGTTCGCTCCGGAGACGCACCCAGCCTGACCGCCTGCTCGCGCAGATGCTCGCTCACAGCCAAAACGAAGGAGGCTTCACGCAGAGCTTTTCGCGTCAGGAATGCGCTGATCCTGTCCGGGATACGGTTGATATCGGAACCGATGGCGCCCAGAATTACCGGAACGCCCAATCGCTTGCCTGCGGAGAGCGCGGCGTAGCCTTCCGGGTACACGTAATAGCTCAGAATCAGGTCAGGCTTGAACCGCTCCAGGTGTGGCAGCACGTAGTGGGCACACACCAGGCCGTTCAGAGGCCGGCTGACCAGCGGAAGCGCGGGATACTCAATGTATTCGGCGGGCACGTCTGGTGGGGAATAACTAGGGTCAGCCCGTACATAAGAGAAGTTGCGCGGTCGCCAGAAGAAGGGGTAGGCAGCGAACGGACAAAAAACCTGGATATCCATCCAGGAAGTCATCCGGCGGAGAGTCTGGTACGCGGAGTGCCCGCGATGCGGTTGGGCGCGGATCGGGAAGTATGAGCTGACGACGGCGAGTCGCGGCACGGCTAATTCCGGCCGAGCGCTTCAGCATAAACCGCTTGGTAGCTGCGCCACATTTGATCGAGGCTAAACTTCGCGATAGCTATTTCGCGCGCTTTTTTTCCCATGACCGCCAGATCGCAACTGGTGGCCGCCTTGTACATAGCCTCGGCAAGGTCGCTCGCGCTCCCCGGCCTGCACAGCACGGAAACGTCCCCCTCCGGGGCAACCTCGGACACGCCTCCGATGCGGGTTGAAACCACGGGAAGTCCGGCAGCCATCGCCTCCAGAATAACCAGCGGCAGGCCCTCGCTGGTGGAGGACATCACAAAGATGTCGAGTTCCTGCAGTACGTCTGCGATGTGATGATTGAGACCTTCGATGTGGATGCGGCCGTCCAGGCCTGCTTTTCGAGCCTGTTCCTTCAACTCGTCTGCGAGCGGCCCGCCACCCACAATGCGCAGTTCAGCATTGGGCAGCTTCCCGCTGAGTTGAGCGAACGCGTGGATCAGAATCGAGTGCGCTTTCACGGGCACCATGCGGCCGACCGCGCCAAAGCGGACTCGCGGCGAAGCGCTCATCGGCGCGGCCGGTTTTTCGAGAAACCCTCCCAGCTCGATTCCGTTTATGATTACCACCGATTTGCCGCCGGCGAGGCCACGTTGCTCCACCAGATAACGCCGGGAATCCTCACAAACGAACACGACGCGATCAGTCAACGGCATCACCGCCCGAAAATAGCGTTCCTGGTAGGCGCGGCCGAACGATGTCGCCGGTCCATGGCGCGTGTTCACTACTGCGGGAACTCGAGCCATCCTCGCCGCTACTGCACCATAGTGATGCACCCCCGGATTGTGAGTGTGCACCACGTCCGCCGCATCGCGCCGCAGTTGCCGCGCCAGCCTGAACAGCATCTTCACCGAAAAGCCCTGCTTTTTGTGAAATTCGGTCACCGGAATGCCCGCCGTGCGAGCGTCGTCCGCAAGCGGCCCGCCCGTGAACATGCAGTAAAGCATCGGGCTGTGGCCGGCCCTCTTCTGCGCCAGCGCGAGATCGACGGCGATTCGCTCGAGGCCCCCGGTCTCCAGCGTTTCTACTAGCTGAACTATTCGCATACGGGCTGAACGGGGCGATTCCCGTCGGGCTCAGATACTCACTGCCCCGAGGATACTCACTGCGCCGAGTCGGTCCCTTTCTGTTTCCCAGCAAAGATCGCTTTTTTTCGCCGCGCCAGGAACGAAAAGGAAGATTTCCTCACGCTAGCAGGAAGATGCGCGTACGCCACGTGCATGAGCACCAGCGCCAGAGCTCCCGTGAACCCTCGATATCCCGTGCGATGGCGAAACACGATCTTCACGGCGGATAGCACGTTCTTGCGCTGCTGCTGAAACGACCCGCCGCCGCTCCAGAGCGTATATCGCGCGAATACTTCCGGAAAATTGTAAAGCTTCCCGAGCCGGCCGAACCGAAGCCAGATATCCCAGTCCTGGTAGCCGGCCAGCGACTCGTCGTAGTACCCGATCCCTTCGCCGAGCGAGCGCCTGAACATAGTTGTCGAGTGGGTCATGGGATTCGCGTACAGCGCACGGGACCGGATCTCGTCGTCCTGTTCGGGTTTCAGATACGACATTTGGATGTTCTCGTCTTCGTCGACAACAGTCATACCGCCGCCGCAAGCGGCATAATCGGGATGGCTTTCGAGGAACGCCACCTGCTTTCGGAGCTTGTCGGCCACCACCCAGTAATCGTCGTCATCGAGAATGGCAACATACTGGCCACGGGCACGCGCAAGGCCGTAATTACAGGCGTTCGCGATGTTGCCGCCGCGGTCGCGGTGGAAGTAGCGAATTCGCGGGTCGCGCTTCACCCACTGCTCCATGACTCGCGCCGTTTGCTGGTTCGGCCCATCCTGGACGACGATCAGCTCCCAATCCTCAAGGCTCTGGCGAATGACGCTCTGAATGGCGCGACCCAGGAATTGTGGGCGGTCGCAGGTCAACATCAGGACGCTGACCTGAGGGGATCCCGAAACAGGCGCACTCGAGTCAGAACTATAACTGACGGTCCCGGTCATGATCGACTTGAAGCCACTGAAGCAATTTGGGTGCCAACCCAACCCATGATAACAACAGTCGGGCCAAGTGACCCTGCTGAGGCGTTGCCCTGTTGTGGGTTGGACTCTTTTCATGCGCCCACGATGGTCTGAGACGCAAGCCGCGTTTAGAGCCGTGAATCGTGGTTCGAATCCATGGCGGGGAGCCAGCCATTTTGGTTCGAAAAGTCTCTCCCCGTTATTCAACGCGAACCTTACACAATAGCGGCATTCCGGCGGGTTTTTGGCGACGTGGGCGTCTCTCCGAGGTACTGAAACAAGCAAGCATGCACTCGGAGATCCCGAAATAGCGCGAGCGTCTCCGTTTTCCATTTAGGGCCACCCCGTTATTTAATACCCTCCAAGTGATGTGACCGGTCCGTGACGTCACTTGCTGATAGCGACGTGATCGAGTTGACCAGCGACAGCGAGCAGGCGCCGATCAAGACGTTGGAGCTTACGTCGGGCGTTTTGATCCGAAAGGCCGCGCCGGTACATTTCCAGGAGGTGGCGTGTAGCGGCCAGTGCTTGATGGATTCCTGTGGAGCCTTATCGCATTGCTATTGCTGTTATTGCGGCTGCATAGTTAAAGAAAAGTGCTCGAATTACCGAAGTGTAACTTATGGTGGGAAGTACGCTTGGTTGCGCGGTCTGCATCGCGATGTCGGCGGCCAGCCTGAGCCAGGCTGGCGACATCCAGGGAACCATTGTCGTGCAGCGCAAGCTTACCAAACGGCGCGTCACGGCGTCCTTGGGCGCCTACGACCGGGGACCCGCGGTCGACCTGAAGAAGGATTTCGGCGAAGATGTGCTGGCCTTTGAGCGCGAGCACGTGGTCGTCTATCTGGAAGGCGATCTGCCGTCCCAGACCGGCGCGATCACAGCCGAGATCGCGCAGGAGAACCGCCGCTTTGTCCCCGACACCCTGTGGATCCCCGCGGGTTCCACCGTCTCCTTCCCCAACCTCGATCCGATTTTTCACAACGTCTTTTCGCTATCGAAGCCCAAAGAGTTCGATCTCGGTAATTATCCCAAGGACCACACGCGCACCGTGGTCTTCCAGAAGCCGGGCGTCGTATTCGTGAACTGCCATCTGCACCCGAACATGTCCGCGGCGATCGTCATCAGCCCGAATCGCTGGGGTGTCAAGGCCGGTCCGGACGGAAAATTCACGCTCGCCGCCGTGCCGCCCGGCTCCTACACCATCGTTGCGTGGCACAAGACCGCGGGTTTTTTCCGCCAGCGCGTCACGGTCGCGGATAAGTCTGTTGCGGTGGAGTTTTTTATTCCCCTCGGCGAAGCACCCGCGCCGCGCGAGAACTGACCCATGCGCTTCGCGACTCGCACCTTTCTGTTGTCGTTTGTGCCCATATCCCTGCTGCTGCTGGGCTGTTTCTGGGCGGTGCAGATCCTGGTGCAGCGCGCGGTGCGCGATCAGTTGCAGGCGTCGCTCCGTCAGACCCATGAATCCATCGCTCGGATGCAGTTGAAGAATGAAGCCAAGGACGGCCGGTTTCTTCGCATTCTGGGCGAGAACGCGACGCTCAAAGCAGGACTTCAACTGCTGCTGGCGGCGCACAACAGCCGCGACGCGCGCATCACGGTGGAGGACCAGCTGCGCGAAATGAGCGAACAACTGGATTTCGATCTTCTGATGATCTCGGATCCGGCGGGCAATCCGCTGGCGGGCGTGTTCCGGGTTGCGGATCAGCTCGCCGCGATCGATTTTCCCCGCATTCATCCACCGCTCCGGGGATTGTTGACGCTTGGCCGGTCGGCCTATCAGATCGCTTCGACGTCGATTGATCAGGGTGAGGAAAACCTCGGAACGCTATCGGTGGGTGAGCGGCTCGATTTTTCTGGCTTCAGCACGCCGGTGGCTCTGGAACACAACGGAGAGCCGGTTGAGTCGACTCTGCCCGGCATTTCGCTCGCCGAAGTCCAGGCTGGCCTCAAGGGCTGTGGCAAGACCGCGGAGTGCGAAGTGCCGCTGCGCGGCGACACCTACCTTTCGGCGTCGATGAAGAGCTTGTCTTTTGGCGACGGCTATTCGATTCGCACCTTTCAAAATCTGGACGCGGCCGATCGGCCCGTACGGAACATCCTGCGCACCGTATTTCTGCTCGCGGGAGTCGGCGCGCTGCTTGCCGCGGTGATTCTGAGCGCCCTGTCGTCGCGTTCGATCGTGGAACCGATCCGGGCGGTGGTGGAGCGGTTGCGCGAGAGCGAAAAAACGGGAGTGCTTCCGGAGTTCCGCGCGCTGGCCACCTCGATTCAGGAGATCGGTGAACTGACGGAAAGCTTCAATCATGCCGGCGCGGCGATTCGAGAGGGCCGGCGTACGCTACAGCATGCCTATGTGGAATTCGTCGGCTCTCTGGCGAGCGCGCTCGACGCGCGCGATCCCTACACCGCGGGCCACAGCCGCCGTGTCAGCGACTATTCGCTTGCCATCGGACGGCAACTGAGCCTGACTTCGGAACAACTCGATGAACTGCGCATCGGCGCCCTGCTCCACGATATTGGCAAGATCGGAATTCCGGACAAAATCCTGCAAAAGGTCGACGCGCTGACCAAAGAAGAGTTCGCGCTCCTGCGTCAACATCCGACCATCGGCCGCAGGATACTGGAAGGCGTCAAGGGGTTTCATCCCTACCTGCCCGTAGTCGAGCTGCATCATGAAAACTGGAACGGGAAAGGCTATCCGCTCGGTTTGGAGGAGGACACGACGCCGCTCCAGGCACGAATCGTGAAACTCGCCGACGCCTATGACGCGATGACCTCGGATCGTCCATACCGGCCTGGGATGAGCGACGCCGAAGCCGTGCGCCGCCTGGAAGAAGCGTCGGGCACCGAATTCGACCCCGTAATCGTGAAGGCTTTCGTCGCGACCGGCGTGCACGCCGAGCAAGAACCGGACGAACTCCGGTCCCTCCGGACTCTCGGAGCCGCGGTCGAAAGCGATTCGCCGCAAACACTGACGGCCAAGGAATTACCAAAATGAAGCCTTCCGCGCCGCTGCTGCTAAGCACGCTGTTCGGCGCAGTCTGCGGCCTGCATGCGCAGGAAGCCACATCCGGCTTCGACCTCCGTACAACCATCACCGGCCAGGGCGTGTATTCGCCCGAGCTCACCGAACCGCCGCGGTCCGGAGGGACGATTCTCGGCGGTGCGCGCGTCATGCTCTATCCCACCTGGAAGCTGAACAACCACTGGACGATAACGGCGTCGCTCCAGGCTTATACGCGGCCTTTTTTCGAATCGCAATTCTCGGAGCAAGGCTACGGCGTGACAACCGACGTACTACAGGCGAGCCTCAATTACACGCGGTTTTGGAATCGAGCCTCGATAAATGTGCGCGTGGGGCAGCTCTCCTCCACGTTCGGATCGTTTCTGCTGCGCTATGACGACGCCGTGAATCCGCTGCCCGGCATACCGGAGGGTTATGGTTACTATGCTCCGATCTCTCCGCTAGGGCTTGCAGGCGCCGAGATCAACGCCACCGCCGGACGCTTCGATGGACGCGCGCAGTTCGTCAATTCGTCCCCGGCGAATCCGCGCGGGATCACCCAACCGGATCAATACGGCACCTGGGCCGGAGGCGCGGGCTACACCATCAGGCAGGGCTTTCGCGTCGGCGGATCGACGTATTATGGGCCTTATCTCGATCGCCAGTACCCTTACTATTTCCCCGGCGAGGAGGAACCACGCAAGCTTCCAGCAACCGCCCTCGGACTCGATGTGCAGTTCGCGCAGGGTCCTTGGAATGTGTACGGCGAGTGGCAGCACTTCCGCATGGACTATACCGTGATCCCCACATTCACCGAGCACACTGGCTACGGCGAGCTGCGACGCGTGCTGAATCCGCGCTGGTTTCTGGCGGCGCGAATCGAGTATGTCCGTTCCAATTCATTCACCGGCTATCAGCGTTACGAGGTGGGCGCCGGCTATCGCCCGAACCGTCTGCAACTAGCCAAAATCAGTTACGGAATCGAACAGGGACCGGGTCAAGGCGCGATCAGCGGCGTCTTGACGGTACAGTTTGTCACTTCGCTCGATCTCTTCTCGGCCGCGCGCCACTGAACTGCGGCGGGGACGCCTCGTCCGGCAATCGCTGAACCGTTGCGCTTGAGCTCGGCATCGCGCTACCTTACTCTTGGCTTATATGGTTGTATCGGCAGCCCCCAATGGGAAGGGTCAGCCACTCGGCTTGGAAATGTTGGCTGCCCTACGTATCTGTTCGTAGTCTGTGCGCTTACATCCGCAGCAGCTTATTGGCTAGGGCGACGATGACCACGTTCTGGTGAGCGCGATTCAGCAGTTGACCCAGCCAGCTGCTCAGTGGACGTTGGTTTTGTCCGGTCCTATAAAAAAGGACCCCAACCCGCCAATTGCCCTGATCCGATGTGTACGCGATCGGGTCTTTTACGCCGCGAGTCCCCCGCCTGGGGCCAGTTCGAATCCATGATGGGTCCCCAGAAACATTAAGACATCTTGAGAGAGAAAGTTGTAAAACCGTGTTTTTGGGGAGCCAATACATTCAGATCCTGTCTTTGCTCTCTCGAAGTTGACCGT
>OBLW0100002194.1_pt1 | contig 15846 bp, 12 predicted proteins | sample 1520161 | NCBI WGS metagenome assembly OBLW01 (sample SAMEA3539309, study PRJEB22396) | soil metagenome | biome: tundra; feature: field; material: soil | place: USA | collected 2010-05 | depth 0.15 m | reverse complement strand
AAGGGAGAAATTCGAACCCGGCCATGTGAGCCTGTGCCCAGCCCGGTCCTCACCGAGGGGCAGGCTTAGGGAACCCGCGGGCAGGGGTGGGGAATCCACGGCTGCGAAGAAGGTTGGTCCGAAACAAGCGGCCAAGAAAGGCCCGGCCAAGAAAGTTGCGCCTAGGCGCGGCGCAAAGAGGGCCGCTTCCAAGAAAGCAGTTAAGAAGGTCACGAGGAAGGTTGCGCCCACGAGGGCCAAAGGCAAGAAGTAGATCACAATTCTCGCATCCAGCACGCCAATCTCGGGGCCGATGTCGAACTGTTTAGCGGCCACGTTGCCCCCGCGGGCGCGGGCGGCCGGGATGCGAAAAGATTGCGGTACAGGCGGACGATCGGGATCAGCGTCCGAGAGCTTCGGGCCAGGTTGCGGCTGCGGGCTGGCGGTTTGTAGCTACCGATAGCGGATATCGCCGCGCTTCCCGCCCACGTCCAGCCCGGCCGCTCTGGCCGGGCTGGACGTGCGCGAAAAGCCCGGCGTTATGCCGCGTTATCGGTAGCTATTTCGGGTTCGGCTCTGCCCCTGGAATACGAAGCGTGGAGGTTGTCGAGCGAGCGGTAGCCGGCGCGCTTGCATTCGAATGTGACCGTAGAGAGGCTGGCGGGCGAGCATCTCAGTACTTCAGCGGATTCGCGCATCACTCGCCCGCACTTTTCCCGTCCAGCCGGGCGCGAACCTCGGCCTCATTCAACAGCCGGTTCCGAAGGTCCGCCGGAATGCGGAACATATCCTTCCGCGTGAGCGGGGTAGCCTGAACGTCCGCGTGTTTGGGCTTAAAGCCGAGTATTCCGCATCGCTCGATCGCGGTGAGGATGCCTTGCGCGCGCACAATAGCGGCGCCCAGGAAAGCGGTATCGCTAGCGAACGAGAGAAACCACCACCGCGGGTAGCACCTGCGCTCCTCAGCGATCTGGGCAGCTCGTCGGCTGATTCGCTGAAGCTCACTCCGGTTTGCGGCAAGCCAACAAGCCCAGTTTTCTCCAGTGAATGAGCCTGGCACGAGGCGTGGAACCTATGTCACCATATCTTCAGAATGCGGAGACGAGAATTGCTTGCGATTGCGGGGATCACCCTTGCGAGCCGGCGCTTCGCAGAAAGCAAGCCGGCTGCGGTCGGCCGAGTTTTCAACGTTCGAGACTATGGCGCCGCCGGAGACGGCAAGACCAAGGACACCGAAGCCATCGGGCGCGCGGTGGACGAGTGCGCCAAGGCAGGCGGCGGAACGGTGTATCTGCCGCCCGGCACGTATCTCTCGGGCACCGTGGTTCTGAAGGAGAATGTGACGTTCGAGCTGGAAGGCGGCGCGACCCTGCTGGGCAGCACGAACTTGGCCGACTATCCGCCGCAAAGCGGTCCGCCGCTGACAGGGGACGCCAATGCCAAGCACCTGCTGTTTGCGAGGGATGCGGCCAACGTAACAGTCTGCGGTTCGGGCAAGATCGACGGGCAAGGGAGGGCCTTTTGGGAGCCGAGCAATCGCCCCCAACCTAAACCCGAGGACGCCTGGCGCGACGTGGCCACCTATGATTGGAAACCGCTGGACCGGCCATCGCCGATGGTGGAGTTTTTCAATTGTTCGAATCTGCGCATCGAGAATGTCACTCTGGCAAACTCCTCGGGGTGGACGTTGCGGCCGGTGGAATGTGACACGGTGTTGATCTCCGGCGTCAAGATCCGCAACCCCGTGATCGGTCCGAATACGGACGGAATCGATCCCACGTGCTGCCGGAACGTGTTCATCGCCGACTGCGACATTAAAACCGGAGACGACGCCATCTGTCTCAAGAGCGAATCGCCGTACGGGAAGATGGGGGTCACGAAGAACATCACCATCACCAATTGCGCGCTGACCTGCTGCTGTAATGGGCTGAAATTCGGCACTGCGACTAGGGGCGGCTTCGAGAATGTGACGTTTTCCAACTCGGTGATCTATAACGAGGACGTTCCGCTAAACGCGCGCGTGATCTCGGGCATCGCGATCGAGATGGTGGACGGCGGCTGGGTGGAGGGCGTTGTGGTGTCGAACATCCGCATGCAACGGGTGCGAACCCCCATCTTCATCCGGCTGGGCAATCGCGGCGGCGGCCAACGAACGCCGACGCCGGGGCGCCTGCGGGGCGTCAGCATCAATAACCTACGTGCGACCGGCGCCATCCTGACTTCCTCAATTACCGGGCTGCCCGGTCACGATATAGAGGATGTGGCCTTGACGGACATACGGATCGAGACCGAGGAGGGTGGGAAGGCGGCGTGGATCGGGGACGTGCCCGAACTGCCGGCGAGCTACCCGGAAGCGCGCATGTTCGGCCGGTTGCCGGCGTGGGGACTCTACTGCCGGCACGTGCGCGACCTCAAGCTCGACAACATCCGACTGGCAGCGGCGGCGCCGGACGAGCGGCCGGCGATTCATTGTGAGGACGCGAAAGAACTCCGCGTAGATCGCATAGAGGCCACGGCGTCGGCTTCTTCTCAGCCATTGATTCGGCTTGTCAATGTGCAAGGAGGGCTCCTGACGGGGTGTGCCGCACCGGTCGGCGCTGCGGTTGCGGTAGAGATCTCCGGCGCCACGGCAGCTGAGATCCGCGCAGTGGGAAACGACTTCAGCCGGGCACAAAGGGCTTTCGAGTTCCAGGACGGGGCACAAGCGAACGCACTCACCGAAGCGGATAACCTACTCCCAAAGCAATGAGAGAGGTCGCGCACCAAGTGACAGCCTGACGGCCAAGCGCGATGGGTGGCGGCTTACGGGAACGGTCCCAAAGGACTGTTGCCCACAACCAACAGCGGAGCTACTGACCAGCGGCCCCCGTCCCGGCTTGAGCGGGAGCCGAGGCCGTTTTCTTTGCCGCCTTCTCGACCGCCACCTTCTTCCGGGCAGGTACGGCTTTCTTCGCGGCAGCTTTCGCAGCAGCCTTCTGTAGCCGCCAACGCTTCTTAGTGGCCGCAATGATTCTTGCCATGCCTTCTTTGCTGATCCTGCGTTTCGCCTTCGGCGCTTCCGGCGTGGCTGACGCTGACGGCTCAGACTCTCCCCGGATCTTTGCCCATCGACGTTGTTGGGCTTCCTTCATCCGCCTTCGAGCGGCTGCGGAGAGTTTCTTGCGCTTCCTGGTGGTTGCTTCGGGTGCGGCGGCGTCTTTGGGTGGGCCACCGGGGAGCATGGCACGAAGCTCAGCTATCTTTTGGTCGATGCGGGCCTTTTGCGACTCGTAGCCTTCAACGGCGGCCACGATCAGCTCAGGTGTCAGTCTTGGTGCTGGCATGCGAGTTTTTGCAGTCCTTTCGCTGCTGGTGCGGCTCTCCCGTGGCCTTGGCGTCGAAAGATGGCTAATCGTTCATATATTGACATTGTTCACGTAACGTGTACAATATATTTTTGTGGACAAGAACGCCTATCCCGAGGAAATCCTCGACTCCGCATTGCTGGCCTTAAATCGTGCCGCCGGCTTGAGCGCCGTCGTTACGGCAGAGCCGCACTTCGAAGATCCTGGCGTCGATGCAGTCGTAGATCCGAATTGATCAAGGTGACAGGATCTTTGTGGCTGAAGTCAAAGCCGTCGACCGGTTCCAAACCCCGGCACAGGTCAAAGCACAGTTGGCGCGCTATGCCGAACTCCCTCTGCTTGTCGCCCCGTTCATCAGCACGGAGACTGCGGAGCGCTGCCGCAACCTTCATCTGTCCTTCATAGATACCGCCGGCAACGCTTACCTGGAAGCTCCGGGCCTGTACGTTTACGTCACGGGACAGCCACGTCCTAGAGAGGTCGGGGAATCCCGATTTCGCGCCGTCGGGGCCGCAGGCCTTCAGGTCACCTTCGCGCTGCTATCTCGTCCCACGCTCGTTCAGGCCCCGTATCGAGAGATCGCGCGGGCGTCGGCGACGGCCCTCGGGAGCCTCACTCACGTCATGAGAGATCTCGAAGCGCGTGGGTACTTGACGGGAGATCGACCTCGCCGTTTGCTCGATCCGCGCCGGCTTCTAGAGGAATGGGTCACTCACTACCCTATCGCTCTCCGCCCCAAGCTTCACCCAAGGCGATTCGAGGCGCCGCAGGAACTTCTTGCGCAAACAGATCTCAGCTCGCTACAAGCCTACTGGGGCGGTGAGCGCGCTGCGGAGCGTTTGACCCGGCTTCTTAAGCCAGGCGCCATCACCATATACGCGCACAAATCCCTGAACCGACTCGTCGCCGCACTCCGTCTTCGCGCTCGTCCTGCCGGGAGTGTGGAGGTCCTCGAGACGTTTTGGAACTTTGAACCGGATCCAAGTTACCGAGATTTGGTCCCGCCTGTGTTAGCCTATGCGGATCTCTTGGCCAGTCATGATAGCCGCAACATGGAGGCCGCGAACTTGATCTATGAACGATATATCGAACCCGCCTTTCAAGCTTTCAATGCCGCCCAGTGAAGATGTTCTGCGCGTAGTTCGCGAGCTAAACAAAATCGCAAACCGGCTTGGTATTCCTTTCTTCTTGGCTGGCGCATCGGCGAGAGACATTGTCCTCGTGAACCTATGGGGCCAGTCCCCAGGAAGGGCCACCCAAGATCTCGATTTTGCTTTCGCCGTAAACGGCTGGGCCCAGTTCGAAGAACTCCGCGAAGCGCTCGTGGCTACCGGACCATTTGCGCGGGAGCCTCGCAAGGAACAGCGGCTGGTGTACACGGACCCGGAAAAGGGATTTCAGCTTCCGGTGGACTTCATCCCATTCCGTGGCGTCGCCTCGGAAAACAGAACGATTGGATGGCCGCCTGAAGGGGATTTCGTGATGAACGTCGCCGGGTTTGAAGAAGCCCTTGCAGCCGCGCTCCGGGTCGAGATGGAACCCGACCTTGTAATCTCCGTCGCTTCGCTGCCCGGTCTGGCTATCCTGAAAATCCTCGCATGGGCGGATCGGCATGTGCGGGATAACCGGGACGCCGTCGACTTGTACAAGATCCTCGCCACGTATGACCGCGCGGGGAATGAAGACCGTCTGTTCGATCAGGAGATCGAACTCCTGGAGGGCGTTGAATACGATTTGACGCTCGCGGGCGCCCTACTACTCGGCCGGGACGGGGCGCATATCGCTGATGCGATCACAACCGAACAGATCGTAGGGCTGCTGCAACTGGCGGTTGACATATGCGCCAATTATCGTAAGCCGCTTGCGGAAGCGTCTGGAAGTTTCGCGGCGCCGCGCAACGCGCCAGCCCAAAAACGCGCCAAACCCCCGTCAATCGGCCTTCAGAAGCACGTCGGAGCCTCCCAGAAGGTTCTACGAGATACTGGAGACGAAGGCGCGCGGCGGCAATGGACAGGCCCGATGTGCCTTACGTGTCCGCCGACTGTGCTTGAGAACAAGCACAGTACTCCTCGCGCAAGAACTGGTAAACTCAAAGGAGTCACGCACTTGCTGGAGTGGCGGAACTGGCAGACGCACGGGACTCAAAATCCCGCGACCTTCGGGTCATGAGGGTTCGACCCCCTCCTCCAGCACCATCATGTTTTCAATAGTTTAGCTCTACCCCCTGTCGGCGCTCCGCCCCCAAGGTCCTGTGGAGGGTCGCGGCCAAGTCTTCCTGCCGAACCGGCTTGGAGATGTAGTCGTCCATTCCGGCATCCAAGCAGTCTTCACGGGCTCCGGACATGACATCGGCGGTCATGGCAATGATAACCGCGTGGTCCAGGGTTTCCCGTTTCCGAATCTCCCGCGTGGCCTGGTATCCGTCCAACTCCGGCATCTGGCAGTCCATCAGCAGCAGGTCGTATGGCCGCAGCGCGAATAGGTCCACTGCCTCCCGTCCGTTGGCCGCAACGTCGGCGCGAATTCCAAGCTTCTCTAGCATCCGGACGGCCAACTTCTGGTTGATGACGTTGTCTTCGGCAACCAGGCCCCGGATGGGATGACCGCTGGACCCTCTGATCGCGATGGCCTTCCAATCGCAGGCGGGCGGGCGCCCCGGAGAGCGCTTCGCTGCGAGATGGGTTCCTCTTCGCTTTGCCCATGCGGTTTCCAGGGTTTGCAGGAGCTGCGAGCTTCGAACGGGCTTGACCAGATAGGCATCGCATTGGGCCGAGTGGAGCGCATCGCCGGCATGGCCGACCGAGGTCAGCATCACTACCATGGTGTCCCGCGTGGCCGGGTCGTCCTTGATAGTTTTGGCCAGGGCCGCCCCGTCCATACCTGGCATCTGATAATCGACAATCGCGATACTGTAGGGGTCGCCTGCCATGCGGGCGCGCCGGAGGGCGCCGATCGCTTCTTCTCCCGATGCGTAGCTTTCGTTGCGCATACCCCAGCTAATCACTTGCTCATGAAGGACCCGGCGATTCACTTCGTCGTCGTCCACGATGAGCACGCGCATGCCCCGCATCTCACTCACTGGGACGGGCGTGGCGTTGGGTTGGGAATCGAGCTGCAACGGCAGCGTGAACCAAAATGTGGAGCCTTCTCCGGGCTGGCTGGCGACTCCGATGGTTCCTCCCATCAGGTTGACGAGCCGCTTGCATATCGCCAGACCCAACCCGCTACCGCCGTAGATCCGGGTTGTGGAGCCATCCACCTGGCTGAACTGCTCGAAGAGGGCGCCGATGTGCTCCGCGTGAATCCCGATGCCGGTATCCGTGACCGAGATTCGCATCCGGGCCTGGTCCCCGGACTGCGCGTCGCAAGCCGCTGTTACCACAACGTGGCCATGGGACGTGAACTTGATCGCGTTGCCCACCAGGTTCGTTACCACCTGTCGGATTCGCCCGCCGTCGCCGACAAAGAAACGCGGAACGCCGGGCCCGTATTCCAGCACCAGATCCAACTTCTTCTCTTCCGCCTTGGCGGCAAGCATCTCATTCACGTCTTCGATTACCATGCTGAGGTCGAAAACAATGGACTCGATCTGCATCTTGCCGGCCTCAATCCTGGAGAAATCCAGGATGTCGTTAATGATAGTGAGGAGGGCTTCCCCGGACCGGCGCGCAGTTTCGGCATACTCCCGCTGCTCCGGAGTCAGGGCGGTGTCGAGCAGCAGCCCGTTCATGCCGAGTACGCCGTTCATGGGCGTCCGGATCTCGTGGCTCATGTTGGCCAGGAATTGACTTTTGGCGCGGCTGGCGGCTTCCGCGGCTTCCTTGGCTTTGAGCAGCGCTTCGTCGGCTCGCTTGCGCTCGGTGATATCCTCGACGTGCGTAATGCAGTGGGAAGGCTCGTTGCGCCCGTGGGTCACGGCCGAGATCTTCAAGCGTACCCAGATCACGGCCCCGCATTTATGGATGTAGCGCTTTTCGAATTCCAACGGGGCCGTTGGATTGGTCTTCATTTGAACCGCGGCGCGCCGGCAGCGCTCCATATCTTCCGGGTGAGTGATCTCCTGCCACGCTCCCGTCACTAACTCCTGCTGCGAGTAGCCCAACATCCGGCAAAGCGCTGCATTAGCCTGCAGGAAATGTCCGCTGAGCGCCGTCAGGCACATCCCAAAGGGCGCATTTTCAAAGGCAGTCCGGAATAGCTCCTCGGTCGCCCGTAGCGCCTCTTCGCTTCGCTCGCGCTCCGAAATGTCCTCGGCGACTACCAGGGCGGCCTTCCGCCCTTTCCATTCCATCAGGTGGCTGGCGATTTGCACGGATATGATTCGCCCATCCTTCAACCGGTGCCGCCAGGGGCCGGATTCCTGGAGATTCGGCCGCGCCTTACGCAAGTCTTCGTCGAGTAGCGCGATGTCCTCGGGAGGACGAATGTCGGCAAGGCGCATTCCCAGGAACTCGTCTCGCGAGTGGCCATAGCGCGCCAAGGACGCATCGTTGACCTCCAGAAACTCCGTGGTTTCCTGGTCGTACACCCACATGGGGAGAGGATTATTGGAGAACAGCAGCCGGAACTTCGCTTCGCGTTCCGCCAGCATAAGTGCCCGGCTCCGCTGCGCAAAATAATGAGCTGCGGCCGCCGCGAAGCCAATCACGACGATCGTCACCACGTGCGATTGCCACAAGCTGACGTGCGGCAATGCAAGGGCCTTTGCGAACTCCCAGAGAGCTCCGGCGGCAGATGCGATTAGGAAGGTTCCGATTAGGGTTCGCACGCCCAGGGGGGCACAAGCCTGCTCGGCGCAAGTATCCGCGGAGAACCTCACATAATCATATCGGTATTAAAGGCCTGTTTGCCTAATAAAAATATGCGATGCGCTGGTGCAACCCACCCCCGCCCGCCCGGCCACTTGGCACATCACGGCTCTCAACCGTCGCGAATCCGCGCGGCTGGCGGCGCATCGAAATGATTATGCAGACAGCAAATCTGGAACGTCGCAAAATCGGAGCGCTAGAGGTTTCGCTGACCGGTTTGGGGTGCAATAATTTCGGATGGCGCATCGATGCCGCCCAGTCCGGCCGCGTCGTGGACACCGCGCTCGACTCCGGCATCAATTTCTTCGATACCGCCGACATCTACGATGCAGGCCACAGTGAGGAGTATCTCGGCCGAGCGCTCGCTGGCCGGCGGCATGAAGCCGTCATTGCCACCAAGTTCGGCATGAAGTTCGATGCGACGCGCCATGGCGCAAGGCCGGAGTACGTTCGCCAAGCCGCCGAGGATAGTTTGCGCCGGTTGGGCACGGACCACATCGACCTCTACCAGTTCCATCAGCCCGATCCCAGCACGCCCATCGCCGAAACGCTGGGCGCGTTGGACGAACTCGTGCGCGAAGGGAAGGCGCGCGAAATCGGCTGCTCCAATTTCTCGGCGGAGCAACTTCGCGAAGCGGAGCGCTCCGTGGACCGTACGGCCGGCCCGCGCGCGCATTTCGTCAGCGTGCAAAACGAATACAGCATGTTAAGTCGCGCGCCCGAAGCCGAAGTACTGCCCGAATGCCGGCGTTTGCGCCTGGCATTCCTGCCGTATTTCCCGCTGGCCAATGGGCTGCTCACCGGCAAGTACCGACGTGGCCAACCGCCCCCCAAGGGCAGCCGTGGCGAAACCGGATGGGGGCCGAAGGTCTTCACGGAAGAGAACGCCGGCAAGGTGGAACGACTGATCGGCTTTGCCGCCGGGCGCGGCCATTCGCTGTTGGAACTGGCATTCTCCTGGCTGGCCGCCCAGCCCACGGTCGCATCGGTCATCGCCGGCGCAGTTTCACCGGAGCAAGTGAAAGCCAACGCGGCGGCCCCGCTGTGGAAGCTAAGTCCCGAGGATCTGCGCGAAATCGACACGCTCCTCGCATAGCGTATTAAATTGGGATAAAGAATGCAATCGCGGACCGCGCACCGACATCCCGGAGCCACTCGATGACGCTGCCCGCATACCCGGCGGCGAGGACGGCCGCGGCTCGGATTCGGGCTCATTTCGAGCGACACCTCGCCGGATCCTCGTTTCAGCCGGGCGCAAAGGCAACAGCCGCGCCCGACACCGCCGCGATTGAGGCGATCATCGACGCGGCTTTCTGGGCCAGTCTTCGCCGCGAAGAAGGCTACATGCCGCGGATCTCGCTCGCCTTCGTCGCGCCCGAAATGGTGGAATGGCCCCTGATGTTCGAACGGAGGCTGCCACTTGCGGCGCAGCCGCTCACCCGGCTTGCGCCCGCCGTGGAGCGCCCGGGCATTCACCTCGGCGTTTGGCGCGACGGAGAGCAGTATTACGTTTGGGGCGCCACCCGCAACCTCCCGGCATCGTGCCTTGTGCTTGAGGTGGTCGCGCCCGGCCTGCTGGTTGTCAAGCACAGCCGCGGCGACGAATCCGAGAAGTTCGTGAATGTCGCAGTATTGCAGGGCGACGAGATCAAAATGGTCGACGAGCAGTCCGCGCGCGTGCCGGACTGCCCGGACCTCTTGACTTCGCTGCTTGGGTTCGATACCCAGCACGCCTCCAGCGGATCGGTGAGCGTGCTCATCCATCTCGCGGTCTCAATGCGTGCGCACGGCCGCGGCGGCTCGCTGCTCGTCGTGCCCTCGAAAACGGAGTTGTGGCGGGAGTCGGTGATGCAGCCAATTTTGTACGCTCTCGTACCGCCGTTCTCCGCGCTCGCCGAGTTGGTGCAGAACCGCGCCGGGGAGGATCCGGACCGCCGCTGGCTGGATGCGCTCCGACGCGCCGTTGAGGGTGTTGCCGGCCTTACCGCGGTGGATGGCGCCACGGTGATCACCGACCAGTACGAGGTGCTCGCGTTCGGCGCCAAAATTGTGCGCCGCCGCGGGTCGTCGCAGGTCACCGAGATCATCATGACGGAGCCGATTGCGGACGCCCAAGCCGAGGTGATCGAGCCGGGGCAACTCGGAGGCACGCGCCACCTTTCAGCGGCGCAGTTCGTACGCGACCAGCAAGACGCGGTGGCGCTCATCGCCTCTCAGGATGGGCGGTTCACGATCTTCGCCTGGTCACCCTGCGAAACCATGGTTCATGCGCATCGTATCGAGATTCTCCTCCTTTAGCGCACAGCGATGTGACAGTAGGATTTGCAATAATGGGAGATCCCATGCTTTATACGCGACGAGAGATAGGAAAACTGGCTCTTGGCGCCGTGCCGGCAATGGCAGGGATTGGCGCGACGGCGCCGAACTCCAAATTCGACGGCGTCCAGATTGGCGCAATCACTTACAGCTACCGCGGCATCGACAAGATCGACGACGTCATCGCCGCGTTGATCAAGAGCGGCGTTAATGAGGTCGAGCTGATGTCCCCTTCCGCCGAATCCGAGGCCGGCGCGCCGAGTGGCCGGGGTGGAGGCGGAGGAGCGGCCGCACGCAACCAGCCCAGGGCGCTGGAGTTGCGGCAATGGCGTCTATCGGCGCCCATGTCCAGCTACCAGGCGATCGGCAAGAGATTCACCGACGCCGGCATCGACCTGCGCCTGCTGTGCTTCAACATGAACGAGACCATTACGGACGAGGAGTTGGACTACGTTTTCCGCATGGCCAAGGCGCTGGGCGCCAAAGGGGTGACCACCAGTACCCAGATCACGGTCGCCAGGCGGGTGGCGCCCATCGCGGAAAGCCACAGGATGCCCATCGGCTTCCACGGGCACGACAACGTGGCGGACCCCAACGAAACGGGGTCACTGGAAAGCTACGCCAAGGCGCTCTCCTTCGGCAAGTATAATTTCGTGAACGCCGACATCGGCTATTTCACCGCCGCGGGTTACGATGCCATCGCTTTTATCAAAGAACACCACGCCCGCATCACGAACCTGCACCTCAAAGACCGCACCCGAACGCGGGGGAGCGCGGTGAGTCGGAATCTACCGTGGGGGCAAGGCGAGACGCCGGTCAAGGAAGTACTCCAGCTCCTCAAAAAGGAGAAATATCCCTTTCCGGCGAACATCGAAATGTCGTATACGGTCCCTCAGGGCTCCGATTCGGTGACGGAAGTCGCCAAGTGCGTGGAACTTTGCCGGCAATATCTCGCCTGAGGACGCTGACGGCGGGAGCGCGCCTGCCTTCCCTACCGCGGGTCCATCAAGCGGCCGATGAAGAGGATGACTCCCGTGCGCGTGTCCCGGATGAGGAAGACGAACGGGTGATCGGCGCGGAAGACCACGGCCGGTTCGGGCATGCGCATCGCGGTGGCGTGCACCGCGATACCGGTGGCGGCGGCGGCTTCCGTTCCCTGCTCTGAGACGTCGACGAAAGCTTTGTGGACGGCCTCGGAAATTGAGAGGCCGCGTTGCGGATCGATGCCTGAGAAGTCGGCCTTGTCGGTGAAGGCCGTGGGCATGCCCATGGTTGAGAGCGCCTGGCGGATGGAGAACTCCGACTCGGCGCGGAACTTCGGCAGGCTCACCTGCACATCCCGAGTGGCGAGGTTGCCGAGCCAGCCAGTCAGGTTTTCGAAGGTCAGCGATGTCTCGAGGCCGGGAAGATCGGTGACGGTCTTCGGAAGCAGGACGTCGAAGGCGATTCCCGAGCCGGCGTAGCGCATTTCCAGGATCTGGGTGGAGGGCGTTTCGGTGTAGCCGAAGCGCGAGGTCTGGTTCATGAAGTCGGCCTGGGTGGCGCCGCCGGCCGGCAAAGTGAACGGGGCGGGTTGGGTGCGCGAGGTGACGAAGGGGTTCTGCCACTTGCCGTAGAAGTAGATGGCGCTGGTGAGGACCAGGCGGGTCCGGGCGTCGAGCGATCCTGCCGGGAACAGGTTCTTGATCTTCTCTTTGGTGTGCTCTTCGGTCCAGCGGTTGATCTGGGATCGCGCGGCCTCGGGATTCGCGGCGAAATCGAGCGGCGTGAGTGGCGCGTGGTAGTTGTGCGCGAGCGTGTTCTCGAAGGCCGGCCGGATGGCGAATCCCTTTTGCACCCAGAGTCCGTTCGCGGCGGCCAGTTCGTTGCCTCCGGAGTTGCCGGCCTCGGTGAGGCCGGCGAGCAGGGCTCCGAGGGCGGCATCGTAAGTAGAGTCGTAATGGAGGCGCAGGACGGACTGGATCTCTTCGGCGGTCTGGCCGCGGGCGCCGGCAAGGGCCATGGAGAGCGCAGTGGCGATGTTGAAGGGGGACAGGATCAGGTTCCCGTCGCCTCGCGCGAGTTGTTTGTAGGAGGCGGCCGTAAAGGCGTTCATGGCGGGCGTCAGACCGGAGTCGGCGGCCGGCAGCGCGGCGGCCAGCAGGATCGAAAGAAGAAACAGTTTCATAGGGGCCTCTCCTCCATCATGTCGCGATTGTGGCGATCCTTTCAAACTGGTGCTAATGTGGGCAAATGAACCGTAGACATTTCATGATGGGCGCCTCACTCACGGCGCTTCAATCGACGCTCGTGATGGGCGCTAACGACCGCATCGGGGTTGCCGTCATCGGCTGCGGATCGCGCGGGCTGCTGGGTGAGGTATTGCAATTCTCGAAAGAGAGCAACGTGGAAGTCGCCGCGCTTTGCGATACCTGGAAACAGCACCGGGAAACCGCCTCCGACCAGGTCAAGAAGAGCGGCGGAGCGGAGCCGAAGCTCTTCGTCCACTATCAGGACTTGCTCGCGGCTCCGGGCGTGGACGCGGTGCTGATTTCCACTCCGGATCACCAGCACTGCACGCAGCTTTCGGCTGCGGTCAAGGCGAAGAAAGACGTGTACGTCGAAAAGCCTCTCGCGATGGACATGAAAGAGCTGCTTTCGGCGGTCGATACGGTGAAGAGCAGCGATCGCATCGTGCAATGCGGGACGCAGGTACGGAGTTGGGCGCCTTCCGCCGCGGGCCGCGCCTTCGTGAGTTCCGGCGGTCTTGGAAACGTGTTCAAGATCGAGCAATCGCGCAACGGCTTGCATCCGTATTGGGACGGCGAGGCGGCTCGTCAAGTGGCCGAAGCGGACGTCGACTGGAAGGCGTTCCTAATGAACCGGGACTACCGGCCTTGGAATGCCGATCAATACGCCGGCTGGATGGGTTACCACGAGTTCTCGCGTGGGCCGCACACCCAATTCATGGCGCATTTCATCGACCTGGTTCACTTCGTCACCGGGGCAAGTTATCCCGAGCGGGTCATGGCGATGGGCGGCACGTTCCGCTGGAAGAACGCTCGAACCGCACCCGATTCGATCGAAGTGGTCCTCGAGTATAAGGAGGGCTTTCTGGTGCGCTATAACTCCACCTTCGGAACCAACACGAACAGCTTTCTAAAGTTCTTCGGGACCCGCGGCGTGATGGATGCCACCCGCTGGAGCGACCCGTGGGTGATCGGTGGGGAAGGCCTCACGGACCCGGACCGCATCGCGGCGGGCGCGAAGATCCCGGAAATGCCGAGCACGCCTCACATGAAGAACTGGTTCGATTGCATGCGATCCCGCCGGCAGCCCGCTGCGCCCATCGACACGGGCTACGGACATTCGGTTGCATGCATCATGGCCGACGAGTCGTTCGTTGGCGGCCGCCGAATGGTTCACGATCCGGCAACACGGTCGATTCACGAGGGGTGACCCGCATCCTTAGCGCCGCCCTATGTCATCCACAGCAGTCTCTCTCGCCGCGCGGCGAGCTTACGCCGAACGGATTGGGAACAACGCCGGGCAAGCGCCTTGGTGGGACGCCGTGGTTCTCACGGCGAGTTCCCAACGGCAAGCCGACTGGTACGGCGATGAGATCGGCCGCCGGCGGAACCAGGGCAAGATTCCGCCGGCGCTATATCTGGTGGCGCCCGATCCCGGCGGCCGTCGAATTGGAAGCGGCGGCGCCACGCTGAACGCTTTACGCGCGCTGGAGCCCCAGTTGGCGCGCGGGTGGCGGGATGCCCGCGTCCTGATTGTGCATTCCGGCGGAGACTCGCAGCGCCTTCCGCAGTATTCGCTGTCGGGCAAGTTGTTCGGCCCTCTGCCGGTGAAGACGCCGTGGGGCGATGTCAGTACCGTCTTCGACGAATTCCTGGCGCTTTCGTGCGGCTGGGTCGAGCGGCTGCCATCGGGGCTGGTGGTGGCATCCGGCGACGTGGTACTCACCTTCGATGCTGGCACCCTGAACTGGTCCCGGCCTGGCGCTACCGGAGTGGCGCTAAGGCAGCCTGTCGAGGTCGGCTCGCAACACGGGGTTTACATCGCCGACCCTGGCGGGCGCGTATACGCCTTCCTGCAAAAGCCCGCGGCGGCTGAGATTGCCGCGGCCGGAGGCATGCTGGCGGGCGGGATGGCCGCCGTGGACAGCGGGCTGATCCGTTTCGATCCGGATATCGCGGCGCGTCTGGCCAAGCTGGGCGCCGACGCGGGCGCCGACACGCCTTTCATGGATCTCTACCGCCATTTCACCCTGGCCTTGAGCGGGCAGTGGAAGCTCAGCGAAGACGAGCACTGGACCATCCGCGAGCTGCACGCCATCCTGGCGGGCCGGCCTTTTTGGTGCTCGGTTCTGGACGGCGATTTCACCCACGTAGGCACCACCCGGGCGTTCCACAAGCTCCTCACCGGCGACACCAGTTTCAGCCGCCTCTACGAAGCCCGCCAGCGGATCGAAATCGCCCGGCCCGAAGGCGTCCGCTCGGCGGGCGTTATTGTGGATAGCGTACTGGCGCCGGGCAGCGAGTTGGGAGTAAACGCGGTTGCCATCGAATGCGACCTCAAAGCGCCCGTCACTATCGGCCGCGGCGCCATCCTGCACGGAGCCTGGGGCCTGACCGGCGCGGTGGAAGTGCCGGACGCCACGGTGGTGCACCAGGTTCCCGTGGCGATGCCGGGGCGCCCTCCAGGCGTAGTGGTTCGGGTTTATGGCATAGAGGACGACCCGAAGTCCGCGGACTGGTTCGGCCGCCCGCTGGGAGAGCATCTCGCCCGGCTTGGGCTGGGCGAAGACGCAGTCTGGCCGGGAGTCCCCCTTGCGGAGCGCATTCTCTGGAACGCCGAACTGTTCCCGGTTGGGCCCGTGGCGGATGCGTGGCGCGCGGCTCTCTGGCTAATCGGCTCGGCTAGCGTCTATTCGGCCGAGGAGTGGCTGCGAACTCCCCGTCTCTCCCTGGCCGGCAGCGCACAGTGGGCGGACCGGCGGTACGCGTCCGAATTACATCTGCGGCGAATGCACTCGGCGTGGGAACGGACGGCCGTCTCGCTGGCGCGCAGTGGCGCCGATATTGGTCCGTTGCTGGCCAACGCTCCCGGAATTCTGCCGCTAGCGGTTGCCGGGCGCGAGTTGGAGGCCGAGGCCGCGCGAATGCCGGAGTCCTCGGCCACCGCGGCGGCCAGCGCCTATTACCGGGCCTCGCTGTTCTTCGCCAAGGCCGGCTTGTTGGAGGAAGCCGACCGCTTGCAGGCGGCCGCTTTCGACCGCGTGCGGGACGCGGTGCACGCCGGGGCCGCGGATCGCGGCGCCTGGGGGCCGCTTGGAGAGTGGGCCTGCGATGAACTTAGATCCGGCAGTCTGAGCGCGGCCTGAACGGTCCAAGGGATTGCTACCTTGA
>OBLW0100002191.1_pt1 | contig 15871 bp, 15 predicted proteins | sample 1520161 | NCBI WGS metagenome assembly OBLW01 (sample SAMEA3539309, study PRJEB22396) | soil metagenome | biome: tundra; feature: field; material: soil | place: USA | collected 2010-05 | depth 0.15 m | reverse complement strand
ATAGGGAATTCCATTAATCGTGAAAAGCGCGTCGGCGCCGCCGACTGGCGGCTCGAAGGTCAGGCTCGTCGTATCGTTCGAAACGGCCAATGCTCCGGGGTCGCCACTCGCCTGGCTGTAGATGGCCAGGCGCGATCCGCTCGCGTCGGTCACCACGCTGGCCGTGATTCCCCACTTATTGGTGGTACTGAGAGTATTGATGGAGTTGGCGAGCGTGGTCAGAGTGTCATTGGTGCCGGCGGTGATCGGGATGTCGGCCGAGGTTCCGCTTGCGCCGCCAATTTGCAATTTGAGGTCGCCGCTCGATTGGCCGTTGGGCAAGACCGATGTATCCGGACTGGCGATGGCAGCGGTATACAACGTGCCGGTTGTTGCCAAGCCGCTCACTACGACGGTGTAACTTGCCGCAGCGGCGCCGGCTTGCACCGAGGCGGTGAGAATGGGAGATACAGATGAAGTAGCGGTTAGGCCCGTGAGGGCCCCGGTCGGATCGGAGAGCGATTGGACAGTAGTCGCCAGCTTGGACAGATCGCTATTAATGTTGGTGATGGTGGTTGCTTCGGTTTGGAGTGTGGTCTGATCCGCCTTCCAGGCCGTGATCTGCCCACTTTGGCCAGCCTGGATCTCAGAGACAATCGAAGACACGTTGATGCCATTGCCGTTCAACAAACTCGCCGCATTGAAGCTAATCCCCATGAGTTTTCCCCTGATCGCTCGTGGCCGCAGCCGCGTCCGCGGTGGCGCGAAGTTTCGCCGCTTGTTGCAATTCCTGGGCGATTCCGCGTTCCACACTCAACTCCTCATTGCTCGGCACCTGCAGGATCACGTTTTTGGATTGGTCCAGATACTGCGTTACCTGGTCCTTACTTTCAGGATCCTGATGCACTTCGACTACATCTTCGGGCAAAACGTACTTCGCAGGGACAATTTTTGGCGCGGGCTTTTGTTCTTTTGGCAGATTTACCGAAACGGGCGGCGCGGCCTTTGGTGGGGCCGGCACAACTGCCGGGCTCGCTACCTTTTCCGGACGAACACTGGCCATCTCAGCTTGCTCATTTTTTGCGGGGGGGAAACTCTGTACCGGTGCGATGCTCATATCATGACTCCACGCACTACTCCGGATTTACACAAAGGAGGCGGCTGGTTGACCGCCCCCTCTGTGAAAAACGCTTAACTTATTGCAACAGCTTTAATACCAGCTGATTCTGCTGGTTAGCCTGGGCCAGAGCGGAAATACCGGTCTGCTCCAGAATTGAGTATTGGGAAAGTTTGGCTACAGTTGTCGGAATGTCGGCAGCCGTAACATCGTTTTCCGCGGAGGTCAGGTTCTGGGTCTGGTTGTTGATGACCGAAGAAGCTGACTGTAACCGGTTGACAGTAGCGCCAATCGTGCCTCGGAGTTGAGCGACGGTCGCGACAGCAGCGTCGATTTGGGACAAGGCCGCGGTAGCATCCGCGCTGGTGAGCAGGTCGTTGGTGGTGGCGCCGCCTCCGCTGAACAAGGTGGAGGAGAAGGTGTTGTCTCCACCGGTTGAGGTGGATGCAATGAAGTTGCCGGTTCCAGCAGCTACCGTTCCGGCGCCGCCGGTCAGAGCAGTAAACACGATCTGATTGATGGGACCGGTGTTTGGATTGGCAACTAGCCTTGCCGTGGCGGACGCATTGGCTGTGGTGCCCAATCCGTAGATGGAGCCCGCACCCGTAGCGCCGTTGACGGCTGCAGCCAGGTTGGTAAGGCTGGCAGTCTCCGAGCTCGCTCCTGTTCCTGCGCCAACGAGAACCGAGTTGGCGGCGGAGTTGGCGTTAATGGCGTTCACGAAGGTGTATTGTGTCGCGCCGACCGTGACCGTGTCCCCAGCGACCGCGGGTCCACCTACCGAAACCAAAGCGGAACCGCCGGTGAAGTTAGTGGAGGCGAAGCTGCCGATGCCGGTGCCCGTGCTGTTCGCAGTGAAGGTAGCGGTGGTGCCGGTGGTGGCGCTGACGTGGGCGGACGTGTTGGTAGGCGTTCCAGTGCTATAGGTGGTTCCGCTGCCCGCCGCGCCGTTGACTGCGGCTTGGAGATTGAGCAGGTCGTTGGCGACGGAAGCTCCCGCCACAACCTCGTTGGGAGTGCCGCCGGAATTGGTGCTGAGAGCGGTCACGAAGTTGTAGGTTTGGCCGCCCACCGTGATGCTGTCTCCGGTGGTGCCGTTGGCAAAGGTTGTGCCGGCGAAGCCGTTGGTGGTACCGGTGGTCGTCGAAACGGTGTAGTTGCCCGTCTCGGCGGGGCTGGTGCCGAGGCCGTTGACGAGTGCGGTGAAGGCGAGAGTGGATGTATTGCCGCTGCCCGCAGTTGCGGTTCCGGCCGTGGCATGGGTGTTGGCCGCTGCCGTGGAATACTGGACGCCGGGAGTGCCTCCGGCGTTGACCGCATCGGCCAGATTGGTGAGGCTGGCCAGAATATTGGCCGCCGTGGTGCCGCCGCTGCCGATCAGAACAGAGTAAGGCGCGGCCGTGCCAAGCTGAGCTGTATTCACGAAGGTGTAGGCCTGGTTGCCGATCGTGACGGTGCTGGCCGCGGTGCCTCCGGCGAGGTCCGTGGTGGCGCCGCCTGCGGCGTTGGTGAAGACGCCGGCAGTGCCGGACACTGCCACAAAGTTGCCCGTTCCGGCTCCGCTCGAGCCAGTACCGGCGGTTAGGGCGGTTAGGGCGATTGCTGTCCCTGAGCTTACCGCCGAGGCGAAGGTGTTGGCCACGCTGTTAGCGGTGCTATACAAGCCTGTATTCGGGGCGGTGAAGTTGATGGCATCGGCCAGGTTGGTCAGGTTGGTGGCCGTGGTTACGCTGCCGACGACTTCATTCGCTACCGCAGGATTGGTCGCGAGGCTGGTCACAAAGGTATAGGTTTCGTTGCCCACCGTCACCGTGCTGCCAGCGGTGCCGGCCACTTGAGTTGCGAAGGATCCGCCAGTTCCTCCAGCGGTGTTCTGCGCAATCGCTCCGCCGATTGCACCACTTACGCCGTTGACGTTCGAGGTTAAAGTGAGGACGCCCGACGCAATCGTGCCCGCAGTGACGTTAGCGTTTGCGACAGTGCCGGTACTGTAGTTCGTTCCTGAGCCGGTTCCGGCAGGCCCGTTGTTGATCGCTTGCTTAAGAGACGCAAGGTCCGTAGCAACGGTACCGGTATACAGGACCTCGTTCGGGGTCGAGCCAGCATTGGTGCTGAGGGCGGTCACGAAGGTATAGTTCTGGCCTCCGGCCGTTACCTCGGTGCCAACCAGTCCTGCAGTCTGAACCTGGGTTTCAGCCGCTCCGTTCCCCGACACGTTGGTGAACGTGAATGCAGGGGCGGCGAGGCCATTTACCTTTGAAGTCACCTGAAGATTGGTGGCTGAAGCCCCAGATGCGCTAACCGCTGTGTTGATCGTGGTGCCGAGGCCGTAGTCGGTTCCCGCGATGCCCGTAAGGTTGATTGCTTTCTGAAGATTTGCCAGGGCAGTGGTGTCGCCAGTGGCTCCGATCAAAACTTCATTGGCGGCGCCGGTGAGGGCCGTCTTGAAGGTGTAGGTCTTGCCGCCGACTACGACGGTGTCGCTATCGCCGACGGCGGTCGCGTTGAATGTGTTTACACTGGTGCCTTTCGTGGAGCCGGCCCAGGTCGTGGCTCCGGTCAATGCTTGGGTGGCTTCGGTGGCAAGGTTGACTGTGCCCGGAGTGAAGGTGGCTGAGGCATTGGTCAGCGCGTTAAACTGCGTGCTGGCGGTGAGCAGGCTGTTGGCCTGGGTCGATCCAACGAACGTGCCGCCGGTCAGAACATCGGTGGCAGCATTTGCGCTGCTGGCGACCGCTTCGCCTAAGGTGGCAGTGGCGGGGGTTCCGCCGAGGGTCAGTTGCGTGGAGGACAAGAGACCGGTGGAGACGCCGATCTGGCTGCTGCCACTGGTGCTGCCATCACTCAAGAAGATGTTGAGGGTGTTATTGGTGAAAACCTGGCCGCCGTTGAAATTGGTGGTGGAACCGATGCTGTCGATTTCCGCCTTGATGGATTGATACTCGGTGTCGAGCGCGATGCGTTGCGGGTCGGAGACGGTGCCGGTGGCGGATTCAGTGGCCAGCGTAACGGCGCGGTCGAGGAGCGTGGTGACCTGCGAGAGCGCGCCATCTGCTACCTGCAGTTCGCCGACACCGTCGGTGGCGTTGCTCGAGGACTGGGTGAGGGCGGCGACGTTGGCTTCCAGGCCGTTGGCGATGGCGAGACCAGCTGGATCGTCGGCGCCGCTATTGATGCGCGAACCTGACGACAATTGTTCCAGGGTTGAGCGGAGGCTCCCGCTCGTGATATTCAACTGGTTTTCCGCAGCGATCGCAGCAATGTTGTTTAAGATGGTAAGTGACATAGTAATGCTCCTTGTTGGTGTTGGTTCCGATTAAGGATCCGTCCCCGAAACCGTCCCGGAGCTCGTTCCGTTTGTCCTGTGGAACCCAATTGCTTTCACTATGCCCATCGGCGTTGCCCGTCTGAGCTTTATTTCCACAAGTTCCGGACGACGTAGACCTTTAGTAAGCCGCCTTGCTCCCGTCCATTTCTCCGCACTCTATGTTTTTCTGCCGATCTTTATGGATGAAGCCTTATAAGTGGCGGGCTTTCTTCCGTCGTGCAGCCCAACATTTCAGGAGCCAAACATGATCCAGCTCACCCGCCTCAACAAAATTCCGCTGGTGGTCAATTCCGACCTGATTAAGTTCGTGGAACAGTCGCCCGACACGGTGATCACACTGGTGAATGGCGACAAAATTGTGGTGCGCGAAAGCGCGCAGGACGTGGTTGATCGAGTGGTAGAGTTCCGGCGTTCGGTGCTGGAGGGGATGATGCTCTGTTCGCAGAGCAATGGGTTCATTCTTCCGGTTGCGGCGCTTAATAGCAGCGATAAAGATGATGGTGCAAAAGCCGCTTGTGACACCGGAAATGGCGAGGGCTATCACTCGCCCGCCGCCGGGAAATAGGGATCTCCGTGGATATCGCAACCCTTGTCGGAGTGGTGCTGGCCGTGGGCGGGATCTTGCTCGGTCTGAGGTTGGAGGGGGGAAATCTCGGGCAGGTCGTACAGCCGACGGCGGCGCTGATCGTTTTTGGCGGGACGCTGGGCGCGGTCCTGATTCAGTATCCGTTGCCGGTGGCGCTCAGCGCATTTCGCCGTCTCGCGCAGGTGCTGGTCGAGCCGGCGGAGGATGCGCAATCGGCGATTGAACTCCTCGTCAAGTTTGCCAATCAGGCGCGTCGCGAGGGCATCATCTCGCTCGACAAAGAACTGGAGAACATTCACGAACCATTTCTGCGTCGCGCTCTGATGCTGGCGGTGGATGGGACCGAACCGCAGGAGGTCCGCAAGATCATGGAGCTTGAACTGGGCAACAAAGAGGAACAGGAGGACAAAATTCCCCAGCTCTTCGAGTCGGCGGGCGGATTTTCTCCCACCATCGGCATCATCGGGGCGGTGCTGGGCTTGATCCAGGTCATGCAGCATCTCGACAAAATCGACGAAGTGGGAAAAGGCATCGCGGTCGCCTTTGTCGCCACCCTCTACGGCGTAGGCGCCGCCAACCTTGTTCTGCTGCCCTGCGCAGGAAAACTAAGGATTCGCATTCGCAACGAGCAGATCATCCGCGAAATGATGTTGGAGGGAGTGGTCTCCATTCTCGAAGGCATGAACCCGCGCATCCTGGAATCGAAGCTGCTCGGCTTCTTGACCGTGGCGAGCAGCCCGCGTGACGCGCGCGAGTCCGAGGTATGAGGCGCCGCACGCGACGCCCCAGTCATACGAATCACGATCGCTGGCTGGTTTCGTATGCGGACTTCATCACCCTTCTGTTTGCATTTTTCGTCGTGCTCTACGCCTCTTCGCAGGTCGATAAACGGAAGGTTGGAATGCTGGCCCTGGCGATTCAAGTGGCGTTCCAGGAGATGGGAGTGTTTCAAGCTTCGACGACGCAGGTGCCGATCGATTCCACCCAGCCTATGCCGTTCAGCATTGCGCAAGCCATCGAGAATACGGAGCGCACGGCGAGTTTGGGGCGGATCTCATCGCGTCCCCAGGGTGCGCTCGGCAGCGGCGTGGAAAATGGCGATCTGGCGCAACTGCACGCCGAGCTGGCAACGGTTCTTGCCCCCGAAATCCAGCGCCAAGAAATCGCGATGCGGACTGAGCCGGACGGGCTGGTCATCAGTTTGCGCGAAGTTGGCTTTTTCGAAAGCGGCTCAGCGCAGATGAAGGCGACCTCAGAACCGGCCTTCGACCGCATTGCTAGTATGCTGCGGGACCGCGATCTTCGTTTGCGCATCGAGGGCCACAGCGACAACGCACCGATTCACACTCCGCAGTTTTCGTCGAATTGGGAACTCTCCACCGCCCGCGCTACGGAGATCGTGCGGCTGCTCATCGTACGCGAGGGGTTCGCTCCGGCGCGTCTGAGCGCTGCCGGATATGCGGAGTATCATCCCGTGGCCACGAATTTCACGGCGGAAGGCCGGCGCATGAACCGGCGCGTCGATATCGTCATCCTCGGTCACGTTTTGCCCGATGCCACGATTATTCAGGCCGAATCCGAGGCTGCAGCCCCCACCTCTATTGTGAGCTCACCGGCAGGCCCGTCCATCAACACGGTGGAGAAACCAACTCCGGGCACTCCAAGCCAAGCCTGCGCCGTCGGCCGTTACGAGTAGAGACAATGCAGGACGCGGGCAGTTACAGCAATAATTCCATCCAGAGCGCGGTTTCGATGGGAATCGTCGAATAGGGCGCGATTTCTTTGAAACCCATGCGACGATACAAAGCGATGGCGTCTTGCATCGCCGACTCGATCGTATCCAGACGCATGCGCTGGTAGCCGATCGCGCGCGCCTCGGCAAGCAACCTTTCGACAAGTATGCGCCCGAGGTTCCTGCCGCGATCGCCGGGACGTACGTAAAGACGCTTCATCTCGCAGATGCCGGGTTCGAGCGGGCGCAACGCGATGCAACCGGCGGCGTGGTCCTCGCGGCGGGCGAGCAGAAGCCGCCCATCAGGAGGAGCATACGCGCCTGGAAGGCTCTTCAGTTCTTCCTCGAAACTCTGGAAGCACAGGCTAAAGCCGAGCGAAGCGCCATATTCGAGAAAGAGGCCGCGAACTTCTTCAATGTCTTGCGGAAGCGTAGGTTGAATCAATTCGATCAAAGCGCATTCTCCTTAGTCGACCCGGTCTCCGATCGAGATTGTTTGAAAACACATTGGCCAATATGTGAAATGCTCTGCTAGCCTATTCTCATGCCACGATCCATCAAAGAGCGAGTGGGGAAACTGCGCGAGGAAATCGCGGAAATCAGTGAGGCGAACCGCCAGTACCTGCAAGGTGGCAAAAAGTTGATCGGAGCCTCCGACCAGGAACGCCGATTGCAACGCTTGCAGGAAATCATGGACGAACTGATGTCCCTGACCGAGTGGAAAAAGACCTGATCCGCGCATCTGCCCTGACGCAAGCTATTTCACGTATTTCGGTTCGAAGCCTTTTGCCCAGGGATTGTAGGTGGCTACGAAATGCACCCGCTCCGGCCGGGTCGGATGATCGAAGAACCAGATTTCGATAAAAGCGTTCGGATCGGGATCGGCCAGATTCCGTTCGCCGCTTTTTTGGAAATAGTGAGCGGCGACTTGATTGGGATTCGGCACAATTCCATGAATCACTTCGAGGCCGTAACGATCCGCCTCATGCTCAAAATGGCGGCTCACACCGTTGAATAAAGGAGTCGCTAGAAAAGCCAAGACCGTAATCACCAAATACAATGCGGGCAGCGAGGCCCAGTCTGGCAGGTCGCGGATTCCCCACGATTTGCCCCATCGCGCCAACATTCCATTCGATAGCCGGTAACCCAGATACAGCAGGCACAGGATCAGGGTGGCATCGATGCAAAGTTCTTTAGGAATGTGAAGCAGAACGTAGTGGCCCATTTCGTGTCCGAAGACGAACAGGGTCTCGGGAACGGTAGCTTTGGCGATCGTGTTATCCCAAACGACCACGCGCTTGGAGGCGCCGAAGCCGGTGACATACGCGTTCAGGCCGGTTTGTTTTGAACTGGCGTTCATGACAAACATGCGGTCGGGCGGAATGTCCATTCCGCCGCGATGGACAACTTTCTGCATCTCAGAAAGCAGGACAGGTTGCGCACTCTCGAGGGGCTTGAAGGTGTAGTACAGGGGATCAATGACCAAGGGCTGCAGAAAGAAAACGGCGAGCAGGATGGGAATGGAAGCGAGCCAGAAATAAAACCACCAGCGCCGGGGGCTGCGGCGGATCACAAAGTAAAGAACCGCGACCAACAGCGTTCCTACAACCAGCATGATGGCCTGGTTCAAGATCCAGTCGCGAGTCCACGCCGGCCAAGATTGCACGGAGAGACCATAAGTGCGGTCCAGCGCCTCATCCCAGATGTCGGAGGGCAAAGTGAGGATGGCAATGGTCAGCAGAATGAGCGGTGCGAAGACGATGAATTGCAGGCTGCGATGTGGCGAGACGCGTTCCGCCAAGTCGCGAAACGAGGACGCCACCCGCCACCGCAAAATGGCCAGCAATACCAGGAACCCATAGAGGGCGCCAATGAAGATATGGCGATAGCGGGTATTCGAATAGGCCTTGGCCCGCGCATACTCGGCTGGAGGAGGCGCGTATTCGACGATTTGGCTGGGCGCGGGCTCCGCCTGAGAGTCTGCCGGGCCGGAAGAATTGGCGGAAGGAACCGCGGGAGAATTGGGAGAAGTTGTTTGTGCGGTGGTTGCTTGTCCAGCCAGGTTCGCCAGCGGCGCAACGGCGAAAAGACCAAATAGTACAACGAATCGCAGCTGTTTCATCAGCCCCCACCTCTGGGGCACGATTATGTCAGAACCTCGGTGGAAAAGTGAAAAAGAAACAATACAGTTGTGCGCTGTGAGGACGCCCGAGGAAGCGCCAGGACGTGCGTCTGGCATGTCGAGCGTGGCGGCTGATTACTTCGGAGAGCGAGTCTTCGCGTGCGCGAATGTGCGGAATTCGCTACCATAAGAAGAGAATGGGTTTCATCCGCTTTCCAAATATAACTATGAAGATTCAATCGATCTTGCCGCGTTTTAGGTCTCGTCTTTCAGCGATCGCCGTTTTTGCCTGTCTTGTGCTGCTCTGCCTGTCGGCGGTTGCGGAAGAGGCGCCAGAGGCACTCCGTCCGCCCAAAGGGTCCCAGCTTGCGATTGTTGTTTTCGAAGACTTGCAATGTCCGCAATGCGGCCGGGTCGCGCCACTGCTGGCGATGGCATCGCGAAACTATAAGATTCCGCTGGTGCAGCACGATTTTCCGCTGCCTATGCACAATTGGTCATTCGAGGCGGCGGTGCTGGCACGGTATTTCGACACCCATTCAAAAGAGATTGGGAACACCTTTCGCGAAACGGTGTTCGAGCACCAATTGGAAATCAATCCGCAGAACCTTCGTGGATTCGCGGAAAAATTTGCCAACGAACACAAGATTGGCTTGCCATTTGTGGTCGATCCGGATGGCAAACTGGCGGGTTTGGTGCGCGCCGATAAAGATTTGGGAACCAGCCTCCACATCGACCACACTCCAACTATCTGGGTGGTCAGTAACAAACATACCGCACAGCCCTACGTCGAAGTGAAGGACACCGCTCAGCTTTACGTGTTGATTGACACGATGAAGAAGGAATAAGGCCATTGCAGAGGTCAACCATTGCAGAGGTTAGAGGTTAGATTGCAGATTTAAAACCTTACATTTCTTGTGTGAGCGTCATCACCGTCAGAATCGGAGTCCCCAAATAGAATCTCCTTTCGAGGCGGGGAATGAAGCAGGATTCCGATGCGCTTAAACTCCGTACTAAAGACTTCGCATTGCGAATTCTCAGGCTGTATCGCTCGCTCCCGAGAACTGAAGAAGCCCGCATCCTGGGAAAACAGCTTCTTCGTTCTAGCACGTCGATAGGCGCAAATTACCGGGGAGCCTGCCGCGGCAGGTCCCGGGCTGAATTCGTGGCTAAACTGGGAATCGTCCTCGAAGAGGCAGACGAGACAGTATTTTGGCTTGAACTATTTCAGGAAGGCAATATTTTCCCAGCGGAAAAAATGAAAGATCTCTTACAAGAAGCTAATGAACTAGTTGCGATTTTTGTGAGTTCCGTGCGTACGTGAAGGGTTCACCCCTACAATCTGATCTCTGACCTCTGCAATGGTTTTATTCCGTCCAACGTTTGAACAGTAGCGCGCCGTTCGTGCCGCCGAAGCCGAACGAGTTCGACATGGCGTATTCGAAAACGGTCTTGCGGGCTTGATTCGGAACAAAATCCATGCTGTCGGTTTCGGGATCTTGATTTTCGAGGTTGATCGTCGGCGGCAAAATCTGATCGCGCAACGCCAGCACTGTCACTCCTGCCTCTAATCCACCCGCTCCGCCGAGCAGATGGCCGGTCATGGACTTCGTCGAACTCACCGGAACCTTATTCCCAAACAAATTTCTTATGGCATGGGCTTCGAGAGTGTCGCCGATCGGCGTCGAGGTGCCATGGGCATTGACGTAGCCGACAACGCTGGCGTCAAGCTTTGCATCTCGCAGCGCGTTGCGCATAACGCGGAATCCGCCTTCGTGCTCGGGAGCCGGCTGCGTCATGTGATAAGCGTCGGCGGACATGCCATATCCAACCAGTTCCGCCAGAATCGGAGCGCCACGCCGACGCGCGTGTTCGAGTTCTTCGAGGACCAGAATGCCCGCGCCTTCGCCCATAACGAAGCCGTCGCGATCTTTATCCCAGGGACGACTCGCGCGGGTTGGGTCGTCATTGCGGACGGAAAGCGCGCGCATCGCGGCGAATCCGCCAACGCCCATGGGAGTGATGGCGGCCTCGGAGCCTCCCGCGATCATTACGTCCGCATCGCCGTGCTGGATGATGCGAAACGAATCGCCGATCGAGTGGGCGCTGGTTGTGCATGCCGTGGCCGTTGCCTCGTTTGGGCCCTTGGCGCCGAAGCGCATGGAAACGTGTCCGGCGGCGAGGTTGACGATTGCGGCGGGAATAAAAAAGGGCGAGATCTTGCGCGGTCCGCCTTCAAGAAGCGCAGTATGTTCGCGCTCGATCACGTCGAACCCGCCAATGCCGGAGCCAATATGCACGCCGACCATTTCGGCGTTTTCGGGAGTGACCTGGAGCTTCGACATCTTCATCGCTTCGTCCGCCGCTGCAATCGCGAAGTGAATGAAGCGGCCCATCTTCTTAACTTCTTTTTTCTCGATGAACTGGAAGGGATCGAAGCCGCGGACTTCGGCTGCGATTTGGCAGGCGAAGGCGGAGGCATCGAATGCGGTGATGCGGTCGACGCCGCTCTTGCCCGCGAGCAGCGCCTCCCAGACCGCGCCGGTGGTTTGGCCCACCGAGCAGATCAGGCCGATGCCGGTAATGACGACCCGCCTTCCCTGATTACTTGGCAAATTACTTGCCCGCCTTGGCGTGCTTTCCGATGTAGTCGACGGCATCGGACACGGTGCGAATCTTCTCCGCATCCTCGTCGGGAATTTCGATATCGAAGGCTTCTTCGAAAGCCATCACCAGTTCGACCGTGTCGAGCGAGTCGGCGCCCAGGTCATCTACGAAAGACGCGCTTGGAGTGACCTCGCCTTCATCCACACCCAACTGCTCGACGATAATCTGTTTCACTTTTTCATCAACGGCTGCCATTGTTGTCCTCGTTTCAAGTCTGGGAATCGCGGGTCCGGATCGCGGGCCGGCGTTTTGCTGAATTACGACTGCGTGTTCCTCAACGAATCCGCTGAAGTGGAAACAAGTAGTCTAAAAGGGATTGGGAAAGTATGCAAAGGAAGTACGGGAATAAAACGCGCTTGCGTCGAAATCACTACCGAATCCTAACTGGCCTTGGGGAGTGGGGTCAAACGTCGCCCGACCTTAAATCGTCGTCTTGAGCGGAACGCTTGAGCGGGACTTCGCTGTTTGCGACCTTACTTATTTCTTGTCATCCTGAGCGAAGCGAAGGACCTGCTTTCCTATGGCGCGCCAAAAAAGCAGGTCCTTCGCTTCGCTCAGGATGACAACCCTAAAGAGTCACAACCTCTCAGGACGAAAATTTGTTCACTTCGAATACTCATCCCGCAACTGCGTCTGCCGGCTGATCATCGGAATCGCGCGGCCCTGAATAAATACTTGCTTCACATCCGTCTTAACATCCAACGGATCGCCGTTCGCCATCACCACATTGGCGGTTTTGCCGACATCGAGCGAGCCCAACTGATCGGCGACTCCCCAAACTTCAGCAGCGTTGAGGGTGACGGCCTTGAGCGCCTCGTCATAGGGAAGGCCAAAGGCGGTTGCGAATCCTGCCTGATCGGGCAGATTGCGCACGTTATGCGCCGAGTAGGAGGCGAAAACTATTTTTACGCCGCGTTTGTAGAGTTGCGCCGGAAGGCTGTAGATGGTGTCGTAACGCTCGTCCTCTTTCGGAGCTTCGTAAATCGGCCCAACGATGACGGGTACTTTAAGACTCGCCACATAGTCAAGAACGGGCTGCGAGTGGGCAATGTGGTTCAGGACAAACTTCAGCTTGAATTCGTTGGCCAAGCGGACCGCGGTTTGCAGATCGCTGGGGCTCTCGGCTGCAAGTACGATGGTTTTCTTGCCTTCGAGATACGGAATCAGCGCTTCCAATTTCAGATCGCGTTTGGGCGCGAGTGGTTCCGGCTTTTTGTTTTGAGCAGCGTCTGCTTTCTTGCGCTCGAAGTCTCCCAGCTTCGCTTTGTAGTCTTGCGCATCGATGAAGGCTTGCCGCAATTGTGCTGCTAGGCCCATCCGGGTCGACGGGAATTTGCGCTTTTCGAAGCCCCCTTTATTACGGCGCTCATCGCCGGTGAAGTTCAGAGGCATCGCGTTGTCGCGAATGAGGAGCATCTCGGTGGAGTTCGCTCCGGCGAGTTGGATGAAAGAATCCTGGCCGGGCAGAGTGTCCCCGCCCTCGGGAGCCACGACCGCGTTCGTGATGCCATTCATGCGGGCCACTGGAATCAGGGCTGACTCCGCGTGGAACGCTTCGGCCGTGTGCATATGGGGCATGATCTCGTCGCTCAGTTCGACCAGATCGTTCGTCATGTTCTCGGCGGAAATTTCGGTTAGACCAAGATTGCTTTCGGAATCGATTAGGCCGGGATAAATTGTCATTCCGGTCGCGTCGATCACCTGCGCGTCGGTGGGAATATTAACTGTAGCCGTTGCGCCTACAGCGGTAATCTTTCCACCTTGCATCACCACCGTGCCGTTTTCGATGACTCCGTGAGTGACGGTCAGAAGTTTGCCGCCTTTTAGAGCGATGGGATTGTCCTGGGCGAAGGCTGGGGTTGCGAGCACTGTGGAGGCCAAGACCAACACCAACACCAAAACCAAGGTCAAAGGCAGCGGACAGGAGTGTCCGCTCCACACGGGCTTGGTTTCAGAGAACTGAGAACTGAGAACTGGGAACTGGCTTTTCACTCTCCCTCCTTGTAATGCGTCATTCCCAGGCCGGGGAGCGCGCGGTCAAAATAGACTTCGCCATCGATGAAAACTTTTCCGGGAACCCCGTAACTCGACAGCGGATATCCGTCCCAGATGACGAGATCCGCATCCTTGCCCACTTCGATGGAGCCGACGCGATCCTCGACGCCGATAATCCATGCGGGATTGATCGTGATCATCTTCAGCGCTTCTTCTTCCGTGGCCCCGCCGTAGCGGATAGTCTTCGCGGCTTCCTGATTGAGGCGGCGGGTGTAATCCTCGGAATCGCTCTTGATCGCGACCTTTACGCCTTTGCGCATGGCTAGGACAGCATTCCACGGAATGGCGTCCCAAGCCTCCTGTTTATAGCCCCACCAGTCGGCGAAGGTCGCGATGCCGACGTTATTGGCGGCGAGTTGGTCGGCGATTTTGTAGGCTTCGAGAGCGTGATGAAAAGCGCGCAGCTTGTAGCCGAATTCCTTGGCCATGGCGATTTCGGTCAGCATCTCGTCGGCGCGGTAGCAGTGGATTTGCACGAACAGTTTGCCCCGCAAGACATCGGCAAGAGCTTCGAGTTTCAGATCATGCTTGGGTGGCGTTGCATCTTTCGAGTCCTTGTCGCCGCGCTTCACCTTCTGGTTATAACTGTCCCACTCGCGCATGTAGTCCTGCGCCTCGACCAGGGCCTGGCGTTGGACAGCGAAATTTCCCATCCGTGTCGACGGCAACTGATCGCGCCCGCCATAGACGCGCTTGGGATTTTCTCCGCTGGCGAACTTGATCGATCCGGGCGCATTTGGGAATAGCATTTCGTCGCGCGTCAACCCGTACTTATGCTTGATCACGACCGCCTGCCCGCCGATCATGTTGGCCGATCCGTGCAGCAAAAGGGACGTGGTGACGCCTCCCGCCAGCGCGCGGTAGATCGCCTTGTCCTGATAATCAAAGGCGTCTTTCATCATCATGTGCGGCGTGACCGGGCTGGTGGCTTCGTTGACGTCGTCATCAAGCGCGATGTGCGAGTGCGAATCGACGATGCCCGGAGTCAGATATTTTCCACCCGCGTCGATCACGATCGCGTCCGCCGACGCGTTTACTTTCTCGCCAACTGCGGCGATCTTGCCGTCCTTGATATAGACCGAACCGTTCTGAATGTTGCCATGCGCCGCCGTCATCACGGTGGCATTTTTAATTACGACGTCGTGATGCGCGGAGGACTGGCCCAGTGAGGCTGAGGCCAGCGCCACGGTCAGGCAGGCGAGATTGAGCGCTATTCTTGCTGTGGACATCCATTGCATGTACGAAACTCCGTGAAAGAAATTCGCTTTCGGGGCATTCGGATTGTAGGAGCCTCAGCGAATAGGGTCAATGCGCCGGGCAATGTCATTGGGCGGTGGCGGGCTTTGCCCCGCCAAGACTGGGCGCTGCCTCGTCACCACACACTTGCTCGCGGGGCTGCAATCATGTCACGATCTGGGCGTGAAACTATCTGCAACGCTCATTGTCTTAGTCTTAGTCTTAGTCTTAGTCTTACTGGCGGCTTCGCTCGCATTTGCCGCCGACTGCCCGCTGAATCAGCCGAAAACGGAGGCGGCCCTCGTCCAACTTGAAGAGAACTGGGCCGCGGCGCTGAGCCGCAAGGACGCCGGTGCGGTGGCCTGCATGTTGGCCGACGAATTTGAAGATGCCGACGTCGATGGCTCTTTGCACTCTCGCAGCCAGACACTTGAGCACATTCCGAACCGTAAACCTGGGACGAACCAGTTGTCGGAACTGCGGGCCCACGTCGAAGGCAACTCCGGATTTACCCGCGGACTCGCCACTCTGGTGGATGCCTCTGGCAAGGTCGTGGCTCGCGTCCGCTTCACCGATTTTTTTATTTATCGCGCTGGCCGCTGGCAGGCGCTGGCCGGGCACGAATCCCTCGTAGGCGAGGCCAGCCGCTAAATGCGCGCCGTCATCCAGAGGGTGAGCCGGGCCCGGGTTACCGTTGGCGACGAGATCACCGGCGAGATCGGCCTTGGGCTGCTGGTTTTGCTCGGCGTGGGCACCGACGATACGCGCTCTGATGCAGATTATCTCGCCGAGAAGACAGTTGGCCTGCGTATTTTTGAAGACAGCGGCGGCAAGATGAATTTGTCGGTGGCCGAAGTGGGCGGCGCCGTTCTGGTGGTCTCGCAATTCACCCTCTACGGAGACGCGCGCCGCGGCAAACGTCCCTCGTTCGACGCGGCCGCTCCACCGCAGCAAGCGCGTGAACTCTACGAATATTTTGTGGAGAGAATTCGCGCTTACGGCTTGCGCTGCGAAACTGGGCGGTTTCAGGAAACGATGCAGGTGGAACT
>OBLW0100002190.1_pt1 | contig 15874 bp, 12 predicted proteins | sample 1520161 | NCBI WGS metagenome assembly OBLW01 (sample SAMEA3539309, study PRJEB22396) | soil metagenome | biome: tundra; feature: field; material: soil | place: USA | collected 2010-05 | depth 0.15 m | reverse complement strand
CGGGACAGGCCGCTGCGAGCCAGCGGTGATAAGATTTCGGCGCATTTTCGAACCTGCTTGACCTTTGCGCAAGGGGCGTCCTATGACACTCGGCCGTAGAACATTCTTGAAGACGGCAATCGCTGCAGGTGCTGGAGCGTCTCTCGCGCCCAGTACGTTCACGGGGGCGGACTCCGCTCCCGGCTCCTTCGATTTTGTATTCTTCACCGACACTCATATCGAGCCGGAACTTGATGCCGGACAGGGTTGCGACATGTGCTTCCGCAAAATTGCTGGGCTGAAGCCCGACTTCGCGATTATGGGCGGGGACCATGTGTATGACGCGCTGGGTGTCGATGGCCGCCGGGCTGATCTCGTGTTCGATCTGTATAAGAAAACCCAACAGAGTTTGCAGATGCCCCTGTATCACACCATCGGGAATCACGATGTGTTCGGCATTCTAACCAAGAGCGGAGTGGCGCCAAACGACCCCGCCTACGGGAAGAAAATGTATGAAGACCGGATCGGACACACCTACTACTCTTTCGATCGGAAGGGCTGGCATTTCGTAGTTCTAGATTCTATTCAACCGACCGAGGACCGCTTGTGGGAGGCGCGGGTAGACGAAAATCAGCTCGGCTGGGTGAAGGATGATCTCCGCCGGCTGGCGCCGAAGACCCCGGTAATCGTAGTGATTCATGTGCCGCTGGTGACGGCGTTTGAGACGTACGCGCCGACGGTGACGGAGCGGAAATACAATACGCTCACGGTGGCAAATGCTCCTGAGGTGCTGGCAGCGCTGGAAGACCACAACGTGGTGGCGGTGTTGCAAGGGCACACGCACGTCAACGAGATCGTAGAGCACAAGAATACTCGATACATTACCAGCGGGGCTGTTTGTGGCAATTGGTGGCACGGTCCACGGATGGGCTTTCCCGAGGGTTTTACGGTTGTTAGCGTACGCGACTCCCTGGTGAGCACGCGCTACCAGACCTACGGATTCCAAAGCGTGGACCCGAGGGAGAAATTCTAATCCTTAGCGGCGGGCAGCTCAGGGCGGTGCCTCAGGTTCGAATATCGCCGACTACCACCCCCCGACCGCGTCGACCGGTGAAGCTAGCATTCTCACGGCCGATTCCGCCCTTCCTATGCTTTTCAAAGGGTTGATTCTTAAAGTGGCTGAACTGCTTTGTTTTGTTCGAGATTTACAAGTGTTCACTCTGACCCGCGGTCGACAGACAGCGGAAAGCGCACAAATCCATCCCACTGGCCGCCTTACTCGCCGGATCGCGATCCCAGTTCCGGTGGGGTAGCCGGGACGGCATCACCTTTGACGTAGTGGGCATACCAAGCCAGGTAACGCTGAAGCCGGTCCTTCATGTGGGATGGCGTCTTAAACTCGTGGTACTCGTCGGGATAGACCACGAGCTCGGTTTCGCGGCCCAGGCTTTTCAACGCTTGGTACATCTGTTCGCCACCGAGGATGGGAACGTTCCAATCGATATTGCCACCCATGAAAAGCGTCGGGGTGCTGATCTTCGCGACCTTATAGAACGGGGAGAGTTTGTCCCAGAGGGCTTCGTTTTCCCAGGGCCGGCCTAGTTCAGTCTCGTAATCTTTTTGGTATTGGTCGTGGCCGTAGAGCGCGGTGTTTAGGGCTTCGCCGGCACCGGAGATGGCGGCTTTGAAGCGGGTGGTCTGGGCGATGATAAAGTCGGTGGAGATGCCACCGTAGGACCAGCCGCCTACGCCTAGTCTGTCGGGGTCGGCGATGCCCTGATCGATGGCGTATTCTACGAAGGCCATGTCGTCCTGATAATCCTTGTTGCCCCAGTCCGCGAAAATCGCTTGGGAATATTTCTGGCCGTAACCGGAGGATCCGCGGGGGTTCGGCAGGAGTACGGCGTAGCCGTTGGCGGCGAAGAGTTGGATGTCGGGTTGGAACTCGGCATACCACGCCCAGACCGGGCCTCCGTGTGGGCGAAGCAGGGTCGGAACCTTTTTGCCGGGGGTGTAGTCGAGCGGCTTGTAAAGGTAGCCGGAGACGGTCGTGCCGTCCTTACTCTTGAAATGCACATACTCGCCGGGAGACAGCTTTAGCTGCGCGATAAGCGCGTCGTTGGTATGGGTGATTTGCTTTGGCGCTCCACCCGAGGCGGGCAACGCGTAGATCTCGCTCGGACGTTCCATCTTGTCGATCTGAGCTGCTATCTCGCCGGATTTCGCCACCGAGTAGCTATAGACCATCGCGCGGCCGCCAATGGGACGGGTGACTTCGCCGCCGGTAATCGCGATGCGGCAAACATTCTGGGTGCCGTCATCATCGGCGATGAAGTAGAGGCTCTTGCTGTCGGCGGCGAAGTGAATTTGGTCCACGTTGCGGTCGAAGGTGCGGGTCAGGATTTTACCTTCGCCGCCGGTTGCTGCGGAGACAGCGAGGTGCTTGGTGGCGTATTCGAACAGCTTCGGATCGGTTTGAGTTACATAGGCGATCCACTTGCCGTCGGGTGACCAGGTGGACGCATGATCATCGCCGGGATTGGTCGTGATTTGCTTTAGGTGCGCGCCTTTATCGGTGTTGTCGGCGGAAACCGTCCAGATGTCGTTGTTGTAGTTGCGATCGGGGTCGGACGTGCGGTTGCTGGTGAAGGCGAGTTGGGCGCCGTCAGGAGACCAGGCCGGATCGGAATCTTCGTAGTCGCCGCCGGTGATCTGGGTGAGGCTCTTAGTGGTCAAGTCGAAGATGTAGAGATGGGTGCGGCGCCGGTCAAGGTAGCCGACTTCATCGACTTTGAATTGCAGACGGTCAATCACCCAGGGCTTTTGGGTTTTAGGCTTGTTTTCCTGCGCGGACTTACCTTCGCCTTCCTTGTCCCGTTCTTTATCTTTCTCTTTGGCAGCTTGGAGTTCTTCGGTCGTCGCGTCTCGCAGAATGAGGCAAAGGCGCTTGCTATCCGGCGACCATTCGAAACTGTCGACGTCCTGAGGTGTTTCGGTCAGGCGCTGGGCCTCGCCACCGATGCGGTTGAGCAGCCAGACCTGGGTTTTGCCTTCGTGGCGAGCGGATAGGAATGCCAGATACTTGCCGTCCGGGCTCCAACGGGGATGGCCCGAGGAAACGCCTTCCGCGGTGAGTGGAACAGCTTCGCCACCGGCGAACGGAACCATCCAGATACGCTGCTCGGAATTGTCTTCCTTCAGGGACGCGGTTCTAACAGTATAGGCGACCCACTGGGCGTCGGGGCTTAGTCTTGGTCCTTCTACCTCGCGGATTTGGAAATGATCGTCAATGGTGATCGGTCGCAGCGCCGCCGGCTGCTGTGCATCCAGAGGTGATGCGAGAAATGTGATGATCAGGCACAAATGCGAGGCGCGTTTCATTCGAACGGCTCCTAGGGACGGTAATTAAGCCAAAAAACCAAACGGCGGAGTTTAGCACAAGCCCATCAAAGCTCGTGGCGGACGACCGGGCTACGCTGCCTGGAAAAAGAGCGGACGAATAGGGCTGGCAAAGACCGACCGAAAAAACACCAAGGAGCAAACGGTGGGAACCACCCCCGAGAGCTGCATCGCGAAGGCAGGCAACCGAGCAGCCGTAAGGTGCGCTACAGTACTGGCGAAAAATGTTGTGCCAAGTGCATTTTCTTCTTGCATGGCGTGGTGGACCTTGTATTCTGCGAACGCGAACTAGCTCCGACGTGAGAGAGCGAGAATCGCTTTAGGAGGACGGCTAGTAAAAATTGAGTACGTTACCTTTTCCCTCCCAACTCCCTTCCCAAGCACTTACAAAAGCTAAAAAAAATGTCGCCAAGCTGACACTGTGGCCGCTTGTGGCTGCCACCTTCTTCATGGTCTCTGGTGGCACGTACGGCACGGAGCAGATTGTGTCCGGCGCGGGCTACGGGCATGGCATTCTGATTTTGCTTTTTCTACCGGTGCTGTGGTGCTTGCCGACGGCGTTCATGATCGGCGAGCTGTCGAGTTCCCTGCCTTGCGAGGGCGGCTATTACGCGTGGGTCCGCCGCGGGCTCGGTAACTTCTGGGGATTTCAGGAAGCGTGGTTGTCGCTGGCGGCCAGCATCTTCGACATGGCCATTTATCCCACGCTTTTCGTGTTTTACCTCAAACAGTTCTCGCCCTGGTTCGGGACGCCGGGGCACGGCATTCTGGCGGGTCTCTTCGTGGTGGTGAGCTGCGCGGTGCTGAATCTGCTGGGCATTCGCGTGGTGGGCATCACGTCCCTGTGGTTGTTCTTTTGCCTCTCAGCGCCTTTCGCGGCGGTCGTGGTGCTCGCGCCGTTCAAAGTGGGCGCACTAACAGACGCGCATACCGCGACGACGACCGCGGGGCTTGGGTTAGTGGGCGGAGTCTTGGTAGCCATGTGGAATTACATGGGTTGGGACAACGCGTCGACCATCGCTCAGGAAGTCGAGCGCCCGCAACGCACCTACCCCAAGGCGATGATTGCGGCGGTGGTTCTCGTGTCCTTGACATACGTGCTGCCATTCCTGGCGGTGTATTTCACAGGCATTCAGGCATCCACATTTGCTGAGGATGGTTCCTGGGCGACGGTTGCGGGGCTGATTGGCGGCAAGGTTTTGGGCTTTGAGTGGCTGCGGTTCCTGATCGTGCTGGGCGGTATGATGAGCGCGTTCGGCATGTTCAACGCGCTGGTCATGAGTTATTCGCGGCTGCCGCTGGCCATGGCGCGCGACGGGATGCTGCCAAAAGTGTTCGCGAAGACCAGCGCGAGGACCAATGCGCCGTGGGTAGGAATTTTGGTTTGCGCTACCTGCTGGGCGTTGTGCCTGGGGCTGGGATTCAGGCGATTGGTGACGCTGGACATCATGCTGTATGGCGCGGCCTTGATGTTGGAGTTTGTGACGCTGGTGGCGTTGCGAATTCGCGAGCCGGAACTGAAACGTGAATTCAAGGTGCCCGGCGGATTGGCGGGCGCGATCATGGTCGGCGTATTTCCATTCGCACTGCTCTGCTTGGCTTTGGTGGAGAGCGAGCGCGAGACGATTCTGGGGATGAACGGCTTGGTCTTCGGCGTGATGATTATCGCCGCGGGCTTTGTCGGATATTTGGCGACGAAGAGACTTCGCGGGCGGGGAATCCGGCCGGTGACTGTTGAGAGTATAGCCGGAGACTAGTACGCTTTTTAATTTGGGATGCTTGCCGCCAGTTTTGGTTGAATCTGGCGGTTTTGTTTTTGGATTGCAGGAATGGCGGGAAAGACAGGCGACCGGCCGATTACGCCCGGGCCAGTAGGGGTGCAGCCGTGCCGCACCCCTGCCAAAGACGACTGTAAATTGCACTGGATCAGGTAGTTGTCTTTCGGCACCTACGACCCCGGTGTGAGTTGCGACATTGTAGCTGCACGTGGGTTTATAGAAGTGAAGCAGTCGAGGGGGACCTAAAATCCCAAGGAGGCAGTTACCATGAATACGAAAATACTTAGGAATGGCGTGTTGTTCGCCGCTGGCGTGCTGATGGCATATGGATCACCGATGTTGGCGCGTACGGCGGGCAGCCCGCAGAATACCGGGCAGACCCAAACGGCACCGGCACAACAGAACGGGCCGGCGAGACCCGATCTGAATCTGACCGATGACCAAAAGACCCAGATGAAGAAGTTTCATCAGGATGCCAAGGCTCAGATCGAGGCGGTGAACAACGATTCTTCGCTAAGCGCCGATCAGAAGCAGGCGAAGATTCAGGGAATTCATCGCGAGACCCACAAGCAAGTGGAGTCCATTCTGACGCCGTCGCAAAAGCAGCAGATGCGGGCATGGCGACGGACACATAAAGGCGAAGGGCAACAGGAAGCTCCTCCGTCGAACTAAGCCTGGAGGCCGGTCGGCAAGCAACAAGTGGTTAGTTTTTTCCGAAGGGACGGTTGGGGCACCGTCCCTTTTACGCTGCGTGCGGATGATTCGGACTGCGCAGATTCACGAGCCGTTTTGATATGCTGCTCCATGTGGGAAATAAGGCCTCGGATTCGCTCTCAAAGAACACCCGATTTAGAGGTTTTGCCCGACTCAGTTTGATTTGCCTGTTGTTGCCAGGCATGTTTTGGTTGTTTTCAGCGACCGATCGATTTCTTCCTTCGGGCGCTGCACGCGTCGCCCAAGGTGCGGCGACAGCAACACCATCTCCATCACAAGCACCGCCTTCCGGGCAAGCACCTTCGGCAAACCCAAACCCACAGGCTGCAGCAACCTCACAGCGGCAAACGCCGAGCATCGTGGTGCTCGATCCCGCCCACGGCGGAACGGATTTAGGCGCGCGAGGCACCGGCGGAATTCGCGAGAGCGAGATAGTTTTGCAGTTTGCGGCGCAGGTACGGACAGCTTTGGAATCCATGAGCTTTCAGGTTATGGACACACGTCAGGGGAACGAAAATCCTTCGTTTGATGACCGCTCGGCGATCGTGAACGCGCAACGTGGCGCCGTGTTTGTGTCGCTTCATGTGGCATCGACGGGGCTACCGGGAACCGTGCGCGTTTACGTGATGAGCGACTTGCCGGGCGTTACCGATGCAACGGGTTTGATTCCCTGGGAGCGAGCCCAAGGACCTTTTGTTCCATTGAGCCGGCGATTCGGCGACATTGTGCAGGGATTTCTTGCGCAGCGTTTCAAAGGCTCGCCGCGCACGGCGCAGCCCGCGGCGGTACGGCAATTGAGGACGACGGCGGCGCCGGCGATCGCCGTGGAAGTGTCGAGCGTCTCGGTGGAAGATCGCAATGCGCTGGACCGCATGGCGCCGGGCGTGGCCGATGCGATTGCGCGGGGCGCGTCCGCGTTCCGGCCGTTGTATGTGGTGGCGGCGGTGAACCCGGGAGACCGTCCATGACGCCGAGGTGGCGGGTATGGTTGATCGGCATACTCGCGATCGCGGTGATTATTGCCGGAATTTATTTTCCAATCTTGAAGAAGCACTTGCGGCAAACCAAACAGGCCCCGGCAGTAAGCGAGGAGCAAGCGCGGCGTGAGTTGACGCAGACGGCGCCTGCGAATACCGGCGGACCGGTGACCAAGGCCAAATTATTCTGGTCGTCCGGTGCCGGGGATGGTTCGTTGATGCCGGTTAGCGTCGAGCTTCCGCTGTCCAAAGACCCAACGCTGCGGGCGAAGCAAGTCTTGAACACCTTGCTGGCCGGGCCGGTCGACGCGGAGTTGCGAACTTTGCCGCCCGACGCGGTGCTATTGGCGCTGTATCTGTTGCCGGACGGCACCGCGATCGCGGATTTCTCGGAAGCACTGGCCACCTCGACTCCTTCAGGGATTGAGAGCGAGCAGATGGCGGTGGACTCCATTTCGAAAACGCTGGAAGCAAATGTTGCGCAAGTGCGCTGGTTGAAGATTCTGATCCATGGTCAGGAAGTAGACACGCTAGCGGGACATCTGGATTTGACGCGCACATTTCTAGTGAATGCCAAGGCGGCGCCGATGATAGCGGCAGCGCCATCCGCGAATTCGGCTAATGTTGGTTGGTCCGCTGATGCCGCAACCAACGGCAAAGCTACCCCGGTGGCTCCGCCTCGAAAAGCAGCTGCAATCGCACGAAAGTTGACACCTGCGATTCCCCCCGGCAAACTGACGCAGCCTGCAAACTGACGCAAACCAAATGAATATTGCCAACCAACGTGAAGGGACCTCCGGAGGGAAAACACGAATCGATGGCCGCGGCGCGGACCAGATGCGAGCGCTGAAAATTACGCCGGATTTCATTTCAACGGCAGAAGGCAGCGTCCTGATTGAACTGGGAAATACTCGCGTAATTTGTACGGCGTCGGTGGACGACGGCGTGCCTGGCTTCCTGAAAGGCACAGGTAAGGGCTGGGTGACCAGCGAATACGGGATGCTGCCGCGAGCAACCGAGGAACGCACGCCGAGGGAAGCGACACGCGGAAAACAAACGGGGCGCACGCTGGAAATTCAGCGGCTAATCGGACGGTCGCTGCGCGCGGTGACGGATCAGGAAGCCATGGGCGAGAAAACCGTGTGGATCGATTGCGATGTGATTCAGGCGGATGGTGGGACGCGAACTGCTTCCATCACCGGTGCATTTGTGGCGCTGGCGCTGGCGTTCGAACGCATGGTCGCCGCAGGAATTTGGCGTAGGTCCCCGCTCATTGATACGGTAGCGGCCACCAGCGTCGGAATCGTGGATGATCGCGCGCTGCTGGACCTGGCGTATGAAGAAGATTCGCGCGCGGAAGTGGATATGAATGTAGTGATGACTGGAAGTGGACACTTCGTGGAAATTCAGGCGACTGCGGAAGGCCGTCCATTTACCGGAAGCGAGATGCAGGATCTGCTGGGGCTTGCCGCAGCCGGAATTCGGCGGTTGACGGACGAACAGCGAGCCGTCCTGCCTGTGAAGTTTAGTGCGCGCGCCCGTTAAGCTGCAGCTCGCGTCAGGCAATCCAGCGAAACTTGCTGAGTTTCGCGCGCTCGCGCGTGCGGCAGATGTCTCAGTGCCGCCAGTCGAGCTGCAGCTTGCTCCGTGGTTCAATTCCCTGCCCGCATTTGAGGAAAAGGCGCCAACGTTCGCCGAAAATGCGCTGGGCAAGGCACTGCATTATTCCAGCGGGTATGATGGATTTGTGTTTGCCGATGATTCCGGACTGGTCGTGCCGGAGCTGGGTGGTGCGCCGGGGGTAAGATCGGCGCGTTACGCGGGAGAGTCCGCCACGAGCGCGCACCGCAATTCGAAATTGTTGGGGGAATTGCAGGGACGGCATGGAGCGGAAAGAGCGGCCTATTTTGTTTGTGTGATTGCCCTTGTGGAGCGGGGACGGTCCGTGGCGATTGTTAGCGAGCGAGCGCATGGAGTGATTTTGGAGGCACCACGGGGCGAGCGAGGGTTCGGGTACGATCCAGTGTTTTGCTTTTCGGATTTGGGCAAGTCGTTTGCTGAACTTTCTGAGGAAGAGAAAAATAAGCACAGTCATCGTGGGAAGGCATTCCGGCGATTGCTGGGCTTGATCCAATAGGACTGTATCGATTCAACAGCCGCACCGGGCCTTCGCAGCGCAGAGTTCCCAGGAGTACCTATGGTACTCGTGTGATATTCTTCCCGACGATGAAAAAGAAAACGGTGAAAAAGCGCTCAGCGTCAAAACCGTCGACAGCGGTGATCGGATCTACCGGGCGAAAACCGGTTAAAGCCGCAAAGGTAAAGAAAATCGTCGGAACCGGTACTGATCCGAAGCGCGTCGCAGCGATTCTGGCGAAACTAGACCAAGCGTACCCGGAAGCTACCTGCGAGTTGAAGCACGAGAATCCGTTTCAGTTACTAATTTCCACAATTTTGTCGGCGCAGTGCACCGACGTGCGCGTCAATCAGGTTACGCAAACGCTGTACAAAAAGTATCCGGGACCCGAGGCTTTCGCCTACGCGAACCCCAGCCAATTGGAACAGGAAATTCGCCCCACTGGTTTCTTTCGTAACAAAACAAAATCCATCATGGGCGCCAGCAAGGAAATACTCGATAGGTTCGAAGGCAAAGTGCCGCGAACCATGGAAGAGATTTTGACGCTGCCCGGCGTTGCGCGAAAAACGGGAAACGTGGTGTTGGGAACCGCCTACGGGATCGCGAGCGGAGTCGTCGTGGACACACATGTAATCCGCCTGTCGCGGCGCCTGGATTTGACCAAGCACGAGGACCCGAAAAAGATCGAGCAAGACCTGATACGCGTGATTCCGCAAGATAGTTGGATTAAGTTTTCACATCAGCTAATCTGGCATGGCCGCCGAGTGTGCATGGCGCGGAAACCGCGCTGCATCGAGTGCAACCTGGAATCGATCTGCTATTCCAAAGATAAGACCGTCTAAGACCCTCTCCGATTTCGAGCTGTACCCAACGACTTTCCTCTTATCCAATCGCCGGGTTTACTTTCGAAAATCATAACGATATTCTCTGGCATGCCAAAAACAACAAATTGGGCGGTGTTGTCCGCTTTCGTCATCTCGCTCACGTTGGGTTTCTCCTCCCGTGCGCAAGTCGCTCCGACCACCAACCCGTCGCCAAGCGTGCCGACCCCCGAATCAGTGCTTGGCCACCAACCCGGCGACGATTTTTATCTAGCCAACTATGACGAATCGCGCGATTACTTTCACAAACTCGCCGCCAGCTCCAATCGGGTGAAGCTCATCACCGTTGGAAAAACGACGCGCGGACTCGATTGGGAGATCGCGATTATCTCCTCGCCAGAAAATCTGGCCAATCTCGACATATACAAGGACATTTCGCGAAAGTTGGCCGATGGACGAAGCCTCTCCGCAGCAGGCGCGCACGATCTCGCACGCCAAGGCAAAGCCATCGTTCATATCGATGGCGGTTTGCACTCCAGCGAGGTCGCGGGCGCACAGCAGTCTATCGCCCTGGCCTACAAGTTGGTCTCATCGCAAAACGACCCCGAAGTCGACGCCATTCTGAACCATGTGATTCTAATGTTATGGCCAACGCTCAATCCCGACGGACAGAATGAAGTCGTTGCCTGGTACCGCAAAAACCTGGGCACCTCGTTCGAAGTGAGCCCGCTGCCGGACCTCTATCAGGAATATGTAGGCCACGACAACAATCGCGATGGATACATGAACAACATGCTCGAGTCTCAGGACGTCACGCGCACCGAAATCGAATGGGATCCAGTAATTTTCTACTGCCATCATCAAACCGCTCCTTTTCCAACGCGCATTTTCATCCCGCCGTTTGTCGAACCAATTTCCGGAAACATTCATCCGCTCATGGGACGCTGGCTGAACGTGCTGGGAACGGATATCGCGGCGTACTTAGACGAGCATGGCATGCCCGGCGCTGTGAATCGCGTTGGCTTCGACAATTGGTACCCCGGATTTCTCGACTTCACGCACATTTTCCGAAACAGCATCTCGTTCTTCACCGAGACAGCCCTGTTCCGCTACGCGACACCGCGATTCTACCCGGTGGACGAATTTCCCAAGGATCAGCGCGGCTTGCGCACCGAAGTTTTCTACAGCAGCCCCTGGAGAGGCGGATGGTGGCGGCTGCGCGACGCCGTCAATTATATGGAAGGCGCTTCCATGGCCGTGCTCGATACCGCGGCGAAATATCACGAGGAACTGCTGTACAACCGCTACCAAGCCGCGGCAGACAACGTCAGCCGATTCACAAAGGAGCCGCCATTCGCCTGGGTCGTTCCCTTGGAGCAGCGCGATCTTCCGGAAGCAGCAATTTTGGTGCAGAAATTGATGATCAACGGCATCGAAGTCCAGCAGGCGGCAAAGCCTTTTCGCGCCAATGGACGCCAATACGCTCCAGGCACTTGGGTCGTTTTGATGGATCAGCCGTTCTCGCCGCTGGTAAAAGAGCTTTTCGAACCGCAGCATTATCCGGACTTGCGTGAAACTCCAAATAGTCCGCCGAAGCTCCCCTACGACGTCACCGGATGGACCTTGCCCATGCAAATGGGTGTACAAGTAGCGCCCGTGCTGGAACCGGTGGGCCAGGCGGAGCGCGCCAACCTGAAGAAAGTGGAGCAGTTCGTGGCACCCGTTGGCAGCATTGACGGAGCTGGTTCGGTCTTTGTCTTAAATCACCAATCAAATGCAAGTTTCAAAGCACTCAATGCGATTCTTGACGGCGGAGGGCGCGTAAGCTTTGCGTCCGCCGACAGCGAGACATCCGGGGGAACGGAAACTGGAGAAATGATCGTGAGCGGTTTCGATCGCGAGAAACTCAAAAAGATAGCTGGCGACAATTCTCTGACCTTAAGAGCGATTGCTTCCGCGCCAAAAGACACCGTGATGGTCAAGAAAGCGCGCGTCGGACTGTATCGCTCATGGGTAGCAAATATCGACGAAGGATGGACCCGCTGGATTCTCGAGAATTACGGCTTCGCGCCGGTGACTTTGCATAACGGCGACATTCAGGCTGGCAGTCTCCGGGAGCATTTTGACGCCATCATTCTTCCCGACGCCATGCCCGAGACGATTCGAAACGGTTTCGGCCCCGGCGCAGTTCCCGCTGTCTACACCGGCGGGATAGGCGAACTGGGCACGTCCGCGCTGCGCGAATTTGTGCGAGCGGGCGGCACGCTGATTGCCTTCAACAATGCCTCCCTGTTTGCAATCGACGACCTGGGTCTGCCCGTTAAAAATATTCTGACCGGTGTGAAGGATGAAGATTTTTTCTGTTCAGGCTGCCTGCTGCGGGTCGAAATGCAGGATTCGGGCGCCTCCGCGGTGTGGGGTCTGCCGCACGATCCCATCGTAATGTTTGAACGGGGCCCTGCGTTCGAAACCAAAGACGGATTCCGCGGTCGCATACTAGCGGCCTATCCAAAAGAGCAAAGCCCGTTGATGAGTGGCTATCTTTTGCATCCCGAGCGAATTCAAGGGAAAGCTGCAGCACTGGAAGTGCAATACGGCAAAGGCCGTATCTATTTACTAGGCTTCCGGCCGCAGTGGCGCGGCCAGTCGCACGGAACCTACAAATTTTTCTTCAACGCGATTTATGAGTCACAAGGTCTCTCGAAACCCGCCCCCGCAAAGCCAGAACCCCCGGCTTCGCACCCCGAGCCTAAGCCGGCAAACCCGGCACCGTAAGCACATACACTCTTGTCGGTGTCCCCCGGGACAACACACCACCTACCGAGCCGTCAAAGTCGAAAACCGCATTCCACTAATCCCGTCCGCACCATCAACCGTTGATCAAGCTCATCATATTCTCAGGATAACGCGCCCCCGACGCCGCTCCCTGCGGCGCGACTTCATCAATCCGCTGCAAATCCTCCGGAGTAAGCGTAACCTTCGTAGCCTCCGCGTTCTCCTCTAAATACTTCCGCCGCTTAGTTCCGGGAATCGGAATGATGTCTTCTCCCCGCGCCAAAAGCCAGGCCAGTGCAAGCTGGCTAGGCGTGCACTTTTTCTCCGCCGCGATAGCCTCGACGCGCGCCACCAAATCCAGATTCTTCTGAAAGTTCTCGCCCTGAAACCGTGGCGAAAACCTCCGGTAGTCATCCGGCGCCAGATCCTCAAAGCGTTTATATTGTCCAGTCAAAAACCCACGCCCCAGCGGACTGTAGGCCACGAAAGCAATTCCCAGCTCCCGCGTCGTCGGCAGCACCTCATCCTCAGGGTCACGAGTCCACAGCGAATATTCGGTCTGCAATGCAGCAATCGGATGCACGGCCACCGCGCGGCGAATCGTCGCGGGCCCAGCTTCCGACAACCCAAGGTAACGAACCTTGCCGGCGATCACCAGTTCCGCCATCGCGCCAACAGTTTCTTCGATCGGCGTGTTGTGATCGACGCGATGCTGATAATAGAGGTCGATCGTATCCACGCCTAACCGTTTCAAGCTGGCATCGCAACACCGCCGCACATATTCCGGCTTGCCACTGACGCCGCGCACATGGGGATTAGCTTTGTCGCGCACAATCCCAAATTTCGTGGCCAAAAAAATCTGGTCACGAATGCCGCGAATGGCCTTGCCCACCAGCACTTCGTTATCGCCGTAACCATAGACATCGGCGGTATCCAGAAAGGTCATCTCCAATTCGACGGCCCGGTGAATGGTCGCAATCGATTCCGCGTCGTCGCGTGATCCGTAGAATTCGGACATACCCATACAGCCAAGGCCTAATGCCGAGACCAGCGGGCCGCACTTTCCTAAGTAACGTTTTTGCATCAATGGCCCCTAACGTGGATTCGCTAGGTGAGATGCGGTTTCGCAGGATATGGATACAAGCGCCCTCGCGAAACCGACTGCAACGAACAATGACGCGGGACGCGGCCTCGATTATCCTGAAATGCAGATGGCAAGCGAACAAGACGCTCCGATGAACCAACCACAAACCGGCAGCGGCTCCAGCGCCGCTCTGACCAGCGCGGACCCGAATCGGGCTGGCGCCGGGGATCCCGCGTCGGAGCGACCTGCGACTGCGCCACTGGGCGATGCCCAAGGTGGCGCGTCCGCGAATCTCCAGAAACCCAAAAACACCCCGCCGCTGAATAAATGGCAAACCTTTTGGCGCGGCGTCCTGCATGTGGACACCGCCAAGATGGAGCCTTGGATTGCCTTGCGAAACGCGATGGGAGTTGCCATCCCGTTGGCCGTCGGCATCGCCATAGGCATGCCACTTGGCGGCTTGGCAGTAGCCAGCGGCGCCCTCAACGTCTCCTACTCCGATGGCCAGGATCCCTACCAGCAGCGGGCAAAACGCATGCTCGCCGCCAGCGTCTTGTGCGCCGCCGCGGTAATGGCCGGCGGACTTGCAGGGCATCATAACGCCGCCGCAATTGCCTTGATCGCAATCTGGGCCTTCGGCTCGGGCATGGCAATTACCTTAGGACCCACAGGCGAAAGCCTGGGCGTAATCAGCTTGGTGGTCTTGATCATTTATTCGGCGCAGAGCCTAACGCCCGCACGCGCTCTGCAAGCGGGCGCATTGGCGTTTGCCGGCGGCATCTTGCAAATGCTGTTGTCTCTTGGATTGTGGCCGGTTCGCGCTTACGAACCAGAGCGCCGCGCCCTGGCGAACTTGTATTTGACTTTGGGGCAAGCCGCGTCATCGCCAGAGCAGCTCATAAAGGCGCCTCCGCCAGCCGCAGCCAGCACCCAGGCTCAGGAGGCGCTGGCCGGCCGGATTTCGGATCACAGCGTGGTAAGCGAAAGATTTCGCTCGCTGTTGAGCCAGGCCGAACGCATGCGACTGCGTCTGTTCACTCTCGGCCGGCTGTTGCGACGTATGCGCCGCGAAGAATTCGGTTTCTCGCCGGCGGAAATACTGGAGCACTTCCTGGAGTCCGCCGCAAAAGTGATGACCGCCATCGGCAAGTCGCTACTGCGCGATGGTCCAGTCGCGATCGACGCATCCTGGCTCCGCGAAATTCACAGCGCCACCGAAACTCTCCGGCAATCTCACGAAACCGAAGAACGAACGTTCCTCGCGGCCGTGGTGCGCGACGCCCGTTATCAAATGGACGCGCTCAGCGGCCAACTGCGCGCCGCCGCCCAGATGGCCGGAGACCTCACCCCGGCGGGATTGGAAGCCACCGAGCAGCGCGAAAGGGCGCGTCCCTCGCGTCAGCGCATCACCAGCGGTCTAGCGCGCCTCGCCGCGAACCTCACGCTGCAGTCCGCAGTATTTCGTCACTCAGTTCGTATGGCGGTCGCCGTGGCCATTGCGGAAATCTTATCTCGCAGCCTTGAAACACCTAGAGCCTATTGGCTCCCGATGACCACGGTTCTAGTGTTGAAACCAGAGTTTACCGTCACCTTCACACGCGGGTTGCTGCGCATCGCCGGCACCATCGTAGGGTTGTTGCTGGCCACCGCCATGTTTCACTTTCTTCCTACCGGAGTCGGGCTGGAAGTGGCGCTGATCGCAGCATTTGTATTTTTACTGCGATGGGCAGGGCCTGCGAATTACGGCATCTTCGGAGTCGCCGTCAGCGCGCTCGTAGTGCTGCTGGTTGCCGTCACCGGTGTCTCCCCGAAAACGGTAATCCTGGCGCGCGGCCTCAACACCATCATTGGTGGCACTCTGGCGTTGGTGGCCTACGCGGCGTGGCCGACCTGGGAGCGCACCCAGGTCGCAGAGATGTTGGCGCGCCTGCTGGACTCTTACCGCCTCTATTTCTTGAAGGTGGTCGACGTGCTCCTGGGCCGCGAGGGGGCTACACCTAGCGAACTGGACAAGCTGCGGCTGGCTTCACGCCTGGCGCGCACCAATGCCGTGGCCTCGGTCGAACGCATGCAGGCAGAGCCGGGAACCCGCGCAGAAGAAGTCGCATTGCTGACTGGCATGCTGGCAGCGGCGCATCGCTTCCTCTACGCAGTGTTATCCGTCGAGGCGGGCATACTGCCGTCAACGCGCCGGGCGGTACGCGACGAAT
>OBLW0100002187.1_pt1 | contig 15891 bp, 13 predicted proteins | sample 1520161 | NCBI WGS metagenome assembly OBLW01 (sample SAMEA3539309, study PRJEB22396) | soil metagenome | biome: tundra; feature: field; material: soil | place: USA | collected 2010-05 | depth 0.15 m | reverse complement strand
AGCAGCGCTGGCCGCTGATGCGCAGGACGCCGCGCGACCGGGTGGCGCCGGGGCAGCCCGACCAGGCACGGTCCAGGGCAGCACGGTCCAGGGCAGCACGGTCCAGGGCGGCACGGTCCAAGGCGGCACGGTCCAAGGCGGCACGGTCCAAGGCGGTACGGTCCAAGACAGGACCGCCCTAGGCAGGACCGCCCTAGGCAGGACCGCGCCAGGCAAGACCGCCTCAGGCAAGACCGCCTCAGGCAAGACCACGCCGGACAGGACCACGCCGGACAGGACCGTCCCGGACGCGGCCAACGGCGGCCGTACCACGCCGCTCCGCGGTCGGGCCCCGGTACCACCCGGCCGCCCGCCTTTCGCCTCGCCGCATGGCGCCCCCGCCCATGACGCCCCGGCGCCAGGCGAGCCATCCCGGCGCGGTCGCGGTGACGCTCCCGGCACGGGAAACGAGGGCACGGGAACCCGGGGCACTACCCGCGCGGCGGGCACCCGCGGCGCCGGGGGAAAGCGGCATCGCTCACGCAAACGATTCCCCCGCTGACCGTGACCGTCCGCACGCCAGAACGGGCCATCCGCACGCGATAGCGGGCCGTCCGCACGCCACAGCTGCCCATCCGCACGCGATAGCGGGCCGTCCGCACACCATGGCGGCCTGCGGTAACTACCCGGCGCCGGGCAGCGGGGGCAGTTCGCCGGTCTTCTCGTAGTCCGCGATCATCTCCAGTCGCCTGGCATGCCGCGCCTCGCCGGAGAATGCTGTCTCAATGAAGACCCGCGCGAAGCCGAGGGCGTCCGGCAACGGGTACATCCTGGCACCGAGGCTGAGCACGTTGGCGTCGTTGTGCAACCGGGCCAGCCGCGCGGTCTCATCGGTCCAGGCGAGTGCGGCCCGGATCCCGCTGATCTTGTTGGCGGCGATCTGCTCTCCGTTACCGGATCCGCCGATCACGATGCCGAGGCTGCCCGGATCCCCGGCCACCCCAGCGGCAGCCCGCATCACATACGGCGGGTAGTCGTCCTGCCCGTCATAGCCGGCCGGACCGCAGTCCACCGCCTCATGGCCCGCCGTGGCCAGCCATTGAACCAGGGCTGCCTTCAGCTCAAATCCGGCATGATCAGAACCCAGATAAACGCGCACGCAGGCCAGTCTGCCAGAACACGGACGGTACGGCCCGGCCAGCACAGGCACTGGTGCCCGGGCCGGGCCCAGCGCCCATGCCACCTGGCCCGGTGTTAATAGGCCCAGTGCTAATAGAAGGTCAGGGGCTCGTAGAAGACCAGGGGCGAGCCGGAGATCAGGGCCTAGTCGAAGATCGGGTCGCGGGTACGGCTCCGCTTGAGCTCGAAGAACCCGTCAGTGCCCATCACGAGCAGCACGCCGTCCCAGAGCTTGGCCGCGGCCTCGCCCCGCGGGATCGGGGACAGCACCGGCCCGAAGATCGCGACACCGCCGATCGAGATCACCGGCGTGCCCACCTCGTAACCCACCCGGTCCATGCCGTCGTGGTGGGACGCCCGCAGCGCCTCGTCGTAGTCACCCGAGGTCATCGCGTCCGCCAGTTCGGCCGGCAAGCCGGCCTCGGCGAGCGCCGCCTCGATGGTGGCACGGTCCTTGGGGGCCTTGTCGTGATGGAACCGCGTACCGAGCGCGGTGTAGAGGCTGCCCAGGACCCCGGGGCCAAACTTCTGCTCGGCCGCGATGCATACCCGCACCGGGCCCCATGCCTGTGCCATCAGCTCCTGATAGTTCTCCGGCATGTCCTTCTTACCCTCGTTCAGCACGGCCAGGCTCATGACGTGCCAGTGCACTTCGACGGGGCGCAGCTTCTCTACTTCGAGCATCCACCGGGACGCGATCCACGCCCATGGGCACAGCGGATCGAACCAGAAATCGACGACTGTAGGCTCCTGCTCGGCCATGGCGCTCCTTCTCCTGAGGTGATGCTCACGGGTACCGTGCGTCAGCGGGCACCGCACGCCGGAGACACGCACCGGCCTGGGGTACCGCTGGCGTTAACCGGGCCAGGGGCGGCGGCATTCCACCGGAGGGCCGTGGGAAGATGCCGGGACGGCCAGCGCCGGAAGAACCCGGGACGCCCCGAGAACGGAAGGGATCAGCAGGTGGCTAGCAATCTGACCCGTGACGAGGCACGCGAGCGGGCACGGCTGCTCGATGTCGGCTCCTATCAGGTGCACGTTGACCTGACCGGCGGGGAGACGACCTTCACCTCGGTGACCACGGTCAGCTTCCGCTGCGCCAGTCCGGGCGCGTCCACCTTCATCGACGTGACCGCGGCGGCGGTCAGCGAGATCACCCTTAACTCCGCGGTGGTCAGCCCCGGCGCTTTCGACGGCGACCGGGTCAGGCTGGCGGGTCTGCAGGCTGACAACGAGCTCCGGGTCGTGGCGGAGTGCGCCTACTCGCGCAGCGGTGAGGGCCTGCACCGGTTCACCGATCCCGCGGACGGCGGCGTCTATCTCTACTCGGACCTGGAGACCTTCGACGCGCACCGGGTCTACGCCTGTTTCGACCAGCCCGACCTCAAGGCGACCTTCGAGTTCTCGGTCACCGCGCCCGGGAGCTGGAGGGTCATCTCGAACATGGCACCTGACGTGACGGCGCAGGCCGCACCAGGGGATGGCGCGGCCGCCGCCTACTGGCATTTCCCGCCGACCCCCGTGATGTCCAGCTACATCACCGCCCTCGCCGCCGGGCCGTACCACGTGGTCACCGCGGAGCATGACGGCATCCCGCTCGGTATCTACTGCCGGGCGTCCCTCGCGCGGTACCTGGATCCGGAGGAAATCTTCGAGGTCACCCGGCAGGGGTTCGACTTCTTCCACGGCGCGTTCGGCGTGCGCTACCCGTTCGGCAAGTATGACCAGCTCTTCGTGCCCGAATTCAAGGAAGGAGCGATGGAGAACGCGGGCTGCGTGACGTTCCTTGATGACTACGTGTTCCGCTCCCGGGTCACCGACTTCGCCCGCGAGCTGCGGGCCGAGACGATCCTGCACGAGATGGCGCACATGTGGTTCGGCGACCTGGTCACCATGCGGTGGTGGGATGACCTGTGGCTGAACGAGTCGTTCGCCACCTGGGCCGGCACGCTCGCCCAGGCCGAAGCGACCCGCTGGCGGGCGGCCTGGACAACGTTCGCGCAGTTGCACAAGGCCTGGGCCTACCAGCAGGACCAGCTGCCGTCCACGCATCCCATCGCGGCCGATATCCCGGACATCGCAGCCGTGGAGGTCAACTTCGACGGCATCACCTACGCCAAGGGCGCCGCCGTCCTCAAGCAGCTCGTCGCCTACGTCGGCCGGGACAACTTCCTGGCCGGCGTGCGCCGCTACTTCGACCAGCATGCCTTCGGCAATGCCACCCTCGCCGACCTGCTGGCCGCCTTGGAGGAGAGCTCGGGCCGGGATCTGTCCACCTGGTCCAAGCAGTGGCTGGAGACAGCCGGGGTCAACACGCTCCGGCCGGAGATCCAGGTCGGCGACGACGGCGCTATCACTGAATTCGCCGTGCTCCAGGAGGCGCCCGCAACCCATCCCGTGCTCCGCGCGCATCGCATCGCAGTCGGGCTTTACGACCGGACGCAGGCCGGCCTCATCCGGCGACGTCAGGTGGAGGCCGATGTGAGCGGCGATCGCAGCGTCCTCGCCGACCTGGCCGGTGAAGGCCGCCCTGACCTGGTGCTCATCAACGACGACGACCTCACCTACGCCAAGATCAGGCTGGACGAGCACTCCCTCCGCACGCTCATCAGCGCTATCGGGGAGTTCCAGGACTCGCTCCCCGCCGCATTGTGCTGGTCCGCAGCCTGGGACATGTGCCGTGACGCCGAGATGGCGGCCCGCGACTACGTACGCCTGGTGATGTCGGGCCTGGATTCGGTGGGCGATATCTCCGTCGCGCAGACCCTGCTGCGCCAGGCCGGGGCCTCGGCCCGCCGGTATACCGACCCGGCCTGGCGGGACACCGGACTCCGCCTCATCGCGGCCACCTTGCGCGAGCTGCTGCAGCGCGCCGAGGCAGGCTCGGATCGCCAGCTTGCCTACCTGCAGGCCCTCACGGGCGTGGCGGCCGAGCCCGGCGACCTGGCCTTGCTGCGGGGCCTGCTCGACGGGTCCACCGCGCTGGACGGCCTGGCTGTGGACACCGAACTGCGCTGGCGGCTGCTGCACCGCCTCGTCAGCCGGGGCGCCGCCGGGCCCACCGAGATAGCCGCCGAACTGGCCCGGGATGCCACCGACGCGGGCGAACGGCGCGCCGCGTCCTGCCGAGCCGCCATCCCCGAGCCGGACGCCAGGCAGGCGGCATGGGACGCCATCATCAGCGGCACGCTGCCGAACGCCATGTTCCGCGCGGTGCTCTCCGGCTTCGTCGACCCAGACCAGCCCGATCTGCTCCGGCCCTACGCCCAGCGCTATTTCGACGTGATCGGGGACATCTGGCGGGACTGGAGCAGCGCCATGGCGCAGTGGTTCGTGAACAACGCCTACCCGCTGTTCCTGGTGTCGCAGGAGACCGTCCGGATGACCGACGAGTACATCGCGCGGGCTAATCCGCCCGCCCCGCTGCACCGCCTGCTCAGCGAGTGCCGCGACAGCGTGCAGCGCGCCCTGCGCTGCCAGGAACGCGACCGCCAGGAAGGCTGAATCCCGACGACGCCCTGGCTCGCGGGCCGGCGCATTCGCCGGCCGCAGGCCCCGACGAAGGACCGTACCCATGCTGGCACCGCGGGACAGCCGCAGCCGGGAGTCTCGCCGGCTTGACGGGCTGTGGCGTTTCAGCTTCGACCACGGCGGCGAAGGCACGGCCGGTCGCTGGTGGCAGCGGCCGCTGCGGGACGCACGCGAGATCGCGGTTCCGGCGAGCTACAACGACCTGGTGACCGACCCGGCCGAGCGTGAGCACGTCGGCGACGTCTGGTATCAGCGCGACGTCCTGGTGCCGGCGTCGTGGGAGGGCAGCCGGATCGTCGTGCGGTGTGACGCCGCGACGCACCGCGGCACGGTGTGGATCGGCGACGCCGAGGTCGCCGACCATGCCGGCGGCTACACCCCGTTCGAGGCCGATGTCACGCGGCACGTCCGGGGCGGCGAATCGTTCCGGATAACCATCAGGGTCAACAACGAACTGACGTTGGCGACGATCCCGCCCGGAGTGATCTCGGCCGCGGCAGACGGCCGGAAGAAACAACGCTACTTCCATGACTTCTTCAACTACTCCGGGCTGCACCGGTCGGTCTGGCTGTACAAGACTCCCCATGCCCACGTGGCCGACGTGGCCGTGACCACCGACCTCGACCCGCAGGCCGGAGCCGGCCTGGTGAGTTACCACATCGACGTGGTGGGAGACGGCCCGACATCCGCCGTGCTCCGGGATGCGGCCGGCGCGGTGGTCGCTGAAGGCGAGGGCGGCGACGGTGTTCTCGTCGTCCCCGGCGTCCGGCCGTGGCAGCCCGGGGACCCGTACCTGTACCAGCTGGAGGTCGAGCATGGTGAGGGCGCGGAGGCCGACCGCTACCCGCTGCCCGTCGGAATCCGCACCATCCGCGTCGATGCCGCGCGCCTCCTGCTCAACGGGCAGCCGGTCCGGCTCCGCGGCTTCGGGATGCACGAAGACACCGCGCTGCGCGGCAAGGGTCATGACGACGCCCGGATGGTACGCGACTTCGCGCTGCTGACCTGGGTCGGAGCGAACTCGTTCCGCACGTCCCACTACCCCTACGCCGAAGAGGTCCTCGACTACGCCGATCGTCACGGCCTGCTGGTCATCGACGAGACCCCCGCGGTCGGCCTCCATTTCAGTCTCGGGCACATGGGCGACCCGGGGGCACGCACCTTCGGCGCCGGTGCGATCGGCGAGCAAGCGCAGGCGGCCCACCTGACCGCGATCGGGGAACTGATCGGCCGCGACCGCAACCACCCGAGCGTGATCGCGTGGTCGATCGCGAACGAGCCCGACACCGCCGAGCCGGGCGCACGCGGGTATTTCGCGCCCCTGGTGAGCGCCGCCCGCGAACTCGATCCGGGCCGTCCGGTCTGCTTCGCGAACGTCGCGACCGCGCCTCCGGATCTCGATGTCGTCACCGACCTCTTCGATCTGGTCTGCGTCAACCGTTACTACGGCTGGTATGCCGACACCGGCGACCTGGCGGAAGCCGAGCGGAATCTCGAGGATGAACTCCGCCAGTGGGCCCGGTACGGAAAGCCCATCCTGGTGACCGAGTTCGGTGCCGACGCGATGTCAGGACTGCACGCGCTGCCGCCGACCGTTTGGTCGGAGGAATACCAGCAGGCACTGATCGCGATGTCGCTGCGCGTATTCCGGCGGGTCCCCGAGGTGATCGGCGAGCACGTGTGGAACTTCGCCGATTTCGCCACGGCCCAGGCGGTGCACCGGCCCGGCGGCAACCACAAGGGTGTCTTCACCCGCGACCGCCAGCCCAAAGCGGTGGCCCATCTTCTCCGCGCCCTATGGCGCACCTAGCCCCCTCCCGCGCCGCCCCGCGCGCCTGAATTCCGTGATCACGGAGGATCCGCGCCAAATAGAGCCGCAAATCCTCCGTGATCACGGAATCGCCCATCTTTCCGCTGTGGTCGCAGGGGATTCCTGGTCGTGCCGAATGATCAGGTTGGTTCCCAGCGCCAGCCGTCGTTGTCTTCGCAGGTGATGGATTTACCGTCCCCGGCCACGCCACTCGCCCCGTGGTCGGAATTCCGGCAGAATTCGCCTGGCTCGTAGCACGTTCCCTCATTGCTGAGGGGATAGCAACTGGCCTTGGGGGCAGGCGGCGGTGCCGTGGCCGCAGGCGGAGGTGGCGGCGGAGGTGGCGGCGGAGGTGGTGGCGCCACCGTGCTCGTGGCTGGTGCGGGAGTCGGGGCAGTCGTCGTGATAGTGCGTGGTGATGGTGCTGCCGTCGTCAGTGACGGCGACGGCCGAGGCGCGGCCCGGGTTGCGCTACGGACAGCAGTGGACGTTGCTCCGGGGGACGGCGTGCCCTTCGTGGTGCTGGCTTGGGCGGCAACGCCGATGAGCAGGAATAAGGCGATCCCGCCGATCGCGGTGATCACCTTGTGCCGGCGCACCCACAACATCCACGGCGCAGGATCACGAGGGGCTTGATATGACATGCCCGGCATTCTGTCAGGGGTGGAACTCGCGAATATATTCAATCAGGAAAATACGCCCGGACCATCTTCGCCGACATCTAAATTCGCCCATTATTCCGGTACATAATACGATAGTGACGGCAAGCTCCCGTAAATCGGCGATATTGGACATCGCCTGGTTCCAGGTCTCCGGATATCCGGAGAAGGGTCTAGCCGCGCGTCGGCGCGGCGCCGGTGTCTGCGGTGCCCCTTTCGCTATGCACTGTCGCTGTGCGGGCGGTAGCCGGGCGCCTGACTGTGCCCGTCTCCCCGCAAGCTGGCTTACGGCCAGGGCGCGGGGGCAGGGGGGCCTTATTTGACAATTGTTCCTATGGTCATGCGCCAGACGGATGGGCCGCCCATGGCGATCATGTTCTGGATTGCTGTTTTCTCGGTGGCGCCGCCGGCGTAGGTGATGGTGAGCAGGACGACTGTGGTGTCGTCTGGGCTGGGTGTGAATGTTGCGGTGGCTAGCCCGGCGCGGGCGTCCGCCGAGTTGGTGAGGTCGGCGCTGGTGATGCGGACAGCCGGGTCGTTGTCGGCTACCGCCATCAGGCCTGCTGTGTTGTGCTCGGCGAGGGCTTTGAGGTAGCAGCGGACAAGCCCGGGCTGGTCGCCGGTCGCTTTGCCGCGTACCTGCAGTGGCCAGGAGCATGATGGCGTGCGCCACGGGCTGTCGATTGCTGCCCACGCGCTGTGTCCGGCCACTACGGCTCCGGCTGCGGCCAGTGTGATCCACACTGCCCTGACCACCGCTGCTGGTGTCCGGGGGCGCCGCGGGAGGAGGTGGGCCAGCAGGTAGGTCGTTGGTTTGCCTGGTGGTGGTTCCATGCTTTGGCCGTCGTTACGCTCCGGTGCGGTCCCGTGGCTGGGCATGGCCATAAGTATGACCGGGGCTGCCCCGCCGACGGCGCGTGATCAGGGAACGGCCGGGGCTCCCCCGCTGACGGCGCGGACCACCGCGCGGACGTCCCGGCGGCCGGCCAGGTCCTCAAGCAGCACGGCGCGGCCCTCCCCGTCACACAGCGGAACCCGCCAGTTCGGGTACTCGCTGATCGTGCCGGGCATGTTCTGGGGACGCCGGTCGCCGACGGCATCGGTCAGCGAGACCCCGATCAATGCGGCCGGAGTGCGGGCCAGGTAGGCGTAGAGCGCGGTGGTGAACTCGGCAGGCGCCGGATCGCGGCCTGCGGGCAGGAGCCCGTGACCGGCCAGCGCGTCCCGCCAGGCGGAGACGGCCGCCGCCGCCGAGGATCGTTCTACTGCTTCTGGACGGGTGAGCAGGCCGAGCCGCGCACGCAAAGCCACCTGCTCCCCGGTGATGAAGGCCGCGGCCGGCGGGACGTCATGCGTGCCCACCGTGGCCAGGCAGCCGCCGCGCCACTGGCCGGGCGGCAGCGGCAAGCCGTCGGCGTCGCGCTCGAACCAGAGGATGGAGGTGCCGAGCACCTCCCGGGAAGCGAGGTAGGCCCGGATCCACGGCTCGACGGTGCCGAGGTCCTCGCCGATGGCCAGCGCGCCGGCCCGGGACGCCTGGCTGGCCAGCACGCCGACCATGGCCTCATGGTCGTACCGGACGTAGGTGCCCTGATCCGGGGACATCCCGGCCGGCACCCACCACAGCCGCAGCAGCCCCATCACGTGATCCACTCGCAGGCCGCCGGCATGCCGCAGGCCAGCGCCGATCAGCCCGGCCAGCGGGGCGTACCCCTGCTCGGCCAGCCGCTGCGGGTGCCAGGGCGGCTGCGTCCAGTCCTGGCCCCGCTGGTTGAACTCGTCAGGCGGCGCGCCCACGCTGATGCCGGGGACGAATACGTCCTGGCCGGACCAGACGTCGGCGCCGCCCGGATGGCTGCCCACGGCCAGGTCCCTGATGACGCCGATGCCCATGCCGGCGCGTCGGGCCGCGTCCTGGGCCGCCGCCAGCTGGTCGTCGGCGAGCCACTGCAGCCAGGCATGAAAATCGGCGCTCGCGCCGAACCGGCCGGCCGCCCCGGCCGCCCGGCGAACATCCCGCAGCTCCCCGAACCCCCGCCAGTCAGGACCGTGGATCTCGGCGAGCGCGCACCAGAGGCTCCAGTCGACGAGGGCCTGGCCCTCCCGGGCCCGGAACCGCTCGAAACGGGCCCGCCGCTGATCCGTGAGCGGCTGGCGGTAGATGATCTCCAGCGCGGCGCGCTTGGCCAGCCAGACCGCGTCCCGGTCGATGAGGTCGCTGGTGGCGCCCCGGGCGCGGAGCGGGGCAGCCAGCGTCTCGATGCGCGCGCGGTCGCCGCCGGGCAGCCCCGCGTATTCCGGGATGTCCTCGATCCGCAGGTAGAGCGGGCTGGTGAACCTCCTGCTCATCGGCAGGTACGGGGACGGGCTCACCGGCGGGAGCGGCTCGGCGGCGTGCAGCGGGTTGATCAGGACGAAGCCGGCGCCCAGTTCCCGCGCGCTCCAGGTAGCCAGGTCGGCCAGGTCACGCAAGTCGCCGTGCCCCCACGACCGGCGCGAGCGCAGCGAGTAGAGCTGCAGCGCGAATCCCCAGGACCGGCCGTGCGGCGCCGGGGCGGTCGCGCCGGCCAGCGCCTCGTGCCCGGGGCGCAGGTTGACGGCCGTCCGGGCGGCGGCCGACCGGACGGCGGCTGACGGGGCGGCGGCTGACGGGGCGGCAGCTGACGGGGCGGCAGCTGACGGGGCGGCAGCTGACGGGGCGGCCAGACCGGGCTGGACGGCCTGGCCGGAGTGCTCCCCGAGGGCGGCCAGGATCGCGGTGAGCGTCTCCTCGCTTACCTCGACCCGCTGCCCCCGCCAGTCCTGGTAGCTCGTGGCGACGCCGTGCGCCGCTGCCCGCCGCCTCAGCTCCGCGATCGTCACTCCGCTAGCCGGAGGCGCTGACGTCGAGCGTCGCGGTCCAGGCCAGGCACGCCGCGTAGTCAGGCAGCAGATCGGTGGCCAGCGCCTCGGCCAGCGTGGGAGCCGCCCCGTCGCGGTCCGACACGATCGGTGAATCGGCCGGCCACTCGATCCCGAGGTCAGCGTCGAGCGGGTGAACGGAGTGCTCGCGCTCCGGCGCGTAGGTCTCCGAGCACAGGTACGTCAGCGTAGCTTCGTTGCTGAGCGCGCAGAAGCCGTGGCCGATGCCCTCCGCGATGTACACAGCACGGCGGTCGACCTCATCCAGCCGTACCCCCTGCCATTGCCCGAAGGTCGGCGAGCCGGTGCGGAGGTCCACGACGACATCGAGCACCGCGCCGCGGACGCAGGTCACGTACTTCGCCTGGCCCGGCGGCACATCCGCGAAGTGGATGCCGCGCACCACGCCACGGGCGGACACCGACATGTTGGCCTGCGCCAGCCGCAGCGGGTGCCCCACCGCCCCGGCGAGCTGGTCGAATCGGTACCACTCGACGAAAAGGCCCCGTGGGTCGCCGTGCTGCGCCGGGACGACCTCCCAGGCGCCGTCGATAGCCAGCGGCAGGATCTTCACAGCGCTGCCGCCGGGGCGCTGTGGGCCTGGAGCAGCTGGACGCCGTCGGTCTCATCGAGCAGGTTGAGCAGGTACGTGCCGTAGCCGCTGGGCACAAGCGGTTCTGCGAGCGCCCGTAGCTGCTTGTCGTCGATGAGGCCAGCGCGCCAGACGGCCTCCTCGACACAGCCGATCTTGAGACCCTGGCGTTCCTCGATCACCCGGACGAATTCCGAGGCCTGCATGAGAGAGGTGAAGGTACCGGTGTCCAGCCACGCGGTGCCCCGGTCCAGCACGGTGACATGGAGCTCGCCATTTCGCAGGTAGGCCTCGTTGACCGCGGTGATCTCCAGCTCGCCGCGGGCGCTCGGGCGCAGCCCGCGGGCGATGTTCACGACGCGGTTGTCGTAGAAGTACAGCCCCGGCACGGCGTAGCGGGATCTGGGGTCGGCCGGCTTCTCCTCGATCGACAGAACCCGGCCGTCCGCCCCGAACTCCACGACCCCGTAGTCACGGGGATTGGAGACGGGGTAGGCGAACACCCGGCCGCCGGCCAATGAGGTGTGCGCCTGGAGCTGCCGGCCGAGGCCGGTTCCGTGGAAGATGTTGTCCCCCAGGACAAGGGCGACCGCCTGGTCGCCGATGAAATCCGCGCCGACCAGGAAGGCCTGCGCGATGCCGCCGGGCCGCGGCTGGGCGGTGTAGTCCAGCCGCAGGCCGAACTGGCCGCCGTCGCCGAGCAGCCGCTGGAACTGCTGCTGGTCATCCGGGGTCGTGATGACCAGGATGTCGCGGATACCGGCCATGACCAGCGTTGACAGCGGATAGTAGATCATCGGCTTGTCGAAGACCGGCATCAGCTGCTTCGATACCGCTCTCGTGATCGGCCACAGCCGTGAGCCAGTTCCCCCGGCCAGGATGATCCCACGCATAGGCCGAATCCTAGCCCGGGTCGGCGAGGGGTCGTGGACGGATCAGTTCCAGCTGGGGCTGATGGGAGCGCGGCCGTGCCGTGAACGGCACTGGAATGCAGCCTTACGGTCTGGGCGCGGCCAGGCACCTATCATGGAACCGCGTGCGGGCTGGGCCGAAGCAGGCATCGCGCCGCTGGCCGGCTGGCGGGAGACGCCGGCCGGCAGGCGGGAAATGCCGGCCGACGCGCTCGGCCGCCCGTCATTCGCTGAACTCCAAGGGGACCTGCGATGAGACTCACCGTGCTGACGGCCGTGACCGCCGTAGTGGTCATCGTGCCCATTTTGGAGTTGCTGCGCCGCCGGCAGCTCCGGGAGAAGTACGCTGTTCTGTGGATATGCGTGGGTCTGGTGGTCTTGCCCCTCGGCTTCTTTCCGCGGTTGCTCGACTCCCTTTCCGGACTCACTGGAGTGGCATCAGGCGTCAGCCTCGTCCTCTTCTTCGGTGTTGTTTTCCTGCTGCTGGTGTGCATCCACCTGAGCTGGGAAACCAGCCGGCTGGAGGAGAGGACGCGGACCCTCGCCGAGGAAGTCGCCCTGATCCGCACGCAACTCGCTGAGCGGGAGCCTATCGAGTGATCAACAACCGACGTGTCCTGATCATTGTGCCGGCCTGGAACGAGGTCGGCTCGATCGGCGACGTCGTGAAGGAAATAAAGAGCGAGCTGCCGGGGACCGACGTTCTCGTGGTGGACGACGGGTCGGCCGACGACACTGCGCGAGTCGCCCGGGAGGCCGGCGCGATCGTCAGCCGGCTGCCCTACAACCTGGGCGTCGGCGGGGCGATGCGCCTGGGCTACCGGTACGCGAAGAGCGCTGGCTACGACGTCGCCGTGCAGGTCGACGCCGACGGTCAGCACGACCCGCGGTATGTGCCCAGGCTCATTGATGGCCTGCAGGACGCCTCCCTCGTGATCGGCGCCCGGTTCGCGGGCGAGGGCGATTACCAGGTGCGCGGACCACGGCGCTGGTCGATGGCCATGCTGTCGTTCGTGCTGTCCCGCATGGCGGGATGCAGGCTGACCGACACGACATCCGGGTTCCGGGCCTGTGATCGCGATCTGATCAACCTGTTCGCCTCCTGGTACCCGGTCGAGTACCTGGGTGACACCGTCGAGACCGTGGTCCGGGTCATCCGCCTGGGCTACCGGGTCAAGCAGGTTCCGGTGGCCATGCGGCAGCGATTCGCGGGCGTGCCCAGCAAATCGCCGGCCAAGGCCGTGCTGTACCTGGGCCGGGCATTTTTCGCGCTGCTGCTGGCGCTCAGCCGGCGATGAAGCTCGCGACCAGGGCGCTGGCTCTGCTGCCGTCAGGGACGCTGCCGGTGGGAATCGGGCTCGGGGTGCTGGGCGTCGCCTCGTACGTGCACCTCGCGGTGGCCGGCCATGAGCTGAGCAAGCCCGGCGACGCGGCCCTGTCGGTGCTCTGGGTGATCGTGTTCTGCCTCGGCCTCGGCCTGTTCTTCCCGATCGAGCAGGAGCTCATCAGGCACGTCGCGGCGCGCGCCGTGACCGGCGAGGGGATCGCCCCGGTGGTGCGCCGCGGCACCGCGGCGGCCGGGATCATCCTGCTCGCGGTGCTGGTCCCGCTGGCCGCGGCGGCCCGGCCACTGGCCGACAAGCTGTTCGGCGGCGACATCGGGATGGTGGCCGCGCTGGCGGGCGCGTTCCTGGCCCTGGCCGTCGTCTCGGTGAGCCGTGGCGTGCTGGCCGGGATGGGCCGGTTCCACGCCTACGGTGCGCAACTCGGCATCGACGGCGGCCTCCGCGCCGTGTTCGCGGGCGCGCTCGGCATTTCCGGCATGCGCTCGCCGGTCATGTTCGGCCTGATACTCACCGTCGCCCCGGTGCTGTCGGCGGTCCTCACGCTCGGCCCGACGTTGCGGGATCTTCGCCCTGGGCCGGCCATCACCTGGATGCAGCTGAGCCGGGGACTGGGCCTGCTGATCGGCTCCAGCCTGCTGGCCCAGCTCGTGGTGAACGTGGCGGTCATCAACGCCGACCTGCTGTCGCCTGGCCATCCCGCTGTCGTGGCCGCGCTGCTTGACGGCATGGTGGTGGCCCGGGTGCCGTTGTTCGTGTTCGCGTCGCTGCAGGCCGCGCTGCTGCCCGGGCTGGCCGGGGCCATCGCGGCGGGCCAGTTCCGTCATTTCTGGCGGCTGCTCGCGCGGGCCAGCGCGATCGTCGCCGGGATGGGCCTGGCCGGGGGCCTGCTCGCGGTGATCTTCGGGCCGTGGCTGATCCCCGTCCTGTTCGGGGCCCGGCACATCCTCGGGCCGGCCGACTTTGCCCTGCTGGCCACCGGGACGACCTGCTACATGCTCGCGATGGTTCTCGGCCAGGGCGCAATGGCGGTGAGCCGCCACCGTGACCAGTTGCTGGCCTGGGCGGCTGGTGCCGTGGTCCTCGCGGTCATCACGTTCCTGCCCGGAGAGGTCAAGCTCCGGGTCGAGGCCGCCTATGCGCTCAGTTCGCTGACGGTAGCCCTCGTCCTCGGCCTCGTGGTGCTGCTGCGGGCGCCCAGGCCGGGCGGCCCTGATCCGGAGCCCGGAGCCGGCCAGGCGGCGCCGGCCGCAAGCCTCACAGGAGAAACTCGGTAATGCGCACAGTCACGGCGGTGATACTGGCCTACGGCGCCGAGCCATGGCTGGAGGACGCGGTACGCGCGGCGCTCGCGTCCACCGATGTCGACATCGACGTTGTCGTCGTCGACAACGGCTGCACCTCCGACGCGATCGACCAGGTCAAAGGGCTGGACAGGGTCCGGGTCATCACATCGGAGACCAATTCCGGGTTCTCGGGCGGCTGCGACCGTGGCGCGGCCGAAGCACACGGGGAGTATCTCGCCTTCGTCAACTCCGACGCGATCGTCGCGCCCGCAGCGCTGTCCCGGCTGGCCGGGGTGGCGTCCGAGCCGGAGGTGGGGCTGGCCACGGGCTCCATCCGCCTCGCCGACGCGCCGGAGGAGATGAACTCGGCCGGCAACCCGGTGCACTTCACCGGGCTGGCCTGGTCCGGCGGCTTCGGCGAGCCGGCCACCCGGTACGCGCAGCGCCGCCAGGTGACCGCCGGATCGGGCTGCTGCTTCGTCATCCGCCGGGACCTCTGGGAAGAACTGGGCGGCTTCGCCCCCGAGTATTTCGCGTACCACGAGGACACCGAGCTCAGCCTGCGGCTATGGCAGCGGGGCCGGACCGTCGAGTACGTCCCCGATGCCGTGGTGCTGCACCACTACGAGTTCTCGCGCAACGAGCGGAAGCTCTACCTGCTGGAACGCAACCGCCTGCTGCTGCTGCTCACCACCTACCAGCGCCGCAGCCTGCTGGTGCTGGCGCCGGTCCTGGCGCTCACCGACCTGCTCATGCTCGGGACGGCGATCGCGGGCGGCTGGGGCCGGGCCAAGCTGCACGGCTGGCTCTGGCTCTGGCAGCACCGCGGCTGGGTCCGGGCCCGGCGGGCCCTGATCCAGGGCGAGCGCACGGTCCCGGACACGGTGATCTTCAAACGGATGACGGCACGGATCGATCCGGCCAACGTCGCCGCGCCGCCCGGAGTTGGCCTACTCAACGCCATCATGAGCGGGTACTGGTCCGTTGCCCGCCATTTCCTGTAGGCGACAATGGCCGCCCCGGAGCCGCCATGGCCGGCCGCGCGAGATCCCGTCACTCCACCCGACCACGCGACGTCCCGGTCTATCCTCCTTGGTGAACTTCGCGGAGACTGACGCCGGACCCGGCAGCTGAGGAGCACGAAGGAGCCCCATGCGCATCAACGAGACAGCCCCGCCGGTCCAGTCCGGCGCGGCGCCTGCGGGACAGCCGGGTTCCGGCCGTCCCGCAGGCCGCAGCGGGGTCCGCCACGTTCCGCCCCGGGTCGGCGGGCTGGTGGCGAAGGTGCCGCCGCCGTGGCGGCTGCCGCTGGCCACCTACCTCGTCTGCCAGCTGATCCTGCTGTTCTGGTGGGCCGCGTTCTACCCGGGACTGATGAACGCGGACTCGATCAACTTCGTCCTGCACGTGACGACCGGGCCGTGGATCAACAACGCCTCAGTCCTGTACGACTTCCTCGTGCTGGTCAGCCTGAAGCTGACCGGTGACCTGGGCCTGCTGACGCTGGCCCAGACGGTGGCGACGGCCGCGGCCCTGGCGTACACGGTCTACGCGTTCCGCCGCCTCGGCGTGCCGGGCAAGTGGACCGCGATCGCCGCGGCGATCGTCGTGGCGCTGCCGCCCCAGGGCTCCTTCATCATCTTCGTCTGGAAGGACGTGCCCTTCACGATCTGCGCCTACCTGCTCGTGCCGACCCTGGC
>OBLW0100002185.1_pt1 | contig 15899 bp, 14 predicted proteins | sample 1520161 | NCBI WGS metagenome assembly OBLW01 (sample SAMEA3539309, study PRJEB22396) | soil metagenome | biome: tundra; feature: field; material: soil | place: USA | collected 2010-05 | depth 0.15 m | reverse complement strand
CGGGTGACCGGCGGCCCGCAGCCGGCGGCGCTGCGGTTGGCGGCCCTGAGGCCGGCCCGGCGGCCCGGCATGTCGTGGTCGCCCAGGGCCCAGGGCGCTGGGCCGATCCGGCCCGCAGCGCCACTGAGGTGGCCGCCAGCGTCCGGCTGGTGCGGGCGCCAGAGCCCGGCGCCTGGCCCGGCGCCTGGCTCAGTTCCTGGCTGGCCGCGGACGCCGCGGCCCGGCGGGCGGCCGACGCGGTCCTCGGCGCCGACGGCGTCCTCACCGAGCCACGGCTCGCCCGTGATCTTGCCGCCGCACTGCCCAGCGGGTCCCTGCTGTGGGTCGCCTCCAGCCTGCCGGTCCGGGACCTGGATCATCACCAGGCGCCGCGCTCGGGCCTGCGGGTGCTCGCCACCAGGGGGGTGAGCGGGATCGACGGGCTCGTGTCCGCCGCGATCGGGGCCGCCCTGGCCCACCAGCGGGCTGGCGGCGGCCCGGCCGCCGCGCTGCTCGGCGACCTCGCCCTCCTGCACGATGCGCCGGGCCTGTTCCTCGGCCCGGACGAACCCCGTCCCGACCTCGCCATCGTTGTGATCAACAACGACGGCGGCGGGATCTTCTCGGCGTTGGAGCAGGCCGCGTTCCCCGGCCCGTTCGAGCGGGTCTTCGGCACCCCGCATCATGCCAGGCTGGGCCATCTCGCCGCGGCCGCTGGCATCCCGCATTCGCTGCTGGCCCAGGCCGCCGAGTTGCCGGCGGCTCTGCGCGGCGGAGGGCTGCGCATCATCGAGGTCGCCGCGGACCGGGCGGCCGGCGCCGTGCTCCGCGCCCGCCTTCGCGACGCCGCCATCAGCGCCTGCACCGGTCCCTAGCAGGGCCGGGACCGCGTCCCGGCCGATGAGCGCGCCAGCGGGGCGAGCGCGCCGACGGCCGGCATGGCGCCCCGGAATGGCCAGCTATGCGCGGAGAATGCGCTGATCGGATGGCCTGCGCTAGTGTCGCCATGTCGGCTCGCGGCGGGTAGCGGTCTGATAATCGTCAGATTACCGTCGGATCACGATTCGCCGTCGCTGCATTGGGCCTGTTCACACTCCCACTGCCCGGCTCCTAGCATGATCCCGTCGGCCGCCTAGTCTGGCGTGCCATGGTGCCGTGGGGCGGTTGGCCTCCGGTCGTTAGCCGCGGACGAACTTCGCGGAGATTAGAGGAGGAGAGTGTCGATGCGGAAACGCACGCGAGGCTATGGGGCCGTGGTCGGCCTGGCAGCCCTCGCGCTCGCCGTGGCGGCCTGTGGAGGCAGCAGCACGGCGAAGCCCGGCACGTCCCCGACCGGGACAACAGCCGGCTTCCAGGGACTCAATCCGGGAACAGGCACGCCCAAGAAGGGCGGCACCCTCAACATGCTCGGCCAGGGTGACGTCGACTTCATGGACCCCAACATCAGCTATTACACGATCGGCGGCCTCGCCCAGCGCATGTGGATCCGGGGCCTGTACGCCTACGCGGCCATCCCCGGGAAGACGACGCTGCCGTCACCGGACCTGGCGACCGCGGCGCCGACGGTGAGCAACGGGGGCAAGACCTACGCGGTGACGATCCGCACCGGGGCGATGTGGGACACCTCGCCGGCCCGTCAGGTCACCGCGGCCGACGCGCTCATCGGGCTGAAGCGCTCGTGCAACCCGGTCCAGCCGTTCGGCGGGCTGCCGGACTTCGAGACGCTGATCGTCGGCTACCAGGCTTTCTGCACCAGTTTCGCCAAGCTTGGCTCGAGTGCCACCGTGGCGCAGATCAAGAGCTTCATCAACAGCAACCAGATCTCCGGTGTCACGGCCTCCGGGCAGACCATCACCTACACGCTGGCGCACCCGGCCTCGTACTTCGGGACCATGCTGACCCTCGACCCGTTCAACCCGGCGCCCGTCGAGAGCCTGAACTACATCCCGGCCAGCGCCGCGTCGCAGCAGCACCCGATCGCCGACGGCCCGTACACCGTGCAGAGCTACACGCCGACCCGCAGCATCGTGTTCGTCCGCAACCCGGCGTGGAAGGCGAGCTCGGACCCGATCCGCAAGGCCTACGTCGACAAGATCGTGGTCTCGGAGACCGGCAACGAGCCGAGCGTCCAGCAGCAGCTGCAGACCAACACCGCGGCCGCGGGGCTGGAGTTCGACGCCTTCCCGCCGGTATCCGCCGACGCCGGGCTCATCAGTCAGATGAACGCAGGCCTGAACCACAACTTCAACCTCGGGCCGACCTACTCATCGAACCCGTACGTCGTGTACAACCAGGTGTCGCCCAACAACGGCGGAGCGCTGGCCAAGGTCGCCGTCCGCCAGGCGATCAACTACGGCATCAACCGGACGCACCTGATCGAGGACGCTGGCGGGTCCGTGGTGAGCCCGCCGCTCACCCACATCATCCCGCCGGGCATCAACGGGTCCCAGGACCTGCCGTCCGGTTACGACCCGTACCCGTTCAACCTGAGCAAGGCCAAGTCCCTGCTGGCCTCGGCCGGATACAAGAACGGGCTGAACCTGACCCTGCTGTACCGGCCGACGAGCACGATCGAGACGAAGATGGCTCAGACGCTCCAGTCTGACCTGTCGAAGATCGGAATCAAGATCAAGCTCCTGTCCGCCACGCCTTCGGACTTCTACACGAAGTACCTCGAGGTGCCGACCGCCGCGAAGAGCGGTGTGTGGGACATCGCACTGGCTGGCTGGGGCCCGGACTGGTACGGCGACGCCGCGGTGTCGTTCTTCGGGCCGCTGTACTCAGGCCCGGCCTCCTTCCCGCCGAACGGCAGCAACTTCGGGTTCTACAGCGACCCCGCGGTGACCAGCCTGATCGCGCAGGGCGCCAAGGCAGCGACGGCCTCCGCCGCGGCGACCATCTGGGCGCAGGCGGATCAGAAGGTCATGCAGGATGCGGTGATCTACCCGATCACCGATCCGCAGCAGCCGCTGTACCACGCGGCCTACGTGCACAATGCGGTGTACATCCCGGCGGTCCAGCAGTTCGACCCGACGAATGTCTGGCTGACCGCTCCGTAACCAGCGGAACTCAAGCTCAGGCCTGACCTCCCGTCGGCCGCCCCGCGCGCTACCGCGGGGCGGCCGACGGGATTACAGTCTGCTTAGCGGTGTGGGCTGCGCAAATTAGCGTTATGTCCGGGCCGGAACGGGTGAAGGGTAGGTAGCGTGGCGCTCCTCGAGGTCGAAGACCTGCACGTGTCGTTCCGGACCTCGGATGGCATCGTGCAGGCGGTCCGCGGCGTGTCTTTCCAGGTCGATACCGGGCAGACCCTCGGCATCGTCGGGGAGTCCGGTTCGGGCAAGAGCGTGTCCACTCAGACGATCATGGGCCTCACCCGCGGGGCCAGGATCAGCGGCCGGGCCATGTTTGAGGGCAAGGACCTGCTCACGCAGACCAATGATCAGTTGCGGACGGTCCGCGGCGCAAAGATCGGCATGATCTTCCAGGATCCGCTGTCGAGCCTGCACCCCTATTACCGGGTGGGCTGGCAGATCGTGGAAATGATCCGTGAGCACGATCACGAGATGTCGAAGGCGCAGGCGCGCGCCCGGGCCGTCGAACTGCTCCGCCTGGTCGGCATCCCGCAGGCCGACCGCAGGGTTGACGACTTCCCGCACCAGTTCTCCGGCGGCATGCGGCAGCGCGCGATGATCGCGATGGCCATGGCGCTGAGCCCGGAACTGCTCATCGCCGATGAGCCGACAACGGCGCTCGACGTGACCGTGCAGGCCCAGGTTCTCCAGGTCATCCGCACGCTGCAGGAGGAGTTCGGCACGGCCGTGATCCTGATCACCCACGACCTCGGGGTGATCGCGGACGTCGCGGACGAGGTCGTGGTGATGTACGCCGGGGCGGTGATGGAGCAGGCCGACCGGCGGACCACGTTCTTCGCCAACCATCACCCCTACACGGAAGGGCTGCTGCAGTCGCTGCCCGCCTACGGCGGGGAGCGTGAGCGGCTCCGGCCGATCCAGGGGCAGCCGCCCAGCCTGATCACCCTGCCGCCGGGCTGCCCCTTCCACCCCCGGTGCCCGTACGTGATGGACCGGTGCCGCACCGAGGCGCCTGCGCTGGGGGCGGTCGGCGGCGACCCACGGCACCTGTCCGCCTGCTGGCTTCCGCACGACTCCGCGGCCCGTGACGCCGTGCGCCGCAGAGTCGTGGGCGAGAGCCTCGCCACGCCGGCTGGGGCGTGAGGGCGTGGCCACGGATGCGGGCGTCCCCGCGGGCGCCCCGGCGAGCGACAGCGATGTGCTGCTCCGGGTAGAGAACCTCGTCAAGTATTTTCCCGTGCAGTCGGCATCGATCTTCCAGAGGCAGCGGGACGTGGTGCACGCAGTCGACGGCGTGAGCCTGGAGGTCCGCAAAGGACAGACCCTCGGCCTGGTCGGCGAGACGGGGTGCGGGAAGTCCACGCTGGCCCGCTGCATCGTCCGGCTCTACGACATCACGTCCGGGAAGGTCACCTTCGACGGGCACGACATCACCACGCTGTCGCGCCGGGGCATGCGGCCGTTCCGCCGCGAGATGCAGATGATCTTCCAGGATCCGTACGGGTCGCTCAACCCGCGCCGCCGGGTCGGGTCGATCATCGGGGATCCGTTCGCGATCCATGGCATCGCCAGCGGGCAGGACCGCAAGCGCCGGGTCCAGGAGGTCATGGAACTGGTCGGGCTCAACCCCGAGCACTACAACCGGTTCCCGGCCGAGTTCTCCGGCGGCCAGCGGCAGCGCATCGGCGTGGCGCGCGCCCTCGCGTTCCGGCCCAAGCTCATTGTCTGCGACGAGCCGGTGTCCGCGCTCGACGTCTCCATCCAGGCGCAGATCATCAACCTGCTCGCCGACCTGCAGCGGGAACTCGGGCTCACCTACATCTTCATCGCGCACGACCTGTCTGTGGTGCGCCATGTGAGCAACGCGGTCGCCGTCATGTACCTCGGGCAGATCACGGAGCTCGCGCCGGTCGAGGAACTCTGGGCGCATCCGCGGCACCCGTACACGGACGCCCTGCTATCGGCGGTGCCCGTCCCCGACCCGGACCACGCCGACCGGCGCGAGCGGATAATCCTGGTCGGAGACGTGCCGTCGCCGATCGCCCCGCCGTCCGGCTGCCGGTTCCACCCGCGGTGCCCGAAGGCCGCCCCGACCTGCGTCGCCGAGGATCCCGTGCTGGAGCCGCGGCTGGGCGATATTCCCGAGCACCTGACCGCCTGCCACTACCCGGTGGAGGACGGGGAGGACATCTCGAAGGCCCGGCCGAGCATCGGCGCCGAGGAACGCATCATCGAGACCGGGATCCTGGGCGGCTCGTCGGCCGGCCTGCCCGGGTCCGGCTGAAGGGAGTTCTCATGAGTCTCGGCTTCGGCAGCGAGCAGGCAGAGGTCGGCGGCATCGCCGAGGAACCTGTGCATGAGGTTCCGGAGGCCCCGGCGGCCCGCAAGATCGAGGGGCGCAGTCCGTTGCGGCTGGGCGTCGAGCGGCTGCGGCACGACAAGGCGTCGATGATCTCCCTGGCCATCATCGGGTTTATCGTTCTCGTGGCCATCTTCGCGCCCGTATTCGCGGCCATCACCGGGCATGGTGCGGACCAGCAGTTCTACGCGCCGGTCGGCCTGACGCCGCAGGGAGGGCCGCTGGGGCCGTCGGCCCACTTCCTGCTGGGCACGGACACCCTGGGCCGGGACATCCTGGTGCGGATCGCCTACGGGGCGCGGATCTCGCTGATCGTCGGCGTCGTCGCGACCGCCATCACGGTCGCGACCGGCGCGGTCATCGGCCTCGCCGCGGGCTACTTCGGCGGGGTCACCGACTCGATCCTGGCCCGGTTCATGGACCTGCTGCTCGCGTTCCCGTTCCTGCTGCTCGCCATCTCGCTGGTCGCGGTCATCGGCCCGGGCTTCGTCGTCGTCATCATCGTCATCGGGCTCTTCGGCTGGGTCGCCGTCGGACGCATCGTCCGCGGCCAGGTCCTGTCGATCAAGGAGAAGGAGTACATCGAGGCGGCCCGGTCGCTGGGCGCCGGGCCGTGGCGGATCATGTTCATCGACATCCTGCCGAACGTGATGGCGCCGATCATCGTCTACACGACGCTGCTTATCCCGCTCACGATCGTGACCGAGGCGTCGCTGTCATTTCTCGGCGTCGGCATCCCCCCGCCGACCCCCGACTGGGGGCAGATGCTCAGTGACGCGCAGACCGTCTACCAGTACGGCGCATGGTGGTTCCTGGTCTTCCCCAGCGTCGCGCTGCTCATCACGACGGTTGCGTTCAACATTTTCGGAGACGGCGTCCGCGACGCGTTCGACCCGCGCGGCGACCAGTTGTTCGTCTAGGAGCCTAGGTGACGCGCTTTCTGATCCGCCGGATCCTTCAGGGGATCCTTGTCATGTGGCTGGTCACGATCACGACCTTTCTCATTTTCTTCGTCGGACCCGGTCCGGCCGCGGTGGCCAGGCGACTGGCGGGCAAGCAGGCCACGCCGGCGACTGTCGAGCAGGTCGCGAGCCGGCTCTTGCTCAACCGGCCGATCTACGTCCAGTACGACCATTTCGCGTGGCTGCTGCTGCACGGCAACCTGGGCTATGACTTCTACCACGACCAGTCCGTGAACTCGATCATCGCGGCGGCGTTCCCGATCACCCTGTCGCTGGTCATCGGCTCCGCGATCCTGTGGGTGGTCATGGGGGTGCTCAGCGGCGTGCTGTCCGCGGTGCGCAGCCGGTCGCTGTGGGACCGCACGTTCACCGGCCTGGCGCTGTTCTTCTACTCGATGCCCACCTTCGTCCTCGGCCTGCTCTTCCTGCTGGTTTTCTATTACGAGTTCACGATCCACGGCATCCACGCGTTCCCGGGGGCCGGCTTCACGCCGATCACGCAGAACCCGTTCGAGTGGTTCCGCGGCCTGATCCTGCCCTGGTTCACGCTCGCGCTGGTGTCGGCCGCCGCCTATACCCGGCTCACCCGGGGATCGATGCTCGACGTCATGGGTGAGGACTACATCCGCACCGCCCGGGCCAAGGGCCTGTCCGAGCGGCGGGTGATCTTCCGGCATTCCCTGCGCGCCGCGCTGACCCCGGTCGTCACCCAGTACGGCATCGATGTCGGGGTGCTGCTCGGCGGCGCGATCATCACCGAGTACGTGTACGGCATGCCGGGCCTCGGCTATACGGCGGTCCAGGCGATCGTTCAGAACGACCTGCCCGTGATCATCGGGGTGGTCATCGTGGCCGCCGCCGCGGTGGTGGCCGCGAATATCGTGGTGGACGCGTTCTACGCGGTCCTCGACCCACGGGTCCGCCTGCACTGACGGCGCGCGGTCACGTCTCCAGGGCGAACTGCATGGGCCGGAACTTTGTCTGCGCCTCGGTGAGTTCGGCCGCCGGGTCGGAGCCCGCGACGATCCCGCAGCCGGCGAACAAGCGCGCCCGCGGCCCGTCGAGTTCCGCGCACCGCAGGGCGATGCCCCACTCGCCGTTGCCCTCGGTGTCCACCCAGCCGACCGGGCCCGCGTAGCGCCCCCGGTCCATTCCCTCGAGTTCGCGGATCAGCTCCATGGCCGTCTCGGTCGGCGTTCCGCAGACCGCCGCCGTCGGGTGCAGGGCGTCCACCAGCGCCAGGACGGAATGCACGGTGCCCGGCGGCGACGCCGTGGCGAGGTGCCCGGTGACCGCGGTCGCGAGATGCTGCACATTGGCCAGCCGCAGCAGCGACGGGTGCTCCTCGACCGTCAGGCGGTCGCACAGCGGCGCCAGGGCGTCGCGCACGCTGGCCGCCGCGTACTCATGCTCCTCGGCGTCCTTGGCCGAGGCCAGCAGCGCCGCCCCGAGTGCGGTGTCCTCGGCCGGATCGCGGCTGCGCGCCATCGTGCCGGCCAGCACCAGAGAGGTGATCTGCCGTCCCCGCCGCCTGATCAGGAGTTCGGGGGTGGCCCCGATGAGCCCGGCGCAGGCGAACGTGTAGCAGTCCGGGTACCGGGCGGCGAGCCTGCTGAGCAGCAGGCGCTCATCGACGCTGACCGAGGCCGTGGCGTGCAGGTCCCGGGCCAGGACCACCTTGCGCAGGTCCCCGGCCCGGATCCGGGCCACGGCCGCGCCGACCGCGCGCTCCCATTGCGGGGCCGGCAGGCTGCCGTCGTGCCAGCGCACCACGGCGGGACCGGTTACCGGCAGGGCCCGCCCGGGCGAGGCGGGCGCGTCGCCGATCGTGGTGAGCCAGGCGCGGCCCGACCTCCGGCCGATCACTGTCTGCGGCACGACCAGGACCGAGCCGTCAGAGGTGGGATCGAAGGTGAAGCTCCCGAAGGCCACCGGCCCGGATCCCGGCAGTCCGACCTGGTCGTCGATCCGGGCTTCGTCGAACAGGGCGCGCAGCCACTTCTCGCCGGCGGTAAACCTGTCCTCGCCCGCGGGCAGGGTGACCCGGGCCGCCTCGCCCCATCCCACCAGTCCGTCGCCGCGGTGGATCCAGGCAACGGCCTCCGGGCCTGGGAGCCGGCCCACCAAGTCGCCGGGGTCGGCGATGGGGATGGTGCGGACAACCGGCATGTCCGGCACCTGCTGGCCCGCGTCGCCCGTGCCTGCCTCCACGGCAGACACTTTACGTGCCGGTGTGAGCGTAACCGTCCCCGGGGACTGGCGCGGGCGCCCCCGCGCAGCGACCGCGGGTCACGTCACCTGGTGCGGGGGACATGCCTTCCGGCCACGGAATCACCCAACCGGACCGGCGTCCCCCGCCGCGCGGGAGCGACGTGCTAGCCTGCTGGCAGCTAATTTTCTATCAAGTCGATCGGATAACTAGCTTGCCTCTCACCGATGTTACTCACACGGCCGCGGGCCCCGGCTCGCTTGCTCAGGTTGTGCGATCCGTCGCGGCCAGGCCGCAGCGATGGGCCGGCCTCGTGCGCTACCGTTCCGGGGAGCGCTGGTACCAGCGCTTGGACCAGGCGGAGAGTCATGAGCTATGGCTGCTGAGCTGGCTGCCGGGGCAGCGCACCGGGTTTCATGATCACTTCGGATCGGCCGGCGCGTTCGCGGTGGTCAGTGGCGAACTGGAGGAGCACACCGTGATCTCCGCACGCGCTGCTGGCCGCGAGACGGCGCCTGCTGCGGACGCCCGGGTCGCCGTGGCCACCTTTGCCACTGGGCAGGTGAGGGCATTTGGGCCGCGGCACGTGCACGAAGTCGTCAACGGCTCGGCCGAACCCGCGGTAAGCATCCACGCGTACTCTCCCTCGCTGGCCGGGATGCGCCGCTACGAGCTGACCCCGGCCGGCCTCGTGCTCGCCGCAGTCGAGATGGCGGAGGAGAACTGGTGACCGGAGCAGCACAGCGCGATGGCGGCCGCCCGGTCGGCGAGATCCTGGCCCAGGCGCGCGGCCGCCTGACGCGCCTGGGACCGCAGCAGGCGTACGACGCGATGCGTGCGGGGGCGCTGCTGGTGGATATCCGGCCACAGGCCCAGCGCGCGGCGGAAGGGGCGCTGCCTGGCGCGCTCGTGGTGGAGCGCAACGTCCTCGAATGGCGGCTGGATCCCGCATCCGATGCCCGCCTGCCCGAGGCCGGTGACTACCGCCGGCCGGTCATTGTCGTCTGTTCCGAGGGGTACGCCTCCAGCCTGGCGGCGGCGTCCCTGCAGGATCTCGGGCTCGTTAACGCCACCGATCTCGCGGGCGGATTCCGGGCCTGGGCCGGATCCGGGCTGCCGGTCACGCCGGGCCCATGACGGATGTCATGGGCGGGGCACGACATACGGCAGCGGCCGCCCGCCCGCCCCACCCGCATGATCAGGAGCATGGCGAATGCTCTGCTCGCAGCCGCCCTGCTCGGCGCCGGCTGGCCCCGCGTGGTGCGCCGGCCAGGTAGCCCGCTGCCCGCTCTTCCATCAGACTCTTACCATGCGCTCTATCGCGATTCTCCAGCCGCGGGCCGCCGCCCCTGGCGTGCTCGCCGCGCACCCGTCCCCGGCCGGTACCGCGCCGGAATGACGGCCGCGCCCGCCCGCCACCACGACGGCCAGCCCGAGGCCGCCGCCGGGTCGCCGAGCGCCGGATGGCCGAGCGCCGGGCCGTCCGGGGAGGGTCTCGTCGGCGGCCCCTGGAGCCGGTTTGGCTGGACCCTGGCGGCCATCTGGCTCATTGACCTCGTCGCGCCCGCCACGCGGCTCTGGCATGATCCGGACCTGGTGCTCCGTTATGGAGGCCTGGCCACCGTGGTCGCGTTCAGCGCGGTGTTCGTGATCAGTTTCAGCCTGAGCCGCAGGCTGCGCGAGCGGGGCAGGCTGCGCGGACAGGACGGGCGGCTGCCGGCGGCCGCGCGGGCCATCTTGACCGGCGCCGCCGCCGTCCTGGCCGCGCTCGGGTACCTCACCCTCGGCCAGGACGCCACCGGCCTGCTCATCTACCTGGCCGTGATGGCGGTATTCCTGTTCAGGAGCCGGGTGGGCTGGACGGTGGTGGCCGTGATTCTGGCCTGCTCGCTGGCGATTCCCAGCATGGTGCCTGGATGGCAGCCCAGCCCCTCGACCACCTTCCAGATCTTCGTGGCCGGGGCGACGCCGTGGTCGCCGAGGCCCGGCGAACCCGGCCACATGTAGCCCTGCTGGATGTCGAGATGCCCGGCCTGGACGGGATCTCTGCCACGGCCGCGCTCCGCGCGGCGCTGCCCTCATGCCGGGTGCTGGTGGTGACGACGTTTGGCCGGCCTGGCTACCTGCGCCGCGCGATGGCCGCCGGGGCGAGCGGCTTCGTGGTCAAGGACACGCCGGCCCGGCAGCTTGCGGACGCGGTCCGGCGGGTGGCCAGCGGGCTGCGGGTGGTCGATCCCACCCTGGCCGCGGAGACCCTGGCCACCGGCGAGAACCCGCTCACTCCCCGGGAGACCGACGTGCTGCGCGCGGCCCGCGACGGGGGCACGGTCGCCGACATCGCCGCCGAGCTGCACCTCTCGAAGGGAACCGTCCGCAACCACCTCTCGGCCGCGATCGGCAAGACCGGCGCGCGGACCCGCGCCGAGGCCGTGCGCCTGGCGGGCAGCAACGGCTGGCTCCTCGGAGACCGGTCAGAGTAGCGAGAGCTGGACGGGCCCCGCATCGCCCGGACCGTCTCCGCCGGGGCAGCTGCGCGCTGTGCGGCCCGCTGCGGGGGACGGCACAGGCGGTGACCGCCAGGCCCGGCGGCCTGGCCCGGGCCGGCCCAGGCCGTACCGCTCCGCCAGGGCACGGACCTGCTCGCCGATCTGCTGCTGGTATGCCTTGGGCGCGTAAGCGCCCCGGCCGTAGAGCTCGCGGTAGCGGGGGACCAGCGAGGGATGGTGCTCCTCGAGCCAAGCCAGGAACCACTCGCGTGCCCCGGGCCGCAGGTGCAGCACGATCGGGCTCAGCTGGCTGGCCCCGGCCTGCACCGCCTGCCGCACGGTCGCGTCGAGCTGCGCGGGGGAGTCGGAGAGGAACGGGACGACCGGGCCCATCAGCACGCCACAGGGCAGCCCCCGCTCAGTGAGCGCGGCGCAGACTCCCAGCCTGCGCTGCGGGCTGGGAGTGCCCGACTCCAGAGTGCGCCACAGGTCCTCGTCCGCGCAGCCGACCGACACGCTCAGCCCTACGTCGGTGACCTCGGCCGCCTGCTCCAGCAGGTCGAGATCGCGCAGGATCATTGTCCCTTTGGTGAGGATGGAGAACGGGTTCCGTGCGTCCACGAGCGCCTGCAGGATCCCCGGCATCAGGCGGTAACGGCCCTCGGCCCGCTGGTAGCAGTCCACGTTCGTGCCCATGGCGATGTGCTCACCCTGCCACTTGCGGGCGGCCAGTTCCTTGCGGACCAGCTGCGGGGCGTTGACCTTTACCACGATTTTCGAGTCGAAGTCATGCCCGGCGTCGAGGTCCAGGTAGGTGTGCGTATTACGGGCGAAGCAGTAAACACACCGATGAGAACAGCCCCGGTAGGGGTTGATGGTCCAGCGGAACGGCACCCGGGACGCCTCGGGTACCCGGTTGATGATCGACTTGGCGTGCACCTCGAAGAAGGTCATGCCGCGGAATCCCGGGGTGTCGAATGATCTGGCGACCGCGCTCCGCTCGAAGAGGGCGGGCGCGCTGGCCGCGCCCTGATGCCCGGCTGACGGCGGCGGGGCCGCCTCATCGGCCTCGATCCGCATGGCATCCCATCGCATGTGGCGACTATAGAATTGCTGTTCGATAAAAGCAAACACCTGTTCGATCGCCCGGCGCCGGATCCAGCGCGCCGGCTGATCCCACAACGACAGAAACCCGGCAGGCGCAGGCGAACGGAGGCTAACGATCTTGCGGCGGGGGATAGTAAGAGAAAGTTGCCACCGGCCTGGGTGGAGGTGACGCCATGGCGCTTTCCATGGATGAGCAGCGCATCCTGGATGAGATCGAGCGTGGGCTCGGCAACGCTGATCCGCGGCTTGCCGCTCGCCTGTCGTCGTTCGGTTTCAAGCGCAAGGCGTTCACGTTGCGGACCCGGCGGGCGAGGGTCGCGGTGTCCTGCATCACCCTGATCGTGGTCGCAGCCCTGTCACTGGTGGTGTACTCCCTGGTCCCGTTCCGCACCGGGGCGGACAGGCATGCGGCGGGGCGGCCCTCTGCCTCACCCCGCCACCCGACGATGACCGTGCCGCACCATCCGTCGGTCAGCCCCTCGGCGTCGGCATTGGCGGCCAGCAAGGCTGGCCAGTCGGCCGCGCCATCGACGGGGGCCGCCCGCGCGGTCTCGCCGCCCAGCCGCGCACAGTAGCGCCCGCCAGCACTCAGCGCCGGTCAGCACTCAGCGCCGGTCAGTACTCGCGAGCGCCGGTCAGTTCTCGCGCCACAGTTGCAGCAGGTACTGCTCGAGTCCCTCAAGGTTTTTCCGCGCCTGCTGGAATTCATCGCTGAGCGGGTCGACGCCACGCTCGAACATCTCGTCGTAGAGGCGCATGACCTCCCGGCGGTTCCGGGCGTAGACACGGACCACGTAGTCACCTACCCCCCCGGCGAGCCGCAGGTTTTCCACGGCATGGCCCGCGGACCCCATATCGACGCTGAGCTGGCCCCGGAGGTAGACCGTGCCCTTGGCCTCGTCCTCCCACTCGTCGCCGAACGCGGGCGGCGCGGTGTCCCACTCCTCGATGGTGACCCGGACGCCGATGTGCTCCTGGAGGCTGCCCACCCACACCTGCTCGCGGTTCACGCTGACCAGCGTCCCCACCGGGGCCAGCGGTCCGCCCGGCGCATCGGGGTCGACCGTCGAGTCATGCACCCGGAACATTCTTCGGTCCGGGAAGACTGGCATCTCCAGCCGGACAAGCCTTCGGCTCACATGCCACCCCTCAGCCCACGACGTGCGTCTGTGGCCACTAGCATGCTCCGTGACGAAGCCTCACAGGTCAGCAATGAGTGACAAAGTGGGATGTGACTGTCCGTGCCGAGATGACTGCGGTCACCGTGCGTACATGGAAAGAATCATCGTGCCGGATGACCGGGCCGGGATCCGGAATCGTCAGCTTGACCGCGCGCGGGCTGCGGACGCACATCGCGGAGGCGGGCACCGGCCCGCTGAACTGGTACGGCGCCGCGGTCAGAGAAAGCGCGTCCGCACTTCCTCCCACAGCTCGGCATAGCATTGCGCGGCCCGGCTGCGCGGCGCGAACGCGGTCACCGGGGCGCGTTCCACCGCCATCCGCTCGATCAGTGACAGCGCCGGGATCACCGTTTTGGCCACATCGGGGCGCTCGGTCGGCAGCCGCTCCGCGATTTCCAGGTGCAGGCGCTTGCGCCGGTCGAGCATGGAGAAAAAGGCCAGGACATCCGGACGGCGCCCGTCGAAGCCAGCAACGAACTCCGTGAGCTGGTCGAGGGTGCGCACCGACAGCGTGGTCGGAATGAGCGGCACCAGCAGGGTGTCGGCGGCGTGCAGCACGCTCTCGGAGAGCAGCGAGATGCTCGGCGGGCAGTCCAGGAAGATCACGTCATACTCGGCGGCGAGCGGCTCAAGCAGGCGGGCGAGCCTGCGCGTGGGATTCTTGGTGGCATCCAGCATCAGGTCGAGGTTCCGGTAGGTGAAGTCGGCCGGAAGCAGATCCAGGCCCTCGTAGTCGGTGCCCTTGATCGCGTCGTCCATCTCCCGGCTGCCCTTGATGAGGGCCTTGCCGCCGCCCTTCACCCGGGGCCGGATGCGGAACACGTAGCTGGCCGCGGCCTGCGGGTCGAGATCCCAGAGCAGGACACGCAGGCCGTCACGCGCGGCCAGGTAACTCAGGTTCACCGCGGTGGATGTCTTGCCCACGCCGCCCTTGATGTTGTACGTGGCGAGGATTTTCATGAGCGGGCGCCCGTGGTCAGGGCGCGGAACCGCTGCTGGGATCCCTCGCTGGCGAACTCACTGAACCGTCCCGCGAATTTCCCGCGGGCCGCTAGCTCCCGCACGCCGACCCATCCGGCGAGTTCCCCCATCGCGAGCAGGGCCGTGGCGGGCACGTCGCGGTCGTTCATCATCTGGGCGGCGAACATCCTGATCTCATGCTGCTGTACCTCGCAATCCTGGAACTCCCCGAGGCAGTCTTGCAGGCCTTTCAGTTCCTTGACCGCCCGCTGGTACGTGGCCGGATCGTGCAAGGACGCGAAGGACTCCAGCAGGTAGCGTAGCTCCTTGCACCGCTTCCGAACGTCGTGCAGATCCTCCGCGGGGGAACTGGCGGTGATGGCGCTGCCTTGCCGCAGCACCCGGCGGTGCACGCGGCGGATACGTTCCGCGGCCAGGTCCGCGGCAGCCGGACCCCGCGGTGCGGCGGGCAGGCCCTCCAGCGCGGCCCGCCACTCGCGGATCAGGCGGGCGAAGCGCTGCGAGCGGAGGCCCCGCACCAGCCGGCGTCGCTCCGCGGCGCGGCTGCGGGTCAGATGGGCGTGGAACGGCTGCAGCTCCTGCGGCGTGGCCGCCACCAGCCCAGCCGCGATGTCCGGATACTTCAGCAGGTAGACATCGAGATCCCTGGTGGGTGTGGTCAGATCGCCCAGCCACTTGAACTCGGGCCGGAACTTCTGGGTGAGCTCGGCCGGCAGGACATCGCCGACCAGCTTCAGCACGGACCGGGTGCGGCGCACCGAGACCCGCAGGTCGTGCAGGAACTCGGTGTCCACATCGCGGATGGTCCCGGCCACATTGGCCTCGAGCATGCCGAGCAAGTACAGCAGGACCGTCGTGACCGCGTCGCGAGCCAACATGCCCGGGGCCAGGTGCACGTCGAGCTGGCTCGTGTAGTCGCCGGGCCGCCGGCCCGCTGCGGCCAGCGCGGCGTCCAGTGGGGAAGGGCCTTTCGGCTCGACACCTCGGGCGCCCGCCAGGACCTCCGCCACCCGGTCGGCCTGGGCCTGGTAGCCGCGGACCGCGGTCACCGTCAGCCGGGACGGCAGATCCGAACAAGCCGGGTAACTCACTGACAGCTTGTCCGTGGCGACCCAGGCGACCGTCTTGTCGTCGACGTTCAGCACCCGCAGGCTGTGCACTGCGCTCTCGCCCCGGGCCGCCGGCAGCAGCGCCCGGACCCCGGTCACCAGCCGCAACCGCGCCCGCAACGGCCCGTCCGGCAGCGAGTCGGCCAGGGCGGGCCAGGCCAGCCGGCCTGGCCGCGCGACAATCCGCTCCCCGTCCGGCCCGGTCAGCGTCAGCTCGCCGGGTCCGTCGCCGGTGGTGTGCTCCAGCGTCAGGCCGGCCCGGTGCAGCCGCCAGTCGAAGGTGTCCAGCCAGGTCCTGCGGACCGTCCGGGACCTGCCTCCGGGCATCCAGGAGAACCGCGGTGCCATCGCGTCCAGCACGCCATTGCCCGCAGGCTGGTCATCATCGTGGCCAGCCAGCACAAACTCGTAGGAAAACGCCTGAACCACGA
>OBLW0100002184.1_pt1 | contig 15904 bp, 15 predicted proteins | sample 1520161 | NCBI WGS metagenome assembly OBLW01 (sample SAMEA3539309, study PRJEB22396) | soil metagenome | biome: tundra; feature: field; material: soil | place: USA | collected 2010-05 | depth 0.15 m | reverse complement strand
GCGGCGTGGGTAGAGGTGCTACGGGCGGTAGCAGATTATTCCGCTGGTGCCGCACGCTTTGCGGCGGCGGGCGGAGGTGTGGTGACTGGCGCCGTCTCGGTCGCGGTCTCTCTCGTGTTTTCTCGCGACGCTGACGGCGCTCCGGAATTGTTAGCCAAGATGTCAGACAGTTGGTCGAGCAGGTCAGATTCGAGTCGGCCGTTGGAGGTCAGAAGTTGGTATCCCGAATGAGAAGCAGTGGGATCTGCATACCATGCAGTGACTTTCGTGGTCACGCGCACGACCGATCCGCCGGATGCGGTTGCGTTCACCTGCACCGAAGACTGATAGTAAGCGCGCTGGTAGCGGCTCAAGGGATGCTCGCCGGGCAACGCGAAACCGTCAAGAGCGGGGAGCCGTCCGCCCATAGAGGGCTCGAGTTCTTTCAGCGCTTTTTCGATCGCTGTCTTCGACTGGCGAAAGGTGCGCTCTACGGGAGCTGGTTGAGGACTAGGTTGAGCCTGAACATACGAGAGCGCTGCCGCCAGAAATAGAACTAGCAGAGCACGTAAATCGCCGCGGAATGACTTGCGGGCGAATAGCAAAGAGTGACTTCGCAAGGTCATGGAGCCTGCTCGAGTTGGTCGCGTTGAAGCCAACCATGCTGCCCGTCGCGGGTTTCAACTCCGTACCAATAAGGCGTTGAGATCTGAATTAGCACTTCGGCACCCGGATCGAGCGATTTCAGCGTGCTAGCAGTGTGGAAAGGTGCGGACTTCAGCGGAGCGCCCGGCTTCTTCACCAAACGCTGGACCTGGCTACGCAATTCGGCCACGCGCTGCTCAAGGGATTTGGCCGGTTGATCGCTTGGTGCCGATAGGTTAGTGCTGCCGTTCTCGGCTCGCGGGACCTCTGCGTTGGCGGTTTCGTCTGAAGTCTGCGCGGCCGAAGCCGGCGGAGTGCTGAGAACAACTTTGTCGGAGCCCAAGCCGAAGTTATCCTTGGCCACGCGTTCTTGTTTTGCCTCGCGCGATGCAGCGTCTTGCTTCTTCATCAGTTCGATGGCGTCGAGATGTTCCTGGATGTCTTTGTACTCGCTACTCTCTACTGAACCGTTGGATTGGTGAACCGTGCGACGAAAATCCTCAACGAACACGGCGTCAATGCGTAGAACCGTATTCTGATACCCCTGGACCTGCACCACATAGCGCACGGCCAAGGTTCCAACGTCGCCGCCGTCTTTAAAGTTGCGCGGGTCGATAGCCTGCCTACGGACCTTGTAGAAAACTTTGCCTTCTTCAGTCCATTCCGGAAAAACGGGAGTCGACGTTGCGGCTATGGCACCGGAGACGAACTCGTCTTTGTTGTACTCTTTGGTTCCCCGAATAATCGTATTTCCGGCTACTTCTTCGACTACCTGCGCAACTTCGCGCTCGGGCAAAGGGATATTAACTATCAAACCTTCGCCATAGTGCATGGCATTTTTTTCGCGCGCGTGAAGTGGCATCGCGAGGGCGCAAACGAGCGCAATGGACAGTACAAACGGGTCCAACAATGCACGCAACCGCGACGATTTGACCTGTACTCCAGGCGACGCATGGCGATTATCGGACATTATCGAACTCTGCGGCGCGACAAACCTTGTCGAAAATCAAGAACACTCCGTTGTTGCTGCGCAAGAGTTTCATATGCGGATCGGAGATTGTCAACTCAGGCATCGGTATCTAGCAGGATGTTGAGAAACTCATCAACCGGCGGTCATTTCGAACATATGTAAACTGTCTGTAAAAAAAATCTTTACAACCCTATTGCACTCGGCGGCTCAGAGGTAGTAGTATCCGACCGCTGTGGAGTGGTTGGACCACTTCATCCAGGATAAATTTCGATTGTGGGGATTGCAATGCCTCGATAGACGCCTAATTGGCGACCTCTGTCGGGTTGTACGTCAGTAAACGTGGGTTTCGAAAAATCTTTGAGTACCGGTGTCTGAGGAGTGCAGCATGCGTATGTGGGCGCAGTCTGATCCCTGTCAGAGGCCGCAGCGAGGGAATTTTTTCCTGGCTGCCGCTTTCGCGTTAGTTTTCCTGATCCTCGGCGCTAGCCCTTCAGCGAATGCGCTACCGGCTTTTGCCCGAAAATACGGACTGCGGTGTTCGGCTTGCCATGAAAGCTGGCCCATGCTGAATTATTTCGGCCAGAAATTCAAAGACAACGGGTACCAGCTAATGAACGAACGCGATTCGCCGATCTGGCAGAATCCGGGATATTGGCCGGTAACTTTCCGCATCACTCCGATCTGGCATCGGGTCAGCCAAGGCAAAGTGCCGATCGACAATGGCACCGGCGGCCAAGTGGAGGAGCGGGTTACGTCGTCAGGGTTTGACATAAGCGGCCTCGATTTTCACACCGGCGGCACGCTAGAGAAGAACTACTCCTTCTACGTGCTTCCTTCCTCCGACAACACGGGCGCTTTCCATTTCGAATCCGTATTCGCCCGATTGGACAATATTGGAGGCAGCCCGTGGGTGAACGTGAAGCTCGGCAAGTTTGAGCTCGACAACCTACTCTCGGAAAAGCGCATCTTGACGCTCACGGGTAACGGCGGCATTTACCAGCTCTATCACTTCATGCCGGTCGGTGACGGCAATGACCTCGGGCAGATGGGAGACAACCAACTGGGTGTCGAGGTTATGGGCCACTCCTTGAACGATCGCACGCGCTACTCCGTGTCGCTGATTAGTTCTAACGACGGCAACGTCGGCCTGCCCACCGGCGCCGAGTCTTATTCGACATTCATCACCGGCAGTCAGGCATTCGATGCCGGTAAGCTCGGAGTGCAGCGTCTCGGCTTTTACGTGATGGCTGGCCAGGCTCCCACCACGTGGCAGACTAGCGGCGGGTCGCTGGTTGCGGGTTCCGGCACCAACAACAAGGGTTTCAGTCGCGAAGGCTTCGTCGGCCAGTTCTACTTTGGACAACATTTAGACGTTCAGGTAGTCACGCAACATGGCGAGGATAGTGCTTGGTTTGGCCAGGGGTATGGCGATTTGGCTAGCGGGGCGAGCACACTCAATAATATTGGCGGTGCGACACTGCCCCAAGGGTCGCGCAACCCGACGTGGAATGGCGTTCTCGTTGAACCTCACTACGTCTACAGCCCGCAGCTGATATTCCTGGCGAGGTATGAAACGATTCGGATGTCGCAACAGTCGACTCCCGGAACACGGTCGGATCTCGGCAACGTCACTACTTACACGGTGGGATATCGGTACAACCCGTTCATGACAAGCCGCGCAGGTTTCGCGTGGCATAACGAGTTCAACCTGTTCCACCAGGTTGGGACGTCAGCGGTGAGCAACACGAATATCAACACCAGTGAGTTACTCACAGGATTTGACTTCGACTTCTAATTTGGCCAGCAGAGCGAAAATTTACCAAGGCGGCTAATTCGGTTTAAGGGTGCTGATTATGAAGACATTTAAGTCAATACGATTTGTCGGTTGCACCGTAGTAGCGGCGCTCGTGTCGACGGTGCTTGCGGTGGGGGCCTTCGCTCAAGATGAACCCGTGGTAGGCCCAAAACCAAAGGTAGAGGTGAAGCCGATGGAAAGCCACATTGGCAATATCACCGGTCATTCCGAAAACGCCAAGGGCGATTACCGGCGATACTGTGCGGGCTGTCACGGCGACTACGGGGATGGCGCGGGAGAGAACGCGGTTTGGCTTGATCCCAAGCCGCGCGATTTCACGATAGCAGCTTTCAAGTGCCGCTCTACGCTGACCGGCACTTTGCCAACGGACGAAGATCTTTACAACACGATCGCCAGGGGCCTCAACAATTCCAACATGCCGCAGTGGAGCACGTTCACGAAACAGCAGCGTGCAGACTTAGTGGCGTATCTCAAGATATTTTCGCCACGGTGGGATAAGGAAAAGGCTGGTACGCCAATCACGGTTCCGGCTGAACCTGCGGTAACAATTGAAAGCATCGCCCATGGCAAGGCGCTGTTCGCTAAGTTGGAATGCTGGAAGTGTCACGGTACGCACGGTGAAGGCGATGGTCCTTCGGCGCCGACACTTACGGATAGTAAGGATCAGCCGATTCGACCTTATAACTTTGCCGCGGGCGGAAAAGACTCCCGGTTCAAGTGTGGCAGCACGAATCAAGATATATACAAGATCTTCATGACTGGTGTGGATGGCACGCCCATGCCGTCTTTTGCCGACGTAATTCAACCAAACGATGCCTGGGATCTTGTCCATTTCCTGCGTACATTGCAGGTGCATCGTCATAGCAAGGAAAACGACGTATTAATGGCTGCGCATGGAGTGATTCCTCCGTATGTGGATCAGACCCCCGCGCCAGCCGCCACCCCGGCCCCCGCCGATAACAAGGCGCCCGGTGGTGGTCAATAACTAAACCGAATGCATAACCCCGAGGAGGGAGTTACTCGAATGCGTATCAAGCAAATGTTATTTGCAGTTTCGACGACGCTGGTCTGTTCGTCACTGATGTATGCGGGAACGGTTAGCGGCAAAGTTACTTACACCGGCACGCCGGTCAAACAGAAGCCGATCGACATGTCGAAGGAACCGAGCTGCGCCAAGCAGCACGCCACTCCCATTACGAATGAGACGGTGGTGACCGGAGCGAATAATTCATTGGATAACGTGGTGGTGTATGTTTCGTCGGGAGCCTCGGACGATGGACAGGTTCCGCCTCAGGCTGTCACCTACGAACAAAAAGGCTGCCAGTACATTCCGCACGTTCTGCCGATGCACGTCAATCAGGAATTTGACATTTCGAATGCAGACCAGACCTCGCATAACATCCACCCACTGCCAAAGGTGAACACCGAGTGGAATAAGTCGCAGCCGCCGGGGACGCCGCCAATCAAGGAGAAATACGACAAGCCAGAGTTCATTCCAGTCAAGTGCAATATTCATCCCTGGATGCACGGCTGGTTCGTGGTTCTTAAGACGAATCACTACGACCTGACGAAGGGTGGCGGAGACTTTAAGCTGCCAAACTTGCCTCCCGGTAAGTACACGATCACGGCCTGGCACGAGGATTACGGAACCCAGACTGCGGACGTGACCATTACTGGAAACGAAACTAAGGAACAGAACTTCACCTTTAAGGCGAAGGCTTACTAAGTGCAAGACAGCGGCGGAGTCTACACTCTGCCGCTGCTTAGTAGGGAATAGAATCGGTGCGGTCTCTTACTGAGGGGGCCGGCGTTTCCAGCGCAGATTGATAGCTATCAACTGGAAACAGGAGAGCATATGGAAACGGCCATCGGAGTTTTCACATCGCGCGACAACGCTGAGCAAGCGGTCAAGGAGTTGCAGGGGCGCGGCGTCCCGGAGAAGTCCATCGTTTTCCTAACCCGTTCAGAAACGGAGGCCAAGAGTCTTGCCAAAGAATTTGGAGCTTATGTCGGAGGATTCGTAGGGGGAGCCGCTGGAATGACCACTGGCGTAGTAGCCGCGACGTTACTTCTTCCCGGGGTTGGAGCTGTGTTCGCGCTGGGTTTTGGTGCCGCGGCCCTGCTTGGACTCGCAGGCGCGGGTGCCGGTTCTACCGCAGCGTCGGCTGCAACTAATGATGCCAGCGCCCCTCATCCCACGACTGGTGGAAAGTCGAGTGAAGATATCGCGTTCTTCCATGAGGTGCTCAAAGAAGGACGTTCGTTGATTGTGGTTCGCACGGACTCGCCGGAACTTGCGACTGCAGCCTGCGCGATTCTTGACCGTTTAGGAATTGGCATGCAGGGACAAACGCCGGTCAAGATGAAGACCGCGACTCGCGAAGTGGGTTCGGTCACCGTTGTCGACATTAGTGGGAGAATTACGCTGGGAGAGGGAAACGTGATTTTGCGAGAGATCGTCCGCGATCTGGCGGAAAAGGGCAAGAAAGCAGTGGTCCTTAACCTAGGAGAAGTCCAATACATGGATAGCTCCGGCGTCGGCGAATTGGTGAAGGCCCACACGACAACGCGGAACCAAGGCGGGCACTTGAAACTTGCGAATCTGAATAAGCGAGTGCACGATTTGCTCGAGATGACCCGGCTCTCTTCCGTTTTCGATATCCAGAAGGATGAGGCTAGTGCGATCAAGTCTTTCGGAGGCTCGTCGTAGCGATGGTTTAGGAATCGCAAACGTCGACTTACGTTTTGTTCTCCGTGTGAAGGACGAGTGATCGCATCCTTAAAATACGACTTATGAAACCGGTTGGAACCGGTCGAGGCAAAGCACATTATGGCAAAGTTTTTTGCGATCACTATCATCGTAATCGCGATTCTTTCGGCGATTCCCATCCTGCGCCATACTTGGGTGGCACCAGAGGACATCTCGACGCATGGGGCTCTGATTGACGAACAGATGTCAGAGACGATGGCGGAGGCCGGAATCTCCTTTCTGGCCGCGCAGTTTGTATTGGCAATTTTCATTTGGAAATTCTCCAATAACCAGCCGGGCAGGAAGCCGAAGAATTTTCCGGGCGGCGCTAAAGGACTGGTGATTGCCGCCATCCTCGTAGTAGGAATCGAAGTTATGGCGCTCGGCATATTTGGCGTGAAGGCATGGGCCAACGTGTATTTGACGCCCCCGGCCGCCGATGCCATTCCAATTCAGGTGCAGGCTGGGCAGTTTGCGTTTTACTTCCGATATGCGGGGCCTGATGGAAAATTTGGCACTCCGCATCCCGAGATGATCAATGAAGGAACGCAAAACATTTTCGGCCTCGATCCCGAACATGACGTAGATGCTCGAGACGACATTGTGGCGGCTGAAATGGCCGTGCCGGTAAATAAAGAAGTCCATCTTCTTATGCACACGAAAGATGTCGGCCATTCCTTTTATGTTCGAGAGTTAAGGGTACAGCAGGATTTTGTCCCTGGGTTGGATGTAACACTACATTTCACAGCGACTAAGGTAGGTAAGTACGAGATTGTTTGCACCCAGCTTTGTGGATTGGGACATTACAACATGAAGGCGTATCTGGAAGTGATGTCTCAGGTTGACTACGAAAGCTGGCTTAAGCAGCAAGGCGGACAGTAGAACGTGTCGGTGGCGTTTATTACGAACGCGTCGAATCGACAAGCGGTGGATCGACACTATCTCTTGAGGTGAGAATAATGCACGACATGTCAGTGCACGCGGCGCATCATGCACCGCCGACAAGCTTTATTCGGAAGCACGTTTTCAGCCTGGACCACAAAGTCATCGGGAAACAGTATTACGCCCTGGCGCTGGTCGCTGCTTTTGTCGGGATGTTTCTTTCGTGGCTGATGCGTATTCACCTGGCGTGGAATAATGCCGCGATCCCTGGCCTACAGTTGTTGTCGAAGACGGGCGCACCGAGCGGCGTGATGACGCCGGAATACTATCTGCAGTTGATGACCATGCACGGCACGATCATGGTCTTCTTTGTGCTGACGACTGCTCCGTTCGCGGCCTTTGGAAATTACTTCTTGCCGATTCAAGTTGGCGCGGAAGATATGCCGTTTCCGCGATTCAACATGATGTCGTTCTGGGTGACGTTTACGGCGTTCCTGGTTTTGATGTCGTCGTTCTTTCTCGGCGATGGACCCACGTTGGGCGGTTGGACGCAATATGCGCCGCTGAACGCGGTGGGCGCGGTCGCGGGTCCTGGCCAAGGTCTCGGCGTGGTTTTGTGGATGTCCTCGATTGGTCTGTTTTGCGTCGGGCAATTGTTGGGTTCGTTGAACTTCATCACAACTACGCTTGATCTTCGCGTAAAAGGTATGAGCCTGATGCGCCTGCCGTTAAGCGCATGGGCATGGTTCATCACCTCGTGCATGGGATTGACGGCGTTTGCCGTGCTGATGCCGGCGTGCATTCTTGCGATTTTGGATCACGTGGCGGGAACGAGTTTCTTCGTTGCTTCGAACCTGGTCATCAATGACCAACTGCAGCCACATTCCGGCGGATCAACTCTACTGTGGCAGCACCTCTTCTGGTTCTTTGGACATCCAGAGGTCTACATCGCGATTGTGCCCGGCATGGGCATCGTCTCGCACGTATTGATTGCAAACATGCGCAAGCAGATGCTAAGTCAGCGGACGCTGATCTATTCGATGGGCGCGCTTGCCATACTTAGTTACATGGTTTACGGCCACCACATGTTTGTCAGCGGCATGAATCCTTACTCCTCGTTGGCATTCTCGTTTCCGACGTTGGTGATTACGATTCCGTCGACGATCGTGGTGTTGATTTGGACGTTTAGTTTGTATGGATCAAAGCTACGCATTAACTCGGCGTCACTCTTTTCGCTGGGATTTATTTCCATGTTCGTAAGCGGAGGCGTCAGCGGATTCTTCCTGGCTCAGCCTTCGATCGATATCATGTTGCACGCCACTTACTTCGTAGTCGGACACTTCCATCTGGTAATGGGTGTGGCGGCCATGTTTGGTATCTTCGCAGGCACTTACTTCTGGTTCCCGAAGATGACCGGACGCATGATGAACGAGACACTGGGGAGAATTCATTTTTGGCTAAGTTTCGTGGGCGCTTATTGCATTTTTATGCCGTTCCACTATTTGGGGATGGCGGGCAATGTGCGACGTTACGCTTCGTTTGTCGATGACTTCCTGCAGCCGCTGATTCCGGTGCATCGCTTTATTACTGTCGCTGCCTTGATTACCGGTGCGGCCCAGGTTCTTTTCCTCTACAACCTGATCCATAGTCGCTTTGCTGGCGCACCGGCGCCGGATAATCCGTGGGAAGCGACCTCGCTGGAGTGGAGCACGCCCACGCCGCCGCCTTTCGATAACTTTGGCGGAAAGCATCCTATCGTCTATCACGACCCATACCAATACGGGGTAGAGAGTTCAGTTGGCGATTATGTTATGCAGGCGTCCCCTGAACAGGTTAAGACCGAGCGCGAAGAGAGTTAGTCAGGACTAAGTTGCACGAAGAGTTGTAACTGGGAGCTTGATTCAGTATGGCAACTACGATACATGAACCGCCGAAGATTGATCCGCGCCACCTGCCTGAAGACCATGGGCATTCGGGAAATGGCGGGTGGAGAAATTTAGTTCCGGCGGATGGCGACCGGCGGGTGGCGCTCGATTATTCACCTCCACCGTCATCGACGGCGATCTGGGTGGTGATGTTCGCCATCACGATGATGTTCGCGGCCTTTACCAGCGCGCTCTTCGTTCGCAAAGGTTCTTCGCTCGACTGGCAGACATTCTCTTTGCCGTGGATCCTTTACTTCAATACGCTGCTACTCGTTGCCAGCAGCGTTACCTTGGAAGTCGCCCGGCGACGTGTCACCAGTTTCATGGGCGGACTCAGGGGCGAAGGGGAGAGTCCGGCACGCTGGTTGTATATCACGTTGTTCTTAGGGCTACTCTTTGTCGCTGGTCAGTATGTCGCCTGGTCGCAGTTAAGGGCCGAGGGATTGTACTTAGCGACGAATCCCAGCAGTTCGTTTTTCTACTTACTTACCGTGACACATGCGCTGCATGTGCTCGGCGGGCTCGGTGGATTGATCTACGTGATTCGCAAACTGAATAAGTCGAATTTGCGGCGGAATCAATTAGTAGCAACCGCGCGGTATTGGCACTTTATGGGTGCACTTTGGGTGTACCTGCTGTTACTGCTGTGGGTGAAACTTTAGTTAACTTAGGAGGCGCGGTGAGCCAAGGGAATTTGACAATGAGTGCGCACTCGACAGCCATGACGATTGAACCGCCATTTTCTATTCCAACCAAGAAACTGGCGATGTGGCTCTTCATAATCGCGGATACCATGACTTTTGCCGCCTGTTTGGTCGCATATGGATTCCTGCGCAACGGAACGGCTAACTGGCCGCGGCCCTTTCACAGCATTACGAACGTCGCGATTATGACGTTTATCCTTCTAACCAGCAGTTTGACGATGCTCATTGGATTGCGCGCGGCGCGGGCCGGAGACAAAGCTAGCGCCTTTCGCTGGACCATGATCACAGCGCTTCTAGGTATCGTGTTCGCGTTCCTGCATATCCGCGAATGGATGGGCCTGATTGATGAAGGCATGACGATGTTCAAGAATCCATGGGGTACGGGATTGTTCGGCGCATCGTTTTTTAGTATCACGGGCTTGCACTTAACTCACGTAACTGGTGGAGTTATTGCGCTGTTAGTGGTCGGTTTGCGTTACAAAGGCGGCCGCTATAACGGAGACGATATCGAAGTCCTTGGCCTTTATTGGCACTTTGTCGACTTGGTTTGGATGTTTGTCGTGCCTATGGTCTATCTTTTGAATCTGAGCCACTAAGATTAAGAGTTGGTCGAAGAATTACGGGAGCGGAAATTTATGGCGACTATCCAGCAATATGAGAGCGGCTCAATCGGCAAAGATCTAGTTATTTACGTTTGCCTGCTCGCTCTTGCCGGCTTGCAGTTCATGATTGCCTATCAGAACATCGACGCCAACCAGATGTTTACGCGCATGCTGGTGGTCGCATGTGTCGAGGCGGGTCTGGCTGTTTTGTTCTTCATGCATCTTTGGTCTGAAAAGCGAAGCTTTTTAGTGTTCGTTCTGGTGTTTACGGTTTCTGTATTGTTGGGGATGCAATACGGATGGACGGATGCGTTCCGGATGGTTACGGGCGCGCCTTTTGCGAAATAGGTTAGGTTCGCGGTTGAGTTGACGAAGTGAACTGTTGTCGAAGAATTGAGGATTAAACATGTCAAGAACAAGGCTGAGGGTTCAAAGACCGTTCTTGTTTGCGGCCATGGTGTTGGTGGGAATGGTCATGCTTGCCGCCCCGCTACCGGCCTTTTCTCAAAGTTGCGCGCTGTGCTATACGTCCGCGGCCTCTTCGGGCGCGCGAATGATTGAGGCGTTGCGTAGTGGAATCTTGATACTGATTGTCCCTCCCACGCTGATGTCCGTGGCGATGGTTTTTATTATTGTTCGCAAACGCAATCAATTCCGGGACACGGTGCCAGCTCCAGAATCCCATTCCAATTGGTAGTTAGACGGCGAATATCTAGCCACCGAGACATCTAACTATTTCTCTTCACCCTCGGCCTCGAAACTGAATGATTCTTCTGCGGTCGTGTTTTGAGGGTCTGCCCGCGGGTAACTGTTCGAACTGCTTCATCGCCTTGCGCTCGGCGGCTACTTTCAAGCGCATCTCTTTGCTCTCTTCTGTTTCGCGGTACAGCGTTTGTGCAATTGAGGCTGGACCGCGCACATCGCTCAAGAGCAGCACTTCTATCTGGAAGTCTCCGCCTTCATTTGTAACTCGTAGCATGTCTCCGAAGCGCACATCTTTTGCCGGTTTGGCGGGCTGCCCGCTGGATAGGATCCTTCCGAGATCGCAAGCTCGCGAGGCCAATGCGCGCGTCTTAAAGAATCTGGCGGCCCACAACCACTTATCGATTCGTACGGAGGTCATAAATCTATCTTCCTACAAGGGACGCGCTTCTACACCTGCAGCACATCGCCTTCGCGTGCGACCATTTCGTAGAGCACGGGGTTGACGAAGAATCCGATGAAGAGACGGGAGATCAGGCCGGCAACGATCACGATGGCGAACGGTCTTTGCGTGTCGGATCCGATGCCAGTTGAAAGAGCAGCGGGAAGTAATCCGAGACACGCAACTAGCGCGGTCATCATGATAGGACGCAGCCGCAGCAGCGATGCCTCGCGGATGGCGGGGCGGATCGCCATGCCCTCTTGCCGAAGCTTGTTGATGTAAGAGACGAGAATGACGGCGGTCTCGACAGAGACGCCGAGCAGGGCTAACAGACCTAGAACCGACGACACGCTGAACGGAGTGTGCGTTAATTTCAGGGCCACCAGCGCGCCTACGGGTTCGGTCATGATAACTCCCAAGGCAATCGTGACCGGGAATTTAAAATTTCCGTAGAGCGCGAACAGGATCATGAAAATCAGGACGACGGCGAGCGGTCCGATAAAGTACATCTGCGAACGGGCCTCGAGAAACTGACTATATTCGCCTCCCCAAGCCATGGTGTAACCCTGCGGTAGCGACACGGTTTTCTGTACGGCAGCTTGGCCCGCTTTCACGGCGCGCTCCAAATCGCGCCCCTCAATGCTGTACTGCACTCCGATGTAGCGCGAGTTATTCTCTCGATAAATGAAGGACGCGCCATTGCCCTGGCTGATGCTTGCAAGCTGGCTAAGTGGGATCTGGGTTCCGTCCGGTGTTCCGACGAGCAGGTTCCCGATGTCATGAGCGCTGCTGCGGAATTGGGGCTGCATGCGAACGACGAGGTCGAACAGCTTTTCTCCCTGAATCACTTGCGTGACGGCTTGCCCGCCCACAGCAGCAGAGATCACAGCTTCCACGTCAGCAACGTTGATCCCATAGCGCGCAATTTTGTCGCGATCGACATCGACGAGTAGGCTGGGCTGGCCCAGTTCGCGGACTACGGTTAGTTCGGTGAATCCCGGCACTTTCGCCAGCGTGTTTTTTATCTGGATTGCTTTTTCCTGAAGCACACTCAAATCTTCGCCGTAGATCTTGACGGCCAACGAACTCTTGAGCCCGGTGAGCGCTTCATCGACGGCGTCTTCGGCCGGCTGGGTGTAGTTAAAGATAATTCCAGGAAAGGCCGTAAGCTTCTTGTTGATCGACTCGATCAGTTCCTTTTTGTCGCTGGTTTTGCCGGACCAGTTCTTGTCTTTGTAGGGTTTCAAGCCGACGTAAAATTCGCAATTAAAGAATCCGGTGGGATCGGTGCCATCGTCGGGACGTCCTAATTCCGAGCCTACAACAGTTACCTGAGGATAGGACATGAGAATGTCGCGGATTTGCGGAGCAATACTGCTCGCCTCCTCAAAGGAAATTGTATAGGGCATCGTCGCGCGGACCCAGAGCGCGCCTTCGTCAAGGTGAGGCATAAACTCGCCGCCGATGAACGGGACGAGAAGCAGCGTCGCTCCGAAAATCAGCGTCGCGATCAGCATGGTCGTCTTGGGACGAGCGAGCGACCAATCGAGCTGCACTGCGTACTTGCGCTTCATCCACTCGTAGGCGCGGTTGGGTTTTTCGCGCACACCCTTCTTGAACCAGTAAGAGGCGAGCACCGGTATCAGAGTCAGGGTGAGAATGAGCGCGCCGATCAGGGCAAAAGACATGGTCTCGGCCATGGGATGAAAGAGCTTGCCAGACGGGCCAGTCAGCGCGTAGATCGGGAGATATCCGGCGAGAATGACGGCGACAGAATAAAAAATCGGGCGATCTACATCTTTAGCAGCGGCGAGAATTACCTCGTTCAGGTTGTACTGCTGGCCTTCACGCAGGGCCAATTCGCGATAGATATTTTCAATCATCACCACGGTGCCATCGATGACGATGCCGAAGTCGATGGCTCCAATAGAGAGCAGGTTCGCAGCAACATCGTGGGCGTGTAGCACGATGAAGGCGAACAGGAGGGATAGAGGAATAGTCAGGGCAACGATGACCGCGGCTCGAAAACTTACGAGAAAGAAAATCAGTACGACCAGAACCAGCACCATGCCGCGGAGAAGGTTCGCTTCAACTGTGTCGGTAGTGAGGTCTACAAGTTCACTGCGGTCATAATAAGGATGGATTTTGACGTCTGGCGGCAGAACGTGGCGATTCAAGTCGTCGGTCTTCGCTTCCACTGCTTTCAAGACGTTCTGGGTCTGCTCTCCGCGGAGCATCAGGATAACGCCTTCTACCGCGTCGTCATTTTTTTGGTAGCCGAATTCGCCGAGGCGCGGGGCGTGCCCGATGACGACTTCTCCAATATCTTTTACTCGTATCGGCACGCCTTTATTGGCGCCAACAACGATGTTTCCAATGTCGTCGGTGTTCTTTACCAGACCGATACCGCGCACGTAGTAAAACTGTCCGCCCTGAGAATAGAAACCGCCGCCAGCGTTGGCGTTATTCGCGGAGAGCGCAGTTGTTACCTGCGGAATCGTGAGGTGATATCCGTAGATGCGCGCGGGATCGAGCAGCACCTGGTATTGCATCACCGTTCCACCGAAAGCAGAATCGTCGGCCACGCCGTGCACAGAGCGATAGGCGCGCTCTACCACCCAGTCTTCAATCGTCTTTAATTCTTGCGGAGAACGGTCGGGACTCTCCAGCACATAGCGATAGACGAGGCCGCTGGGACTGAAAAGCGGAGCCAGGCTTGGCGTGACTCCGGTTGGCAGGGTGGCCTGTGCGAGACGTTCAAAGACGATTTGGCGCGCGAAGTAGTCGTCGGTTCTTTCTTCAAAGGTCAGAATGACGTCCGAGAGTCCGTAGAGCGAGATCGAACGCATCACCACCATGTGTGGGACGCCATTCATCTCGAGTTCCAGGGGAAGTGTCACGAGACGCTCGACCTCTTCGGCGGCGTGGTCGCTCCATTGCGTGATGATTTCGACCTGCGGAGGTGCAAGGTCGGGATAGGCATCCACCGGCATGCGCTGGAACGAGAGGATTCCGCCGACAGTGATGAAGGCGGTCAGCATCAGGACCAGGAATCTTTGACGCAGCGCCGCTTGTACGATTCGGTGGATCATTCGGTGGACAGTATCCTTAGAGGCATTGAAGACGATTGCTTACTTCTGGTGACAAACACTGTAAAAATTGCGTCGAATCGGCGGCACAATCCAATCTTCTAGAACCGAACTTAGCGTTGCAGCGAGTTTGCGAACTGCAAGAACAGACTGCCGTTCCCGATCACCTGGTCGCCAGCTTTTAAGCCGCTGAGGATTTGCGTTTGGCCGTTCAGGCTTTCTCCTAACGTAACTGCGCGCCTTCCAAATTGATTCGACGAGACCGCCGCGTAGACAAAAGGCTGGTTCTCACTGTCGCGTAATACGGCCGCATCGGGCAGCGCAATCGCATTCGGGATATTGCCTGCACTTACGTTCGTAGTTACGAACATGTCTTTCTTTAACTTTTCGCCCAGATTGCTGGTTTCGATACGCGCCTGTAGCGTACGCGTGCTTGGGTCGAGAGATGCCGCTACATAAGAGATGCGACCGTGAAATACGTCGGGATAAGCGTCGGTTTGAATGCTGACGGCATCTCCAACGCGAACGTAAGGCAGGTCTTTTTGATAGACATTGACCAGAACCCAGACCGTGCTGGTATCGGAAATCAAAAAGCATTGAGTGGTGCCAGGCTGAATCAGTTGTCCGGCGGAAACATCCTGCTCGACGACCTGGCCACTGATGGGCGCTCGCACCGGAACTTCGTAAGAAGGAGGAGCTTTTACCAGAGCGTCTGGATCGGTGATGCCCATGACTTTGAGCGCGGCTTGCGCGGCTGCGAGGTCGCCTCCAGCTTGCACCTCGGCCGATTCCGTCTGCTCCAAAGTCTGTTCGGAGATTGCTTTGTGTTCGTACAAGTCGCGGGCGCGAGCAAAGGCCTTCTGCGCCAGCGCGTAGGCATTTGTCGACTTCAAATAATTCGTGCGGAGTTGCGAATAATCAGGGCTCGCCACGTACAGCATAGGCTCGCTGCGCTGCACCTTCTGGCCGGGGACCACCACCACTCTTGCGACCGGTCCGCTGACCTGCGTGATCACCGGAGTGGTTTTGAAACTGTTGTAGGCCACAGCCCCTGTCAGGCGCAGCGTTCGCGCAAGAGTTGTGGGTTGCACGGTCAGGACCTGCACGTGCGACATCTGCTCTTGAGGAATGGTGAACAGTTCGGCGTTGTCGCCGGCTTTGCTGCCGCTCGAATCGGCGGAGACATTTGACTTCGAATCTCCGCAGCCGGACAAAGCAATAACCAAACTGAGCGCAATCGCCATAGCCGCAGCCGGCGCAACGTAACAGCTAAGGCGATTGGCTTGATACTTCATAGCAAATTCCTCAAGATCATAACGGTGTCGAATACATTCATGGCAGGTTCCTCGTTGCTACCGCCTGCTTCAGTTGCTCGAGCGCCGTCATGTATGCGGCGAGT
>OBLW0100002183.1_pt1 | contig 15910 bp, 12 predicted proteins | sample 1520161 | NCBI WGS metagenome assembly OBLW01 (sample SAMEA3539309, study PRJEB22396) | soil metagenome | biome: tundra; feature: field; material: soil | place: USA | collected 2010-05 | depth 0.15 m | reverse complement strand
GCATCAATGGCGGCGACAATACCGCCTCCGCCTATGCGGTCGATGTGGGTGGCACAGATTTCATGGCCCAGTACAACTCCGATGTCCATGGCATTCCGGTAAGCGACTACTGGAGCGTCACCAACGATCCCGATACCAAAGCTTCCGCGCTGTCGTATATTCCTGAGATTCCCTGGAACGATGGCTGCACCAGCCAACTCATCTACAGCGATCCGGTATTTGGCGGTTACACGCAATCCTATGGTCCCGCGGGATTCTGCAACTCAAAACTCGGCAGAGAATTTAAGTATGCGGTGAGCGGCAGTGGCGGGCCCAGCACCTGCTTCACCGGGAAACCATCGATTCCCGGGGTGGTCAGCGGAACCTGTCAGGGCAATCCCAAGCCTTCGTGGCAGACCGGTGTTCCCGGTATTCCCAACGATGGTTGGCGCGACCAGCCCGATCTTTCGCTGTTCGCCGCGGACGGCGTCTGGGGAAGCTTCCTGGTGGAGTGCATGTCGGATGCGAACCAGTTCGGCGCTCCCTGCACCGCACAAAACGACGCGCTGCTTTTGGGCGGCGGCGGTACATCCTTCGCTTCACCGGCGATGGCCGGTATTCAAGCGTTGATCGATCAAAAATATGGCCGGCAAGGAAACGCCAACTACGTTTATTACGCGCTGGCTGCGAGCCAGTTCACCAAGCAGGGAGCGAAAGCCTGCAACGCCAGTCAAACCACCGGCACGTTGCCCGCCGCCTCCTGCATCTTTAACGACGTCACGCTCGGCGATATGGACATTCCTTGCGGCCAAAACTGGGATGGAGTGTCCTACGATTGCTACGGCCACGGCACTAAAATCATTGGCGAACTTTCGACCTCCAAATCCGCCGGCGAGACCGCTTATCCGGCAACCGTCGGCTACGACCTGGCGACCGGACTCGGATCGGTGAATGCCACCACGCTCTTCGATGCGTGGCCCCATGGCAATCAATCCCACGGCGATAAGTAAAGATCACTCCTGAGAAACAACGGGCATGCGAATAATTTTGTTCGCATGCCCGCGTGGGTCGGGGGGAATCAATCAACCCTGTTTCGCTAGTGTTTGTTTCCGGTTAGCGGATTCAAGATCAGCGTTCCGTTGGGTCTGATCTTGGCGAAGTTAAACATCTGGTTGATGGGGCTTGCGAGCGCGTCGAAAGAACCCGCGGGAAGCCGCTGTCCGCCGAGCCAATTGTCTTCGATGAAGTGGATGATCGACGTCTGGTCGGTCACAGTGTGGTCCACGAAGTTCCCCTTGGCCCACGGTGAAATGACCAGCAGCGGCAGTCTCGGACCGTAACCGCAGCGGCCCAGAGCGTGCGGGTTCGCCGCCGCGTTGAGGCCAGGCAGCGAAAGCGCCGCATTGCCGCAAGTGCCGGCTCCGGTCAGAGCATCCTGCGGACCAGTCGAGGTGTTGACGATCGGTCCCATCTGATGGTCGTACCATCCGTCGGAGTCGTCATACATGATGACCACGGCGGTGCTGTTCCAATTCGGCTGCGCTTGCAGGAAGTTGAGCGTATTCACCAGGAAATGCTGCTCGTCGATAGGATCGGAGTATCCTGCGTGACCGTCCTGATACCCCTGAGCCTTGAGGAAACTTACTGCCGGTTGATTGCCATTGGTGACTGCGGCGAAGAAATCGTTGAGGTCGTACTGGTGGTTCGCCGGGCCGTCGCCTCCAATTTCACTGACTGAAGCGGGTCGGGTATGCGCGTAGTTGGCCGTGGTGGCGTAATAGTTAAAGAACGAATGGTGCGGAATGTAGTCCTGTTCCGTTACCCCAGTGATATTCGATTTGGTGCTGCGGAGACAACCGGTAGTCCCGTTCGAATTTACGACCGTCAGATCGAATCCGCCCATGAAACCGCCCCAGCTTACCCCATTGGCTTCCAACAAATCGCCGATGGTCTGGCTTCCCATGACTATCTGGTCGCGGGTCGGGCTGGAGCAAATGTCGCCTTGCGGATCGGCATCGCCAACCACGGACAGCGATCCGTCGGGGCCGCCGTTCACTTCGAATGTGCCGAGTGTGGCGGTCGCTCCGTTGGTTTGGCCAGAAATAAGGTTCAACACCCCCGGCGTCGAGGGGCCGAAGGTTGTTCCGTAGGAGTTGTCGTTCATGGCGAAATGTTGAGCGTAGTTCCACAGGGCGGTCACGGAATTCCCATCGAAGTAGCCCATGACCTCGCTTCCCGCCGTCCCTCCAACGCCCGTGGACACCGGAAACAAATCCATCAGACCCATATCGAACGCTTGTTGTTCGGCTAGGTAGTTGTGGTCCTGGTCGGACGTAGCTGCCTGAGTGACATCGATCCGGAACGGATTGGATGCGCCGGCGCCGTTGCCAGGGTTCAGATTGGGGTTGTAGTTGAGAAGAGCGTTCGTCAGTCCGTTGACCGTCGGCGTAGCGGTTGCGGCTATGAACTTATTCTCACTGGGCTTATTCGCCGCCTTGGGATAGGTTCCGAAGTAGTGATCGAAAGAAACGTTCTCCTGGAAAATCACCACCAGGTACCGAATCGGTGTCTCGGTCGTGCTCGCTGTTTGTTTGGTTGCCGGTTTGGCGGAAGAGGCGAAAGCGGGACTAACGGCCGGTCCCAGGGCAATGGCCATCGTCAGTAAAGACGCCATTACCCGTCGGAAATTGGCGAAGGGCTGCTGCTGTTCATTCATGCGAAGTTCTCCATGGTTCGAATTTACCCGGCGCAGGACACACAGACCTGGACGCGCGGCGAGACTGGCAAGGAGACTAGGCGGGTAATGTTGCCGCACAATCACTGCAGCATTAAGGAAGGATGAAAATTCAGAGTTTTTTAAAATAACAGTGTAAATTTTTGCGCTTCTACGCTACCGCGGTTCTCGAAGTCCGCAAGCGGCGATACAGGCGCAGATAGTCGTCCACCATCCGTCGTGCCGTGAAGCGCTCGCGCGCCCGATTGTAGGCGCGGGTCCCGTAGAGACGTGCCATGTCGCGATCGCCGTCGAGTTGGGCGAGCACTGCGCTCAGGCTCTCGGCGTCATTGCGTTCGAAGTACAAGGCCGCGTCGCCCCACATTTCGCGATACACCTCGGTGTCATTCGCCACCAGCGCGCAGCGCGAGAACGCTGCCTCGATCGACGCCAGTCCCGTAGGGTCGTACTGCGAAGTCGCCGCAAAAATCGTCGACTTGCTGTAGAGCAAGCGCAGTTGCGATTCGGTCTGCGCTCCCTTCACCGAAATTTCATGTTCGCCGGTGGAGACGCGCACATCGGCGCGAATCGGCACTGGCGGCGCGGGAATCGGGTTGTCCGCTCCCACGATGCACACCGGCAATCCGTGCGTGTGCTGGGTCAGCAGGGCCACCTGCTTTCCCGAATCCCACAGGCGTCCGATGGCGAGCACCGACTCTTCCTTGGTCACAAACGGATTGAAGTAAATCGGATTACGTCCCGGCGGAATGACGCATCCCTCGAAATCGTTACCGTAGGCAAGGCGCAGCAACTCTCCCATCCATCGCGAAGTGGTAACCACGGCATCGGCCCGCTTCAAGCCCGCGATCATGGTTTTGCGATACCACCTCATCCATGCCGAGACGGCCGGTTCGTGTCCGTGAATGCTCAGCCACCAGGTAATGACATCGCCATGCGCCACCACCAGTCGCGGCGTAGCCACCGGCAGCGCTCCAAAACTCAGCTGATTCAAATGCAAAAAATCGGGCCGCGTGTCGCGAATGATGGCGCAGAGATAATCCTCGGCTGGGTGCAAGTCCTGCTCACCCTCCTGCATCCAATCCAGACGAAATGCGGTGGGATGATATTCGAGGCCGTGCAAGCCATCCATCCAGGCAATCTGATGAGGAAGCGGAATTTCTCCAAAGCTGACGAGCGTGACTTGTGCCCCCTGAGTCACCAGACCGGAAACCAATTCACGCGCGTAAGTCCAGACTCCGCTGAAAGTATCAGCCGTCACCAATACGCGCACAGAACTCCCGGGTTCGAGGGATGGGAGTTACCCTCGGGCCTACTTGCCTCCAGTTTAGGGGCGCGGGCTGTGAGTAGGGAAGAGTTTTCTTGCGGGCCGGGGTGCTTTTCGCTAGACCCCGCTAGAACCAGGGTTCTTCCGTCGGCCAGTCCGCTCGCTTCCGGCACGAGTTTCTTGCCTATTACTATATGTGTAATAGCTATTTATCTAAGCAGGGGATAACAAATCGCGGAACGGCGACTGATGAACTAGTGACATTACATCATTACATTGTATAATTGAAATATGAAGCGGGATGGCTTGATGGCAAATGCAGCAATCCAGACCGTCCTGAAGGTAGCGGACGAAGTTTGGATTGCGGCTGCCTTGCTGCATCGCGAAAATCCCGAAGCGCCAGACTTCGCGGTGGAGGAGATTGTCCGACGTGCCGAGCGGGAGGGGCTGCACAAGCCTCTTCGGCGTGGGGTCTACGTTCATGTGATTCAACACTGCGTTGCGAATCGGCCTCCGAATCCGGCTCGTTATAGGATGCTTTACGAAACTGGCCCGGGCCGCCGTCGGCTTTTCCGCAAGGGTGATTCCTACCATGCGGACCGCGAGGGCGCGAAGATCACGCCACAGCGTGAAGACCTCCCGTATGGCTACACCGCGCTGCTCAGTTGGTACCGCGACTGGTCTTTGGTTGCGACTGGTAATGCTTCGAGAGAAGATCCACTGCTTTCGTTGCGGGGGTCGGGCAAGCATCTTTGGGCGGATGAGCATGCCGACGATTATGTACGTCGCCTGCGTGAGGGCTGGGAATGAGTCGAGTTTTTTGGGACACCAATCTGTTCATTTATTTGTTCGAGGATTACGGGGTGCTCTCTAAGGCTGTCGGACGTCTGCGTTCGAAGATGCTTGATCGCGGCGATCAACTGCTCACTTCCACATTCACACTGGGTGAGATTCTGGTGAAACCTACTGAGCGGAACGACTCTGAACTTTGCAGAAAATATGAATACGCAATTTCAACTGCGGCCACGATGATTGCCTTCGACGTGAAAGCGGCGAGGGTCTATGCGGCGCTGCGATCGGAAAGGTCGCTGAAGGCTCCAGACGCCATGCAGTTGGCCTGCGCCGCTAGCGCGAACGTAGATCTTTTCGTCACCAATGACGAACGGCTCCAGGGCAAGCGCGTGGACGGCATCCAATTCATCGTGGCCTTGGGGAGAGCGCCTATCTGAATTTGCCTGGCGCCCCGAGCGTCGACCGGAAGTGTCGCTCGAAGGATTTCTCATAAGAAAACTTGGGGCGCCCTCCAGCTCAAAAGCACTTACTCGCGACTTAGGATTACTTCTACCGTCCTTCCGGCGGGAGCTGAGAGATGTCCGGTCAACTGATCCTTTTGCGCTTGGACCTCGACTATCTGGCCGTTGCCTGCGTGCGCGGGCAAAACGAAATTACCCTTTGGGTCGGTCACAGCTATGTCGGGATATCCATCGATTGAAACTTTTGCGCCAGCTACCGCGCTTAGGTCTTCGTCCACCACGACGCCGCGAACCTTAGCTGAGGTTTCGGCGACAAGCTGAATGGTGGCGGTTGGGTAATAATCCTGGGCCAGAACGAGCGTGGACTTGCCCTTCAGAAACTCATCTTTCACGGAAGCAGACAGGGTCACTTTTCCGTCGACCGGCCGGTTTTGCGCGGGGATATCGAGTTCCCATCCGCCGGCTACCATCTTCAGCGCTCCGTTGTTCGAAGACTTCACCTGAGCGATGTCGGCCGGTGACTGGTCGGGTCGCACTACAACAACCTGAACGTGATATACATCGCGAGATTGGAGATAGGCAGAGGCAGCGAATGGAGTAACTCCTGGAACGACGATGGCAGCGGCCGCGATCCAGGCTGTGAGGGGTCGTTTTGCGCGGAGCACTAGAGCGAAAACGGATGCGGCAACGACCCCCGCACACGCGGCAACCGCTGCGGGATGGCCGATGTGGTTGGCTATATTTGAAAGTAGAAGTAGAGCTTGCTCCTCCATAGATCAGTTCTCCTGCTGCTTAGTAGAACTGGCGTGGCGGAGGAGTTGCAAGTTACCGGGGGATAGGCAAGATCGCCCGCCACTAAGGAGGCAGCCGTGTTCTACGCAAGAACCATTGAGAAGATTGCTTCTGGAAACGGGGCGCCGACGCGCCCGCTGCTTCATGTCGAGTCGGCCCACCTTGTCATTTCCCTTTGACCCGCCAGATGATCTTCCATCTTGACCAGCTTGGGGCGCGCCAGGATTCGCATCGTCCACAGGAGATCGTCCAGCGCTGTGCCAAACCCGAAGTGAGCATCCACGAATGCCAGTTCCGTGGCGGGCAGAGTCGATTTCGCGGAAATCAGGATCACGGGAACGTCCGGCACCAGAAATTTAATTTCCTGGGCCAGCTTCGCGCCCGACATCGCTGGCATTTCGTAATCAAGAAGCGCCAGCTCAAAATAAGTTCGTTGGCAAAGGGCGAGCGCCTCAAGCGGATCGTTTTTGGTGATCACTCGGAACCCGCATTCTTCGAGAACACTGGTTAGCAATCGGCTGGATTTGGGATTGTCGTCCACGTAAAACACTGTTGTTCGGTTCTCCATCACAAGCCTCCGTTCCTTCCCCGAAGAACGACGCACGGGCATAGTCCTTGCGAATAGTTTGGGCAAAGATTTGTAAATGTTTGGGATGATGCGGAGACTGGGATGCAGTAACTTCTCGCGGCCGTAAGGACGGGGCTCACCCCGTCTCCATCCACCGCAGGAACCGCGTCGAGCCGCGTCTCCACCGGGAATCAGGCGCCGGTTCAGGGTGTGGGCATCGATAGTGGCTCGGCGCGCGATTCTTTCTCCGCCGGGCCGTTGCAGGACATCGTGAACCTGAAAGTGGAACCGTGGCCTGTCTGCGGGTCGACCCAGATCTTCCCGCCACAGTGCTCGACGATTTTCTTGCAGATGGCGAGGCCAATTCCGTTGCCCGGATATTCGGTCCGGGAGTGCAGCCGTTGAAACACAACAAAAACGTTTTCTGCTTGCTCCGGGGCAATCCCGATCCCGTTATCGCTGATGCTGAACACCCACTGCGGTCCCGCGTTCTCGGCCTGCACCGATATCACCGGCGCTTCTTTTCCGCGGAACTTGATCGCGTTGCCAATCAGATTCTGGAGAATTTGAGTCACCTGCCGAGCGGTCCGCCCATACCTCCGGCAGCGCGCCACGGGTTACCAGCGCGCCGCTCTCTCGAATCGCGGGGCCGAGAGTCAACAGCACCTCTTCCATCGCCGCGTTACAATCGACCCGCAGGCAGGAGGCACAATTCCGCCCGACTCGCGAAAAAGCCAGCAGGTCCTGAATCAGGGTTTGCATGCGCAGCGCTCCCTCGCAGGCGTAGCCGATAAACTTGTCGGCGTTCTCGTCGAGCTTGCCGCGATAGCGTTCGCCCAGCAGTTGGGTATAGGACGCCACCATGCGCAGCGGCTCCTGCAGGTCATGGGACGCGATGTAGGCGAATTGCTCGAGCTCCGCGTTGGAGCGGGCAAGCTCGTCGACTTTCCGCGCCAAATCTCCTTCCGCTTGTCGCCGTAACCGAAGCAGATGTCTTTCCTGCAAGGCGCGGCGGATGGCTTCCGGCAGCCGCGCCAGACCATCTTTCAGAGCGTAATCGGTCGCCCCCCGCTTGATGCACTCCACCGCAGTTACATCTCCCAATGCCCCCGACACCAGGATCAAGGGAATGTCCAGACCTGCTCGCTTGAGCACTTCCAGCGCTTCCATGCCTTTCCACTGCGGCAGGTTGTAGTTGGCGATCACTACGTCCGGACTGTGCAAGCGCAGCTGCCGCTCAAATTCCTCTTCCGTCTGTACCACCACCATGGAAATCGAGAAGCCGCCTTTGCGCAGCGCCTGGGCCACGAGCTCCGCGTCCATTTCGCTATCCTCCACGTGCAATACGCGGATTTCATTGGGTTGTGGAGTGAGCCATGATGCGGTTTTAGTGTCAGTCATGAGCCGGGCCTGCCGAATGCTGGCAACCTTCCATCCAGAAAACCCGGTTGAAGAGGCTATCCCGGTTCTTGCGTATGAAATAGATGAAGATAAGAAGCATGCAGTAATACGACAGTGCGATCACGCCGTCTGCAATGACGCGCAGCCACACGACTCGGGGCTCCCACATGGAGCAGAAACCATGCGGCATGAATTCAGAAGAAAGCAATTGTTGAAAAGATCCCATGATGCCGCGCTTCACCTCACGCGAATAGTTAGCCGCAAGATAGTTATCGACAAGAAAGCTATAGTTCTCCGCAAGCAATGAGGTTACTGAGGGTCAGGGGCGAACCCTGGGGCGAACCCTGTAGGGCGGGAGCTAGATATTCGTTCTATCGGCCTCCCCGCGGAAACCGCTAGACCCGCCTGCGCTCCGTTCGAATTGTTCGGTTGGGTCGCGCTCCAATTGCCGCCGCAACTGCTTCACCAGTTGGTGCACAGACTGTAGCCTTTCGGCGGCCGCCGTCGGCAGGCCGGGGTCTTCCAGGGCCAGTTCACTGGACAGGAGTAAGGCCATGAGCGTGCCATTCAGTTCGCCTTGGAGCCTGCCGATGGCTGCGTGGCGCGCCTGAATCTCTTCGCGCTGGCGCCGCTGCATGGTGGCCCGGATCTCCCGCGCCAGGCGATCCATTCCAGTGATTGCCAGATTGACCTGCACGGGAATGGCAGTCCCCAAATGCTCGCTCATGGTTCCGGCCTCATCGGGCTCAGCTTCGAGTAGATATTGATCGAGGACGACAACCCGGTAGCACTCCGCACGCAGGAGCGTGGTTGCTCGGGCTAGACTTTCCGCGGTCATAACCTGATCGCCGGTAGCCGCATGCAGTGCTGTGGCACACTCGGAGGCCCGCTCGCTTGGCGTTACCAGAAGAATCATGCAGACTCTCTAGCAACTTCCTGGCCAATTCGTTTTTGCTGAAAATAACTAAGTTAAGAGCCTCGACTTGGGCTGGACTCCCGTTATGGGACTGGGGCGAATTTGTAATTGGTAATTTGTAATCTTGATTTCAGCGAGCCGCGCGATTTTCAATTAGCAATCACCAAATATTATCAATCACAAGAAGCCATCTCATTATGAGCCGAAGGAATGAACTGCGTATTTGCCTTCAAATTACAAATTCACTGCAACGCACGTTTGGTTTGCCTCGTTTTCGCAACTGTGCCGCTAGCGGGATTCGTACTCTTTCAGCTTCCGGTAGAGCGTGGTCTTGCCAATGCCGAGCAGGCGGGCCGCCAGCATCTTGTCGCCATTGACCTGGGTGAGCGCGTTGAGAATGCTCTGCTTCTCCAGTTCCGCCATCGGCACTACGCCATTTGCCGGCTGGCTCATGCCCATCAAATCGATCGGCGCGCTGTAAATCTGGGTGGGAAGATCGCGCATCTGAATCTCATTACCGCTGCCGATGGCACACGCCCGTTCCAGCGAGTTCTCCAGTTCTCTCACGTTGCCGGGCCAGTCGTAATTCAGCAACGCCTTGAGAGACTCGTCGGAAATCTTCTTTTCCATGCCGGCGTCGCGCCCGATGCGCTCCATGAAATGCGCAACCAGTAGAGGAATATCCTGCCTGCGGTCGCGCAACGGCGGAATGCGCAGGGTCAGCACGTTCAGCCGGAAAAAAAGATCGCGACGGAACGTACCCTCCGTGACCGCCCGCTCCAGGTCGCGATTGGTGGCGGCTAGAATCCGCACATTGATGGGAACCCGCTTTACGCTTCCGACGGGACGAATCTCCCGCTCCTGAATCGCACGCAACAGCTTGGCCTGCAAGTCGACGGGTAACTCGCCAATCTCGTCCAGAAGCACGGTGCCTCCCTCGGCGATGGCCAGCAGACCGTCCTTGGGATTAGTGGCGCCGGTGAAGGCGCCGCGCACGTGGCCGAACAGTTCGCTTTCGATCAGCGTTGGCACCAGCGATCCGCAGTCGACCGGAATAAACGGCTTGTTGCGGAGGGTGCCGGCAAAGTGAATCGACTTTGCCACCAGCTCCTTGCCCGTGCCGCTTTCCCCGAGAATCAGCACAGGGTGCGCGCTCTGTCCCGCTTTGGCGATCATGCGGTAGAGCTTTTCCATATCGGGAGCGCGCCCGATAATGTTGCCGAACCCCTGCCGTGAGTTGATGGTTTCGCGCAACAAGCGACTCTCCGTCTTCAGCCGCAGATGCCCGGCCACACGCTCCAGCAGCAGGCGCAATTCCTCCATGCTGAACGGTTTGGTCACGTAGTCGTAGGCGCCAGCCTTCATCGCCTGCACGGCCGACTGCACGGTTCCATAGCCGGTCACGACGATGACCAGCGCGTCGGCGCGATGCTGCTTGATGGCATGCAACGCTTCCAATCCCCCCGTGCCGGGCAGTCGCATATCGAGCAGCACGGCGTCGGTGCTGGAGCTGTCGAGCAACCGGTAAGCCTGTTCGGCGCACTCCGCCACCTGAGTGTTGAAGCCCAGCGACTGCGCCACCTCGCGGCAGGCCTCGCGGATGGTGCGGTCGTCGTCCACGATCAGGAGGTTGAGGAAATTCGCGCCCTCGATTTGGGCGGGATGGCTACGGCTATGAGTACTGAGAACGGAGGCGGTCGATGCAGTGCACATGGCGAATCTCTCCTGGCGAATGCGGAACCTTGAAGAACCTAAACTTCCAAACTTAAAATGGAGCCGGGCATGCTCCTTCCCCAAGGACGCGGCAAGCCGCGTCTCTACCGGGGGGAATCAGGGAGCCTGGGACGCGCGTGCGGAAGGCACGATGCTCGAAGGCACGATTGCCGGAAAAAACACTTCGATACAAGTACCGCGTCCCTCTTCGCTCTCGACCGCGATCTTGCCGCCCGCCTCCGCTACGATGCGCTGCACCGTTGCCATTCCCAATCCCGTACCCTTGCCGGGATTCTTGGTGGTGAAAAAGGGCTCGAACAGCCGGGCGCGCGTTTCCGCATTCATGCCGCAGCCGTTGTCTTTCACCATCAGGGAGACGGCGCGCCGCGATCCTTCGGGCTCGGAGTTGCGGGCGAAGATCGGCGTAAAGTTGCTGTGAGATTCGCCGGGAACTTCACGGGGCGATTGAGCTGGTAATTCCGTGCAGGGAAATTCGGCCGACCGCGTAATCACCCAGATTTTTCCGCTCTGCGGCATGGCATCGCGCGCGTTCAGCACCAGGTTCATCAGGATCTGCCGCAACTGCGCCGGATCGGTAAGCACAGGTCCGACGGCGGAGTCGAGCGCGACGACCAGTTCCAACCGCTCGCCGATGAGGTGCCGCAACAAATTCTCCGTGGAAGCCACAATTTCGTTGATTAGGGTGGGACGGGGTTCCGCCGCTTGCTTGCGCGCGATGGCCAATAGTTGGTGGGTCAAGGCGGCGCCCTGCTCGCCTGCCATACGGACCCGGTGCACGTGCTGGGAGAGCTCGCTGCGCGGCAACGCTCGATTTCCCAAATCGTGATTCGGCAAATCGGCGTCCTTTAAATCAGTTTCCGTTAAATCGGTGTCCACCAAGGCCTCGCCGTCGAGCCCCGCGCTCAACAGGTCGCAGTAAAGCAGAATGCCTGTCAGCAGGTTATTGAAGTCGTGTGCGATTCCGCCCGCCAGGCGTCCGATAACTTCCATCTTGCCGGCTTCGCGGAGATGTTCTTCCACCCGCTTGCGCTCGGCGGCGTCGGCGAGGGTTGCGATCAGAAATACAGGCTGGCGGCGGGCGTCGCGCGCGAGCGACACGGTGAGACAGCCCCAGAGTTCGGAGCCGTTTTTGCGCTGGTAGCGTTTTTCGACTTCGAACGAGTCGCGCTCACCCCGCATCAGCGCCTCCAGCAGTTGCTGGTCGGACGAAGAATCTGCTGAATAAGGTTGGCGTCCAAGCTTCGAATGGGGGTCGGAATCGAGTTCGGGATAGAGGTCGCCAGCGTGGGAGTCGGCCAGTTCCTGCGGGGTGTAGCCGAGCATGCGACTGAGCGCGGGATTGGCCTCCAGGATACGGCCATCGAGGCGGCAAATCGCGATTCCAATACCCGCGCCTTCAAATGTTGCCCGGTAACGCGGATCGTCATTGTAATCGGGCAGCGCCGGAAATTGGGTCACGACACTCATGACGACACGACTCCTTAAGAATTTTCAGGTCTCAGGTCTCTGGTCTCAAGAAACAAAGTTCTAAGACCTTAGACCTGACACCTGAGCCCAGGGGCGATTCCAAGCTGGGAACAAATCATGCTCAGTTTTCCCCGAATGAACCGCGTCCTCCTGATTAGGGAAAGTGTAGTGGAAAACGGGTTGGCGCTAAGTGCGAGCCATCACACCCAATTTGTGATGAATCGGGCAAGGATTCGAGATCAACGCGCAGCAAACGCAGGTCTCCAAACTGGCTTCCGAATTGACGACGATTCAGACCTTGCTCAAGTCAACTCGGCGAGGTGATAGGGAGGTTCGCGCGCTGAAGGCAGAGGGGACGACGGTTCGTCAGTAATGGCAAGGGAAAGGCGGAGTCACCCGGGCCAGGCTGAGTGGCTCCTGTTTTTGCCATGCGATGGCGATGTTAATCGTCGCAATTAGTCGTCGTCGCCGTCATTGTCCGGAGGAGTCGGCGCGCCTTCCTGTGCGTCCATTCCTAGGAAGAAGCTGGCAGGCTCTAGCGCTGGGACCGGTGTGTAGTCGCGATAGGCACCTTGGAAGAAGTCGACGAGATCGGTGCTGGCGCGCGCGTCGGCAACCCCCAGGGCGCCTTCTGTTATGCCGTAGATGCCTTGGATCATACGGACAATGCTGCCAAAGTCGTAGGTCTGGTTGTCGATGTAACCCTTTGGCGTGTAGGCCGAGACCACGACCAAGGGCACGCGAAACCCATATTGGTAGTCGCCCTGGCAGTTGCTTGTGGTGCAGCGAAGCGCGGAGAGAATGGGCGGTGGCTGATTGTCCGACCAGCCTCCCCAGTCGTCCCAGGTGACCACGATGGCCGTGTTCTTCCAGAAGGTTTGGCCGGCATCGAGTCCCGAGGTGCAGGTTGGATTCTGGCCGATGGCATTGATAATCGCCGTAACCCAGGAAGGACCCCAGTTGTTCGTGCCTCCGGCATGGTCGGACCACATTCCATTGGGAATCACCCAGCTCACACTGGGAAGGTTGCAGTTGGAAATGTCATTGAAGACGTCCGCGCCCTTGAGGTTGAGGTCGACCTTGTTGGTCCATTCCGTCCCGGTGCACTTTATTATGGTGTCTTTCGCGTCTTTGAATTGCGGCACGCAAATGTCTTGAATAGAATCGGGAGCCGTCCAGATGGAACCGGCCCCTGAGGCGTAATACTTCCAACTAATGTTTTGCGTGTCCAGTAAACTGCCCATATTGGGCTTGTTGCTGCAAAAACTGCCCACGGGGTTGCCCGGAGGGTTGTTGAGGGCGGTATTGGTTATGGTGCACTCCTGCACGGATTTCTTGTCAAAAGCGGTGCAGCCCTTGGGGAGGGTGCCGAGGAGCGGAGAAAGCAACTTGTTGGTTGCACTGGCGGAAGCAAGGCAACCCGCATTTGCCTCTTTACCAAGAAAATTCTCCGATATGAACGTAGAAGCGGCATCCTCGGCGGTGGAACGGGCCGAGGTCCCACTGAAAAGAAATTGATGGGCAGGGTAGCTGGGCCCCTGGTTGGTCTGATACATGTAGTTTGCCCAGCCGTATTGTTCGGCATAGGTCAGATAGGGATCGAGGAGGTGGCCGGGTGAGCCGTCGTAGTTGGTGACTGCCTGGTTCTCGACATAGGCGTAAGAGTCGTTGACGGGCGTGATCTGCCAGGCGCCATCGTTCCGGCAAGCAAATCCATTCTTCGCGTTGGGGTCGCACATCTGCTCAAACGCAGTATGCGCGTGGCTGGGATCGGTGCTGCCCATCATGGGGACACCGGTCAAGGTGAAGGGCACGACCGTACCCGATTGATTGGAAAGGCCACAGGGCGAGATGTCGTAGCAACTCGCGGTCACCGGGTTGGGCGTACACGCGGCTAAGCCGCTGGCTCCGGTCGGAATGGGACACAGCGGGCTCAAGAAGTGGAAGAGGTTGTCGGGCGTGCGGTTTTCCTGAAAGATCACGACCACGTGCTTGATTTGCGGGGGGAAGGCGGATGGCTTCGGCCGCAAGATCTTAGATGGTCCGAGCAGGGGTTGTCCAAGCGGGGATTGTGCGAATAGGGATGGCGCGAGCAAGGTCAGGGACAGAATCAGCAGCAGTAGAGATTTCGCTGCGAGCTTCATATTTCGATTCTCCTTAGAAGAAGTCCATAGTATTAACTGCGGTCTAGTTCCATGCGGTGGTCGTGGTAAAACGCGCGCGCCTACGCAAGCAAGAGTGGAATGGAGCAGCCCCAGGCCTAACCCGCGGGGCGGACAAAGCGGCGTGGTGCAAGTCTTATCCAAGACACTAGTTCCGTCAAATGAATTTTTCGAAAAGGCCGGCAATTGATATTCTGATTGGGGCAACAACCATGCCGTTCGATGCCAATCGCATTGCCAGCATCGTGCTGATGCTCAGCCTGTGCGGCTGCGGACGCCCTCCGGCCGACAGCTCTTCGAACTCCGATTCACAAAATCTGCCCTTTGATCGGCAACCGCGCTCCACGGGAATTTCGCCCAGCCAGTCGCTGATTCCATCCAGCACAAAACTGCCCGAGGGAACGCCCATTCCAGTTCGGCTGCAGACCGCACTGTCGAGCGCATCGGCGCATGCCGGAGATACGTTTTACGCCACTGTCGATGAACCTGTCACGATCGACGGCCAGACGCTGGTTGCCCGGGGCACGACCGCGACCGGCCGCGTGCTCGAAGTCAAGGCCGCGGCAAGTTCTCAAGAAAACTCGCTCGGAAGTTCACTCGAACCCGGCTATTTGCGCATCGTGCTGGTGAGTTTGAACGTGGGCGGCAGGCGGGTTGCCATCTTGACCTCGAGCATCTTCGCCAAAGCCGGGTCCCGCGACGAACGAAACCGGGCCACCAGTAAGGCTTCTCGATCAGACGCCAACAAAAATAAAGATATCGAGTTCGGCGTCGATCACTATCTCGACTTCCGTTTGGCGCAGACGGTTGACTTGCAATAGCCCAAACCTGCGATAATTCTGGCACGATCCATTTGAGACTCCAACAATCTCGCCGTTCAATCCACGAAGCCCGGAGCGGTAGCAGCAGGACCGGGTAAAACGAGGGATGAGCGGCCAGAGGAATCACCATGCATACTCGTTCCCTTCGCAGGTTGTTGTCTGCGTTATTGCCCTCGCTATTGTTCGCGCTGGTTGTGCTGTCGATGTCGACGGCATCGTTCGCGCAGATCGGCATAGCCATTAGCATCGGCCCGCCTCCTATACCTGTTTATGAGCAACCGCTTTGTCCCGAAGACGGCTATCTTTGGGTGCCCGGATACTGGGCATACGACTATGACATCAGCGACTATTACTGGGTGCCAGGCACCTGGGTGATGGCGCCTGAAGTCGGGTTCCTCTGGACTCCGGGATATTGGGGTTGGGAAGGTGGCCGATATCGGTTCTGGGACGGCTATTGGGGCCCACATATCGGTTTCTATGGCGGCATCAACTACGGCTTTGGCTATTTCGGTTCTGGTTTTGAAGGCGGACGTTGGGACGGCGGGCACTTTTTCTACAACCGCGCTGTGATGAACATCAACGTCACTGAAATTCACAACGTTTACAACACCACCGTGATCAATCGCGGCGAGAACCGTGTGAGCTTCAACGGGGGCAACGGTGGAATCAGTGCGCATGCGACGCCGGAAGAGGAGGCCGCGGGGCATGATCGACATATCGCGCCGGTAGCGGCGCAAACTGAGCATATGCAGGCGGCGCGAAGCAATCCGCAGATGCGCGCGTCGGCGAACATGGGCAAGCCACCGATAGATCGGAAGA
>OBLW0100002181.1_pt1 | contig 15912 bp, 11 predicted proteins | sample 1520161 | NCBI WGS metagenome assembly OBLW01 (sample SAMEA3539309, study PRJEB22396) | soil metagenome | biome: tundra; feature: field; material: soil | place: USA | collected 2010-05 | depth 0.15 m | reverse complement strand
GCATCAAATCGTGGACCCTGTTCGGGTCCCAGGCTTCAGCAGTGAATTCAGGGCTTGCCAGTGCGACTGTAGGCCGGCGTAGCAAGTACCCGGTACCCTGGCCTTCGGTGGCAACGATGGCAGTGTCCATTGGAAGGTTACGCTCCACCCATTCACTCACCCTAGTGCCTTGGTTCGTCCGTTCGTCGAAATACCAGGCCAGCTTCAGATGGGGTGGCGGATCCCCGTGTCTTCGTAGCACATTGAGGTTGCAGTACCCATAACCAAGGATGAACACGACCGCGAGAATTCGCACCCATGAAATGCGCCCTGAGCTGGAGACGGGCCATAGGCTGCTGCACAGCCGTCCAATGATTAGAATAAGAATTGGCAGCAAAGGCAGGAAATATCGAGGCGCCCCCACTTCCACAGGCAGGCGCCACTGGGTATACGCCACGGCTACGCAGTAACTGGCAAACATCAGCACCAGCATTGCGAGGGCAGAGTCCGTTGCGAGACCTCGCACCTTATGCCGATCAGCCAGGAGCAAGAGGAAGACAGCGACCGCCGAAGCTAAGCACGCCGCTTGGACGACAGCACCGTCTCGAGTTGAAAACACACCGAACGCCAGGTGATACCAAGCGACTGCAAACTGGTGGAGAACAAAACCGATTGGGCGTTCAATCTTGGGCAGCCTACCGCCCGTCCAAGTGCCTGCGAATACGATATTACGAACCACAATGCCGCCAACTATCACCACGGACCCTGCTAACGATGCCAGCCATACCCGTGTTCTTGGGCCTCTCTGAACCACTCGCACAAGAATGAAAAGGTATGCTGCCAGCACAAAAAATAATCCAGCATAGCGTATGCAGTAAGCAAAGGTAATAAGCAGCATACCCGCAGGAATAGCATAGTAGTGGTCCGAATGCCGGTTCTCGCCTACCAGAAGCAGCACGATTCCGGCAACTACGACACAAGCGAACAACAAATCGCTCATGATCGCTGTGCTATAGAAAATTGCGGTTCCGTTAAGGACCCAGGCGGCAACGCTAAGCCGCCGGACTCCCTTCGAACTACCTAAAAACCCGACACCAAACCATAGCAGTAACGCTACGCCTGTAAACCCGACCACCGAGAGGACAAAGGCCACAGTCTCGGGAGCTAGGTGCGTCCAGGAAAGTAGATAGATAGCGATGGAATAGCCAGAAGCCTGCGTGGTTTCGCTAGCAGGGACTCTGGATTGCGAACGTTCGCTGTCGAAGTAGATGATGGAAGTGGCAAGCTGATGGTGCCGTAGGACATTGTCAGCAACACTGAGATACTGGTAGGAGTCATTGAAAAAACGCGGATGCAGTCCTCGGACGGACCCGATGCTGAGGACCAACGCAAGCATCGCCCACAGCCAGGGCTCGATCCCATGGAAGATCGGCAGTTGCCGGGGTACTGCAGTGTCGGACTTGCGTGGTCGACTGAGCGGCATGTGTGTTTTGGGTGATTTTACCAAAGCCACAGTGTCGCTGGAAGCGCGAGTACCATTTCTGCGATGAAGTGGGTATGATCGCTGCCATGGAGGGTTGTTGCCCTGCTCCCAACATGCCCCCCGGGACTGAGGCGTTGAAGGTGCGAATGCGACTTTGTGTATCAATCCTGTTTCTGCTGGCGAGTTCCGCGGCGTTTGGTTCTATCGGCTCCGATCAGCCAAAACAAGTGCAGTGTGGTGATGTCGCGGACGGCGCTTGGCAGAACCCATGTCCCGCAATGGGCCCCACCCCGGCAGTCACCGCGGGCGGCCTGGACACCTCCGGAACATCTGGCGCGTACGTGGATGTCAAGTGGACGACGGAGCATTGCAGTTCTTCCGTAGTCGTTCTGATGCGGGATGGCAATCTGGCCCCAGAGCGTCAGGTCTATGGTGACGGCTTAGGAAGCGACGATTGTGGTGCGGGCTTCGCCAAGAATCATCTGGTCCACGTCGACCATCTCTCTCCCAGCTATCAGGGCACACCCGCAGCGGGATTCGAGTTTGGCAGCAAAGGCTCCCATTTCTTCTATGTGGCTTCCCAGGACAAAAACTCAGGCAAGTGGTCTACCAGCGGTGGCCCAGCTATCGCCAGTGGAGGCTGCAAGGGGACCTGCAAGCCTTTTGTATTCACCTCTCCAGTGCCCAACCTTTCGGGCCATCCCAACTGGGCCATCTGGACGTATGGACCGCAAACGGTTTATCAGAAACACGACTTAATGATTGGCCTGCAGCAGGTGCTTACCAGCGGTCCCATATCCAAATCTGTATACATGGCCTGGTCTAGCGTCCAATTCGCTGAGTTGAAAGACGCGGCAGGCAATGCGTGCCAATCTAACTGCATAGACGGGCAGGATGGAACGTTGTTTAACATGGACGTGACACTTCTATGTACCCAGCAATACGTCGACAATCCTGCGACCGAATATGCCAACTATATGGTTGACGGCAGGCATCGCCGTGACTGGTGCCATGGCGGAAATTTCGAGACCATAACGGGCCAGTCCACGATTCGCATCAGGACAAACTGTAACGGTCATGGCCCAGATACCTGCGGTCGCAATACTACTCCTGCCGGCCAGTATCAGGTGTCGGCAACTTTCCAGCTGTTGGACGAGAATAATTCCGGGGAGAGTGTCGGCCAGCCGGTTACGGTCAGCTATGTTTTCACGGTGAGGCCGTCCGCAACCTTTACCGTGACCCATCCATCCTGCTTGATCTCAGGAACCTGCCAAGCAATTCCATGCTACCTGGCGAGCAGCAAGATCTGCCCTTCCGGAAAAGATTACACTTGGGAGAATCGAATTCAGTACTGGGGACCGATTGCTTGCACCGGTGGAGCACAGACCTTCATGGCCCGTCTCGGCGGAGAGTACCTGAACAACGCAGGTTATTTCGAGAATGGTGTTTATGGGGGGGCGAGTGCCAATTCGAATTGCTACAATTATGACAACGGCAGAAACTTCCTGGCATTGTCCGACTATGCCGACCTAAAGGGTTGGTCAACACCCCCAGGTGCGAGTACTCAACCAAACGGCCAGCGATACTCCAGCGCACAAACTTACTACCAACACTGCGCGCTGGTATGTCAGCAGTCCTACTGGAATTTTTTCGCGGGCGTGGGCGCGGCAGGTACGGTTTGGCCGGGCGGACTACTGCGGGAATGGAATCTCTTCCCAAATGGGGCAGCAATGTATTACTTCCGCTCCGGGGATGAAGTCGCAAAGCAAGCGGCCATCAACTTCGGAAGTTATCAGCCTCCCGGAGGCGGTAAAGCCGGAGACACGCTCTATCAGTATTACTTTGTGGACGCCTATGGCGGCGCTCGTGTGGGGGCTTACATGCTGGATGCCGCTGTCGCAAAGTGGCAGGTTGTAGGCAGCCAAATGCCACAAGACGCTCTACAGACTAAACGCTATGTCGACTCTCTGTTGGGAATTCTGGACCAGAACGTCAATTACGATCCTGCGGGACGCCACTACGACACGCCGACGCATCCCCAAACCTATCCCATGGGACCGATCTGGCGCAGTTTCATGCTAGGGCTCGACATGGAGGCATTGATCGAATACTACGATTGGCAGGGTGCAGTAGGGCAGCAACAGGATCAGCGGATTCCGATTGCCATAAAATCCACTCTCGACTTCATGTGGTCTACATTATGGGCCGCAAAGAGTTCGGGTTTTAACGCTTTCTACTACAACGGAGTGGACATCCCACATAACAGCGCTAATGGCAATGATAGTTATGCCGAGTTGAATAATTTGGTTTGTGGCGCCTACGCATGGTATTGGAGTATGTCCGGCGACAGTACTTACCTCAATGAGGGCGATACCTGCTTCGACGCTGGTATTTCCCCTGCGGCATCTGTCTATTTCACGGGGAAGGATTTCGGCCAGATATTCAAGTGGACTTTTGACTATATAGGGTGGCGCACTCAGGCAGGATATATCCCTAGCACCTTTCCTGAAAAGAATAGGCCGTCTGGAGCCCAGGCTTCCTTTCCCGATACGGTGCCGCCGGTCCCACGGCCGCAGGTCGGGAACAGTACGACCGTCGATCCCTATACCGGCGTGACCCCTGTGACGGTCAATGGAACGTCGGTTACCATTGCCTGGAGCACTTACGAGCAGTTGTCCTCAGCCGAGGTCCTTTATGGGTTCTCGAACTCGTATGGATCGATTGCGAAGGGCGCCAGTAAGCCCTGCAGTAGTGTTTCAGCCTGCAACATGGGGTGCGCGAGTACGGTCAATCCGAAGGTTTGCCGGCTCTCCTACGTCAACACAGTTGTCATGACAGGGTTACGACCGAACGCTACTTACCATTTTGCCACGAAGGGCGTTGACCATGCCGGCAACGTTGCCCAGACTAACCGTGCCGGTGGCACGGCGCGTGACTGGACATTCACTACCGGATCCCAGTAAGACGTGCACTGGGTTGCGATCAGGCCGGTCGCTGGCAGGTTAGAGTAGTATTTGGTGCGGGACGAAGTTTCTGTAGTGGCAGGGAACCTCAGCCATGATCAAGCGATATCTCAAGTTATTCGCCATTGGAGTGGCGATGGTTTTTGCGTTTCCCTGGGCCCTGATCGCGGGGTTTGGCCGCTTTGGTGAGATGTTCTCACTCGCCGCACAGGCGTGCGCTACGGTCCCCGGTCTTCCGGGCGATTACCTGCGGATTGCATTCTACAAATTGACCCTGGAACAATGTTCGCTGGAAAGCCGAGTTTCGTTCGGCTCTTTTTTTGCGCATAGCAGCGCGATGCTTGGGAAAGCCGTCTACATCGGCTCTTATTGCGTCGTGGGTAACTGCAAAATTGGCGATCGCACGCAAATCGCATCGCACGTTCAGATCCTCAGCGGACGACGCCAGCACCCCAGAGATGCGTCTGGTCAGATAGGCGCGGCTTCCGTAGGCGAGTTCCAAATGATTGATATTGGGGCGGACTGTTGGATTGGCGCATCTGCGATCGTCATGGCTCCGGTCGGGGCGCGCAGCACGATAGGCGCTGGCACCGTTGTGGTTCGTCCTGTCGAAGGCGGAGTGATTGCGGTGGGTAATCCAGCGCGCGTTATTAACGCCCCTTCGGCAGTCTCGGTGAAGTAATTCCCAACCTAGGAGTTTACCGCTGTCGGCGTACCGGGATTGTAAGTCGCAGCCACCCTTCGCTCGACCAACTGCTCATAGTACTGTTCCAGCCGGGCAACAAAACCATCCATAGAAAACCGTTCCCGGGCGCGCATCAAAGAATTCGATCCCATCTGGCGCCGGAGATCTTCGTTTTGCAGCAAGCGGATGATCGGCGCGGCAAACGCCTCGGGTGTGCGTTCCCGCACGAGGTAGCCGGTTTGCCCGTCCACAATTGCCTCACCATTGCCCCCAACTGCCGTGGCGATCACGGGCAGACCGCAGGCCATGTATTCCAGAATCGCATTGGAAAACCCTTCGCTGACGGACGAAAGACAAGCAATGGACATGTTTGCGAGATGGTCCCGCACGTCGCCTTCTCCGTTGGTAAAGAAAACGGACTTGGCGATGTTCATCTCGCGCGCTAAATTCGTGAGTTCCGCCAACGATTCGCCTTTACCTACGAGGAGAAAGGCGGTGCGAGGAACGTTGTCGGCAACAATCTTTGCGGCGCGAAGAAACAGCGAGAGATCTTTGACTGGCCGATAATTGGCAACGATGCCGACCACCGCCGTGCCTTCGGGAATGCCCAGCCTTGCTGCGGAGCTATGGACCGATGGATTCTCGCCATAGGGAGTGAATCGGTTGGTGTCCACTCCCTGGTACATCACGTCAATCCGCGCTGGGTCGAGCGCCTCCATGCTTGAGGCAACTTGCTTAATGGCTTCGGAATTTGCCATCACGCGTGTGGTCCGAGGATTCAGATAGTACCGAAAGAGCTTGATCTTGTAAGGCGTGTACCAGTCCATACTCATGCGGGTTGTGACCGTCGAGGTACAGCCGGAGCGATGACCGGCCGCCACAGCCAATATCGCGGTCCTCACCATGAAAGAATGAGCAATGTCAATTTGTTCCGCCCGCAGATAGCGTCGCATGGCCACAATCTGTCGAATTCCGGAAGGCGTATGGAAGCTTTGGGCCGGGAAAAGCTTGGTATGGCAGTAATGGCTCATTTGCCGGAACCGTTCGCTGTCGAACAGGCAGCAAAGATGTACGTCGAAGCGATTGGAATTGATGCGTTTCGCGATCTCCGCGACCAGCCGTTCCGTACCCGCGTCGATACCGACAGTATCGACTAGCAAAGCGACCCCAATTTTCCCCGACTTCATTTCAGTTGAGCCCCGCTTGCGTCTCTTACTGTCCCTCTTTATCGTGGGGCGGGCCCTCTCGGGTGGTGATGCCACCACGCAGCGAGTGATGACGCCGAAGAGGGAGTGGCTTTGGCAAACTTAACGGAACGGCAGTCAGCCGACCTGGCTACCTTGGCGCGCTCGGACAAGCTTGGCCCGCCGAGCCACGGCTAGCTGGAAAGTGCCCGAAGCACCAATTAATACCCAAATTAGCCCAGAGTAGCCGAGGGTCAAAAAGAAGGCACAGAGGGTCACGACGATGAGCGCCAGGTGCAGAAATAGCGCCATCCGGCGGGTGAGAAAATCGGGGCCATATTTCCGTATCCGCTGCAGTCCTACCTGGGCGCCAAAGAACGCCACGATGAACAAGATAAATCCTAGGATGCCGGTCTCGCTTGACGTTTCTGTATACGTGTTGTGAGGATACATCCACATAGCTTTCCGGTTTTGCGCGTGCGCGTGTTGGACGGCGGCTTGTATGAACTGGCCCGGGCCGACTCCAAACAATGGATTCTCGAAGGTGTACTGCACGCTCTCGAAAAACAGTTGGCGGCGTGCTAACGCGGAGTCCGCGGCTGCGACATCTTGCCGTGTGGCGCCCTCGCCCGGATGAAAGAGAATCATAAAACGTTCCTTTACGCTCTGCGGCAGCATGGGAGGGACCACAACAGCCAACAAGACACAACCAATCATCAGATAGATCCTTTGCCGCATATTGCCGAAGACAAAGAACATCAGTACGCTCACGGCGAACGCGACCAGCCCCATTCTCGACCCCGACCGAGCGGCCGCGGCCAGGCAAAGAGCGATCAGTCCCATGGAAATTAGTCGCTGAAAGCCCTTATGCACGGAAACGCTTAACGACAGGAAACAAATTCCCACAAGAAGATACAGACAGAAAAAATTAGGGTCGCCCAGACTCGCCGATTCCCCCATTCCCAGACGCGCCGACGAACCGCCGCGTTTCAAAACCAGTCCCAGGATAGCGACCAGCCCCATGGAGAGACCGATGGTATACATGAGACGGAAGCTGTCACGGATCGTCCGAATGAACGCAGCCATCACGACGACAACCAACAGCGCTATAACATTGCCTCGCAGTATCCGCAGACTGTCCAAATGCCACAAACTGGTCGGGACACACGCCGCCACCCAGACGGTAAAGGCAATCAAGGCCTTCCCCGAACGGATGCCGAGTATGGCTTTGGTTCGCCCGCTGAGAAATAATCCAATCAGCAGGATGGGCAGAAGAACAATCGCGAAACGCATCCCGGAGATCAGTTCATTGATCCGGCTGCAGTAGAAAAACACGTACAGCAGCAACATATACTGAAAGAAGCGAAAACGGTCTTTGGGTTCAGAATACGAACGTGCGCGCGGGAGTGTTGCTCGGGAAGGCGCGGTGACAAGTGTTTCAGAGGGCGCGAAGTCAGGGTCGTTTGCGTACTCCGCCGGGGCCGAGGTCATATCCAGAAAACGGGACATTGGGTTATCATATCAAGACTACGTCGGCAGATCGAGTAAAAATCCCGAGAACCATCGTCCCGTCTGATTAGATAGGCGCGATCGCCTGGATCGGTATCCGAGACCGCACCGGTCCCGCGTCCTGCTGCGCGTGGTTCCATTACGAATGGGAGGAAAGGTTTGAAAATCCTTGTCACCGGCGGCGCCGGATTTATCGGTTCCAATTTTGTACGTCTGGCTCTCGCTTCCGGGCATGAGGTCAGCGTCCTCGACGATCTCAGTGTCGGAGATCGCCGCTACCTCGAGGATCTACCGCTACGATTCGTGCAAGGCAGCATCTTGGACGAGGATTTGGTGCGGAAAGAGGTACGTACGCATAATGCCATCGTCCACCTCGCCGCTCAGACCGGTGTGCCGAAATCGCTGGCCAATCCGCGCGGCGATTGCCAGCTCAATGTCCTGGGAACGTTGAATATGCTGGAAGCTTGTCGCGCCGCGCAGGATGGCTCAGAGGGGCCGCGATTCGTCTTCGCATCCTCCAATGCGCCCCTAGGCCGGCAACTGCCCCCCGCCACCGAAGACAAAGCTCCCCTGCCGGTGTCGCCTTACGGAGCGAGCAAGCTGGCCGGTGAAGCCTATTGCCTGGCCTATCACGGGTCTTGGGGTTTGGGTACGGTAGCTCTACGATTCGGCAACGTCTATGGACCGTTTTCCGCCCACAAGACGAGCGTCGTCGCCAAATTTCTGGATGACATTGAAACCAGCGGCTCGATCGTGATCGACGGAGATGGACTTCAGACCAGAGATTTCATTTACGTCGAAGATCTTGCCCGCGCTTTGTTGGCGGCACTCGAGAGTCCGGTCAAGGGGGAAGTCTTTCAGATTTCGGCTGGCATTGAGACTTCTATTCAAACCTTGAGCGAACTTATTGAAGCCGTAGTCGGGCAGAAGGTCAACAGCACTCACATCGAGGCCCGCGCCGGGGACGTGCGGCGGAATTACTCCCTCATCGCCAAGGCCACGACGATGCTGGGCTGGAAACCACAGGTTTCTCTGGAAGACGGCTTGCGACGGACCTATGAATGGCGCGTAGACTGGAAGTCCAGGCAGTAAGTGCTTTGACCAGTCAATCCGGAATGTCCGATTCGATATGCCGCTGAAATTCTTGTACGTCTTTCCTGGCCTGATGCCCCCACCCGGGGACCCATCGAATGGCGAAATGTATCACGTGGGCGGCGATATAACGGTGGACGTCCTGCTTCCCACCTGGGAAGCCAAACCGGATTCGCTTCGAGCCAGTCTCGGCGAGAACTGCTTTCCCACCTATAAAGTGAATGAGAAGCTGACCTATCATCTTTTCCTGGCCGGCAGATACAAGCTGCTGTCGTTTCGCCAGAAGGCGGCCATTTTCTGGTTTCACGTAGGCCAGGGCCTGCGCGTCGGCCGCGAGAAACGCGTGGATTGCGTCATGGGCTACAGCACCGGCCTGGCGGGGGTGGCGGCGTGGGTCCTGTCGGTCTTATTGCGCGCCAAGTTCATCCTCAGGCTGCCTAACGTTCCCGAAAATGCATACCGCTTCAACGCGTTCGGCGGGAATGCCTTTCACTATTCCGCGAGAGTGGACGTTAAGACACGCCTTGCGAGAGTGGTATCGGACCTATTGTTGCGGTTCCTAGTGTTACGCTGCGATCGGCTTCACTTGATGTATCCCAACGAACTGCAAAAGTACCCCAGGTTGCAAAAGGTCCCCGCTTGCGTGATTCACAGCTTCACAGCTATGTCCCGGATTCCACACACCGGGAAGAGCGATGGTTCGGTTCTGCTCATGGGTGCGCCATGGTTCTTGAAGGGGGCGGACATTCTGATCCGCGCATTTCAGAAGATCGAATCCGAGTTTCCAGACGCCAAGGTCCAGCTGCTGGGCCATTTCCCAGATGAACATCTGATCCGGGAGATGATCGGCGACAGCCGGCAAATAGAAATCCTGAAAGCCCGGCCCAACCTTCAAGCCTTGCAAGTCTTGGCCGACTGTTCCATCTACGCCTTGTGCTCGCGGACCGACGCCGCTCCGCGAGTGGTGCTGGAAGCCATGGCTGCCGGCAAGCCGGTCATTGGCTCGCGGGTAGGCGGTGTTCCTTATTACATCCGGGAAGGGGAAACGGGGCTGATTTTCGAAAGCGAAAATATCGACGAACTGGCCGAGAAACTCCGCCTACTGCTGAGTTCTCCGGACCTGCGAGCACGCCTGGGGCAGAACGGACAGCGCATCGCTAGAGCTCAATACAACGAGGCAGAGTGGGGCCGGAAAATGAAAGAGCTCATCGAGTTGACCGTTCTTGGCCAGATTAGCGAAGCCGAGAAAGAGCCGAGCGCGATGGTCACGTCCTAGGCGGCTGCGGATTTCGAAGCCGCTTCTAGCGTCGCCAGATAAAATCCAGTCAGCGACCGGCGGTAGGCCTGAGGCGTGTACTTCGATTGCGCGCATGAGCGTGCCGCCGCTGCCAATCGAGATGCCAGGGCCTTGTCCCGGAGGATGCGCAAGATGACCTCGGCCATGGCTTGCGGATCGCCCGGCGGCACCATGAGAGCGGTTACACCATCTTCCAGGATTTCGGGAACGCCTCCCGCTGCCGTGGCCGCGATTGGAAGGCCGGCGGCCATCGCCTCCAGCACCACGTTCGGCGAGCCTTCCGAGTAGGAAGGCAACGCAAGCAGCGTGCTTAAGCAGTAATAGGGCCTTACGTCCGTCTGGAAGCCTGCCATCACGATCCGCTGCCCGATCCCCAAGCGCGCTGTCAGACGCTGGAGGTTCTCCTGCTCGGGCCCGTCGCCGACGACCACGACCCGGAAATCGGGGGCTTCGTTCATCTTCTCCAGTCGTGCGGCAGCCTGTAGCAGGATGGCGTGCCCTTTTTCAGACGAAAGGCGTCCTACGGCCAGGATTACAGCTCGGTTCTGCACGCCGAGGCTGCGTCGCAGCCCTTCAACGTCCTCCGTGGGAGCAGGTACGAAGGGCTTCACGAAATTGTGCAGGATGGTGATCTTGCGCCCGTCGACGCCGCGCCTTTCCAATGTTTCTGCAAACGGCCTGCATACGGTTACAACCCGAAAGGCTGCTTGCAGAGACCAGCGGTCTAGCTGGCTGTAGGCGCGGTCCAGCCAGTCGCGCTCGGTGTAGCCGTGGTTCCAAGCCACCCACGGATACCGCTTATGCAGCCCGAGCATGCGCACCAGGAAATGCGACTTGATGTTACGGGATTCGAGGATGTCGGGCCGGTAGTCAGCGATAATTCGGCGCAATTGCGGGATGACCCCGGTGTCCCACCGGCGGCGCTCAAGGATCGTCGCTACTAACAGTCCGGCATTCCTGGCTGCCGCTGCGACAGGGCTCTCGCCGGCGCCCCGCCAGTACGTCACCACCATCGTTTCCACGGCCGGCAGATCGGGCTCAGCAACGACTCCGAGCTTGCCGAACTCAATGATGTTGCGCGCGGGTCCGGTTACGGTCGGACTTTCAATCAGTGTGAGAACCCGGATCGTCTGTCGCGTCACCATCATCTCCTAGGCAAGAACCGGGTTGATCGCCATTTCAACCTCTCGATTTCGTCGCGCCGACTCCGACCACATCCGCATCCGGGCGTTTGGCGAGCAGCTCCGTGTAAACACTTAGAAGCCTCTCTCCGACGACTGACCAGTCATACTGCGCCTGGACCAGGCGGAAAGCATTGGCCGCCAACTGTTGCCATGTCGTGGTGTCCCGGTGAAGCGCAGCCGCGGTAGCGATGGTCTCCGCCGGAGTTTCGGCGATGAGAATGTCTTTGCCGGGGGTGATTGCAAGGCCTTCGGCGCCTAAGGGAGTAGAAATCACCGGCACTCCAGCAGCCATTGCTTCCAGAACCTTCAGACGAGTGCCACTGGCGACGCGCACCGGCGCTACCACCATAACAGCACTGCCGTAGTGGGGCCGCAGGTCATCCACAGTTCCTGTAACCGTGATGCCGGGCTGGTTGGCAAGCTCCACAATTTCGGGGACCGGTCTGGAGCCTACAATCACGAACCGCAGGTCCGGCCTGCGCTCCCGCAAACCGGGCCAGATTGCTTTGGCAAAGAACAAGGCCGCGTCAATGTTGGCGTGATAATTCATTGACCCAACAAAAACCACGTTCTGCCGTAGTCCCTCGCCGGCGGCGCCGGCTGCAAAGAACGCCGTATCAACGCCGTTGGGAATTTCCGTGATGTTTGCCTGGGGCACCTCCTGCAGAAGCATCTGACGCTCGCGCTCGCTGCAAACCGTGTGCGCATTCGCCAGTTGCAGCACTTCCCGTTCGGCCCTTTTCAGCAACTGCGCCGTTCTGCGGGCATAGAGGCGCCGCGCTGGGCTCTCGCCGCTCTGGGCATAACGGCGCTGGACTTCCGACTCAACGTTGTGCCAGTCACAAATGAGCGGAACGTTGGGTGCGATCTGCCGTATGCGCCTGGCGTAAGCCAGTAAATGCACGCCCTCAAATTGAATTATGTCGAAGCGGTCCTCCGCCAGGACGCGTTCGATTTTGTCCATGACTTGCGGGGCGGTGAAATTCAGAATGCTGACCGGCGTGGGACCAATAATGCCGCGCACCAGGTCGATGCGCCCGTAACCTGCCGGGCGCCTGACACGCACCATTTCCGAATCAGGCAACACTTCCAAGCGCTCTCGCCGGGAACTCCCCACCGGCCCATCCATTTCGCGGTCTAAGCCCAGGTAGGTGAGGGTGTATTTGGCGGCGACCTGTCTCGCCAGGTAGAAATCACGCAAATGCGCACCCGAGATCGTGGGCCAGCAGAATCGGGTTGAGAGATAAAGCGCTCGCATCGCTGTAAGACAGTTTACCGGATCAAGCGTCGCCGGTGCCCAAGGTACACCGAGGTGAATATGTCAAGAGAAGCGCGCTGATGAGTTGTGATTGCGTAGAATCTCGCAGCAACGCCTTGCTGGAAACCAGCTGTGAAGCTAAGCTAACCAAGCCAGACCTCTGTCACCTTTTGGTGTGCGAAAGCGGGCTCCGGAGGTCGAATGCGATGTATACGATGCAACGGCTATCGGCTGCAATCCAGGATTTCTTGTCAGACTTGGTGCGAGGAAAGGACGTGCTTGACGTCGGCTGTGTGGACCACACGGCGACGCTCGAGGCCACGGATACCTGGCTGCACAAACATATCGTTCGCAGCGCGAACAGCGTGGTCGGGCTGGATCTCCTCGAACCCGAAGCTGCAAAGTTACGGGAGAAGGGATACGACATTCGAAGCGGCGATGCCTGCTCGGTATCTTTGGACCGGACCTTCGATGTGGTGGTCGCGGGCGAGATCATCGAGCATCTGGACAATCCCGCGGCCTTCGTATCTAACATGGCGCGTCACCTGAATGATGAGGGCCGCCTGGTGATCACCACCCCTCACGCGTTCTTCGTTCTGCACTTTCTGGAATCGATTTTCTCGTCCGGAGAGCGACGCTGGAATCCTGAGCACGTTTGCTGGTACTGTCCGTTCACCCTGGAGAACCTGTTGCGCAGAAACAATCTGAAGATCGAATCCTGCTACTACTTCACACGTAGCCGCAAGCTTCGTCGTCTTTTGAATATTTTTCACATCCCGTGTTACGGGTTTCTGGCTTCCTCCATTCTGATCATCGCTCGTAAATCTGCTTCGTTTTCAAACCTGCCCGTTATGCAGGCAGAGATGAGCGCGTGAGGTGACGGCCACGACTGCGGCGTTTCCGGAGACGAAACCACCCCGTCTAGCGATCCAGGCATTCTGGCTAACGGCGTCGAAGTTCATCGGGGTTGTTCTCAACGTCGGGCTCCCGATACTGCTGGTTCGCATCCTGTCCCAGTCCCAGTATGGCCTTTACAAGCAGGCCTTCCTGGTGGTGGCCACGGTGCAGAGCATTGCGAACCTTGGGGTTGGGCTCAGCGCTTTTTACTATTTGCCGCGGCGTCCCGAAAAGGGCGGCCAGATCGCGCTGAACATCCTCATCTACAATTTTTTTGCCGGGCTGATTCCTCTCCTAGTGGCCGCGTTTCATCCCCAGGTACTCGATATCTTCAAATCTCATGAGCTGCAATCGTTTGCCATACTGCTCGGCATTCTTAGCCTGATTACACTCACTTCCAGCCTGCTGACGCTGATACCGACTGCGCTGCAAGACGTTAAGTATTCGACAATCTTCGTGGTTGGCTCCCAGGTAGTTAAAGTCATCATAACCTCGGTCGCGGCGCTGGTGTATCGCTCCGTCGAGGCGCTGCTGGTGGCCGCGGTCATCACCCAGGTGCTTTCGACGATTGCCCTCTTCTGGTACCTCTACAAACATTTCGGGCATTTCTGGGGACATTTCGACTGGAGCTTTTTCCGCGAGCAGCTTGCCTATGCCATCCCGATTGGCGCTTACGGATCGCTTTGGGTCGTTCAGAAGTACATGGACAACTACTTTGTTGGACATTATTTCGGTCCTTCTGACTTCGCCATCTATTCGGTCGGCTGGGTGGATTTTGCCTTGTTCTCGCTGGTTCTGGAGTCCATCGCGGCGGTGATGGTGGTGCGTGTCAGCGCGCTCCAGCACCAGGACCGCAAAGAGGAAATTCGCAGGTTGAGCGCGGCCGCGGTGAACCGTTTGGCCGCACTCCAATTTCCGACCTGCGCCCTGCTGCTGGTAGCTGGGCACGATCTTATTGTCGTGTTTTACACCAGGGCCTACGAACGTAGCGCCCCCATCTTCTCCGTGGCAATCCTCTTGCTTGCGCTGAATGCATTCCTGATCGATCCGATCATCCGGGCCTATATCGGGCTGCGTAAGTTCATTTTGGTGACGCGAATCGCAATCCTAGTGTGTCTCTTTTTCGCGTTAACACCGGTCATTCAACATTTCGGAATGCTTGGAGCTGCCGTGGCCGCCGTCGCCGCTCAGTTTGTCGAGCGCATTGTGATGGGGTGGAAGGTCGCCCGAACCGTAGAGATGACTGCCAAAGATTTGCCCCTGTACAAGGACCTGGCAAAGGTCAGCGCGTTGACCGTCGTCGCCGGCCTGGCGGCCTATGCTGTTCGCAACCTCATCAGCCCTCATTTGCTGGTCCCGCGCATCGCCGCGGTAAGTGCGTCGGTTGCGGCGATCTATCTCCCCGGGATGTACCTGTTCCGCTTGCCGGGATGGGAGGTGCTTTCCAAGGAGCGGCTATTGGGCTTGATCAGGACGGCCCTGGGGAGAACGAGCGGCGCGAATGCTTGAAACCTCTTCGCACGCGTTGGAGCAATTTCAAGAACGAGCGTTGCCCATTTTGGGTTTCTTGGTTGCCAATAGCTGCCAAGTTGGACATTATCTCGTGGACACCGATCCTCGGAGATTGATATAGTTACCGCGCTCCTTTCGTGTGGCGGACACCCCAGTCTGACCATTCAACCCCACTTTAGTGGGCCCGTAGCCGCACTCGCTATTGCGTAAAACGCAGAGGGCGGTCCAAAGGCGGTCGTCGCTTTGGATTCGGTTTTTCTCAGCCGAAGACTGGTCCACTGTGCGGGGACGAAAGTGCGTGTTCAGATTCTGTAAATCTTTCCAAGGAGCTGGAGAAAACTGTATGCGTGTTTTTATCGCAGGGATGGATGGGTACCTGGGTTGGTCGCTGGCGCAATATCTTGCGGCCCGGGGACATCAAGTGGCGGGCGCGGATTTGTTTCTGCGGCGGCAATGGGTCGAAGAGATGGGATCGTGCAGCGCAACCCCCATTGTGCCGATGAAGGAGCGGCTGGCGGCGCTCAAGGAGTCGCGTGGGCTGGAGGCAAAGTTTTGGGAAGCCGACCTTCGAGATTATTCGGTGGTGGAACGCATCTTTAAGGAGTTCCATCCGGACGCGGTGGTGCACCTGGGAGAATGCCCTTCAGCTCCTTACTCCATGGTAGATGTGCATCACGCTACGTTCGTGCAGGTAAACAACGTAGTTTCCACCTTCAACCTGATGTTCGCCATTCGCGACCTCCAGCCTGAGGCCCACCTGCTCAAGCTGGGCACTATGGGAGAATACGGTACGCCGAACGTCGACATTCCGGAAGGCTTCTTCGAGATTGAGTACCGCGGACGCCGCGACCGGATGCCGTTTCCGCGGC